>Ga0209164_1000351_pt1 | contig 119701 bp, 110 predicted proteins | sample MTBNYHSulfiMetaG_FD_187458 | JGI IMG/M metagenome (GOLD analysis project Ga0209164, IMG submission 187458) | Enrichment culture microbial communities from rom New York Harbor, USA that are MTBE-degrading - MTBE-NYH (New York Harbor Sulfidogenic)... | ecosystem: Environmental > Aquatic > Marine...
AGTGACGACCGCCGCCGTCGCAGGGTCGCGCATAGCGGGCGCCGCCGCCTTCAGCAGCGCGACGGCGGCGAAGAAGTTGACCTCGAAGACGCGGCGCGAGAAGGCGAGGTCGGTGTCGAGGACGTGCACGCCGGAGTAGTCGAGGCCGGCGTTGTTCACGAGCACGTCGAGGCGGCCGAAAGCGTCGAGAGCGGCGCCGACGATGCGTTCCGCCGCCCCCTCCTCGCTCAGGTCCACGGCAACGAGCACGCCGCGCTCGCCGCAGACGTCGGCCACCGCCGCGCGCTTCCGAGCCTCGTCCTTCGGCGTGCCCACCACGACCTGCCGCGCACCCTCGGCGGCGAAGCGGCGCACGATGGCGGCGCCGATGCCCGCCGTGCCTCCGGTCACGATGGCCACCCTGTCGTCCAGTCGCCCCACGGTCATGCCCTCCTCACGTCACCACTCGAGCAGCGCGCCGCGGTCTGCCGGACCGGCGTGGCGCGCGTACAGCCCCAGACAGCCCTTCGTCACCTTCGGCGGCGGCTCGCGCCAGTCGGCCAGCCGCCGCTCGACCTCCTCGGGCTCCACCTCGAGGCGCAGCTCGCCGGCCGGGATGTCGACCGTGATGCGGTCGCCGTCGCGCACGGCGGCGATCGGTCCGCCCACGGCTGCCTCCGGGGAGACGTGGCCGACGAGCAGGCCGCTGTTGGCCCCCGAGAACCGGCCGTCGGTGACGACCGCCGTCGACCCCGCGAGCCCGGCGCCGTAAAGGTAGCGCATCGGCACGTACATCTCGGGCATGCCGGGCGCGCCGCGCGGCCCGACGTAGCGGATGACGAGCGCGTCGCCCGGCTGGACCCCGCCGTCGAGGATGGCCTGCACCGCCTCCGGCTCGCCCTCGAAGCAGCGGGCCGGGCCGTTGAACGTGCGAAGCTCCGCCGGCACCGCCGACGGCTTTGTGACGGCGGTGTCGGGGGCCAGGTTGCCGCGCAGCACCGCGAGACCTCCCTCGCTGCTCCACGGACGCTCACGCGGCCGAATGACGGCATCGTCGCGGATCTCGGCCGCGGCGACGTTCTCGGCCAGCGTCTGGCCCGTCACGGTGGGTGCGCCCCCGTGGAGCAGCGGCAGGATCTGACGCAAGGCCGCGGGGAGGCCGCCGGCGCGATGGAAGTCGGGCACCGTGGCCGGGCCCGACGGGTTGACCCGCGCGACCTGCGGCGTCGTCTGCCAGAGGCGGGCGAAGTCGTCGACCGTGAGGTCGACGCCGGCCTCGCGCGCGATCGCCATGAGGTGCAGGACGGTGTTCGTCGACCCCCCGATGGCGGCCATCGCGCGGGCGGCGTTCTCGAGGCTCTCCCGGGTGACGATGCGGCGCGACGTCACGCCGGCGCGGACGAGCTCGACGATGCGCTCCCCGCTCGCCTCCGCGCTCGCCAGGCGCGCCGCGTCGCAGGCCGGGATCGTCGCCGACCCCGGCAGGCTCATGCCGAGCGCCTCGGCGACGCAGCACATCGAGTTGGCGGTGCCGAGGAAGGCGCAGGAGCCGCAGCCCGGCTGGCAACCGTCCTCCAGGGCGACGAACTCCTCTTCGCTCAAGGTCCCCGCGAGCAGCCTCGCCACGGCGTCGTCGGGGGACGAGGTGTCGGAGGCATGGCCGTCGAACTCGACGCCGCCCTCGGCCGGGCCGCCGGCCACGAGGACGGCGGGCACGTCGGTGCGCACGGCGGCCATGAGCATGCCGGGCACGATCTTGTCGCACGAGCCCAAGAGGACGACGCCGTCGAGCGCGTGCCCCTCGACCATCACCTCGACCGCGTCGGCCACGACCTGCCGCGACGGCAGCGTGTAGTGCGCGCCGAGGTGCCGGTCGGCGAGCCCGTCGCAGATGCCGGGCACGCCGAACTCGACCGCGGTGCCGCCGGCCCGCGCCACGCCCCGCCCGACGGCCTCCGCCACCGCGCGGAGGTTCACGTGCCCGGGCACCAGCGTGCTGTACGCGTTGGCGAGGCCGATGAGGGGCCGCTCGAGGTCGTCGTCCGTGAACCCCATGCTCTTGAAGAGGGCGCGTTTCGTGCTGCCGTGGGGCCGGCGCAGCAGTTCGCGGGCGAATCGACGCATGACTCCTCCCTGGTCGGCTCCGTTCAACCTACACTGCGCCCCGCGGCTGAGGAAACGACCGGCCGCGTCAGGGCGTGTAGAGCTCGTCGACCTCGTCCGAGTACAGGCGGAGGAACTCCTGCCGGCGCAGCTTGAGGGTCTGCGAGAGCTCGTGGCCGATGCGGAACTCCTGCAACCAGAGGCGCACGCGGTGCACGCGCTCGTACGGCGCGAAGCGCCGCGCGTCGCTGCTGATGTCGTGCGCCAGGGTGCGGTAGTGCTTGACGATCCGCTCGTCGGCCACGAGCGCGGCCGGGTCGTCCGCCGGCAGGCCGAGGCCGCGCGCCAGCGCCTCGAGGTGAGGCCGGCTCGGCTTGACGAAGGCGGCGACGTAGGGACGGCCCTCGCCCACGACCACTGCTCTCTCTATCCACTCGCTGGCACAGAGCTCGTTCTCGAGGTACGGCGCGTTCACGTTCTCGCCGTTCGTGAGCACGAGCGTGTCGTCGACGCGTCCGAGGACGCGCAGGCCGCCGTCGGCGTGGACGAGGGCGAGGTCGCGGGTGTCGAGCCAGCCGTCCGGGGCGAGCACCGCCGCCGTCCGCTCGGCGTCCCGGTAGTACCCGCGCATGACGTTGGGGCCGCGCACGTGCAGGCGGCCGACCTCGCCGGCACGGCACGGCACGCCGTCGTCGCCGACGACACGGTGCTCCATGCCGCGGATGATGCGACCCGCGGTGCGCACCACGCGGTGGAAGGGGTCTCTCATCGCCATGACGACGATGGCCTCGGTCATGCCGTAGCCCTCGAGCAGCGGCATGCCGGCGGCGTCGAAGAACTCGTCGACCTTGTCGGGCAGCGGCCCACCGCCGACGAGCGGGAAGAGCAGGCGGCCGCCGAGCCCGGCGCGGACCTCGCGGTAGACGAGGCGGTCGGCGAGCGCGTGGAAGGGCGCCAGGGCGACCGCCCTGGCCAGCGCCCACGCGCGCCCGGCCGACCGCCGGAGCGGCCCGCGAGGCCGCACGACGGGCTCCCGGCCCGCGAGCACGCGCCGCGCCTGCGCCGAGGAGAGGGAACGCGCGACCAGCCAGCGCGCCAGGCGCCGCCGCGCCGGCTTCTGCGCGTCGATCCTCAGGAAGACGCCCTTGTAGAGGGTGACCCACAACTCGGGCACGGTGGCCATGACGACGGGGCGCACGGTCGTCAGGTCGCCGCGCAACGTCCTCACGTGGCTGTAGTGCAGGCAGCAGCCCTTGCTCAGGTACATCAGCTGGAGCTGTCGCTCGTAGGCGTGCCACGGCTCGAGGAAGGTGAGCACCGGCACGCGCTCCATCTTGACCAGCTTGGGGAGCTCGCGCAGGTTGAGCTCGTAGTTGGCGTGGGTGAGCGCCACGCCCTTGGGCGTGCCGGTCGTCCCCGACGTGTAGATGACCGTCGCGAGGTCGTCGGGCGCGACCTCCTCGCGCCGGCGCCGGACCTCGTCGGCCGCCTCGGGCCACAGGGCCTCCCCGAGCGCCGTCAGCTCGGCGAGGGTCCAGACGACCGGCGCCGCGGCATCCTCTCCGTCACGCGCCGCGGCGCGGGCGCCGGACGAGATCGCTGCGCCGACGGCGCCGGTCGGAGCGGCCGCGTCGTCCGAACCATCGATGAGCACGACGGCCCGCAGGCGGGGTGCCGCCGCGCGGACGAGCGGCAGCTGAGCCGGGTCTTCGAGGATCACGACCGCCGGCTCGGCGTGCCGCAGGATCGCGGCGAGGATCTCCTCAGGGGTCTCCGTCGCGCGGGGCACGTCGACCGCACCGAGGAAGTGGATCGCCAGGCTGCACAGCAGCCATTCGGGCCGGTTGTCGCAGACGAGGGCGACGAGCTCGCCGCGCCGGACGCCGACGTGACGCGCGAGCGCCAGCGCGAGCACGCTCGCGCGCCGGTCCAGCTCGTCGTAGGTGACGGACGTGAAGCGGCCGTCGATGCGGCGACTCAGCGCCGGCTCGGGCCCGTACTCGGCGACCCACTCCGCGAACAGACCGGGCAGGGTGGCCCGCGCCGGGGCCGCCCCTCCGGCGACCGGCGTCGAGCGCGTCGCCTCTCCGCTCGCCGGCGGCCGCGCCGGGCCGGGCGCCGAGGCGTGTGCGCTCACGTCGGTCGTCCCCGTCACGTGCCCTCCCGGCAGCTCGGCGCCGGCCGCCCGGCTGCGCGTCGTCGCCGGACGGTCCGGTCGGGGCGGTCCCCTTCACGGTCATCCTATGCGACGCGCAGCGTCCGGCGTCAGCCCGGCGGATGAAACCCGGCGGCCGGCGATGGTAGCCTGCTCCGAGCGAGTGACGAGGCAAAGGAGCGAGCCGCATGAAACGCAACCCCCAGGCAGGCGCGCAGCGCAGCGCCGGCTTGCGTCTCCAGATGTTCAGCGACGCCGACCTCGACGACCTCCATCGCGGCACGCTGGAGGTGCTCGAGCGCACGGGCGTCTTCGTCGAGAGCGACGAGGCCCTCGACGTCATGGCAGACGGCGGCTGCCGGGTCGACCGCGAGACCAGGGTGGTGAAGATCCCGCCGTACCTGGTCGAGGACGCGATCCGCTCCGCCCCGAGCACGGTGCGGCTCTGCGGCCGCGTGCCCGAGAACGACGTGGTGCTCGAGGGCGGCCGCGTGGGCTTCACCAACTTCAGCGCCGGCATCATGGTCGTCGACCCGCGCACCGGCGAGTACCGCACGTCGACCACCCAGGACGTCGCCGACCTCGCGCGCATGACCGACTACCTCGACGCCATCGACACCTACGAGCACGCCGTCGAGGGCCGCGACGCGCCGGAGACGACGCTGGCGATCCGCGACGCGGCTCTCGGCCTGAAGAACACGACCAAGTGCGTCGGCACCGGGGCGATGTCGACCTACGACGTCGACGCCATCGTGCGCATGGGCGCCGCCGTCGCCGGCGGCGAGGACGAGCTGCGCGAGCGCCCGCTGGTCTACTTCTGCGAGTGCCCGGTCAGCCCCCTCAAGCTCACGAAGGACGCCGCCGAGGTCATCCTGGGCGCGGCGCGCCACGGCCTCCCCAACAACGTGATCTCCATGGCGATGTCGGGCGGGTCCTCGCCGGTCACCCTCGCCGGCACCCTGGTGACGCACAACGCCGAGGTGCTCGCCGGCCTCGTGCTGGCGCAGCTGACCGAACGCGGCGCCCCGACCATCTACGGCTCGTCGACGACGGCCATGGACCTGCGCTTCGCTGCGGCCTCCGTCGGCTCGCCGGAGCTCGGCATGATCAGCGCCGGGGTGGCGCAGCTCGCCCAGCGCTACCTGCTGCCGAGCTTCGTCGCCGGGTTGTAGGCGGACTCCAAGCTCAGTGACATCCAGGCCGGTCACGAGAAGACCCTGACCGCCCTCATGGCAGCGTTGGCAGGGGCCAACCTGATCTACGGGGCGGGGATGACCGAGTCGGGCGTCACCTTCGACTACGCGCAGTACGTGCTCGACAACGACATGGCGCGGATGGTCAAGCACGCGGTGCAGGGCGTCCCCGTGAACGACGAGACCCTGGCGGTGGAGGACATCGCCGCGGTCGGGCCGTTCCGCGACTTCCTCTCGCTCGACGCCACCCTGCGCCACATGCGCACGCAGAGCCAGCCACGGTACATGGACCGCCGCGTGCGCGAGGACTGGGAGGCCGCCGGCGCGAGGGACGCCTACGCCGTCGCCACCGAGGCGGCGAAGCAGATCCTCGAGGAGCACCACCCCACGCCGCTCGACGACGGCGTGAGCGCGCAGATCGACGCCGTCGTCACCGAGGCGGAGGAACGGGGCCGGGCGCGCTGACCCGAGGGCCGGCGCCCGGCCGCCCGGCGCGAAAGACGAGCCAGGCGCCGAAGAGCACGCCGGCGGCGCCGGCGAGCGTCATCAGGGCCGGGCGCTCCCCGAGCAGGACGACGGCGAGCGGCACCCCGAAGAGCGGCTCGGTGAACTGCGTCGAGGCGATGCGGCTGATGCCGCCCTTGGCGAGTGCCCAGTACCAGCCGATGTAGCCGAGCACCGAGACGAGCACGGCGAGGACGAGGATGGAGCCCCAGGCGGCGGCGTCCGCGTCGGGCACGCCGCCGCCCACCAGCAGCCACGCGAGCAGCGGCAGCAGGACGACCATGGCGCCGGTGATGCCCCACAGCGTGGTCGGCACCGCCGGGTAGCCGCGCTGCGAGAGCCGCGCGCCGACCACGTAGCCCATCGCGCAGATGACCGATGCGGCGAGCACGAGCAGGTCGCCGAGCAGGCTCGCCTCGTCCTCCACGCCGGGCGTCCGCCAGAGTATGACGACGGCCGTGCCGGCCACCGCGATCGCGCAGCCGACGACCCACAGCGCCGAGACGCGCCGGCGCTCGACGATCGTACCGAACAGGCTGGTGAGCACGGGGAGCATGGCGAAGATGAGCGTGCCGTGCACCGCCGAGGTCATGTCCTGACCGAAGGCGAAGACGAGGGGGAAGCCGATGTACGCCGCGAACCCCGCGAAGGCCAGCAGGCGGCGTTCCTCGCGGCCCGCAGGCAGCTTCTGGCGCATCGCCAAGGCGATCGGGAGGGCCAGGCACCCGCCCAGCACGGTCCGCAGCACACCGACGAGCAGCGGCTCCATCTGGCCCGTGGCGATCTTGGTGAACACCGCGGTCCCGCCCCACACGACCATCACGATGAGCGCCACCGCGACGGGCAGCGCGAGGTGGTCAGGCTGTCGCTCTGTCGCCTCGCTCTCGAGCAGCACGGGCCTCGCAGTCTCCGCAGGAGCATCGCCACGCCGGCACCGGCCGCCGCCGTGCCGAGCCGAGCCGCGCCGTCACGAGCCTAGCATCGCGGCGCGCGCGGCGCTCGGCCGGGTGGCACTCGGCCGGGTAGCACTCGGATGCGCTGCACTCGGCCGCGCTGCACTCGGCTGCGCGGAGGAAGGGCGGCGGACGAGAGGCCGCAGCCGGCACGATAGACTGACGTCAGGCACCGCACCCGCTCGCCGGCGGCACGAAGGAAGGACTCCGGATGGACATCGCGCTCAAGTACGGCTGCAACCCGCACCAGAAGCCCGCCGGCGTCAGCGTACCGACGGAGGCGGGCTTCGAGGTGCTCGGCGGGCGGCCGGGCTACATCAACTTCCTCGACGCGCTCGGCGCCTGGCAGCTCGTGCGCGAGTTGAAGGCGGCGACCGGCAAGCCGGGCGCCGCCTCGTTCAAGCACGTGAGCCCGGCCGGCGCGGCCGTCGCCGGCCCGCTCTCCGACACGTACCGCGCCTCGCAGTTCCTCGGCGACGCCGACTACTCGCCGGTCGCCACCGCCTATGCCCGCGCCCGCGGCGGCGACCGCATGTGCTCGTTCGGCGACGTCGCCGCCGTCAGCGACGTGGTCGACATGTCGCTCGCCCGCCTGCTCTTCGACGAGGTCTCCGACCTGATCATCGCGCCGGGCTACGAGCCCGACGCCCTCGAGCTGCTGAAGACGAAGCGCGACGGCGCCTACATGGTCCTGCGCATCGACCCCGGCTACGAGCCCGGCGACACCGAGACCCGCGAGGTCTTCGGCTTCACCATGACCCAGAAGCGCAACACCGCACCGGTCACCAAGGATCTCTTCACGAAGGCCGGCGGCGCGGCCGCCGGGGCCGGTGGCCCGATCCCGGACGACGTCGTCGAGACGCTCCTCGTGGCGACGGTCGCCCTCAAGTACACCCAGTCGAACTCGGTCGGCATCGCCTACGAGGGCCAGGTCATCGGCATGGGCGCGGGGCAGCAGTCGCGCGTGCACTGCACGCGCCTCGCCTGCGGCAAGGCCGACAAATGGCTGCTGCAGCAGCATCCCAAGACCATGGCCCTGGCCATCAAGCCCGGCCTGCCCAAACCCGAGAAGGCCAACCTCGTCGACTACTTCCTGCTCTGGGACGAGCTCTCCGACGTCGAGAAGGCCAAGATGCGCGCCGGCCTCGACGCCGACCCCGATCCGATCACGCGCGAGGAGCGCGCGGAGTGGGTGCGGCGCTTCGACGGCATCTGCCTGTCGTCCGACGCCTTCATCCCCTTCCCCGACAACCTCGACCGGGCCACCAAGACCAACGTCCAGTACGTCGCCCAGACCGGCGGCTCGGCCCGCGACGACGTGGTCACCGCGGCGGCCGAGGAGTACGGCATGACGATGGTCCACACGGGACTGCGCCTGTTCCTGCACTGAGAAGGAGTCAACGAATGGTCGAACTGCACGACATCCCGTTCTCGCTCGACGCCGACGAGCTCATGCGCGAGCAGCGGATCCAGCCGGGCAGCGACATGGCGAGAACGTTCACCGAACTGCTCGCCAAGGTGGAGGAGGTCGGCCGACCGAAGGCGATCTACGAGGTCGCCTACATCGAGGAGAAGGGCGACGACTTCGTCGTCGTGAACGACGTCAAGCTGACGAGCCGCGCCCTCAGGAGGAACCTCGACGAGGTCGAGCGGGTCTTCCCCTTCGTCGTGACCTGCGGTACCGAGGCCGACGCCGTCGCCGTGCCGCAGAACGACCTGATGCAGGCCGTCTGGATATGGACGATCAAGGAGAAGCTCCTCGACGCGGCGAGGGACCATCTTATGGGCCACCTCGCCGCGCGCTACCGCCTCACGCACACGGCGATGATGCAGCCCGGCTCGGGCGACGCCGACGTGTGGCCGATCGAGCAGCAGGAGGCGCTCTTCTCGGTGTTCGGCGACGTCGAAGCGCTGATCGGCGTACGGCTCAACGAGTCGATGCTCATGATCCCGACCATGTCCGAGTCGGGCGTCGTCTTCCCCACCGAGAGCGACTTCGCGAGCTGCCAGGTCTGCCACCGCGAGGGCTGCCCGCGACGCCACGCCCCCTTCGACGAGGCCGTGTGGCGCGAGGTGTGCGGGGACTGAGCCCGGCACGCGGCCACGGGCGCGTCAGGCCGCGCGCGCGGCCACGGTGCGCCGCACCCACTCGCGCGTCGCCTCGACCTGGTTGAAGGTGAAGAGGTGGACGCCGGCGATGCCGAGCCCGGGCTCGTCGAGATGGCCGGCGACGGCCTCGGCGAGCGGCGTCGGGTCGTAGCGTCGCGCGCGCGCCAGCGTGAGCAGCTCGCGGCCGTGCCCGCGCAGGTAGCGGAGCGACGGGCCGACGCCCGTCTTCAGCGAGATCTCGGCCAGCTTGCGGCGCTCGACCGCCCCGGGCAGGCCGACGATCACCGGCAGGTCGACACCGGCCGCGCGCAGCTCGCGGATCCAGCGCGCGAGGCCGGCGGCATCGAAGTCCAGCTGCGTGACGATCACATCGGCGAAGCGCTGCTTGTCACGCAGCGCCTCGAGCAGCGCGTCGTCGCTGATGACGGGATGGCCCTCGGGATAGCCGCCCACTCCGATGCGGGCGAAAGAGTGGCCCAGGGCGGAGAGGTCCTCGAGAAGCTCAGCGGCGGCGGTGTACGTGCCCAGCGGCGGTGTCTGGTCGCCGCCGATCACGAAGGCCTCGGCGATGCCGGCGTCGGCGTACCGCCGCACGATCTCCTGCAACTCCCGGCGACCCTCCACCATGCGCGCGGCGAGATGCGGGACCACCTCGTAGCCGCGCGCGGCCAGCTCCTCCGCCACCTCCACCGTGCGCCAGAGGCCGTGCGCAGGCGACGCCGTGACGGTGACCGTCGCTCCGCCCGGGAGGGTGGCGACCTTCTCCTCTATCCCGCGCACGGGGATCACCTCGTAGCGCGGCGACGTCAGCAGCCGTGGCAGCGCAGAGAGACGGGGCTGCACCGTCGTGGATGGACTGGACATGGCGGGCCTCGCTCCGGACTGACAAAAGAGGATAATACCAATCCTCTATGTACCCGCCATCCACTCCGGGCCACACCTCGCGCGCCGTACGCGTGGGACCGGCGGTGCCGTCAGCCCGCCTCGGGCCTGCGCTCGGGCGGCTCCTCCCCGGGCTCGTCCACGGTCACCGTCATGGTCTGTGAGGCGACCTCGATCCCCGCGTCCTGGAGGCGGCCGACGATGCGGCGCGTCACCTCGTCCTTGGTCGAGCGCGCCGCGCGGACCGGCACGATGAAGCGTGCCGCGAGCGCCATCCAGTCGCCCGTCGCCCGCGCGAACACGCGGGGCTCGAGCTCGGTCTTCGGCACGGGGTAGCTCGCCGCCATGCGCTCCATCGCCTCCTGCGCGCCGCGCGAGCTGCTGGCGGCCCGCACCTCGTCGAGGATGATCTCCTCGGCGCGCCGCCAGTCCGCCTCGTACGGGATCGGCAGCGTGACCTCCTCCCAGATGTAGTCGAAGGCCGCCGAGTAGTTGAAGACCGGCTGCGTGAAGGTCATCTTGTTCGACACGGCGACGATGCGGCCGGTGTACTGGCGGCCGCCGACCCAGGAGTCAGGCGACGCGTCGCTGCCGGCTCCCGTCAGCGCGCTCCCCATCTCGAGGATCTTGGTGCGCAGGGGGGTGATGTCGATCACGTCGCCGCGCACGCCGCCCATCTCGACCCTGTCGCCGACTCTGAAGATGCGGCCGAGCACGATGTTGAGCCAGCCGGCGAGCGCCCCGATCACCTCCTGCATGGCGAAGGCGATACCGGCCGCGATGAACCCGAGCACGACGCCGATCTGGCCGGCGAAGGGGCGCCAGACGACGGCGAGCACGATCAGGGTGATGAAGAAGACGACGTAGCGCGCGCCCTTGCGCAGGTAGTACCTCGCGTACTGGTCCTCGGAGCGACGTCCGGCGAGCCGCGAGGCGATCAGCGCGACCAGCAGCGCGACGACGAGGACGACCGCCGTCGTGGCGAGGCGGCCCGGGGCGCTCTCGTTGTCCAGCAGCACATCGAGCATCACGTGGGACATACCCTGCCCGGCCGCACCGGTGTCGTCAGGAGGGAGGCGACGCCGGAGGGCGGCGGGGCCCCGCCTGCCCACGACCCAACGAGTTAGCGCCCCCTTGCAGCGGGAAGGAGCACACGGTCGGAGCGAGGGAAGGAGACGACATGGCAGATCGACTCACAGGCCTGCGCATCGCCGCGCTCTTCACCGACGGCGTCGAGCAGATCGAGCTGACCGAGCCGACGAGGCGGCTGCGAGACGAGGGCGCGCGCGTCGACTTCGTGGCGCCGCACGGAGGCAGCATCCAGGGGATGGACCACGCCGACAAGGGCGAGATGTTCGAGGCCGACAGGAAGGTGTCCGACGTCCGGCCCGACGAGTACGACGGCCTCCTCCTGCCCGGCGGCGTGCGGAACCCGGACAAGCTGCGCATGGACGCCGAGGCCGTGGCGCTGGTGCGCGCGATGAGCGAGGCGGGCCTGACGATCGCCGCCATCTGCCACGGACCGTGGCTGCTCGTGGAGGCGGACGTCGTACGCGGGCGGCGCCTGACCTCGTACCCGAGCCTGCAGACCGACATCAGGAACGCCGGCGGCGAGTGGACGGACGAGACCGTCATCGAAGACGACAACATGATCACGAGCCGCGGTCCGCAGGACCTGGAGGCGTTCTGCGACGCCATGGTCAGGCGCCTGGAGAGCCACCGCCGGCGACAGGCCGGCGAGGAGCGGCGCGTGGCGTAGAGAGACGACCCCGGAGGCGTCGGCGCTCGCTCCGCCTGCCCGCGGTCGGCGAGCGCCTCCCGGTCGCGACCCTCGCGACCCTCATGTGGCCCTCGCGACACCTCTGCGGTCGCGTGCGGGGTGGTGGACCGCAGGGGAGTCGAACCCCTGACCTCCGCCGTGCAAAGGCGGCGCTCTCCCGACTGAGCTAGCGGCCCACGAGGAGAACCAGTATAGCGCGGCCGATCAGGCCGACGGACCGTCGGTCGGGCGGCCGGCCGCGCGCGCGGCCTCCAGCTGCTCCAGCGTCGGCAGGCCCTCGTTGCCGAGCCGCGTGAGCTTCAGAGCCGCCGACCAGCGGGCGACCTCGAAGCACTCGGCCGGCGGACGTCCCTGCGCCAGCGCCCAGGCATAGGCGCCGTGGAAGGTGTCGCCGGCTCCGCAGGAGTCGACGGCGGTGACCGGGACGGCCTCCCAGCGCCGCGCGTGACCAGGGTCCTCGTCAGTCACGAACACCCCGCCCCTCGGCCCCTGGGTCACGCCGAACACCGCGCGACAGCTGTCGCCCCAGAGCTCGACGGCCGCCTGCTCCGCCTGATGCCCCGTCTGCTTGAGCGCGAACGTTTCGGGCGCGATTACGTGATCGCCCCTGCCGAGCAGCCCCCGCGTCCACGGCCGCCCGGATCCGCTGTCGATGACGGTCGTCACCCCTCTCCTGGCGCACTCGTCGAGCGCCGCCGAGGCGAGGGTCTCATCGGTACAGTCCAGGAGGGCGACGTCGGCGCCGTCGAGGACGTCGGGGACACGCTCGACGGCGCGCGCGTCCGCCATCGGCTGCGGCAGCCAGATGATCGTCCGCGTCGCCAGGCCCCGGGCGAGGATGACCGCCGAGTGCTGCGACGGCTGCTCGTAGGCGACCCAGGTGCACTCGACGCCTTCGGACTCGAGCTCGGCTCTCAGGACCTCAGCGTGCAGACCGCGGCCGCACGTCGCCAGCAGCCTCGTCGCGCCGCCCAGCCGTTTCGCGGCGATCGCGCCCCTGCCCGCCAGTCCTCCCACCACGATCCGGTGGTCGAGCGCCCGGGTCACCGTGTCCGCCCCCGGGTGGTCGTCGAGGACGTAGAGGTCGTCCACGGTCGCCATGCCGATCACGGCGACGACCGGCGGACGGTCGAGGTCCGGCAGAGCACCCAACCGGCTGCCTCCTTCTGAGTCGGCGTGGTCGCAGGCAGTGTCGCGACGAAGGTCGAGCCCTCAGGGGCGGATCCGTCGCGCGCACAGCCCGTCCGCCGCGTCCGCCGCAGGGCGACCCGTCCGCCCGGGGACGGACCGAGAGACGACGGCGCCCTCTCCTCCGAGCGAGCGGCCCGCGAGGGGCACAAGTATAGCGCGACGGCCCGCGCGGTCTCGTCGCGCGCCTGCCGGCGCCGCGGCCGGCGTCCCCTGAGGGGCGCGCTGGAAGGTCGTGCCGCCGGCGGCTCGACACGCGTTCGCGACACGGACGCGGCCGTCGTCCCGCATGCGGCGGGAGGTTTCCGAAACGTGAACGATGATGGTCGTATGATGAAGTCCGAGAGTATACTGCCGGTACGTGGCGCGACGACCGGCTCGCCTGCGGTCTCGCGCGTTGCCCCGGTCACGGAGCGGCAGGTGATGTGATGCGCGCACCGATGTCACTGCTCCGCATCGCCGTGGCCTTGATCCTCCTGTCCGCGCCGCCTCTGCTCGTCCCCGCGGCCGCCGCCGCGCTCTCCTTCGCCCCGCCCATGCATTACGCGCTGGGCGGGGCGCCCGCCGACCTTGCCACCGCGGACGTGAACGAGGACGGCCTGCCCGACCTCGTCGCGAGCGCCGGCGACGACCTCGCCGTCCTCCTCGGCGGCGGGCTCGGTCTCTTCGAGCCGGCGACCCTCACCCCTCTCGAGCACCCGCCGGGAGCCGTCGCCCTGGCCGACGTCGACGGCGACGACACGATCGACGTCGTCACGGCGAGCGCCGACGGCACGGTCCTCATCCTGCTGGGCGACGGCACGGGCGCCTTCGCTCTCGGTGGCGCCTTCCCGACGGGGACGTCCCCGAGCGACGTCGTGGTCGGGGACCTCACGGCCGACGGTGTCCCCGACGTGGCGACGGCCGACGGTGACGGTCTCAGCATCCTCGTCGGCGACGGCGCCGGCGGTCTCTACGCGCCCCTGCACCTGCCGGTCGGGGACGGATGCCGGCGCGTCGTCGCCGGCGACCTCGACCTCGACGGCGCGCTGGACCTCGCCTTCACGAGGAACTCGTGGGGCGACTACTCCGGCTTCGGCGTGCTGCTCGGCGACGGCGCCGGCGGTTTCTCCCCTATGGTGACGTACACCACGTGGCTCGAGCCCGGCGACCTGGCGCTCGGCGACCTGAACTCCGACTGCCTGCCGGATCTCGTGGCCACCGACCACCTGGAGGGCGACGCCGAGGTCAGCGTCTTCCTCGGCGACGGCACGGGCGTCCTCACCGCCGCTTCCAGGACGATCTTCAGCCATGACCTGGACGCTTCCGGCCTCGCCGTGGCCGACCTGAACAGGGACGGTCGCGACGACGTGGTGTCCACCGGCTGTCGCCCGGGGTACGTCATCGACGGGGTGACCGTGCCGCCGGGCCCGCCGCGCATCTACGTCATGCTCGCCAGCAGCCAGGACGGCGTGCTGCTGGCACCGACGTCGTTCCTCGCCGGCCGTGTCCCCGGTGAAGTGCTCGCCGCCGACCTCAACGGCGACCGCAGGCCCGATCTGGCGACGACCGACGTGGACACCGAGAGCCTCAGCGTGAGGATGAACGGGGTGCTGCCTCGGCTCATCACCCTGCGGCCCAGACTCGCCCACATCGGTGATGTGGTCACCCTGACGGGACGACGCTTCGGTCACGGCGGAGTCGTGTACTTCGGCGGCACGCCCGCCACCGACTACCTCAGGTGGAGCGAATTCAGGATCATGGTCAGGGTCCCCGAGGGTACCGCCGCGGGCAGCCTCGAGGTGACCGTCCGGACGATCATCGGCCGCAGCGCTCCCAAAGCGTTCACCCGCCTCTAGACGCTGCGCCTCGAAGGCCTTCTCCCGCCGGTCGAGCGGCGCGGCGCCCTCCGGTAGCATACGGTCATGACCGACGCCCAGGGCAGCCGCACCCGCGATCTGGGCATCCTGTCCCTGGTCGTCCTCGCGCCCGTCTGGGGCTACAGCTGGGTCGTCATCAAGGTCGCACTCGACTACGCGAGCCCCTTCACCTACATCGCGCTCGTCACGACGCTGTGCGCCGCCCTCTTCCTCCTCGTGCTCCTCGTCGCGCGACGGCCGCTGCGACCCCCGCCCCTCAGGTGGATCGTGCCGGCGGGCTTGCTGCAGACAGCCCTCTTCAACAGCCTGGCGACCCTCGCGCTCGACGCGGGTGGAGCCGGCAAGGTCTCGGTGCTCGCGTACACGATGCCGTTCTGGCTCCTGCTGCTCGCGTGGCTCTTCCTCGGGGAGCGGCTCCGCGGCCTCCAGTGGCCGGCCGTGGCGCTCGCCTTCGCGGGGCTCGTCCTCGTGGTGCGGCCGTGGGACATCGGCGGCGCGCTCAGCGGGGTCCTTGCCTGCGGCGCCGGGTTCGCATGGGCCGCCGGCGCGCTGCTGATCAAGCTCCTGCAGCGTCGCAGCGAGGTCGACACGCTCTCGGTGACCACGTGGCAGATGGCGTTCGGCGCGATCCCGCTGGTCGCCATCGCCGTCGTCACGCGGAGCGGCTGGCCAGAGTGGTCCGCCACGCTCGTCGCGTGCGCCGGCTACACCGTCTTCCTGTCGAGCGGCCTGTGCTGGTTCCTGTGGATCTTCGCGCTGCGCGCCTTGCCGGCCGGCGCCGCCGGCATGGGGACCTTGGCCGTGCCGGTGGTCGGGGTCATCGCCTCCTGGATCCAGCTCGGGGAGCGCCCCCTCGCCCTGGAGGCCGTCGGCATGACACTCATCATCGCCGGGCTCGCCGCGCTCGCGGCGGGCGGCCTGCTGGCCGCCCGCCGCGGCAGACTGCGGGCGCTCGAGGAGCCCGTCATCCCGCCGGTCATCGACTGAGGAGCGGGCGCGGCCCGCGACGTATCCGGGCGGCGCCCGGGGCGCGGCGATGAAGGTCAGGGGCATCACACGCGGACCTCTCCCCCCGAGAGCATCCTGTTTGCGAAGGACGCTCGCCGGAAAGGTCCATCGTACGAATCAAGCGCCTTCGAGCCGGGATGACCCGGCTCTCTTGTGAGGAGTGAGTCCCGTGAAAGCGATCGTTCAAGAACACTACGGCTCGACGGACGCCCTCAGGCTCCGCGACGTCGAACAGCCCGAGACTGCCCACGACGAGGTGCTGGTGCGCGTGCGTGCCGCCGGCGTGGATCGCGGCGTCTGGCACCTCATGACCGGCCGGCCGTACCCGGTGCGTCTCGCGGGCTACGGGCTCCGGGCGCCCAAGACGCCGGTGCCGGGCATGGACCTGGCCGGGGTCGTGGAGGCGACCGGGAAGGATGTCACTGCGTTCCGCCCGGGCGATGAGGTCTTCGGCGTCGGCACGGGCGCGTTCGCCGAGTACGCGCGCGCCCCGCAGGACACGCTTGCGCCCAAACCGGGGAACGTCACGTTCCAGCAGGCGGGCGTGGTGGCCACCTCCGGCACTGCCGCCCTGCAGGCGCTCCGCGACCACGGGAGAGTCGAGCCGGGGCAGAACGTGCTGATCATCGGCGCCTCAGGGGGTGTGGGTACGTTCGCGGTGCAGCTGGCCAAGGCCGTCGGGGCTGAGGTCGCCGCCGTCAGCAGCGCCTCGAAGGCGGACCTGGTACGCTCGTTGGGCGCCGACCACGTCATCGACTATCGGCATGAGGACTTCGCCGACGGGACGCGACGCTACGACGTGATCCTCGACATCGGAGGGAACTCGTCGCTGTCACGCCTCCGGCGAGCCCTTGCGCCGCAGGGGAGACTCGTCATCGCCGGAGGCGAGACCGGAGGCCGATGGCTCGGCGGCACCGATCGCCAGATCCGTGCGCGCGTGCTGTCGCCCTTCGTGAGCCAGAAGTTGACGGCGTTCATCTCCAGGGCCAACCGCGACGACCTGATGATCCTGAAGAGCATGATCGAAGAGGGCAAGGTCACCCCGGTCGTGGACCGGACCTACCCGCTGAGCGAGGCCCCGAGCGCCATCCGCTATCTGGAGGAGGGGCACGCCCGAGGGAAGATCGCGATCGCCGCCTGACCTCGGCGCACGCCCGTCGGTCAAGACCCGCCGCTCATCGAGACCCACAGACCCCGCCTTGGCTCGCGGCCCGGTGACGTCGCCGCACATGATGTCCCCGACGCGACACGTCCTGGGCGACGACAGGAGACCCACCCATGACACGACACCTGACTGACATAGCACCGCGCAAGGCCGCGCTCATCGCGGGGTTCGGCTACCTGCTGATCTTCGTGCTTGCCATCTTCGCCAACTTCTTCGTCCGCGAGCAGCTCGTCGACCCAGACGACGCCGCGGCGACGTTCGCCAACGTCGCCGATTCGGAGTTCCTCTTCAGACTCGGGCTCGTCGCCTTTCTGATCGTGTTCGTCGCCGACGTGGTCATCGCCTGGGCGCTCTACATCGTGTTCCGGGGGGTGAACACGTCCGTGTCCCTGCTCGCCGCGTGGTTCCGGCTCGTGTACACCGCGTTCCTCGGGGTGGCGCTGATCTTCTTCTTCGTGGTCCTGCAGCTCGCGAGCGGCGCGGCATATCTGGCGGCGTTCGAGCAGGGCGCGCTCGAGGCCCAAGCGATGCTCTCGCTCGAGGCGTTCGACTACGCGTGGCTCATCGGATTGGTCAGCTTCGGACTGCATCTCATGCTGCTCGGCTACCTCATGCTCTCGTCTGGCGTTGCGTGGCGAGTCCTCGGCCTCCTGTTGACGGTGGCCGGTGCGGCCTACATCTTCGACACGCTCGCTCATGCCCTGCTGGCGGACTACACGGACTACGCGAGCGTGTTCCTGCTGATCGTCGCCGTCCCGTCGGTGGTCGCGGAGCTCACGTTCGCCGTGTGGCTCCTGGCGAGAGGCGGTCGGCCGCAGGAGGCGCTCGCGTAGCGACGGAGGCCGGCGGCGGCGCGCCCCGCGAGGCGCGCCGCCGCCGGCCTCCGAACCCGCCCCGCAGAGTGGCCGGTCACGGCGAGAGGTCGAGCACCGTCGAGTCGTAGTAGACGGTCATCCGCACCACCTTGCCGTCGCGCACGTCCATGACGATCGCTCCGGGCATGGAGACCGCGTCCATGTCGATCGTGCCACTGGTCGTCGTCCGCAGCACCGCCCAGCCCGGCCCGACGATGGGAGCCTCGATGGCGAGCGAGTCGACGCTGCTGATCTTCGTCGTGCCCTCGTGCCATGCCAGCACCGCGTCGACGCCTCGCAGCGGCCCGTCGGACGAGGTGTCCAGGAACACGATGTCGGGGTCGTAGACCCTCTCGAGAGCGGTGAAGTCACCGGTCTGGGAGAGCACCTCGCGGACCGTGGCCGCGACCGCTCGCGCCTCCTTCGCCGTGTCATCGGCGGCGGGAGCGGCCGCCGCCTTCCACCCCTTGGTGACCACGCCTGTCTCGTGCGGGTCGCCGAGGATCTCCTCGTGCACGATCCTGCCGTCGCTCACGGCGAGCATGTCGACGTAAGGCAGCACCACCGTGGGGTCGTCGGGGTCGTCCATGACGGCCCCCGCGATGACGGCGACGCCGGGCGCCACATACGTTTTCGCCGCCGGGCTCCAGTAGAGGTTGGACTCCCAGATGCCCCACGTGTACTTGGCCGTCATCAGGTCGTCGACCCTGGAGCCGTCGAGCCACGCATCGAGGGTGAATGTGTCCGCGTACAGGTCGCTCACGGACGGTGACACGTCACGCGCGAGCACCGCGTCGAGGTAGTCCCGTGCCACCGCCCGCGTCCCTGCCAGGTCGTCGGTGCCGGGCTCCCACCGCGACGTCGCGAGCAGGGGCGAGGTCTCGCTGCGCGAGGGCGAGGGCGTTGACGCCGCGGGAGCGCTCGCCCCCTGGCCTTCCGTCTCGCTCGCCTCGCCGCAGCCGCACACGACCGCGGCCATGGCGGCGAGCACGAGCAGCAGGACGGCCGGGAGACGACCCGACCTCGTCCTTGTCACCTTGCGGCTCATGGCCCCGCCTGTCCTGGCGCGTCTCTTCATCGCCGTACCCCTTTCTGCGTGAGCGTCCCGAGAGCCCGCTCCGGAGGCCATTCCCATGCTCTGTGCCGGACGGTGTGGCCCTGCGCTTCTTGGGACACCGCGGCGGTCGCGTTCCTTCGGTCGCCCGCGCGCGTGACCCCGGTCAGCGGCCGATCGCACGCAGAGACTCGGCCACGGCCACGAGCTCACGCTCGCTCGCGGCGCCGGCCACGGTGAGCAGGAGGCCGTCCTTGACCGCCCACAGATGGGGTGTCGTGATCTTCGGCGCCACGACGACCATCGCCGTCGCGCCGGCGAAGGGACCGGACCTCAGCGTCACCTCGTGACGCATCAGCTTCGCCCAGGTCGGCTCGGGCTCGAACGGGTCCGTGTCCGCCACGTACTCCGGGTCCGCGACCCGTCTGGTGGTCACCGTGAGGGCGTCGAAGCCGCGGGCGTACTGGAGAGCGAAGACGCGCCGGCCTTCGACGAGGCCGTTGACCGTCGTCGAGCGCATCGCGGCGGCCGCACCGACGAGCGCGAAGCCCTCCGGCACGACGTCGGGCGTCAGGGTCGCGTAGCCATCGAGGCCTGTCGTGCCGCTCGGGTCCACGCGACGGAAGCCCTCGTTGACACGCGTGGGGTCGGTGCCCTGCGGCGAGTCGAGCGAGAAGACGCCACGCGGCAAGGGTTCGTCGAGGCGGAGGTCGCGATAGCGTACCTCCACAACGACGAGATCGTCCTGCACTGCCTGGAAGCGGACGGGCAGCGAGGTGGCCTGGTCGATGGTGAACACGTAGAGGGGCGAGGCCTGGGTGACCGCGGGGCGGGCGGACGCCGAAGCGAGCGAGCAGGTGACCAGCCAGGCCGGCCGGCCCTCGTACGTGGTGGCCTCCACCGCCGCCCCGCGCGCCGCCTCGAGCGCACGCACGCCGGCGCCGAAGTCGTACGCCGTGATGATGCCGGCCCACCGGTCGGGCGGGCCCATCGGGTACTGAAGACGTTCGATCAGACCGCGCTGGCGAGAGTGCACTTCCAGCGTCCCGGTCCGGGCGTCGTAGGCCACGTCGTCGGTCACGCCCACGGCTCCCTCCGGGAACCATCCGGTCTGTGGCGCCCCGACCAGGGTGAGCCGGTAGCTGCCGTCGGCGCGCATCGCCAGCCGATAGCGGTCGGTGCGCGCCTCGTGCGTCGCTTGCCACATGTCCCACTCCAGGATCGTCAACTCCACGTCCGTCTGCAGCGTGCGGCCCGACGAGAAGGCGACGAGCGCTCGCTGCAGCACCTCGCCGGCGCTCACGGACTCGGGCCCCCTGCTCCCCGGCGTGCCGAGAAGTGCGGCGGCGGCGGCGAGCACACAGATGGCCGCCGCCGCCAGACCCAGACGCAGGGCCGGGCGGCGCGGAAGGAACGCGAACCGGTGCCGCCGGCGCGGCCGCGGCTCGGCTTCGCGCGCCGCGGCCCGCACGGCGGCGTGCACCCGCTCCCGCTCGTGTTCGCCGACGGGAGGCGGCTGCAGCTCGTGGAGGGCCTCACGCAGCCGCCTGTCTGGATCCTCGTTCACGACGCTTTGCCTCCATCCGTTGCCCCCGCGAGACAGCGGGCCAGCGTCGCACGGGCGGACGAGAGCCGGGAGGCGACGGTCCCCGGCGGTATCCCGAGGACGCGCCCGGCCGTGCGGTAGTCGAGCTCCTGCTCGAGGACGAGGAAGACGACGGCCCGGTGACCCGGCGGCAGCGTCATGAGCGCCGCCGCCAGCGCGAGCCGCTCCACGACCTCGTCGGCGGGATCGGGCGCCTGCCCCGACTGCAGCTCCTCCACGTCGGCCACGGCGACCGTCCGGCCGCGGCCGCGCAGCATGTTGAGGCAGGTCCTGAAGGTGATCTGGTAGAGCCAGGTGCCGACCCCGCTGTCGCCGCGGAACCCGGGGAGGCCGCGGAAGGCCCGGAGCGCGACCTCCTGCATGGCGTCCTCGAGGAGCTCGGCCCCCCCGAGCGTACGGTACGCCAGGCCGCGCAGACGGTCGGCGTACTCATCGTAGAGCGTCAGGAAGGCCTCGCTGTCGCCGTGCCGCGCGGCGTCGACAAGGTCGCCGTGCCGCGCGGCGTCGACGACCTCGCGCGGCACGGTGCGGCGGGTCGACGTACTCTGCCCGGCTGCCACGGCGGCGCCCCATTCGCTCGCGGCCACGACCTGCGCACCCAAATGTACACCTCACACTACCCGTCCTGAGCGTGTGGGAGCGCGTTGCGCGACGCTCCCCGCACCTCTTCTGACACAGGAAGGCGGCGCGGAATTCGCGGCGCCTGCCCTGGAGCGAGAGGCGGGCCATGGGCCGCCGACGTGAGCCCCGTCGTCACGGGTGACGGAAGGTCCCGCGGCCCTCCGGGGCGAACGGAGCAGACGAGAGCGGCGCCGCGACCGAGGAGGCGGCATGACCGAGGCCGTCATCCACAGGAACGAGAGCGACTACCCCTGGGAGCTCGACCCCGACGACGCCCACCGGGAGGCGCGCATCCGGGTGCGCACCTTCGTGTCGGGCGGCCGCACGGCGACGAGCGGCCTCAGCATGGGCGTGTTCGAGCTGCCGCCCGGCGCCGAGCTCGAGCCGCACCTCCACCACCCGCAGGAGATCTACTACGTGACCGGGGGCGAGGCGGAGGTGTATCACGGCGCCGGCTGGCGGCCGCTACGCACCGGCGACGTGGTGTACTTCCCGGCCGACACGGTGCACGGCGCCCGCAACCGCGGGGAGATCGCCTGCAGCATCGTCTGGATCTTCCCCGCCGACTCCTACGACGAGATCGAGTACTTCTCGCCGGATCCGACGAGCCTCTCCGGCGACTGACGAACGGTAACGCGCGGCTTCGCGGCCTGCGCGAGGCGGGCGCGGGCGCTCAGCGCGCGAGGCGGGCGCGGGCGCTGAGCGCCCGCGCCCGCCTCGCGGACGGACCGCCGCCGATCAGCCGACGGCGGCCGGCACCGGCGGCGCCCAGCACACGCCGTGATCCTCGAGCTCGGCGTAGGTCACACCGGCGAGCCCAGGCGCGAGCCACGAGATCTCCTCGTCCCAGATGACGGCCGGGTAGGGCGCCGACCACTCGTGGCCGAGCCGGCGCCCCACCTCGGTGGCCACCCACCAGCCCGGACGGGCGAGCTCCGGCGGGCGGCGCACGCGACGCACGCGGCTCACCCGGCGCTCGGCGTTCGTGAAGGTGCCCTCGGCCTCGCCCCAGGCGAGCGACGGCAGGAGGACATCGGCCACGTCGTCGAGATCGCCGCGCACGGCCGCCTGGACCACGGTGAAGCCGGCCGCCCCCAGGGCGTTGAGCAGGCCGTCGGCGTCGCCGAAGGCGCCGGCCTCGTCGGCCCAGACCGAGGCGGCCACGAGTGCTCCGGAGCGGAGCCCGTCGATCATCGCCGCCGTGCCCATCCCGGGGGTGCCCGGCAGTCCCTCGACACCCCACGCCTGCGCGAAGCGCGCCCGTGCCACGTCGTCGGTCACCGCCTCCCCCCCGGGCAGCACGTCGGGGGCGACTCCCATGGCCGCGAGGCCCTGGACGTTGCCGATGCCGAGTGGCAGCGCGACGCTGCGGACGCCCGCGAGATCGTCGAGCAGCGACTGCAGGCGGACGACCGAGGCGCCGGTGCCGGCGAGGTCGTCGCCGGGACCGAGCGCGGAGCACACGACGGCCGGCCGGATCTGGACGAGGCTCTCGGCGATCGCCCGGATCGTGCCCGGCTCGACGCCGGTGTCCTCGCCGATGTGGCCGGGCAGGAAGGTGGCGAGCAAGGCCTCGAGCTCAGTGCCGTGGGGCAGCGCCTCACCGGCGCCGCGGCGCTGCGCGAGCTCGCCGGCGAGCAGCACCGCGATCACGCCGTTGAGCACCGCGGGGATCATGGTCGGCTTCACGCTGACCCGCACGGCGGCCGTCTCGCCGACGTCGCTGTGGCCGGCGTCGAGCACCATGAGACGGGCGCCGTCGCGGACCGCCCGTCGCACCGCGGCGCCGGCGACCGGGTGGTCGGCGACGCGGCCGTCGCCCACGACGAGCACGGCGCGCGCCTCCTCCAGCACGGCGAGGGCCCCCGACGTGTAGCAGACACCCGCGCCCGTGCCGTTGCCCGCCAGAGGGATCGCCGACGCCGCCACCGTGCGGTGGTCGAGGTGAGTGCTGCGCAGCGCGGCGCGGAAGAGCTTCTGCAGCTGATACGCGTCCTCGTTGGTGCAGCCGGGCGCGACGAGCGCGCCGGCGGCCGCGCCGCGCAGCGACGCGTCGCGACCGGACGCCTCCCCCGCGCGCGCGTCGCCCAGCCCGGCGGCGACCTCGTCCAGCGCCTCGTCCCACGTCGCCGGCCGGAGCTCGCCGCCGCGCCGCACCATGGGCTGCTCGAGGCGCTCGTGCTCGTCGGCGTCGAGCACGGCGAAGCGGCCGCGGCGGCAGAGGCGGCCGCGGTTGGGCGGTACGTCGCCGGCGCCGGTGACCTTGACGATCCGGTCGTCCTTCAGGTGCACCACGGTCTGGCAGCCCATGCCGCAGTGCGGGCACGTCGTGCGCACGCGCTCGAGCTCCCACTGGCGCGCGGCGCCGAGGGCGCTGCGCGCCGTCAGCGCCCCGACGGGGCAGACGTCGAGGCACTGCCCGCAGAGCTCGCAGTGCTCCAGGTCGGGCAGTGGGTACCAGTCCTTGCCGCCGGCGCGCTCGGCGCGCCGGCCAGAGGGGTGCGGGACCACGCCGTGCACCTGGATCGCCGTGCACGCGGCCCAGCAACGGCCGCACAGGATGCACTTCGAGTAGTCGCGCACGACGTAGGCGTCCTCGACGAGCGGGAAGTCGTCGCCGGGCAGCGTGTCCGGCGGCTGCACCCCGTACTCGTAGGCCAGCCTGCTGAGCTCGCACGTGCCGAGCGCGTCGCAGGTGATGCAGGTGTGGCGCCCCGAGCCGATGAGAAGTTCGAGCGTGGTGCGCCGCGACGCGACGACGGGCTCGCTCGCGGTGCGCACGTCCATGCCCTCGGTGGCCGGAGTGCTGCAGGCCGGCAGCAGCCGGCCGGCGCCGGCCACCTCGACCACGCAGAGCCGGCAGACGTCACGGTGTCCTGCCTCGGGCAGGTAGCAGAGCGTCGGGATGGCGATGCCGTTGGCGCTCGCCACGTCGAGGATGGTCTGGCCGGGATCGAACTCGAGCGCCCGGCCGTCGATCGTCAACCTGGGTGTGACGACAGCCGTCATCTCACACCACCCCCACGGCGATGCGGTAGCAGCGGAGACAGCGCTCCGCCTCGCGTCGCGCCTCGGTCGCGCTCACCGGACCCTCGACCTCGTCGAAGCACTGGATGCGCACCTCGGGGGGCACGACCAGCGGCCGCAGCCTCACGCTGCTGCCCGCGAACGGCGCCGGAGGCTGTGCTTCAGTGCGGATCGCCTCGAGCATGGCGTGCTCGAGGCGCTCGTCCGGCGACGGTGCGACGGGGTCGCCGCGCAGGAGAGCACCGATCGAGCGCGCCGCGCGACGGCCGGCGGCGAGCGCGGCGACCAAGCTGCTGGGCCCCGTCGCGCAGTCCCCTCCCCCGAACACCCGCGGATCGGCCGACTGCATCGTGAGCGGGTCGACCTCGAGCGTCTTCCACCTGCTCACTTCGATGTGGCCCGGCACGAGCTCGTCGACGCCGCAGACCTGGCCGATGGCCGGCACGACACAGTCGCAGTCCACGACGAACTCCGAGCCCTCGATCGCCTCGGGCCGGCGCCGGCCCGAGGCGTCCGGCTCGCCGAGCCGCATCCGCCTGCACTCGAGACCGACGACCGCACCGTGCTCGGCGAGGATCCGCACCGGGGCGACCAGCGTGTGGATCTCCACCCCCTCCTCTTTCGCCTCGGCGATCTCCACAGGGTCGGCGGGCATCTCGACCTCGGTGCGCCGGTAGAGGAGCTTGACGTCGTCGAAGGCGAGGCGGCGCGCCGAGCGGACGCAGTCCATGGCCACGTTGCCGCCGCCGATCACCACCATGGTGCGGCCGCTGAGCGGCGAGCGGCCGAAGGCGACCTCGCGCAGGAACTCGACACCGGGCAGGAACCCCTCGTAGCCGGCGTCCTCGCCCTCACAGCCCATGCGCGCCGACTGGTGCGCCCCGACCGCCATGAAGACCGCCTCGTAGCCTCGGGCGAAGAGCTCGTCCATGGTCACGTCGACGCCGAGGCGCGAGCCGTAGACGATCTCCACGCCGAGGTCCTGGATGCGCTCGACCTCGGAGCGAAGCACCTTGCGGGGGAGGCGGTAGTCGGGGATGCCGACCGCGGCCATGCCGCCGGCCTCGGGCAGCGCCTCGAAGATCGTGCTCCTGATGCCCTCGAGGCCGAGGTAGTAGGCGCAGGCGAGACCGGCCGGGCCGGCGCCGATGATCGCCACCCGCGGCCGGCCGACGAAGGGACACGCCATGACCTCGGGCTCGCTGTCGGCGGCGAACCGCTTCAAGGTGCGGATCGCGACGGGCTCGTCGACGGATCCTCGCCGGCACGCGTCCTCGCAGGGCCTGACGCAGACGCGGCCGATCGTGGCCGGCATCGGGCAGCGCCGGCGGACGGCCGCGACCGAGCGCTCGACCTCGTCGATGCGGAGCTGCTCGACGTAGGCCGGGATGTCCACGCCGGCCGGACAGGCCGCCATGCACGGCGCCACGACGGCCGAGGCGTAGGCGGCCCGCGGGATCGGCCGCCCGCGCGCCACCGCGGCCGCGAACAGGTCGGCGTGCCGCTCGAGCGCCTCGAGCACGGCGGCGCCGCCGGTGCGGCCGAGGTCGCAGCGCGCGGCCGCGGCGACGTGGCGGCTCAGCTCGCGCGCCCGCGCGAGCCCCGCCTCGTCGCCGTGGCCGGCGCACACCTCCTCGAGGATGTCCGCGACCTCGTGCATCCCGATGCGGCACGGGAAGCACTGGCCGCAGCACTCGTCGACCGTGCGCGCGGCGAACTCCCGCGTGAGGTCGACGATGTCGACGGAATCGTCCCAGACGGCGACGCCGCCCCACCCCATCACGCCGCGGAACGTGGCGTGAAGCTCTGCGGGGAGACATGAGGGATCGACCGTCCACGTGCCTCCGGCTGTGGTCGCGGTGCTCATGAGGCCTCCTCTCCCGGTGCGGGCGCCTCCGCGGCGCCCGCATCCCCCTCAGACACGGGGTCGAAAGACCCTGACTCGACGGTCCTCGCGGCGCCGGACGACGCCGCGCGACCCGTGCATCCTACTCACGTGGGCGCACGCGCTCAACGTCGGCTCGCGCCGCCCGGCGATCGCGGTCGACCTGCCGGGCGACGTACGGCGCGCGCCGACCGGGATCAGCAGCAGGCCGAGGAAGAGGAGCAGCCGCCGCGCCCACGGCATCGGGGCCCAGAAGAGGTCGACCTTGCTCTCGACCTCGCGCCGCAGGTCGAAGTCCTCCGGCAGGCGCAGGCTCAGGATGCCGCCCTCTCTGTCGGCGAGCACGAGGGCGTCGTTCTCGTTCGCCGTCGGCACCTTGCCCGGGTAGTCCACCCACATGTGGTCGATGGAGTTGCGCAGGTTGTAGGGGATCCCTTTCGCGGCGAGCACGCTCATGAGCACGACGGCGCGCGCCTCGCAGTCGCCGCGACCCGACGCCAGGGCCTCGGCGGCGGTGGGGAAGCGCCAGGGCACCCCCCACACCTCCCAGTCGGTGGCGTACGGCAGGCGCCGCAGTACCTCGGCTTCGATCTCGCGGGGGTCGTCGGGCAGCTGCGCGGCGAGCCCCTCGACGGCGGCGACGTCCGGCTGCGGCCGCCGGAGGTGCTCGAAGCTGGCGATCAGCACGCCCGGGTCGGGATACAGAGCCACGAAGGCCCACGAGAGGAGGAGAAAGACGAGCGTGGCGCGGGAGAAGCTCATGGTTCATTGTAGCCGCCGGCGCGCCGTCCGCGACCGCGGCCGCCGCGGCGAGATGCGGGCGCGGCGCCCCCGGCGAACGGCCGCCGCGCGCGCTGACCCGCTATGGGCGGCGGTGGGACCGTCGGCGCCGCGGGGTCACGACAGGACCGCGACGAGGAGCCAGAACACCGGGAAGAGAACGAGCTGGTGCGTCAGGTAGATGGCCAGCGAGTGTCTCCCAAGCAGCCCCAGCGGCGCCGTGCGCCGCTCCCAGCCGGGGAGCGAGAAGCGGCGCGACGCCTGTGCGTAGCACGTCCGTCCCACGGCGAAGCCGAGGAAGGCGAAGCCGGCCCACGGGGCCAGCGGGTACCAGTCGACCGTGGCGCGCGGCGCGTCCCAGCCCAGGAACGCGAGCCAGGGGGCGGGGGCGGGGCCGTCGAGCACCCCGCTCCACCCGAGCGCCAGCACGGCGACCCCGATCAGGGCGTTCGCGCTCGCGCCGAGCGGGGCCGTGAACGCCAGCAGCAGGGTGCACAGGGCGAGCAGGTGCAGGATGCCGAAGTAGACGAAGCTGCCCGGCAGCGCCACCCACGTGCCCACGGTGACGAGCGCCGCGGCGCCGCCGATGAGCGCCACACGGTAGGCGGCGCGGCGGACCAGCGACCTGTGCGCCGCCCGCGCGCGGTCGCGGTCGAGCGCCACCGAGAGGCCGAGCAGCAGGATGAAGGACCCCGCGATCGCGCCCGAGACGTAGCGCCAGCCTTCGCCGAGGTCGTTGCCGGTGAAGTAGGCCCAGTCCCAGACGGCGTGGAAGGCCACCATGGCGACGATGGCGACGCCGCGCGCGGCGTCGACCTCCCAGAAGCGACGCGGCGACGCGATGGCCGGCTTCTCCTCTCGCTCCACCGCTCCCCGGCCTGCCGCCTCGTCGGCCCCGGGCGCGCGCGGTCGCGCGCGGGCCACGGGCTGGGCGTCCTCCCGGGTCAACGGGTGGCGCGCGCGACGTGGCCGCGCCCCGTCAGCGACGCCGCCGCCGGCCCTCGCGAGACCTCGCCCTCGACCGGGTTGAGGCCGTACAGGGCGAGCACGGCGCGGCGGCGCCCGAAGCGGTCGCGCAGGGCGCGGCGCACCTCGCCGCGGAACGCCGCGGCGGCGGCCACGTCGTCGGCCGTCGCCGCCCGGCCCCCGAAGAGGACGGCCTGCAGACGCGCCACCAGCGGCCCCGCCTCCAGGCCGAACCGACGGCGCAGCAGCGCGGCCGTCTCGTCGAGGGTGTACGAGCGCGGCACGGCGATGCCGAAATCCCTGAGCTCGGCGTCGACCAGGGCGAGCGACACGCGCAGCCGCCGGGCGTGGTCGTCGCCGCCGAGCCCGCGCCGCCGTCGCAGCGCGCGGCCGAGCGGCCAGCCCGCGGCGGCGGCGACCACGGCCGCCAGCGTCGCCCACGCCAGAAGATGAAGGTCGTCCGGCGGCGAGGGCGCCGCCTGGATGTCGACGGTCGCCAGCCCTTCGGAAAGGTCCTCCTGCAGACCTCGCGGCGTCTCGGCCTGGACGGGCGGGAGGTCCCCGCCGGACGGGTCCAGCCTGGCGGCGAGGAACGGGTCGCGGAACGCCCCGCCGCTCGACGACACGCGCGAGCCCGGCATGCTGACCCCGGTCGTCGGCTCGAAGGCGACCCAGCCGACGCGCGGGAAGTAGACCTCGACCCAGGCGTGCGCGTCGTTGCTGCTCACCACGAAGCGGTCGTCGTCGACGCGCTCGCCGGTCGCGAAGCCGACGGCGACGCGGGCGGGGATGCCGTTGAAGCGCAGCAGCACGGCCATCGCGCCCGCGAAGTGCTGGCAGAAGCCGAGCCTCGACTCGAAGAGGAACGACGCGTAGGGGGAGCTCTGCTGCGGCGAGGGGGTCGTCAGCGAGTAGAAATAGTAGACGCGCAGGTACCGCTCGATGCGCAGGGCGATCTCGTAGGGGTCGGTCGCGTCCTTCACGATGTCCTGGTTCAGGCGGTAGAGACCACGCCACTCGTAGTGCTCGGGCATCGCCTCCATGGCCTCGCGCCAGTCCGCCTCGAGCGCCGTCGCCGCGCTGTCGGCAGGGGTCGGGAAGGGCAGCTTCGTCAGGCGCCGGATGTGCTCGGGGTACTTCCGGCCCAGCCCGACGAGGTCGTCGGGCTTCAGCCTCGGCACGACCGCGGTGAGGGTGTACAGCGTGCCGGGGGGCAGAGGTTCGGCGGGGGCGAGCGCGGCGTTGCCGTCGGCGCGCACGACGGCCTTCGCGCCCACGACGAGCGTGCGCGCCGCGCCGCCGGCGAAGAAGAAGTCGCTCTCCATGTCGCCGATCTCGAACGCCTGCCGCACGAGCGTCCCCTTGGGGACCAGGTCGACGGCCGGGACCGCATAGGTGAAGTCACGCCCCTTCTTGTCGCGCTCGAGCCGCTTCTCGCGCCGGCTCTCCGCGTACCAGCCGTCGCCGTCGAAGCGGTCGAGCGCGTTGGCGCGCCAGTACGAGGCGACCGGGGAGGTGACCACCATGACCTCGGCGTCGTTGTCCGGGTCGAGAAGGCCGGCGTAGCCCTCCATGGAGTCGAAGCTGAAGCGGGCCTCGCCGTAGTCGATGTCCCAGCTGCGCCAGTCCTGCCAGGCCGGGCTCGCGGAGAGCGACGTCGATCCCGCCGCCCAGACCGCGCAGACGATCGCCGCCGTCGCCACCGCGAGCCCGCTCGCCGAGTCACGCACCGTCCAGCGGCGCCGGCCGGTCGCGCGCAGCGTCAGCAGCAGGAGCGCCGCGAAGAGCAGGAAGACCACCGGGGAGCGCAGCGTGCGAGCCTCCTGGTCGATGGTGAGACCGAACCCGAGAGGTACCGCGAGGAGCACGATCGCCGCCACGGGCCTGCGCAGGCCCAGCGCGGCCACCGCGGCCGCCCACACGATGCCGTACACGATCAGGCCGATCAGCGCTCTCAGGTCCGGCGCGGCCTCGAGGTTGAGCGGGATGCCGTGGGTCGCGAAGTGGACGACCCCCGAGTCGAACTGCTGTCTGTAGAAGTGCAGGTGCGCGGCGAGGCCGTCGACGTCGGGCGGCACCGGGAGGTGCGCGCGCAGGAGGACGAGGGCGCCGGCGGGCAGCAGCACGAGGGCGAGGGGCCACCAGCGGCGCCGGAGGAGAGTGGGTGCGGCGGCGACCGTCGCCAGGAGGGTGGCCCACACGACCGTGGGCGCCACCGAGGGCACGCTGAGACGATCGACCGCGAGCGCCGCCGTCAGGGCGAGCCCCAGGAAGCTGACGACGTAGAGGAGGAGACGGACCGGCTTCACAGGACCGAGGCGTAGGGGGACGGGTCCTGTCGCCGGCCGGACGGGCCGAGCGCCAGCACGGAGCGCAGGTCGTCGCCGCGGCGGAGCGTGACGACGCGCACCCCGACGGCGCCGAGCACGGCACGCGGGCCCGCGTCGTCGCCGGCCGCGCCCGCGCGCGAGCCGAAGCTCGCACCGTCGACGCAGACGATCGACACCTGCAGCCCTTCGTCGCGGAGCCGCAGCAGCACGTGCTCGAGCTCCGCGTCGAGGGCGAGGACGACGAGGACGACGCCCTCGGGCCGTCCCGAGCGGCGCCCGTCGCGGCCGAGCAGGGCGCGCAGCGACGAGCCGAGGCGCGTGGAGCGATGCGGCGCGACCCGCGCGAGGCTCTCGAGCAGCAGCGCCCGCCCGTCGACCCCGGGCGTCAGCCGCTCGCGTCGCCACTCGTCCTGCGGCAGCAGCACGGTGACCGCGCGACCGGCGCGGAGGGCGAAATCGGCGATCGCGCCCAGGGCCTCGACGGCGAGCTCGACGTTGGTGTCTGGCGCCGTGCCGGCGGCCAGCTCCGACGGCACGTCGAGCAGCAGCGTGACGTCGCCGCCCGCCGGCTCCTCCATCTCGCGCAGCATCAGGGTGCCGGTGCGTGCCGTGGCCTTCCAGTGGATGCGGCTCAGCGGCTCACCCGGGCGGTGCGGCCGCACGCTGCGCAGCTCCGACGCCCCCGGTGCGCTCGGGCCGCGCAGGCCGCGGTCGCGGCGGGCGCTCATGCCGGGGAAGAGCGTGCAGGAGGACAGGTGGGCGAGGCGGGGCACGACCGTCAGGGTGAGCGGCCCCCCGAGACGACGGTAGGCGCGCGCCAGCCCCAGCGGGTCCTCGGCGCGGGCCAGCGGCGCGGGCAGACGGTGCACGCCGCGGTGCGCGACGAGCGGCGGCGCGACGGCGGCGCGCCGCTCGCGCGGCCACAGGCTCTCGACCTCGAGCTCGGCGCCGTCGCTCATCGACCCGGCGAGACCCGACACGCCGAGTTGCGGGCCGGGCAGCCACGACCTGTTGCGGACGCGGACGCTGACCTCGATCGGGTCGCCGGCGATCGGCTCGTCGGGCGCGATCGCACGCTCCCCCTCCAGCCCGTGCGCCGTGAGCGTCAGCAGCAGCCACGCGAGCAGCGGCGCGACGCAGAGACACACGGCGAGCAGGTAGAGCTCCCACGTGCCGAGCATGCGCGCGGCGAGGTAGGCCGCGAGCCCGGCGGCCAGGAGCGCGACGCCTCTGCGCGTCGGCAGCGCCACGGCTACGCCCGTGGGGCGGGCACGAGGTCGAGCAGCCGCGTGATGACGTCGTCCTCGTGCAGACGGTGGACCCTGGCGTCGGGGGACAGGATGATCCGGTGCCCGAGGACGCGCACCGCGAGGTCCTTCAGGTCCTGGGGCACGACGAACTCCCGCCCCCTGAGCAGGGCGAGCGCCTTGGCGGCCCTCACGAGGGCGATCCCGGCCCGCGGGCTCGCCCCGAGGTACACGTCCTTGCTCTGGCGGGTCGCCGTCAGCAGGTCGACCACGTAGTGGCGCAGCGTCTCGGCGACCCGCACCTTGCCGACGGCCTCCTGCAGAGCCAGCACCTCGCCCGTGTCGAGCACGGGCTCGAGCGCGGCGAACGGGTCGTGCGCCGTCTGCGCCTCGATGATCTCGGCCTCGGCCGCGGCCGACGGGTAGCCGAGGCTCACGCGCAGCATGAAGCGGTCGAGCTGGGCCTCGGGCAGCGGGTACGTGCCCTCGTACTCGATGGGGTTCTGCGTCGCGATCACCATGAACGGCGGCTCGATCGGGTGGGTCACGTTGTCGATCGTCGCCTGCCGTTCTTCCATGCTCTCGAGCAGGCTGGCCTGGGTCTTCGGCGACGAACGGTTGATCTCGTCGGCGAGGACGATGTTGGCGAACACCGGGCCGGGGCGGAAGACGAAGGACCCCGTCTTCTGGTCGAACACGCTCACCCCGGTCACGTCGCTGGGGAGGAGGTCGGGCGTGAACTGGATGCGTGAGAAGCGGCAGGAGAGCGACCGGGCGAGCGCCTTGGCGAGGAGGGTCTTGCCGACGCCGGGGTAGTCCTCGACGACCACGTGCCCGCCGGCGAGCAGAGCGACGACGCAGGCCTCGATGACGTCGTCCTTGCCGAGGATGACCGTGCCGACGCTGGCGGCCACCTCACCGGCCCGCTGGGCCAGCGCGGGCACCTCCTCCGCCTCGAGAGTGGTACCTGCGCGCGTGTCGGCTTCCATCGGGCCTCGCAGACGTCGGAACCTGACTCTGGCCCTCTTCATTCTCCACACCAGGCGGGAGGCTTCAACCCCCCGCCGTCACATCACGGTCACCGATGATGCCCCCGCGCATGAGCGGAACGTGAAGACCGGGGTGGAGCGCGGCGCCCGCGCGCCTGGCCGCTACGCACGCGGGTCGACGTCGACCGCGCGCGTCACCGGCCACACGGCCGCCGCCGCGGCAAGCGGACGAGATGCGCGTCAGGCGCCGGCGCGCGCCGACGAGCGCCGGCGCAGGGCGAAGCCCAGGGCGGCGGCGACGGCGAGCACGATCAGGCCGCCGACGATGCCCGACACGCTGGTGCCGGCGTCGACCGCCGGCCAGCCGGCGGCCTCTTCGCCGGCGGCCCCACCTTCGGCGTCGCCCGCGGCCGGCTCGCCGGCCGCCGTCTCGCCGGCGGCCGCGTCCGTCGCCGCCTCGCCCTCCTTGAAGGCGTAGTCGGGCAGCACGGCGACGCTCTCCTGCAGCTCGGCCGCCGCCTCGTGCGTCGCCGAGGCGGTCTCGAGCTCCTCCTCGGTGCCCGTGACCTTGGCGATCGACCACTCGAGGCCGTCGGCGTCGCTCGAGGCGAACCAGGCGAGGGCGCCGCCGGCGAGGAGCGCGGCGATCGCGAGACCGGCGACGACCGGCTTGAGCTTGAGGCCGGTCAGCGGCCTGTGGGCCGCCGTGCGCTCGAGCAGCTCGGGCTGCGCGCGCAGCACGAAGAGCACCACTGCGGCCGTCACGAGGCCTTCGACGACGCCGATCGCGAGGTGGATCGGCTGCATCAGCAGCACGAAGGTGAAGAAAGGCAGGGCGGAGATGCCGGAGGCGGTCGTCTCGAGCACGACGCCCAGGGCGCCGAGCTGCAGACCGACGACGGCGGCCAGGAGGCTGCCGGCGACCACGCGACCGCGCGAGAACCCGGGCCCGTCGCCGACGATCTTGCGGTAGACGTAGGGGTAGGCGATGAAGGCGGGGAAGAAGCCGAGGTTGAAGATGTTGGCCCCCAGGGCGAGAAGGCCTCCGTCGGCGAAGAACAGGGCCTGCACGGCGAGGATCGACGCCATGACGAGGAAGGCCGCGTGCGGCCCCAGCAGTATGGCGAGGATCAGCGCCCCTCCCAGGTGCCCGCTCGACCCGGTGCCCGGGATGGCGAAGTTGAGCATCTGGGCGGCGAAGACGAAGGCCCCCGCGACGCCCATGAGGGGGATCTTGCTCTCGTCGAGGTCGTCGCGCACCTTGCGCGCGCAGTACACGGTCGTCGCCGCGGTGGCGCCCCACATGACGCCGCCGACCGCCGGGGAGAGGAGCGCGTCGGCCATGTGCATGAGGCTGGTCCTCCTTCGCCGTCGTGCGCCCGTGCTACCGTGCCACGTCTGCGCTGGTCGTGCTACGGACGCGTGAGACTCTATCCGAGGCCGACCGACCCGTCAACCACCATCGGGCAGTAGCACGAATCGTGAAGACTTGCCACTCCACGTGCTATAGTCTGCCTCACATCGTGCCACGATCGACGGATTCGCCGCGTGGGAGCGGCGTACGTGCGGCCGCAGGCGACGGCCGCACCCGGCATGGGAAGGGGGTACCGCATGGCCAACGTCGTCCGCTTCGGCGTCTCAATCGACGAGCGTCTGCTCGAGCGCTTCGACACGCTGATCGCCGACAAAGCCTATGTGAATCGCTCCGAGGCGCTGCGCGACCTCATCCGCGGCGCCCTCGTGGAGGAGCAGTGGGAGGTCGGCGAGGCCGAGGCCATCGGCACCGTCACCATCGTCTACGACCACCACGCCAGCGACCTCGCCGACAAGCTCACCGAGCACCAGCACACGCACCACCACGAGATCGTCTCGACGCTGCACGTCCACCTCGACGCCGACCACTGCCTCGAGGTCGTCGTGCTGCGCGGCGTGGCGCGTGAGATCAAGCGGATCGCGGACGGGCTCATCGGCACCAAGGGCGTCACCCACGGCAAGTTCGTCGCCACGACCACCGGCGCGTTCGCCTGAGGACGTCGCCGCGCCGTGTCGTCCATCGCCGCAGGCCTCTCCACCATCGACCGCCTCGACCGGCTGGCCCGGCAGGACACGGCCGTCCATCGGGTCGACCCGCGGGCGAAGGTGATCACGACGCTCGTCTTCATCGTCTGCGTGGTCTCGTTCGACCGCTACGAGGTGCTCGCCCTGCTGCCCTTCGTCCTCTTCCCCGTCGTGCTGGCGAGCGAGGGCGGCGTCCCCTTCGGCTTCATCGGGCGCATCCTGCTCGTGGTGTCGCCGTTCGCCCTGCTCGTCGGTGCTTTCAACCCGTGGTTCGACCGTGAGGTCGTCACGCAGGTCGGCGGGCTCGGGCTCTCGGGCGGCTGGGTCTCCTACGCCTCCATCCTGCTGCGCTTCCTGCTCACCACGGCCGCGGCGCTCGTGCTGACCGCGACGACGAGCTTCAACGGCGTCTGCCTGGCGCTCCAGAAGCTGCGTGTGCCGGACGTGTTCGTCACGCAGCTCCTCCTGCTCTACCGCTACATCTTCGTCCTCGGCGAGGAGACCCTGCGCCTCGCCCAGGCGCGGCGGCTGCGCAGCTTCGGCCGCCGCGGCATGGGCCTGCGCGTCTACACGCAGATGCTCGGTCAGTTGCTGCTGCGCACGGTCGCCCGCGCGCAGCGCATCTACCTCGCCATGAAGTGCCGCGGCTTCGACGGGCGGGTGCGCATGGCGAAGCGGTTGCACTTCGGGGCGGCCGACCTCGCCTTCACCCTCGGCTGGTCGGCCGCCTTCGTGCTCTTCCGCGCCGTCGACGTGCCCCAGGCCCTCGGCCGCCTCGTCACGGGGGCGGGCGGATGAGCCGCGCCCCGGCTCTGAAGGGCGCCCGGGCGACACGCCGGCCGGCCCTGGGCCGCGCGGGCGCACGTCACCGGCGGCGGCGGGAGCGGCCGTGAGCCACCACACCATCTCGGTGCGCGACCTGGGTTTCGTCTACCCCGACGGCACCCGCGCCCTCGACGGCGTCTCGTTCGAGGTCGGTCACGGCGAGGCGATCGCCGTCGTCGGCGCCAACGGCGCCGGCAAGTCGACCCTCCTCCTGCATCTGAACGGCCTGCTCAGCCCGTCCGAGGGCTCGATCGACATCGGCGGCACCCCGGTGACCAAGGGCACGCTGCCCGAGATCCGCCGCGCGGTCGGGATGGTCTTCCAGGACCCCGACGACCAACTCTTCATGCCGACCGTCGCCGAAGACGTCGGCTTCGGGCCGATGAACCTCGGCCTCCCGCCGGAGGACGTCGAGGCGCGCGTCACCGAGGCGCTCGCCCGCGTCGAGGCCGCCCACCTGCGGGAGCGGCCGCCGTATCACCTCTCCGGCGGGGAGAAGCGCGCCGTCGCCATCGCGACCGTCCTCGCGATGCAGCCGAACATCCTGGTGATGGACGAGCCGTCGAGCGGCCTCGACCCCAAGGCCCGCCGGCGGGTCATCGGGCTGCTGGCGTCGTTCGCCCACACGCGGATCCTCGCGACGCACGACCTCGACCTGGCGGCCGAGCTCTGCGAACGCACCATCGTGATGAGCGGCGGGCGGCTCGCGGCCGACGGGCCGACGGCCGAGATCTTCGCCGACGACGAGCTCCTCGCGGCCGGCGGCCTCGAGCGGCCGCTCGGCATGCAGGCCTGCCCGGTCTGCCGCGAGCGCTGAGGCCGCGCCGCGGCCGGTCGCGCCGGGCCCGCAGCGCACGCGAGGCGCGTCGGAGCACACGGTCGGATCAGAGAGACAGCCTACACGTGCGAGCCCGAAGGTGTCGCCTTTCCTGACAACGGCTCTACCTCTGTTCATCTACGTACGACGCTGTTATTCTGCATCCGTGCCCTCTGAAGGCTCACAATGCACGCGGGCCGTCCGAGCCGTCAGGGGGAGTCCGTTGGGCACATCGCGGAGGGGACGCGGTGGGACGCACCGGCACCACGTCGAGGGCGAACGGCAGGGGGCTCACCCTCTCTTCCCACGCGCCCTGCATCGTCCACGCTCGCGCCGCTCCCGGCCAGCTCGCGCGCCCCGGTCCGTGAACCACGGGTGACCGCGCGTCGGGCCGATCGCGTGGGACTCTTCGAAGGGAGCGGACCCCTTCGCGCGACACGACGCGCACCGACATGTGCAGAGCACAGAGACCACCAGGGGGTACCGATGGAAGAGAAGCTTGTCAGTCGCCGCGGGTTCATCATGAGCGCCGCAGCCGCCGCGACGGGTGCGGCGCTGCTGGGTTCGCCGCTCGCCCTCGCGGCCGAGGGCGACCCGATCCCGAAGATGGGCGATTGGGGTCCGTACTACGTGCCCCTGGATCCCCAGGTCGTCGGGGCGCTCGCGAAGGCTCCGACCGGCTGCACCGGGTGCGGGGGCAAGTCCGCCGGCGCGATCATCCAGGCGCTCATCGGCACGCTGAAGGAGGCCGGCGAGAGCGGCTGGCCCTGGACGGAGTTGCCGCAGAACGTCGGCTCGTACGGCAACGGTGGAGGTCCCTACGGCGCGACGTGCGGTGGAGCCATGGGGCCGTTCTTCGTCATGAGCCTCGTCGGTGCCGGCGGAGCCATCGGCCAGCAATTCTACAAGTGGTATTGCGACTACGCGTTCCCGTCCACCGAGTGGGACGCCCTCTTCCCAGGCTTCGAGAACACTGTGACGTCGGTGTCGGGGTCGCCCCTCTGTCACGAGTCGCGCAGCAAGTGGGAGAACGTCTACCTGCGTCAGTGGGACGGTGTCAGCCCGTACGACGGCACCCGCTGCTCCAAGCTCCCCATGGACACGACCAAGAAGGCCGTCGAGATGCTCAACGACTGGAAGGCAGGCCTCCTGCCGGCCGCATGGGAGCCTGACGCCGACTTCGCAACGTGCTACGGCTGCCACACGCAGCTCAACACCGAGCACAAAGTCGGTGCGATCCACTCGTCGCAGAGAGAGAACTGCAACAACTGCCACACGGTGCCGAAGGGTCATCCGACACCGGCCAGGAAGAAGAAGTCGCGCAAGGCCATGGGCCCGAGCTGAGTCGACAGCCGCGTGCCGACCGTCGCCGCGGCGTGTGCCGCCGGCGACGCTGAGGCGGGGCGGCCGCGGCGAACGCCGCAGCCGCCCCGCCGCCCTTCGAGTCAGTCCTCGCCGCCGGCGTCGGCGCCGTCCGCCGCCGGAGGCTCGGCGCCCGCCGTGGCCCCGCCTGCCACCGGAGGCGCCTCTCCCCCCGGCGCGGCGGCCTGGCCGGCACCGGCGACGTTCTCGCCCTCCGCGCGCAGCCACACCGTCCGCTGCGGGAACGGGATCTCGATGCCGTGCTCGTCGAAGGCACGCTTGAGGCGCAGGCGCACCTCGCGCGAGACCGCCCACTGACGCCCGGGCTCGGTCTTGACCGCGAGGCGCAGCACGATGGCGTCGGGGCCGAAGTTCTCGACGCCCCAGAGTTCGGGCTCCTCGAGGATCGGTGTCGCCTCCGAGCCCTCCCGCCACACGCTGTCGGCGGCCTCCTTCACGACCTTCGACGCCGCGACGATGTCGGTGTCGTAGGCGACCTCGACGTCGAGGATCACCCGCGCCCAGAGCTGTGACTGGTTGCCCACGCGCCGTATCTCGCCGTTGGGCACGTGCCAGAGCGTTCCCTGCACGTCGCGCACGCGGGTGATGCGGAGACTCACCTCCTCCACCGTGCCGGTGGCCTCACCCAGGTCGACGATGTCGCCGACGCCGTACTGGTCCTCGATGAGGATGAAGATGCCGCTCAGGAAGTCGCGCACGAGGCTCTGGGCGCCGAAGCCCAGGGCGACGCCGGCGATCCCGGCGCTGGCGAGCAGGGGCCCGATGCTCACGTCGAACTCACCGAGCACCATGATGAAGGCGATGCCGTACACCGCGATCGAGGCGACGCTGCGCAGCACGGCGCCGAGGGCGCCCGCGCGCTGCTTCACACGCTCGCTGCGCTCGCTCTTCTCGCGCAGGCGCAGGGGCGACAGGTGACGAAGGGCGCCGCCGGCTTCGCGCGCGGCCTCCTCCTGCTCGAGCGCCGCCGCGCGGGCCTCGTCCCTCGCGATGAGGCGGCTGACCGAGCGCTTGATCGTCCACCGCAGCAGACGATCGAGGACGAACGCGCCCACGACGATGCCGCCGACCCTGGCGGCGACGATCAGCGCTTCGGAATAATCCACGCCCCGGTCACCTCCTCCTGCCCATGGTCCTGTCGGGTCCGAAGCCTAGCAGACGACCGGGGACGCCGGCCGCCGGTCAGGCGGGGCAGCTGCCTGTGGTCGAGGCCATCCTGCGGGCATGCCGGGGCGACGACGGGGCGGCCGGCGGCGGCCCCGTCGCTCGAGCACGCACCTCCGCGGAGCCGGGCGGCGCGGGGCGGGGCGAGGCGGGGCGGGCCGGCACCCGCTCGCCCCGACCGGCGCCGCCGGCTCAGGCGTTCAGCGTGATGGCCGTCGTCGGGCAGGCCTGCAGGCAGCGCCCGCAGAGACGGCAGGCGTTCGCGTCGGCGACCACGGCCACCGACCCGCCGAAGGCGAAGACGCCGTACGGACACGACGAGAGGCAGTGACCACATCCGTTGCAGCGCCCCTCGTCGATGACGACGCGATCGCTGACCAGGGTGCCGGATGAGGAGGACGACCCAGCGGAGGCCGATCCGTCCATCGTGGACCCTGCCGCGGCGCCCGCGTCGTCGCCGACGGCGCCGCCCTCGCTCGAGTCCACGCTCTCTCCGGCGGATCCGGCACTGCCGCCGCCGGCGCCCTCGGCACTCGCCGAGCGCTCCAGCACCTGGTCGGCGAGCGCCCGGCCGGCGAGTCCGCCCGTCACGACGGCGGCGCCGACCATGCCGAGACCGACGAGCACCTCACGGCGGGTACGGCGCGGCGCGTGCCCGCGCCCGTAGACGACGACCTTGGGCGCATCCGCCGGACGCGAGGGCACGGCGGCCGGCGAGACTGCCGCGGGCCGCGCGGCCGGCGCGCTCCCGGCCGCCGGCCGCGGCGCGCGTCGCGCCGGAGACGACGCGGTGCGTGGCGGCGCGAACGTCTTCTTCGTCATCGCCACGACCCAGCGCCAGTGCAGCACGGTGTGGAGCACGACGCCGCCGATCATGATCAGTGAGGACCACTCGTGCAACGTCCGCCACAGGGCCAGTGAGACCCAGGCCAGGCTCGGCCCGCCGGTTCCGGTGGTGTCCACCCAGCCGGCCGGCAGCAGGAAGACGACCCCGGTCACAGCCGAGACGAGGAACGCCGCCGCGATGACGACGTCCACGACGTAGTTGGTCATGGCTTTGGAGGGGCCCCGCATCAGCGCTCCCGCTGGTCGCTCTCAGAGATGCGAGCAGGCTAGGGCACGAAACTGCGCGAGACCTTTGGCTCGCCTGTGAGAACGCTGAGAGACGCCGGCGGCCGCCGTCTCGGGGCCGGTGCGGCATCAGAGCCGGCACGCGTAGGAGCCGGCGCGAAGCCGGGGCCGGTGCCATGCCGGAGCCGGCGCGAAGCCGGGGCCGGTGCGACTCTGGGGCCGGCGCGACGGGTCTCAGTCCGGCGTGTCGGCCGCGCCCAGCGGCAGGCGCACCACGAACTTCGCGCCCTCTCCCTCGGCGGACTGCACGGCGACGGTCCCGCCGTGGTCGGCGACGATCGCCGCCACGATGGCGAGGCCGAGCCCGGCGCCGCCGGTCTCGCGGGCGCGCGATGGGTCGGCCCTGTAGAAGGGCTCGAAGACGCGGGCGGCGTGCTCGGGAGCGAGCCCCGGACCTTCGTCCGCGACGGTCAGCACCGCGAGTCCCTCCTCGGCGGCCAGTCGCACCCTGACCGGCGTGCCCTCGGGCGTGTGGCGCACGGCGTTGCCGACGAGGTTCGCCGCGACCTGGCGGAGCTGGCCGTCGTCGCCCGTCACGACGAGCGACCCGGGCGTCTCGAGCGAGAGATCGTCGGCCCGCGCCGGTGCGGCGAGCCCGGCGTCGGCGACACTGTCGGCGACCACGCGGGCCAGGTCCACCGCCGTCCGCTCGGGGCGCCGGCCCTCGCCCAGCCGCGCGAGCAGCAGAAGGTCGTCGACCATGACCCCCATGCGCCGCGACTCGTCCTCGATGCGCCGCATCGCCGTCTCGAGGTCTTCCGGGTCGTCGCGCGCGCCGCGCCGGAAGACCTCGCTGTAGCCGCGGATCGACGTCAGCGGCGTCCGCAACTCGTGCGAGGCGTCGGCGACGAAGCGGCGCAGCTTCTCCTCCGAGCGGCGCCGCTCGTCGAACGCCTGCTCGATCTGCTCCAGCATGCGGTTGAGGGCGAGACCGAGCCGGCCGACCTCGGTCTCGGGCTCGGCCGGCTCGACGCGCCTCGAGAGATCGCCGGCGGCGATCGTCCCCGCCGTCGTCGCCATCGCCTCCAGCGGGCGGAGCTCGCGCTTCACGAGCCACCAGGACAGTGCGCCCAGCCCGGCCAGCGCGAGGACGGTGACCAGCAACTCGATCAGCAGCAGCCTCCCCAGCGTCTGCTGGACGTCGGTGAGCGGCACGGCGACGATGAAGACGCGCTCGACGTCGGGGAAGCCCTGCACGAGGACGCGGAAGCTGAGGCTCTCGTCGCCGCCGGCGCCCGTCGAGAAGAACGTGACGCCGGCGGACCGCGCGCCCGGCAGCGGCGCGGGGAGCTCCGGCGTGGGCTGCTCGACGTCGCTGTAGGTGTAGGTGACGGCGGCGAGCGTCTCGCCGGCGGCGTTCCGCAGCTCCCCGTACGTGCCGGGCGGGAGCTGGCGGGCGCGGCGCGAGTCCCCGCCGACGGGCAGCTCGGGCGCCTGGATCTCGGCGGCGAGATCGAGACCCACCGGCACGCGCGCCTCCTCGAGCTGCTGGTCGACCCGGTCGACGAGGAACGAGCGCAGGGAGAAGTATGTGGCCCCGTCGGCGATCAGGAGCGCCACGGCGACGAGACCGACGAGTACGAGCAGCAGCCGCAGGCGGAGCGTCATGCCTCAACCGCCAGGGCGAGACCGGGGCGGCGCGGCGCTCCTCGTCCGGGAGTCCCGAGCCTCGGCGGCCGACGGCACCGGTCCCACCGGTCAGTCCCTCGGGAGCCGCAGGCTGTAGCCTACGCCGCGGACGGTGTGGATGAGCGGCGGACCCTCGGCGTCGACCTTCTTGCGCAGGTAGCTGATGTACGTCTCGACGACGTTGGCCCGCCCCCCGAAGTCGTAGTCCCAGACGCGGTCCATGATCTGCGCCTTCGTGAGCACGCGGCGCGGGTTGAGCATGAGGTAGTGCAGGAGCTTGAACTCGGTCGGGGTCAGATCGACGGCGCGGCCGCCGCGCAGCACCTCGTGCGTGTCCTCGTCGAGCTCGAGGTCGGCGAAGGTCAGGCGGCCGCCGTCCTGCTGCTCCCCCAGCGTGCGGCGCAGGATCGCGCGGATGCGCGCGACGAGCTCCTCGACGCTGAACGGCTTGGTCACGTAGTCGTCGCCGCCGATGGTCAGGCCGCGCACCTTGTCCTCGGCCGTGTCGCGCGCGGTGAGGAAGAGGATCGGGACCTGCTCGCGCTCGGCGCGCAGTCGGCGCGCGACCTCGAAGCCGTCGAGGTCGGGCATCATGATGTCCAGCACGACGAGGTGCGGGTGGAACGCGGCCACCAGGTCGAGGGCCTCTCTCCCGCCGTGCGCCGCCGCGGTGTCGAAGCCCTCGTAGCGCAGGGCCATGGTGAGCAGCTCCGTGATGCTGCGTTCGTCGTCGACGACCAGGATGCGTCTCGTGTCGCTCATCGTCGTGCCGTTCATCCCCGACTCCCCGTACGTGTCGGCGGTGATTCTAGAACGAATCTCTGTGAATCTCCTGTGAACCACCCGGCGAGTCTGCCGCGGCCCGCGCCCCACATCCACAGCGACCGCACAGCTCAGGCTCAGACGACTCCCACAGCCCGACCGTAGAACGGTGGCCGGAGGAAGGGAAGCGTGCCCCGCCGGCGGGCCCGGCCGGCGCGGCGCGCCGCACGAGGAGGAGCCCATGTTCTTCACCTACGTCTACCGTGAGCTGCGCCGACGACACCGCCAGGCCCTGCTCACCGCCTTCGGCCTGGCGGTCGGGGTCGGGCTGGTCGTCGCCGTCAGCGCCTACGCCGCGGGCGTGGGCGACGCCCAGGAGGAGGTCCTGCAGTCGCTCTACGGTGTCGGCACCGACATCACCGTCACCGAGGCGGCCGAAGAAGGGACGGGCGGCCCGGCGCAGATCGGGATGAACCCCGGCGAGCACGAGGAGCAGGGTGAGCGGTTCGCCCGCGACAGAGTCATGACGACCCCCGGGCAGGAGGTCATCGCCGAGAAGAAGATCGCGCGCATCGCCGGCCTGGATGGGGTCGCGGCCGCAGCCGGCGGTCTCCAGCTCACCGTCATGCACGTCGAGGGCGAGTTCGCCGAGATGGTCCCCGGGCAGGCGGGCGGCCAGCCGCCGGGCGAGGGAGAGACGCCCGGGGCCACGGCCTCCCAGGCGCCCATCGAGATCGACACGTACTCCGTGGCCGGTGTCGACGTCGCGCAGCAGTCGATCGGGCCTCTGAGCTCGGCCGAGATCGTCGAGGGGCGTACGTTCGCGCACGACGAGACCGACGCCAAGGTGCTTCTCGTCGAGCAGGGCTATGCGCAGCAGAACGACCTCGCCGTCGGCGACACGCCCAAGATCGACGGCGTCAAGTACGAGATCGTCGGCACCCTGACCTCGACCACCGACTCGTCCGACGTGTACATGCCGCTCGCCTGCGCGCAGACGCTCGCCGACGCGGAGGGTGTGAGCCAGATCTACGTGCAGGCCGACAGCGCCCAGGACATCGCCGCCGTCAAGGAGTCGATCGAGGCCGTCTACCCCGCCGCGACCGTGACGACGGCCGAGGACCTCGCCGATCAGGTGAGCGGCTCTCTGGCGAGCGCCTCGAGGCTCGCCGACCAGCTCGGCATGTGGCTCGCCGCGGCGGCCCTCGTCGCCGCCTTCCTCGTCGCCAGCCTGCTCACCGTCTCGTCGGTGTCGCGCCGCGTGCGCGAGTTCGGCACCCTCAAGGCGCTCGGCTGGCGCAGCCGCAGGATCGTCGGTCAGGTGCTCGGCGAGTCGCTCGTGCAGGGCATCGTCGGCGGGATCGCCGGCGTGGGCATCGGCGTCGCCGGCGCCTGGCTGATCACGCGCTTCTCGCCCGAGCTGGAGGCGAGCGTCGGACCGCTGTCTTCAGCCGCGATGGGTCCCGGTATGGAGCCGATGGGCGGCGGGGTGGCCGGGACGGCGCGCGACGCCCTTCAGGCGGCGAGCACCGTCACCGTCGAGCTCGGGGCGCCGATGAGCGCGCGGCTCGTGCTCGTCGCCGTCGGCCTCGCCGTCGCCGGCGGGCTGCTCGCCGGCGCGCTCGGCGGCTGGCGCGCCGCCCGCCTGCGACCGGCCGACGCGTTGCGCAGGATCGACTGACGGGGAGGACGACGATGCTCTACGGACTGACCGACGTGACGAAACGCTACGCTCGAGGGCGCAAGGTGGTGGACGCGCTCGCCGGCGTCGACCTCGCGATCGCCGACGGCGAGTTCCTCGCGATCCAGGGCTCGACCGGTTCGGGCAAGACGACCCTGCTGCAGATGCTCGGCGCCCTCGACCGCCCGAGCGGCGGCCGGGTGCTCTACGACGGCCGCGACCTCGGCAGGCTCGGCGAGGGCGGTCTTGCCGAGCTCCGCAGCCACGCCTTCGGCTTCATCTTCCAGTCGTTCAACCTGATCCCCACGCTGACCGCCCAGGAGAACGTCGAGACGGCGCTCGTGCCCTGGGGCGTGGCCGGCGACGAGCGACGCACCCGGGCGCACGCGGCCCTCGCCCGCGTCGGGCTCGCGGAGCGCGGTCGTCACCTGCCCTCGGAGCTCTCCGGCGGCGAGCAGCAGCGGGTCGGCATCGCGCGCGCCCTCGTCCGCGAACCGCGGGTGATCCTCGGGGACGAGCCCACCGGCAACCTCGACGAGCGCACCCGCGACGACATCGTCGGCCTGCTCGAGAGCCTGTGGCGCGAACGCGGCCAGACGATCGTCCTCGTCACGCACGACACCTGGGTGGCGAGCCGCGCCTCGCGGCGCATCTGGCTGGACGAGGGACGACTGGTGCCCCTCGATGAGACTGCGGGACCCGCGAGTCCGCCGGCGAGAAGGTGATCGGCGTGTCCGCCTGAGGCCGCGCACGGAGTGCCGGCCACCGGGTGTCGCCTCTCTGCGGGCCCGGCACCGGCGCTCCGTGCGAGCTCGGCCCGCCGGCGCGGCGCAGCGACCCCCCTGCATCCCTTCCCGCGCCGGTCGGACCCCGGGCGCGCGCGCCCCGCCTGTGGCGCGCGCCCGGCTCGTCCGGCTCAGGCCTCCTCGCCCTGCTCCTCGACGAGGTCGGACCAGGGGAGCCTCTCGCCGATCCTGGCGCGCAGGCGCCAGGTGAGCGGCTTCGGCTCCGCCTCGAGGGCCTCGCGGATGCGCGTCAGGCCCTCGCGGATGCGCGCCGCCTCGTCGGACGTCACCAGGTAGTCGGAGAGCATCGCGGCACACCGCTCCAGGCTGCGCTCGACGTCGTGGTACAGGCCCCAGTCCTTCGCGCAGAGCTCCGCCAGACGGCGCACGCCGATGACTCCCGGCGCCTCGTCGTCGGCGAGCTCGAGGTCCTTGAGCAGCGTCAGCGTGTCGCGCACGTCCTTCTCGTCGGGGCGGTTGACCTGCAGCTTCGTCAGCAGCTGGTCGGTCGGCGGTATCGTGTACTCGTCCAGCTCGAGGCGGTCCTTGAGCACGATCTCGTGATCCATCTTGAACACGTCGAGGAAGACGTCGACGTGATCGTCCTCGTGAAGGGGGGCGCCGCCGGCGTCGTGGGCGCACGGGCGCACGAACTGGAGCTGTCGGCCGCCCGTGGCCTGTGACGTGTGGAGATCGAAGTCGTACCCCAGGTCGCGGAAGAGCGCGATCACCTCCTTGCCCTGCGACTTGAGCCCGACCATGTCGAGGTCGGAGTAGTCGCGCTCGCAGAAGGCGATGAGCTCGCAGTGCACACGAACGGCGAGCCCGCCCATCAGGCGCAGCACGAGGCCACGCTCCCGGGCGGCGTCGACGATGCGCAGTCCCTCCTCGAGCATGTCCCGAGGTGCGGAGCCCGACTCGCCAAGCTGGGGATGCACGGGCGGGACATCCCGGCGGACAGGCTCCGGACGCGCGGGCGGCGACGTGTCGCGGTCAGCGTCGCCGGACGGCTCGGCACGCTGGGCCTCTGCGCTCGAGGCGCGCTCGAGATCGATGTGTGCGTCGGCTTCCATGGCTTTTTACTTGCCGACGCAACTACTTCGCAAACATGGGTCCGCCAGACGCTGCGGCGGACGAGGCGCGATGGCGGAGGCGGTGCGGCCGGGGGGGAGTGCGGCAGCGGAGGAGGTGCGGCCGGGGAAGGAATGGGGCCGGGGTGGGGCGCGGCCGGGGTGGGGCGCGGCAGCCGAGGCGCGCGGCGGGGGCGCCTCAGAGGCGCCCCCGCCGCTCGCCTCCGCCCTCCCCGCGCTGGGGCCCCGGCGTGCGGGAGACGCTCCGTCAGCGCGCGCCGCGCGCCCGCGTCAAGTCCGCATCCTGACCGCCTGCACGATCATCCCGACGCCGAAGATCAGCACGGCGATCCCGAAGAGGAAGGTGAGCAGCGAGAGCGTCGGCCCGGGCCAGACGATGACGACGAGTCCGACGACCGCCAGCACGACCCCGCCGGCCAGCGAGCCGCCGGCGCCGCGCTCGCGCCCGCGCCAGGCGGCGAGCGCCGTCACGACACCCCAGACGAGCAGGATGACGCCCACGGCCACGGCGGCGACCTTGAGCGTCACGCCGGGAAGGAAGAGGAGGATCACGCCGCCGATGACGGCGACGATCGGGCCCGAGAACCCGACGGCTCCCCGGCCTCGCCCGGCGATCGCTCCCACGATCCCGGCGACGATGAGGAAGACGCCGATGAGTGCCGTCACCGTCGCGAGGCTGTCGAACGGGTTGGCGACGACGATCGCCCCGAAGACCACGGCGATCACGCCGATCGCCAGCACCAGGCCCCAAGGGGCCGACGACGACACGCCTCTGTCGAATCCCTGCATCGCTCCTCCCTCTCGATCGGCCCCTCGCGCGGCGCCTCCGGGCGGCGCACATCCTCGTTGCGCCCGCGGACCGGCCCTCGGCTGCGTACTACCCGCTGCGGGCATCCTCGCACCCCTTTGGCCTACGTCAATGCCCGACGCCGGCGAGCGCGCCGCCGCCGTCTCGCGGCAGTCGAGCGCGCGGCGCAGCCGTGTGGGGCCACGCAAGCGCCCCGGCGACATTTGACACTTGCGCCTTGACACCCCAAGGGGTATCTTGGCGGTGAGCCCGGGCGAGGGCCACCTCGGCTGGGCGGCAGAGCCCCCTCGTGGCGGCCACCGAGAGTGGCCCCCGAACTCTGCACAGGCGGCCGGTCTTCCCCCCCTCATAGACCGGCCGCCGCCCTTTCCGCACACGGGCCTGGTGGCCTCGACCTGTCAAGGCTACGGTCGCCGCCTTCATCCCGCCGGTGCGCTGCCCGTGGCGGCCGATGGCGTAGCGGGCCACCGCCTCCTCGATCGCGTCGGGACCGGCGAGACCGAGCCGCTCGAGAGCCGTTGCCGCTCCCCGACGGAGCGCCCGACGCCGTTCGTGAGACCGTGGTTCGGCGTCGCCGTGCAGAAGCCGCCGTCGCGGCCGCTGGCCGTTCGGCCGGCCGTCACCGCCTCGAGGACGACGACGTCCCGGGAGGGATCGCGCATCTTCGCGCGCAGGTCGCCCCGGAGGCCGGTGAAGGCGCCGCCCACGACGGCGAGGTCACAGGAGCTCCTCGCCGGAAAGCGGCCGCCTCGCGCGCAACGCCTCGTCTCGTCAGCCACCGCCGTCGGCGGCCGGCCGCGCGTCGCGCAGCCGGCCGCCGAACCTGTGCACGAAGACGCCGTAGGCCACCGGCCCCGCGGCCAGCGGGCCCCAGTACGTGAACAGCCGGTAGGTCAGCGTCGCGAGCAGGGCCGCGCCCGACGGCACGCCCGCGAGCCCGAGAAGACCGACGAGGCCGACCTCCACGATGCCGAGCCCGCCGGGGGTGATCGGCAGCAGGATGAGGATCTGCGCCACCGCGTAGGCGAGCAGCACGATGAGGGGGTTCACGTCGGCACCCACGGCGTAGAGCGCGGCGAGCAGGGCGGCGAAGTCGAACCCGCGTTGCCCGAGAGCCGCCGCCGTCGCCGCGCGCCAGCGCTCCCCCAGCACGTCGCGCACGAGGTCGCGCTCGCGGAGCAGCACATCGGGCAGGTCCATCTCGAGCGGACGGCGCGTGCGGAAGAACCGCGACCAGAGACGCGCGTAGGCGCCGCCGATCAGCCGCAGCGGCCGGTCCGCGAGCAGGAGGAGGAGCGAGAACGCGATCAGCACGCCGAGCGCCCCGAGGCCGACGTACCCGATGCGACGCAATGTGCTGTCCGCGGCCTGGAGCCCGAGCAGCAGGGGCAGCGTGAAGAGCGGCAGGGCGAGCACGGTGCCGCCGCTCATGATGTTGACCGCCGTGATCCCGGTACCCACACGCGCCCCCCTGACGCCCGCCTCCACCAGCATCTGGAAGAGCATCGCGCTGGCCGTGGCGGCGCCGCCCGGGACGAAGCGCATGAAGGCGGCGCTGGAGAGCTGACTCGTGGCGATGAGCAGCCAGCCGCGCAGGTGCAGCACGATCCGATAGAGCGCCCAGACACAGAGGTAGCTGCAGAAGACGAGGCCCGCCATGGCCGGGAACCACCCCCAGTGGATGCTCCGCAGGCGCGGCCACGACGCGAAGACGTCGAGCAGGCCGGGCCAGACCACGTAGAGCCCGAGCCCGGCCAGGGCGACGAAGACGAGGCGCACGATGAGGACGTGGTGGATCCGGTGGCGGCGGCGCGGCGCGACCGCCGGCTCTACGACCTCGCCGGCGCCGACCTCCGCCTCCGCGCGCACGGTGACCTCGACGGGCTCGGGCAGCGCCGGGTGGGCGCGCTCGGCGTGCACCGTGGCGTGCTCGCCTGCGCCACCACGCTCGGCGGGACGGTCTCCGGCGCCGAGGGCGTCGCGCCCGGGAGACGGCGAGCCGGCGGTACCCGCGGGCTCGCCGCCCGCGGACCCTCCGTCGCAGCCGCCGGGAACACGCTCGTCGATGCTCGGATCCCTCCCGTCGCGGTCCTGGCCGCCCATCTCTCACCCGCCTCGACGCCGACTGCTGACGGCTGCCGTGGCCGCGATGTACTGTACGCACCAAGTCATTCCCGTGTGCCGCCGGGCCGCAACGGAAGGAGCCGCTCATGAGCGCTGTCGAGAGCGTCGCGACGCGACCGTCGCGGTGGAGAGGGCGCGCCACCGTCGCGCTCGTCGTCCTGGCCTGCCTCGGTGTGACCGTCAGCGGTGTGGCCGTCTGGCTGCACCGCGCCCTGCTGGATACCGATCAGTGGGTCAAGCTCACGGCCCCCATCATCGACGACCCCGCCGTCCAGCGGAGCGTCGCGGAGTACGTCGGTCGCGAGGTCGTCGCGGCACTCGATGTCGAGTCACGGCTCGAGGAGGCATTGCCCGATCGGGTCAGCATGCTCGCCGCTCCGCTGGCCACCGGGGTCCAGGACGTCATCACCGAGCAGACGCAGGAGATCGTCGCGAGCGAGCGGGCACGGGAGGTCTGGGTCGAGGCCAACCGCGTCGCCCACGAGAAGATCGTCGAGCTGCTGCGCGGCGAGGCCGGCGTGCTCTACGCGCAGGGCGACGAGGTCCGCATCAACCTGCTGCCGATCGTGAGCCGCGTCGTCACGGAGCTCCGTGCACGCTTCCCGCGTCTCTTCCCGGGGCTCGTCGACGTGCCCTCGGTGACCGCCGAGACGCCGGCCCCCGACGCGATCGCGGAGTTCGAGGCGGCGGTGGGTCGCGACCTGCCCGAGGACTACGGTCAGATCACCCTGGTGCAGAACCAGAAGCTCGAGCAGGCGCAGCGCGCCGTCAAGCTCTTCGACCGCGCCGTCTGGCTGCTCGTCGTCGTCACGGCCGGGCTGATCGTGGCCGCCCTGCTGCTCTCCACGCGCCGCCTGCGCACGGCCCTGTTCCTCGGCGCCGGATCGGCCGTCGCACTGGTCGTCGTGCTGCTCGTGGTCTCCTGGCTCAAGGGCGAGCTGGTCGCCGCGGTCGGCACCGGCACGGGCAGCGCCGCCGCGCGGGCGACGATCACCACGGTCGTCGCCGACTTCACCGGCTTCTCGCGGCTGCTGCTCGTCGCCGCCGTGGTGGTCGCCGTCGCCGCCTGGGTCGCGGCGCGCAGGGAGGTCGTCGTCGGCGCCGCGCGCCGCGGCGCCGCCGCCGCCGGGCGCGTCGGCGGCGGCCTCGCGGACCGCCGGTCCAGCACGGGGGTCCTCGCCCGCCACCTCGACGGGTTCCGCCTCGCCGGCGTGCTCGTCGGCGCGATCGTCCTTCTGGTGTCCCTGCCGGCCTGGTGGGGAGGGCTGCTGCTCATCGCCGCCGTCGCCGGGTACGAGCTGCTGCTGGCGTGGCTGACGCGTACATGGCCGTGGCAGGCCGACGGGAGCGGCGCGGCGGCGGCGGCGGCGGCGGGAGCGGCGGGCGACGACGCCGCGGAGGCCGTCACGGAGGCCATATCGAACGAAGGGGGCGGGACCACCGGCGCCTGAGCGCCGCGGCGCGCGGTCAGTCGAGCGTCCGCACCTCGCGCAGCGGCCAGTACACCGCGAACGCCCGGCCGATGATCGCCGAGCGCGGCACCGGTCCCCAGAAGCGGCTGTCGAAGCTGTCGTTGCGGTTGTCGCCGAGAAGGTAGTAGTGACCGGCGGGGACCGTGTAGGGCTCGTAGAGCGACCACTCCGGGTGCTCCTCGAGCTGACCGTAGGCCGGGTCGGTCGCCGGCGTCTCGCCGTCGCCGTTCTTCACCCCACCGGCGTCGTCGGCGACGCCGTTCACGTACAGCACGCCGTCCTCGATCTCGAGCACGTCGCCGGGCAGCCCGATGACCCGCTTCAGGAGCACCTGATTGCCCACGGCGGCGGGACCGTTGAAGACGACGATGTCGTCACGCCCTATGTCACGGCTGTCGTAGAGGAACCGGTCGATGAGCACGCGGTCGCCGGGCTGGATGGTCGTCGCCATCGACGGCGTCGGCACGCGGTACGGCTTGACGACGTACGCCTGCACGAAGAAGGCCACGACCAGAGCGACGACGGCCGTGAGCGCGTACTCGACGACCAGGCGACTGGTGGAGCGCCTCTTCCTGGCTGCGGCGGACGCCGGGCCCGGCGCTCCCGAAGCCTGCGTCGCCGGCGCCCCGAGGGCCTCGGGCGTGTCGGCAGGGGTCGCCCCGGGTGACCCCGGCGTCGCGGCCAGCGGCGGCGGCGGAGGGGGCGCCGGGGCCTGAGACGCCGGGTCGACGTGGCCGGCGGGTGACGTCAGGGGCGCCCCGGCGCGCGGCTCGCGTGGCCCGGTCGCAGTGCCCGACTCGTCAGGCGGCGAAGCCGTCGGGCCGGGCTCGTGCTGTGGATCGTCCGAATTCACGCGCCTACTTTACTCCCGTGCGCGTCGGCCCTGCATCCGCAGGCGCGAGCACCGGTCGCCGCGAGCGGTCGCCGCATACGCCCCGAAGAGGGGATAGAGTCGCGGGAGACCATGTCCCGGACGACGAGGGAGGCCACCGCGATGTCCGATCTCTGGCGGGAGCTCCTGGGCCGGCTCTCCGAGGACGGCGTGCACGCCCGCGTCGTCCCCGTCGAGCGGCTTGAGGAGGCCGTGGCGCGCGCGGCCGCCGGCCTCGCCGAGGCCGACCTGCCGGCGCCGGTCGCCGCCGCCGTCCGCGACGACGTGGCCTTCACGCTGCCCCGAGGCGTGCGGCCGTGGCGGTCGGCCGTCGTCTTCGCGGTCGCCCGCCCCCTCACGCGCGCCACCCTCGTCCGGCGCGGTGTCGAGCGCACCGTCCCCGTGCCGCCGCACTACGCGGGGTACGCGGCCGTGCCCCGCGCACTGGCGGCGCGCGTCGACGCCCTTCTCCGCCCGGCTCGCTTCGCGGCCGCGCACTGCGAGCCGCCGCTGAAGACGCTCGCCGCGGCTGCCGGCCTCGCCCGCTACGGCCGCAACAACGTCGCCTACGTCGAGGGACTCGGCAGCTGGCTGCAGCTCGGCGCCTGCGTCGCCGACGCGCCCCCTCCCGCCGGCGCCGCGTGGGGTCCGCCCCGTCTGCTCGAGCGTTGCGAGCACTGCACCGCCTGCCTGCGGGCGTGCCCGACGAGAGCGATCGGCGGCGAGCGCTTCCTGCTCCACACCGAGCGCTGTCTGACCTACCACAACGAGAGCCCGGAGCCCCTGCCGCGCTGGCTCGACCCGAGGGTCCACCACACGGCCGTCGGCTGCCTGCGCTGCCAGGCCGTCTGCCCAGAGAACCGCCGCGTCACGCTCATCGAGACGGAGCCCGAGCGCTTCGACGAGGCCGAGACCGCGGCGATCCTCGCCGCGGAAGGGCGTGAGGACGACCGGCGCGGGCTCGGCGAGGCGACCCGCGAGAAGCTCGACCGCTGCGGCCTCGACTACTCGCCGGCCGTAGTGGCCCGCAACCTGCGCGTCCTGCTCGACGCCTGAGCGGTCGCCGGTCGTGCCGTGCCGTACCTCACGAGCGAGGACGGATGCTTCACCGTGCCCCACGTCGAAGGTCGCGCCGCCGGCTTCCCCTGAAGCCCCACCTGGGGCGAGAAGACCGGCGACGAAACGGGTAGTGTGGAGCCCATGAGCGGCGACTGGCGCATCGAGCACGACAGCCTCGGAGAGGTCCGCGTGCCGGCGACGCACTACTGGGGCGCCCAGACGCAGCGCGCGCGCGAGCACTTCACGAGCGGCGGCGCGCGCTTCGTGTGGGGACGCCCGGTGCTGCATGCCCTCGGGTTGCTCAAGCAGCACGCCGCGCTCGCCAACGCCGAGCTCGGCGTGCTGCCGGCCGAGACCGCGGGCCTCATCGCGCGCGCCGCGCAGGAGGTCGCGGAAGGCCGGCTCGACGACGAGTTCCCCCTCGTCGTCTTCCAGACGGGCTCCGGCACGCAGACGAACATGAACGCCAACGAGGTGATCGCCGCGCGCGCCAACGAGCTGGCCGGCGCGGCGCGCGGCGACGCCGGACCGGTGCACCCGAACGACCACGTCAACCGCGGGCAGTCCTCCAACGACGTCTTCCCGACGGTCATGCACATGGCCACGGCGTCCGAGCTCGAGGAGCGCCTCGTGCCGGCGGTCGCGGCCTTGCGCGCCACGCTGAGCGCCAAGGCGGCCGAGCACGGCGACGTCGTGATGCTCGGCCGAACCCACCTCCAGGACGCCACCCCGGTGCGCTTCGGCCAGGTGGTCGGAGGCTGGGTCGCGCAGCTCGACCAGGCGCTCGCCGCCCTGGCGCGCGCCGGCGAGGGCCTCTACGACCTCGCCTTGGGAGGGACCGCCGTCGGGACCGGCGTGAACACGCACCCGCGCTTCGCCGAGACGGTGGCGCGGCGGCTCGCCGGAGCGACGGGCCGGCCGTTCCGGCCGGCCCCCGACTTCGTCGCCGCGCTCTCCTCGCACGATGCGATGCTCAACGTCAGCGCCGCCCTGCGCACGCTGGCCGCCGCCCTGATGAAGCTCGCCAACGACGTGCGCTGGTACGCGTCCGGGCCCCGTGGAGGGCTGGGCGAGCTGCACATCCCGGAGAACGAGCCCGGCTCCTCGATCATGCCGGGCAAGGTCAACCCGACGCAGGCCGAGGCCCTGACGCAGGTCGCCGTCCACGTCTACGGCAACGACGCCGCCGTCGCCTTCGCCGACTCGCAGGGCAACTTCCAGCTCAACGTCTACAAGCCGCTCATCCTGCACGAGGTCCTCGAGTCGGTCGCGCTGCTCGCCGACGCCGTGCGGGGCTTCGACAGCTTCTGCGCCCAGGGGCTCGAGCCGGACGCGGCGGTCATGCGCCGGCACCTCGAGGAGTCCCTGATGCTCGTCACGGCCCTGAGCCCTCACCTCGGCTACGAGACCGCGGCCCGCATCGCCCGGCACGCGGCGCACGAGGGACTCACGCTGCGCCAGGCCGCGGTCGGACTCGGCCTCGCGACCGAGCAGCAGTTCGACGCCTGGGTGCGCCCCGAGGAGATGACACACCCGAGCGACGCCGGCCCCTGAGGACGAGCGCGACGTCGAGAGCGGCGCGCACCGCCGGCCTCCGAGGGCACGCCCGGGACCGGCAGGCCCGACGCCGCGGCCCGCCCCCGGCGATACCCGGCGGCGCCCGGCGGCGCCCGGCAACTCAGAGGTTGGTGGTGCTGGCGGGCTCGTGGCCCGCCTCTTCGAGCGCGGCGCGGGCCGCGAGGGCGAGCTCGCGCTCGTGCTCGCGGCCGACGGCGAACACCCGGTAGAGGTGGGCCTTCGCCGGGACGAACTCGAGGATGCCGCTGAGCAGCTGGTCCTCGATCGCCCCGGTCGCCGGGTCGTAGATGGGGATGCGCTTGGGGCCGCTCATCGGGTTGAGCGGCCGCGGGTCCTGCGAGGCGATGTCGACCTCGAACTCCAGCCCGGAGAGCGAGACGGGGAGGTGCCGCCGCACGCCGGCGCGAAACTCCTCGCGGGTCAGGTCGCGGGCGGCGAGGGCCGGCTGCTGCCGCTCGACCGCGTGCTCGTAGACCATGCTGTACTTCACGTGCCTGTGGATGATCGACTGCCACTCCTCGGCGAGCTCGCGGCGCCGGCTCTGACGGGGCTCGTCCAGCCACCCTTCCACGGTGGTGAAGAGCGACCACTCCGTCAGCCGCCGGTAGGCGTCGAGGTCGTCGAGAGGACTCGCCGGCAGCACGAGCTCCATGGTCGGCCGGAAGAGCTCACGCAGGTGCATGTCGATGGCGTGGCCGATGCGGTGGAAGTACACGTTCTCGTACATGTAGAACCGTGCGTTGAGGAAGGCGCGCAGGGCGCTCAGCGCGCGCTTGTGGAACGTGAGGCCGTCGGCGGTGCAGAAGGAGTAGTAGATGAGGCGGTCGGCGTCGACGGCGGAGAGCGAGACCCCGCACATGAGGGCGTCGCGGCGCACGTAGTCGAGGTTGTCGACGGTGACCGCCCCGGAGAGCGCCCGGTGCAGCAGGCGCACCCAGCGCGGGATCGGCTCACGCGTAGCGCCCGTGACGCCGGAGGCCTTCGCCGCCACCGAGGCCGGCGACGGGTCGGCGGGCCCGGCCGGCTGTGCGTCGGCGGGCCCGGCCGGCTGTGCGTCGGCGGGCCCGACGGGCGGCGCACCCCCGCCGGTCGCGCCCGCACCGTCGGCGCGCACGAGGAAGGCGACGTGCCACGGGTCGACGCGCTCGCCCAGGTCGAAGGCCCCGCTCGGCGCACGCTCGAGCGCGGCGACGAACTCGCCCAGCTCGGCCACGATCAGGTGCTGCGAGACGCGCTCGTGGTCGAGCCCGAACACGGGGCCGAAGTACTGCTCGTCGCAGAAGTGGCTGAAGGGGCCGTGCCCGAGGTCGTGCAGGAGGCCGGCGAGCCGGAGGGTCTCCTCGACGAGGGGGAGCGAGGGGGTGCCGGGCTCGACCTCGGCCAGCGTAGGGTAGACGTGCCGCGCCAGCTGCCCCGCGAGATGCATCGTCCCCAGGCTGTGCACGAAGCGGCTGTGCTCGGCGGCGGGGAAGACCCACCACGAGCTCTGCAGCTGGTGGATGCGCTTCAGGCGCTGCATCCAGGGGCTGTCGATGACGTCCGCCTCGGCGATCTCTCCCTGCCGCGAGAGCGTGATGCGCAGGTAGCCGTACAGCGGGTCGGCGATCAGGTGGACGTCGTCGTAGGGGAGCTTCACAGCGGCTAGCCTACGGCGGGCGGGGGCGAGCGGCAAGGCTGGGACGACGGAGCCGGCCGCGCGAGGGGGGCGGACGCACGAGGGGGGCGGACGCGGGAGGGGGGCGACCGCGCGAGGGGGGCGGCCGCAAGGGGATCCGGCCGCACCGGTGAAGTGAAGCACGAGGGGCCGGGCGCACGAGGGGCTCGACCGTGCGAGCGGCCGGGCCTGAGAGCAGGCCGGGCGCGTCCCGCGGCCGTGGTACGCTGGCGGCGTGATCGACCTCCACACCCACACCACGTACTCCGACGGCACCCTGCGGCCCGAGGCGCTCGTCGCGCGCGCCGCCGAGGCCGGACTGCGCGCCGTCGCCGTGACCGACCACGACACCGTCGACGGCGTCGAGGAGGCGCTCGCCGCGGGGCGCCGTCTGGGCATCGAGGTCGTCCCCGGCGTCGAGATCAACCTCGAGCACCAGCAGGTCACGATGGACCTGCTCGGCTACTTCCTCGCCGGGTGCCCGACCGCGGAGCTGCGCGCGCAGCTCGCCGAGCTGCGCTCCTATCGCGACGAGCGCAACCGGCGCATCCTCGTCCGTCTCGCCGAGCTCGGCTATCCTCTCGAGGAGCGCGAGCTGGCGGCCATCGGCGAGCACGGCGCGGTCGGGCGCCCCCACATCGCCGAGGCGCTGCGGCGCCGGGGCTACGTCCGCTCGATCCCCGAGGCCTTCGAGCGCTTCCTGCGGCGAGGAGCGCCGGCCTGGGTCGACCGCCGGCGCCTCTCGCTGCCCCAGGCCGTGCGCTCGTTGCGCGCCTCCGGCGGCCTCCCCGTCATCGCCCACCCCGGCATCATCCGGACCGACGACGCCGGGCTCGCGACGCTCGCCCGCGAGGCGGCGAAGGCCGGCGTCGTCGGTCTCGAGTGCTACTACCCCTCGCACGACCGCCCCACGGTCGAGCGCGTGCTCGCCCTCTGCCGGCGTTTCGCTCTCGTGCCGACCGGCGGCTCCGACTTCCACGGCGCGGTCAAGCCCGGGAACACCCTCGGCATCGGCGCCCTGGGCAAGCCCGTGCCCGACGAAGTGCTCGACGACCTGCGCTGCCTCGCCGAGACCGTCGCCCCCGCGGCCGCTCGCTGACCGCCGCCGCGCCGCTCCCGGTCGACGGTCCGGGTCGCCGGCCGGTGCAGGAGCGGCCTCCGCGGGAGCCGGGCTGCGGGACGCCCGGCCCCGGGCCGGGCTCCGTACGGCCGGCGGGTGACCGGCGGGCGCGACGACCGGGCGGCCCGCGCCAGACGGCCGGCGCCAGCGGCCCGAAGAGGCTTCTCGCGGCGCGGGGGAGACGGCGAGCGGCGTTTGTCCCGTATCCCCCCGGGGGGTATATTTGGCGCATGGAAGAGTACGTCGCCTCGGCCGAGGCAGCCAAGCTCGTCAACCGCCTCCGCCGCGTCGAAGGTCAGGCGCGCGGCCTGCAGCGCATGATCGAAGAAGGCCGCCCCTGCGAGGAGGTCTTCACGCAGCTCGCCGCCACCAAAGCCGCGCTCGACCGCGTCGGCATGCTGCTGATCTCGCTGAAGATGCGCGAGTGCCTCGTGGACGAGGACGACGGTCAGGAGACGACGCGCGAAGGCGTCGAGCGTGCCCTCGACGCCTTCCTCAAGTACACGCGCTGCGTGAAGTAGCGCCGCCCCCGCATGGCAGACAAGTTCGATCCCGCGCACGCACCGAAGCTCGAGAACCCCGAACGCCTGGTCGAGCTGCCGCCGGCGAACATCCTTCGACTCCTGGCGCTGCACGGCGACGAGACGATCGTCGACTACGGCGCCGGCACCGGGCTGTTCACCGTGCCCGTCGCGGCGGCCCTCGACGGCGGCCGGGTGCTCGCCGTCGACGAGCACCCGGCGCTGCTCGCCTACCTCGAGGAGAAAGTGGCCGCAGCCGGCCTTCCCGAGGGTCGGGTCGTCGCCGTGCCGACCGCGGACAACACCGTGCCGCTGCCCGACGGCGGCGCCGACCGCGTGCTGCTGATCAACGTGCTGCACCACGTTTACGACGACTCTGCCGCCATGGCCGAGATCCGTCGCCTGCTCCCTCCGGGCGGCCGCCTCGTCGTGATCGACTTCGCCCAGATGGATCGCCCGGTCGGCCCCTCCAACGACCACGTCCTCTCGCTGGAGCAGGTGCGCGCCGCCGTCGCCGGCCTCGGCCTGCGCGAACTCTCCGTGCACCCCCCCGGCGACGTGGGCCGCTACCAGCTGGCCGTCGTCGCCGAGGCGCCCGGCGACGCGGGCACGACCCCGCACGGCGCGAGGGCCGGCAGCGGCGGCGCGCCCGACACCGGCGCGTGACCGCCGGCGTGAGCGCTCCCGGGGCCCCGGATCGGCCGGCGCTCGTCTCCCACGTCCGTGCCGCGCACGGCGCCGGGCTGCCGGCGGCGCTCGAGCGCCTGGTCGCGCCGTTCGGGGGCTGGACCTCCATCGTCGCCCCGCACGAGCGCGTCGCGGTCAAGATCAACCTGCTGCGCGGGGCGCCGCCCGAGCGCGCCGTCTCGACGCACCCGGAGACGCTGCGTGCGGTGCTGAGGGCCCTGAGAGCCGCCGGGGCCGAGCCGTTCGTCGCCGACAGCCCCGGCGGCCTGAACGGCCCCGCCAAGGTCGCGCGCGCCTACCGCATCGCCGGCATCTCCCAGATGTGCGCCGAGGAGGAGGTCCAGGTCGTCGACATCGAAGACGAGCCCGTCCTCGTCGAGGCCCCGCAGGCGCGCCTCTTCCGCCACTTCCGTGTCGGCCGGCCGTTCCTGCGCGCCGACGCCATCGTCCAGGTCGGACCCCTCAAGACCCACCAGCTGATGCGTCTGACGGGGGCGGTGAAGCTGACCTACGGTTGCATCCCCGGCCTCGAGAAGGCTCAGCTGCACGTGCGCGCCCAGCGCCGCGACGACTTCGCCGACATGCTCCTCGACCTGCACCTGGCCCTGCGGCCGCGCTTCACGGTCATCGACGCGATCATCGCCATGGAGGGACAGGGGCCGGGCGGTGGCAAGCCGCGCGCGCTCGGCTCGCTCTTCGCCGCCCGCGACGGCCTCGCTCTCGACGCCGCCCTCGCCGACCGCACCGGCCACGCCCGGCGCGACGTGTACACGCTGGCCGCCGGCGAGCGCCGCGGGCTCATCGACCTCGACGAGCCCTACCGGCCGGCCGGCGACCCCGTCGAGACCGTCACCGACTTCGTGCCCGCGCGGCGCGACATCCAGGAGCTGTTGCCCCCGTCCCTGCACCGGCTCGGCCGCCGGCTCATCACGGCGCGCCCGCGCCTCGTCGACGGCGACGCCTGCATCGAGTGCGGGGAGTGCGCCGGCATCTGCGGCGTCGCCGCCATCTCGCTCGAGCCGTTGCCGGTCTTCGACGACGGCCGCTGCGTACGCTGCTACGCCTGCACCGAGGTCTGCCCGACCGCGGCGATCGACGCCGTGGAGCCCTGGCTGGCACGGCGCGTCTTCGCGCGGCGCGGCGACGCGACCGGGCCCTCGTGAGCGGAGCCCCGGCCGCGAGGCCGGGCACGCGCAGGGCCCGCCCGCGGGGCTCGGCACGTGCGCCGCACCGGTAGTGAGACCCGGTGCGCGCGCGACACCCCGGCCGGACCGTCGGCGTGCGCGACGCCGCCGGCGGGACCCCGTGCGTGCGCGATGCCACCCCTCCGGGAGAGGCCGGGATCGTCAGCCCCGGCCGGTCTGACCGGAGAGCACGCCGGTCTCGACGCGGAACACGACGATCTCCGGACGGCAGAAGGCGCGGAACGGCAGCAGGCTGGTGCCGATCCCCCGGGTCACGTAGACGGGCCGGCCCCCGGGCTCGTAGGCGCCCTCGGCGAAGCGCGCCTTGAGGTCGCTCAGCATGAGCCGGCGGCCCGGCAGCGGCAGGCAGATCTGGCCGCCGTGCGTGTCCCCCGCGAGGGTCAGAGCGAAGTCGCCGGGCGCCGTGCCCAGCACGATGTCGGCGTGGTGGGAGAGGAGCAGGCGCAGCACGCCCGGCCGGCGGTCGAGACTCGCCAGCACCCGCGGGAGGTCGGCGCGGCCCGCGGTCGGGTCGTCGACGCCGCAGACCTGGACGTGCGCGTCGCCGAGCCTCACGGCAACGCACTCGTTCGTCAGCAGGCGGACGCCACACGAGGCGAGGTCGGAGGGGTCGGTGGCGCGCACGAACGGGGCCTTGCTGTCACCGTGGTCGTGGTTGCCGAGGACGGCGAACACCCCGAGAGGCGGACGCAACCTGCCGAGCTGCGCGAGCAGCGCGCCGCGACCCGCCGGGCCGGAGGAGAAGTCGCCGGTGATGAGGACCAGGTCGGGCTCCGCGGCGAGGGCCAGCTCGATGGCCCTGCGCGCGGCGCGGGCGTTCAGGCTGAAGCGATATCCGGCGTGGAAGTCGGAGAGCTGGACGACCGTGAGACCGTCGAGGTCCGGCGGGCAGCCCGGCGCCGGCAGGCGCCGGTCCACCCGCCGGACCGCCTGCGCCTGCCAGAGAAGGTAGGACATCGCGAGGGCGGCGGCCGCGCCCAGCGCGGCCGCCGCCCTCGCCCCCCGTCTCACGACGCGCCGCTCCGCCGCCTCACTCCTCGTCCATCTGCCGGCGCAGCCGGGCGCGGGTCTCCTCGATCTTGCGACGCAGGGCCTCGGACTGGTCCTCGGCCGACTCCTTGCCAGCGCCGAGGGCCTTGACGAGCCGGTCCTTCTGGCCCCCGAGGTCGCCGCCGAAGAGCTGCTCGCGGGTCTCCTTGCCCGGACGCGGGGCGAACAGCACCCCGACCGCGGCACCGACGATGGCTCCGATGAGGAAGCCGCCCTTCTTGCCCGACGTGCTCTTCTCCTCCTTGCTCACCCTCACACCTCCGGTCTCGCTCCATCGCGGTCTCGCGCGCCTCACGCCCGCGGTCAGTAGAGCCTCGTGTTGTTCACCACGAGGCCGAACCGGCAGCCGAGGGACTCGGCCGCGCGCCGACACATCACCATGCGCTCGAGGAAGATCTCGAAGTACTCCATCACCGTCGTCGCCTCGGTGTCGATCTCGAGCTCCAGTGTGATCGTGTGCGCCGCCTCGTCGACGGTCAGCGTCGAGCGGTGGGCGGCGTGGTTCACGCGATCGTGCACGTCGTAGAGCGCCGGGTCCATCTCGCGGACCCGGCTCTCGTGCACGTCCGACTTGTCGGCGAGGATCACCGCGGCCGCCAGGTCGCTGACCGGCTCCCCGTGCTCCTCCTCGTGGTTGCCGATCGCGCACATGACCTCGACGTACTCATCGGCAGGCATCCCGAGCCGCTCCAGCACCCGGTAGGCGATGAGGGCGGCGACGTTGCCGTGGTCGTTGCGGTTCACCCCGTTGCCGATGTCGTGCAGGTAGCCCGCGATCGCGGCGAGCTCGGCGAGCCGCGGCGTCCTCCCGAGGCGGACGAGGATGTCGCGCGCCACGCACGACACCATCGTCGCGTGGCGCGTGCCGTGCTCCGTGTACCCCAGCCGCTCGAGGTTCTGGTCGGCCTTCGAGATCAGGACCGCGATCTCGGGGTCGTCGCGGACCACCTCGAAGGTCACCGGCGGGTGTCCTGACCCGCGCACGGGCGTTGCCCTGGTCATCGTCACCTCACTTCGAACGCGTGCATGGCGGGGTCCGGCTCGAGGTCCTCCGTCTCGAGCCGCGCGACCTCGGCCCGGGGCGGGCCGCCGCGGCACCAGTCGACGAGCTCGTCGACCGCGGCGGCGTCACCCTGGGCCCACACCTCGACGCCGCCGTCACGGAGGTTCCTGACGTAGCCGACGACCCCGAGACGCCGCGCCTCGCGCTGCGTCGACGCGCGGTAGAAGACACCCTGCACCCGGCCCGTCACGCGCAGCTTGACGGCCTTCGACCCCTGTCCGGGCGGCGGCGACGGGCCCAGGCCGGTCATCTCGTCTTCGGCGACGTCGCCGGGCGCCGGTGCCCGTCCGCCCACGAGCGGCACGAAGCGGCACGGCGTGTGACGCTCGACGGCGAACGTGTCGCGGCCGCGCCGGTAGACGGTCAGCACCTGGTCGCGATGCGGCGGACCGAGGGGGATGACGAGGCGCCCGCCCGGGACGAGCTGGTCGAGGAGCGCGGGGGGCACCTCCTCGGTCGCGGCCGCCACCAGGACGCCGTCGTACGGCGCGTGCTCGTCCCACCCCAGCGTGCCGTCGCCGGCGGTCACGAGCACGTTGTCGTAGCCGAGCTCGACCAGGCGACGACCGGCGGCGTCGGCGAGCTGCGGGATGCGCTCGACGGCCCAGACCTCGGCGACGATCTCGGCGAGGACCGCGGACTGGTAGCCTGAGCCCGCGCCGACCTCGAGCACGCGGCTGCGCGCGTCGACCTCGAGCAGCGACGTCATCAGGGCCACCATGTACGGCTGCGAGATCGTCTGCCCGAAGCCTATGGGCAGGGGGCCGTCGAGGTAGGCCTCGCCCTCCATCCCCTGCGGGACGAAGCTGTGGCGGGGCACGGCACGAAGGGCGGCGAGCACCGCCTCGTCGCGCAATCCGCGACCGGCGATCTGCTCCTCGACCATGCGTCGCCGGGCATCGCCGGGTGTCAGCCCGCGCGAGCTCACTCCGGCGTCCCCTTCGGGACCTCGGGACCGGGCGCGGCGGCCGGTGCGGGCGCGGCGGCCGGACCGACCCCATACGGTGCGGACGGCGGCAAGGGACCGCGACCGGGGGGCGCAGCCTCCGCCGCGTCCGCCGAGGGTCCCGGTCCCGCCGGCGGGCCGGGCCGCCCGGGCCCCCGAGGCCCGGCCCGAGGGGGCGCCGCGAGACCCGGCTCGGGCTGTGCGTGCGAGCGGCGCAGAGCTGCGTACTTCGCCTTGCGCCGCCGCCGCGACTGCACCCAGAGCGCGCCCGGCCAGGCGACGACGGCGAAGCCGACCGGGCTCCAGGCGAGCGTGCCCACTGTGCCCAGGAAGACGTAGAGGTCCTCGATGAGGCTGAGCAGCGGGATCGTCGCCTCGCTGCGCGTCGCGCGCGGCCGGCGCACGTGCTTGACGTGCTCGGAGAGCCAGGCGGCGAACCCCCCGACGACGAGCCCGGCCACGAGGCCGGGCCAGCCGGCGTCGATGGTCGCCGCCCCGGCGACCGCGCCGGCCGCCAGACGCAGCGGGAAGGCGATGCGGTCCTGGACGAGATCGCCGCGGGCGATCTTGTCGAACCCGGACTCGAGGATCGCCAGCACGCCGAGGACGAGCAGGACCCAGCGCCCGCCCAGCCACTCGAAGGCGCCGTTGAGCGGCACGCCCCAGCCGAGCCCCCACAGCGCCCCGGTGAGGGCGAGGGTGAGCCAGGGCCGCGTGCCGGCGGCGGCGCCCAGCCCGAGCATGCGGGCGAGGCCGAAGACCCAGTCGATCACGGGGACGCCTCCACGCGCGGATTCTACTATGACCCCGCCGGCGCCCGGCCGAGGTCCGCTTCACGGGCGGCGAGATGTACAATCACCGGCGTCCGCGGCCAGGGAGCCACCGGGGAGGGATCGTGGACGACGCGACGATCGCATGCCGGCGCTGCGGGCGCCGTGTCAGCGCCCACGCGCCGCGCTGCCCCGAGTGCTGCGCCGACCCGCGCGACGGGTCGAGCTCGTTCCGGGAGGACGACCGCGACTGCCTGCGCGTGTGTCAGGGTGTCGGCGTGCGGGCCGCGGCGCTGCTCCTCGACTTCCTGATCCTGAGCGGTGTCTTCCTGCTCGTCGCCCTCACCGTCTTCCTGCTGCTCGTCGCCGACGCCCAGTTCGCCGAGGTCGGCAAGGAGCCGCCGCCCGACCCGCTGTGGGTGGTGTTCTCGGCGGCGGCCTTCGTCTACTTCTGGGTCTCGGAGGCGCGCGGCGGGCAGACCCTCGGCAAGCGGCTCCTCGGGCTGCGCGTCGTGCGCACGGACGGGCGACCGATCGGCTACGGGTCCGCCTTCGTGCGCACGGCCCTGCGTGCCGTCGACTTCCTGCCCGCGGCGTACGCGGTCGGCGCCGTCGCGGTCTCGGTGACGGCACGCCGCCAGCGCATCGGCGATCTCGCCGCCGGCACCGTCGTCGTGCGCCCGCGCACGATGCGGCTCTCCGAGGCGGCGGCGCGGCGCACGCCGACCGTGCCCTGGGTCGGCCCCGGGACGGCGACGCTCGACGCGTAGACGCGGGCGCCGGACGCGTGGGGGCCCGCGGCCGCCTCGGCGACCGCGGGCCCTCGCGCGTCATCCCGTTCCCGTGCCGACGACGCCGGCCTCAGGCCTCCTTCGCGTACTTCGCCCGCCCCTCCTCGTAGAGGTCGCCGCCGTGACAGTCGTTGACGACGATGGCGGGGAAGTCGACGACGTCGAGGCGGGCGACCGCCTCGGCGCCCAGTTCCGGCCAGGCGATGACCTCGTTGCCGGTGATGCGCCGGGCGAGCAGGGCGCCCGCCCCGCCGGTGGCGGCGAAGTACACCGCGGTCTCGTCGACCATCGCCTGCTTGACCTCGGCGCTGCGCAGGCCCTTGCCGATCATCCCCTTCAGCCCGTGCTTCATGAGCAGCGGCGCGTACGCGTCCATGCGGCCGCTCGTCGTGGGCCCCGCGGAGCCGATCGGCTTGCCCGGCTTGGCCGGTGACGGACCCATGTAGTAGACGACGGCGCCCTGCAGATCGAAGGGCAGCTCCTCGCCGGCCTCGAGCAGCGCGACGAGCTTCTTGTGCGCCGCGTCGCGCGCCTGGTAGATCACGCCGGTGATCTCGACCGCGTCGCCGGCCTTCAGATCCTTCACGGCCTCGTCGGTGAGGGGCGTGGTGAGCTTCTTCGCGGCCATCTCTCCTCCCCTCTCTCAGAGCGTCACGGTCTTGTGCCGCTGCGCGTGGCACTGCACGTTCACGGCCATCGGCATGCTGGCGATGTGGCAGGGCATCTCCTCGATGAACACCGCGAGCGCGGTCGTGCGCCCGCCGAGGCCCTGCGGGCCGATGCCGAGGGCGTTGATGCGCTCGAGCAGCTCGGCCTCCATGGCGGCGACGCGTGGATCGGGGTGCACCGAGCCGATCTCGCGCAGCAGCGCCTTCTTCGCCAGCACCGTGACGGCGTCGATGGTGCCGCCGATGCCGACGCCGACGACGATCGGGGGACAGGGGTTGGAGCCGGCGCGGCTCACGGTGTCGACCACCGCCTGGCTCATGCCGGCCCAGCCCTGCGACGGCTTGAGCATGTTGAGGCTCGACATGTTCTCCGCGCCGCCGCCCTTCGGCATCATGACGATACGCACCCGGTCGCCGGGCACGATGCTCGTGTGGACGATCGCCGGCGTGTTGTCCTTGGTGTTGCGCCGGGCGTGGGCCGGCTCCTCGGCGGCGGATTTGCGCAGGTAGCCCTCGGCGTAGCCCTGGCGCACGCCCTCTTCGATCGCGTTCGCGAAGTCGCCGCCGACCAGGTGCACGTCCTGGCCGACGTCGACGAAGAACACGGCCAGGCCGGTGTCCTGGCAGATCGGCACCCGGTCGCGGGCGGCGATGTCGGCGTTCTCGACGAGCTGGTCGAGCACCTCGCGCCCGACGGGCGACTCCTCGGTCTCCCGCGCCTGCTCCAGCGCGTCGTAGACGTCCTGCGGCAGGTCGTAGTTGGCCGTGATGCACAGCTCCTTCACGGCCGCGGTGACCTGCGCGACGTCGAGCTCACGGACCGCAGTCATGACACCTCCTCGGGGTGGAGGGGCGCCGGGGGCGGTGCGACGACGTCGCACCGCCCCCGGCGCCGTCTCAGTCCTTCTTGCGCTCGGTGGCCTTCTTGAGCGCGTCGGCCGCCTTGTCGGCCGCGTCGCGGGCCAGGTCGGCGGCCTTCTCCGCGTAGGGGCCGGCCTTCTCCGCCGCCTGCCGGGCGGCGCCGGCGGCCTTCTCGGCGTACGGCCCGAGCTTGTCGGCGGCCTTGCCGGCGTAGCCGGCGGCGGCGTCTCCGGCGCCCCTGGCGACAGCCTTCAGCGCCTGCGTCGTCGGCGCCGGCGCGCGGCTCCCCTCCGGCATCGCGATGTACCCGAGGGCCATCGCGTCCTGCACGAGCCCGCGCGCCCGGCCGATCATCGCCGTGGCCTCGTCGATCTCCTGCTGGTACGTGAGGTCGGTGCGCAGGGCGATGCCCTGCTCGATGGCCTTCATGGCCACCGCCGCCGCCTCGCGCGGGAAGACCTCCCAGTCGTCCATCGTCGGCATGATGTAGTCGGGCCGCAGGCCCTTGTCCTCGGCGACCTTGGCGAGCTCCTCGGCAGCGGCGATGCACATCTCGTCGGTGATCGTCTTGGCGCGCACGTCGAGGGTGCCGCGGAAGATGCCCGGGAAGCCGAGCGAGTTGTTCACCTGGTTCTCGAAGTCCGAGCGTCCGGTGGCGACGACGGCGGCGCCGGCCTCCTTCGCGTCCCAGGGCCACATCTCGGGCATCGGGTTGGCGCAGATGAAGACGATGGCGTCGGAGGCCATGCCCCCGACCCAGTCCTTCTCGATGGTGTCGGGGCCCTGCTTGGAGAGGGCGATGCACACGTCCGCGCCCTTGAGCGCCTCGGCGATGCCCCCCTCGCGCTGCTCCTCGTTGGTGATCTGACAGTACTTCCACTTGTCGACCCACTCGGCCTTGACGGCCTCGATGTCGTCACGGCCCTTGTGGAGGATGCCCTTCGAGTCGACGACGCGGCAGCGCGCCGGGACGGCGCCGTAGGTGAAGATCAGACGGCTGATGGCCACGTTGGCGGCCCCCGAGCCGATGAAGGCGATCGACACCTCGTCGATCTTCTTGCCCACGACCTTGAGGGCGTTGATCAGGCCGGCCAGCGTCACGCAGGCCGTGCCCTGCTGGTCGTCGTGCCAGACCGGGATCTCGCACTCCTCGCGCAGGGTGTCGAGGATCCTGAAGCACTTGGGCTGCGCGATGTCCTCGAGGTTCACGCCGCCGAGGCCGGGCTGGACCAGCTTGACGAACTCGATGAACCTGTCCGGGTCCTTGGTGTCGACCATGAGCGGGAAGCCGTCCACGCCGCCCAGGTACTTGTAGAGGAGGCTCTTGCCCTCCATGACCGGCATGCCGGCCTTGGGGCCGATGTCGCCCATGCCGAGCACGCGCGTGCCGTCGCTGATCACGGCCACCGTGTTCCACTTGTTGGTGTGCTCGTAGATCTTCTCGGGGTCGTCCTTGATCTCGAGGCAGGGCTTGGAGACGCCCGGCGTGTACCAGATGCCGAAGTCGTTGAAGTCGCGCACGCAACACTTGAGCGTGGTCTCGATCTTGCCGCGGTAGAAGGGGTGGAGGACCTTGGCGTCCTCCATGGGCTGGTAGGCCTTGGCCTTCAGCTCCTCGACGGTGGGCTGACGCTCCTGCTCCGGCATGAGGACCTCCTGAGCTCTCGACGGACGAGCCGGGCGGCGGCGCGGTCCCCACGCGCTCCTCGAGCGCGCCCCCCGGGAGCACGGCGCCGGCAGCCGGCCGGTGGCCTCGAACGCTAGCACGGGCTCCCGGACGCGGCAACGGAGGCGCCGTGGCCCCGACCGCCAAGACCACCGCCGCGGGTGGGACCGGATGGCCGGGCTGGGAGGCGGCGACGGAGGCGGGAGACGCGCCACGACGGCCGGCGCGACCGCGAGGCGTTCGGCGCAGGTGAGGCCGTCGGCGCGGGCGAGGCCGTCGGCGCGGGTGGAGATGTCGGCCCGGCAGGGACCGTCAGTCCGACGCGCCCTTCCCGGCCTTCGCCGGGATGACCTCGGGTGGTCGTGAGACGACCATGACGGCGGCCACGGCGGTGGCGAAGAACAGACCGAAGAAGGCGAGCAGGAAGACGGCGGCGCCGAGCGAGGTGCGGTAGACCGCCCAGAGCCCGCCGGCCCAGACGGCCAGCAGCGCGACGAGCTCGACCGTCCAGAGGCGGCCGCGGCGCTCGAGCAGGACGAGCACGGTCACCCCGAGCATCGCCGCGAAGGCGACCAGGAAGCCGATGCCCACGAGGAGCAGAGCCCCGGGCTCGACGACGTCGGAGGACACCTGCACACGCAGGCGGCCGTCGGCGAGGGCGCTGAGCGCCTTCGCGGTCGCCCAGGCACCCACCACCGCGTAGAACGCGGTCCAGGGGAGCGGGACGAGCGCCATCACGAGCCGCCCCAGCGGCCGCCGCTTCACGAGACCTCACCACCGCGCTGCGTACGCGTGCCCATCGTCCCCCCTTTGCAGGCCGTTCGGCGCATTCTAGACCGCCCCGCGGAGGGCGGCCACCACGAGCGGCGCGACCTCGCTGGGGCGGCGGGCGACGGCGACGCCCGCCGCCTCGAGCGCGTCGGCCTTGGCCGCCGCCGTGCCCGACCCGCCGCTGATGATCGCACCGGCGTGACCCATGCGCTTGCCGGGCGGCGCGGTGAACCCGGCGAGATAGGCGACGACGGGCGTGCGCATGCGCTCGGCGGCGAAACGGGCGGCGCGCTCCTCGTCGTCACCGCCGATCTCGCCGACGAGCACGACCGCGTCGGTCCGCTCGTCGGCCTCGAAGAGCTCGAGGCACTCGACGAAGCCGACGCCGTGGACGGGGTCGCCCCCCATGCCGACGCAGGTCGTCTGCCCGAGCCCGGCGCGCGTCAGCTGGTCGACGATCTCGTAGGTGAGCGTGCCCGAGCGCGAGACCAGGCCGACGGGGCCGGGCGCGAAGATGCCGGCCGGCATGATGCCGGCGTTGCAGCCGGCGTCGGCCGGCCGGCTCTCGGCGACCGGCCGCGCGACCGAGACCAGACCCGGTCCGTTGGGCCCGACCAGCCGGGCGCCACGGCACGTCAGGTGCGCCGCCGCCTCGGTCATGTCGCGCACCGGGATACCCTCGGTGATGCAGACGACGAGGCGCACCCCGGCGTCGGCGGCCTCGATGAGGGCGTCGCGGGCGAACCTCGCCGGCACGAAGACGACCGAGGTGTCGGCGCCGGTCTCGCGCACGGCGTCGGCCACGCGATCGAACACGGGCACGCCCTCGACGTGGCTCCCGCCCTTGCCCGGTGACGTGCCGGCGACGACGGCCGTGCCCGCGTCGAGCATGCGGCGCGTGTGGAACGAGCCCTCGCGACCGGTCACGCCCTGCACGAGCACCCTCGTGGCGCCGTCGACGAGGATCGCCATCAGGGCGCCTCTCCGCCAGGGCCGGACGGCGCACCGCTGCCCGGCGCGTCTGACGGCGGTGCGGCGCCCGGAGCCGAAGGGCCCGCGCCGGGCGGCGGCGGTGCGGCGCCCGGAGCCGAAGGGCCCGCGCCGGGCGGCGGCGCCGCGGCTCCGGACTCGCGCGCCGCGGCTCCGGACTCGCGCGCCGCGGCCACCGCCTGCGCCACCGCCTCGTCCACGCTCGCCGCCACCCGTACCTGCGGGAGGCCGGCGGCGTCGAGCAGCCGGCGGCCCTCTTCGGCGCCGTTGCCGTCGAGTCGCACGATCACCGGGATCGCTGCCCCGCCGTCGCGGCGCTCGAGCGCGGCGAGCAGGCCGCGCGCGACCTCCTCGCCGCGCGTGATGCCACCGAAGATGCTCACGAGGAGCGCACGTACGGTCGGGTCGGCGAGGACGACGTCGACGGCGGCGCCGACCGCCTCGGCGCGGGCGCCGCCGCCGACGTCGCAGAAGTTCGCCGGCCTGCCGCCGGCCGCCGCGACGAGGTCGAGGGTGCTCATCACCAGACCGGCGCCGTTGCCGATCACGCCGAGGTCGCCGTCGAGCGACACGTAGCTCAGGCCGGCCTCCCGCGCCCGAGCCTCGCGCTCGTCGCCGGGGTCGCGCAGGGCCGCGAGGTCGTCGTGGCGGTGGAGCGCGTTGTCGTCGATCGTGATCTTGCTGTCGAGGCAGACGACCTCGCCCGCGGGCGTCAGGACGAGCGGGTTCACCTCGACGAGCGTCGCGTCGAGCTCGCGGCACAGCCGCCACAGGCCGCGCACCACGGCGGCGAACGCGGCTCCCGTCTCCGGCCCCCACGCCGCGGAGGCAGCGCCGCCTGGGTCCGGCGGCACGGAGGGTGGACCGCCGGGGGCCGGCGCCGCGGCGGCCGCGGCGGCCGCCACTACGTCTCTCACCTGGTAGTCGGCGAGGCCGAGCAGCGGGTCGACCGTCGTGCGCAGCAGCGCCGCCGGCGTCTCGCGCGCGACCGTCTCGACGTCGACGCCGCCGCGCGCCGAGAAGAGCAGCACGAGGGCGCGCTCGTGCCGGTCGAGCGCGAACGCCAGGTAGTACTCATGGGCGATGGCGACCGCGCGCTCGAGCAGGACGCTGTCGACCGGATGGTCCTTGATGCGCAGCCCCATGAGGCGCCCGACGACGTCGAAGGCCTCGGGCGCCGTCTCGCAGCGCTGCACGCCGCCGGCCTTGCCGCGCCCGCCGGCGTGCACCTGCGCCTTGGCGACGACCGGCACGCCCAGCTGCCCGGCCATCCGGCGGCCCGCGTACGACGAGGTCACGCGGGCGCTCTCCGGCACCGGGAGACCGGCGGCGGCGAACAGGCGCTTGCCCTGGTACTCGAACAGGTCCACGACCTCTAGTGTAGAGTGCTTGGGGTGCGTCGCGCGACAGACCGCGCGACGCCTCCCGCAATCACGGAGCCGCGGCACCGTGCCTGAAGGGACCTCGAGCGAGAGCATCGCCAGAGCTGCAGGCGCCCTGGCCGGCGCCGGGCGCCTCGTCGTGTTCACCGGGGCCGGCGTCTCCGCGGAGTCGGGCATCGCCACCTTCCGCGAGTCCGAGACGGGTCTGTGGGCGCGGTACGACCCGATGGACCTCGCGAGCCGCGACGGCTTCCTCAGGGACCCCGAGCTCGTCTGGCGCTGGTACGAGCACCGCTTCGGCCTCCTCTCGGCCGCCGAGCCCAACGCCGGTCACAGGGCGATCGCCGAGCTCGAGCGGCTGATCCCCGGGGCGGTCGTCGTCACGCAGAACATCGACGGCCTCCACCAGCGCGGCGGGTCGTCCGACGTCGTCGAGCTGCACGGGACGATGCACAGCTTCAAGTGCCTCGACGGACGTCACGCCGGCTACACCCTGGAGGAGCTCCGCGGCCAGGACGACCGGCCGCCGCGCTGCCCGGAGTGCGGCGACCTCATGCGGCCCGACGTCGTGTGGTTCGGCGAGATGCTGCCCGACGACGCCTGGCGGCGTGCCGAGCGCCTCGCCGCCGGCTGCGACGCGATGCTCGTCGTCGGCACGTCGGCCGTCGTCTACCCGGCCGCGGGTCTGCCGCTGCTCGCCCTGGAGCGCAGCGCCGTCGTCGTCGAGGTCAATCCCGAGCCGAGCGCCCTGAGTCGCCGCGCCACACACGTGCTGCCGGGTAAGGGCGGGGAGGTGCTGCCGAGGCTCGTCGCAGCCGTCGCCGGGCTGCTCGCCTCGCCCGGGCCCGGCTGAGTCTCGTCCCCAGGCCCGGCCGTCGGGCCTCAGCCGCCCCGGCCGGGCCGAAGGCCGGCTGCGGCGCGCCGCACGACCTCGGCGATGCGGCGCGCCCGCGTCTCCGGCCGCCTGGCGTCGAGCACCCAGTACACGTACTGGGTGCGCTGCGAGGCGGCCCAGGTGCGCCAGCTGTCCGCGGCGGCCGGCTCGGCATCGAGCGCCGCCTGCAGATCGGGCGGCGCCGCCTCCGTGCGTCCCGAGACGGCCTCGTCCCACGTGCCGCGGCGCTTGGCCTCCTCGACCAGCGCCAGGCCCTCCGGACGCATGCGGCCCTCGGCGATGAGCTTCTCCACACGCGCGACGTTGCTCCTGGCCCAGACGCTGCCCGGCCTGCGCGGCGAGAAGCGCACCGCGTGCGACCGGTCGTCGATGCGTCGGAGCTGCCCGTCGATCCAGCCGTAGCAGAGGGCCTCCTCGACCGCCTCGGTGTAGGTCACGGAGGGCTCGCCGACGTGCGCCTTGAGCAGGACGAGCCAGATCTCGGTCTTCTCGCGGTGATGCCGCTCGAGCCACCCGCGCCACGCGGCGAGGTCGGGGGCGAAGAACGTCTCGGTGATCGCGGCCATGGCTGACGTAGTACCCCCAAGGAACGTCGCAGAGTCCTTCGGGCGCACCCGCGCCGTCACGCCGGCCGCGGAACGCCCGTGTCGCGTCGCTCAGCCTGAGAACGCCGACAGGTCGGCGCCGAGGCCCGCCTCGAGGTACGCGAGCGAGCGGCGCGCGTAGCGGTCGCCGAGCTCGAGGCTGCGCGCGGACTCCGCGTCGGTCACCTGGCGTACGACCCGCGCCGGAGCCCCCACGATGAGACTGCGCGGCGGGAAGGTCTTGCCCTCGGTCACGAGCGCACCGGCGCCGACGATGCTGCCCTCGCCGATCTCGCATCCGTTGAGCAGCGTGCTGCCCATCCCGATGAGGCAGCCCGCCCCGATGGTGGCCCCGTGGACGATCGCCCCGTGGCCGAAGACACACCCGGTGCCGACGGTGAGGGGGAAGCAGGGGTCGCAGTGTGCGACGCAGTTGTCCTGGAAGCTGACACCGGCGGCCAGGGCGATGCGCTCGACGTCGCCGCGCAGGACGGCGCCCGGCCAGACGTTGGCGCCGTCCCCCAGCACGACGTCGCCGATGACCGTGGCGTCGGGGTGCACGAACACGTGCGCGCCGAAGACGGGTACCTTGTCGTGGAACGCGTGGATCGACATCGGCCGGCAGTATATCGGGACGGAGGAACGCATGGAGTTCGTGCACGTGGCGACGCGGACGAAGGACCTGGATGCGGCGATCGCCTTCTACGAGGCGCTGGGCCTGCGCTGCGCCCGCAAGAGCGAGCTGACCAAGAACGAGGCCACGCTCGCCTTCATGGAGAAGCCGGACGGCGGGTTCGCCATCGAGCTCGTCTACAACTGGGGCAAGGACACGCCCTACGACGGCGGCGAGCGCTTCGGGCACTTCGCCTTCGACGTGGACGACATCGAAAAGGCCTACGCGGCGCTGCTCGCGGCCGGCGCCCAGGAGGTCGGCCGGCCGCCGGCGCCGCTGCAGGGCACCGGCCATCCGATCGCCTTCGTCGCCGACCCCGACGGCAACTGGGTCGAGCTCATCGAGCGGTAGGAGGAGCGAGCCGGGCAGGACCGGCGGGTCACCGGCGAGCCGGGGCCCGGCCGCCCAAGGCCGGCGAGCGACGATCGCGGGAGCGGGGGCCGCGCGCCGTGACGCACGGCCCCCGCCCCACACGCCCCGCTTGCGTCACCCCCGCCCGCCCTCACATGCTCGGCATGGTCGGGAAGGCCCCGGCGCGCATCCTGTCGAGCTTGGCGAGCATGCTGCCCGGCTCGTGGAACTCGACGCGCTCCCTCCGGTAGTCACGCGGGACGTGGACCCGCGCGTCATCCTGCCGGTGCCACAGGCCCTCGGGGTCCTGGGCGAAGAGCGTGAAGTAGTACTTCACATCGGAGACTACGTCCTGGTCCTGGCACTGCGTGCCCGTGTCGAAGTAGATCGCGCGCTGCCGGGGTCTCTCGACGAAGAGCTCACCCAGATCGTCGGCCGGCCCCGACTCGGACTTCACGACGATGACCTCGACGGGCTCGCCCGCGAACTCCCACTTGACCACGACCCAGTTCTCGTCGGCTCTGGCCTTGACCCTGCGGAGCAGGCGCCTGCCGCCATCGGGCGTACTCATTCGGCCCCCTCGCCATCGCCATCACAGGCGGGGACAGTCTGCTCTCGATGCGTGACTGAGTCCAGAGGGGCGAGGACGCCTTGCCTGCCGCTATGGCGACCGCCGGACTTCAGGAGCGGGAGAAGGTCGCGCTGCGGCTCCATCCCATGCGGCCGGCGCCGAAGGCGCGCGGCAGGCTGATGAGCATGAGCCCGCCGAGCAGCAGCGAGAGGAGCAGGGAGACGTCGTCGGTGGCGACGCGCAGCATGACGACCACCGAGTAGACGTACGTACCGGCCGCCAGTGCTGCCACGAGGCCCCACGAGCCCCGGTGCGGCGCCGTCAGCAACTCGAGCACGAGGGCAGCGAGGTAGAGGGCGGCGGGGAAGAGGAGGATCGGCAGCACCTGCAGGCTGCCGTGATCGAACGGACGCTCGTAAGGGAGCTCCTGCCGGGCGGCCGAGACCACGACCCAGACCTGCACCACGAAGCCAGCGATGAAGAAGGCGATGACGATGAGCCGGCCCAACGCCTGACGGTCGTGCCGCGCCATCGAGGGCGTGCGCCGGCGCCAGGCTCGCGAGCGCACGAAGGCGTGGATCGCCAGGGCGACGGCGCCGGCCGTGAAGAACGGCAGCGGCAGCCACGGCCGGTCGACGAGCCACGGCAGCCGCGACCACGGCGTCGTCGTGTCCTCGCGGACGACGTAGGCCGTGTCCCCGTCCACCGGGTAGATCTCGCGGACGGCGCCGCCGGCCTCGTCGACGACGACCGCGACCCCGGTCAGCTCCTCGAGCTCGAGACGCCGGGTCTCGGGCTCGGTGCCGCCCGAACCACGGTCGAGGACCGGCCACTCGACGGTCTCGTGCCGCGCCTGCCCGGCGGCCCACGTGAAGACCGCACCGGGGCCGAGCGGCGAGAGCGGGCCGGTCGCGGTCGTGACCTCAGCCTCGGCCACGACGCCCGAGAGGAGCGCCGCGACACGCGGATCGGCGCGCGCCGTCTCCTCGATCGCGGCCCCGGCCGCAGCGGGCTCGGCGGCGTCCTCGTCTCCTTCTTCCTGAGCCGTCGCCACGGCGGCCGCCCCGAGCGCGGCGCCGACCACGAGGGCGGCCGCCGCCCACGGCAGCAGGCGCCGGAGGCGCGACGCACGGCGCGCCCCGGGCCGGACGCGCGCCTCCTCCCAGCGCACCCACTCGCCGCCGGGGTGCCTAGCGAAGACGGTGTAGAAGTACGTCACGCCACGCTCGACCGCGGTGTCGCGGCAGGAACCGCTCACGTCGTCGTAGACGAGGCGCTGCTCGCGCCCCGGCTCCGGGTCCGCGGCGAAGCCGCGCGTCGAGCGCAGGATACGCACCTCGAGCAGCGTGCGCCCGGGGTAGTCCCACCCGAACGCGACGTACCCCTCACCGGAGCCCACGCGCAGACGCCGCACGTGCACGTCGGTCGTCGTCTCCAGCCGGTGGTCGTGGTGCCGGCGTCGCCGCACCCGCTCCCTCCTCGCGTGGCTCCCGGTCGCGCAAGCATACCAGCGCGTCCCTGGGCACGCGCTCGGCTCGAGCCTCGCCGGGAGCGGTAAAGCCTGCTCGTGAGGGGCCGATACAGAGGCCAGAATGGGCCCGAGGAGCGACACACAGCTCGTCCCGCGTCTCGCGGGGTTCCTCGCCGTGCTCTGCCTGCTCGTGCTCGGCGTCGCGGCCACGGCCCCGGCCGAGCCGACCGGAGCGCGCACGAACGAGGACGCCGCCGTCTTCAGCGTCGTCGAGAAGGACGACGGCCGCTCGCTCGGCGAGCTGCAGCAGGAGGCCAAGCGGGTGCGCGGCGCGATGGCGCGCCTCCGGGAGGAGGTCGACGACGTGGCCGTCGCCTACGCGGCGACGCGCGCCGAGCTCGACGACCTCGGCCGCGGTCTCGTCGAGACCCGCCTCGAGCTCGCCCGCACGCAGTCGCTGCTCGACGTGCAGACGGCCACCGTCGCCGCGCACATGAGCGCGATGTACAAGAGCGGCGACGCGACGTGGCTCGACGTCCTCGCCCGCGCCGGCAGCTTCGCCGACCTCGGCTCCGACGTGCGCCTGCTGCGCCGCGTCCTGGACCAGGACCGCGCGGCGCAGCTCGAGCTCGTCCGACTGACCGGCGCCGCCGGGGACCTCGAGGCCGGCCTCGCCGAGCGGCGCCAGCGCACGCTCGTCCTGGAGTCCCGGCTCGAGGAGCAGCGCGCGACGCTCAAGGATGCCCTCGCCGAGCGCCGCGCCCTGCTCGAGGGCCTCACGGCGCGCATCGAGGAGCTCCTCGTCGGGCGGATCCCCAAGGGTCTTGCGAAGGCGCCGAAGGGCGGCTACAACCAGCTCACCTGGGCGAAGGCTCTCCTCAAGGCACTCGGCGCCCCGCTCAGCACACCGAACCTCGCCGCGGTCGTCGCCTGGGAGATGGCCGAGGGCGGCCACTGGAACAACTCGGCGCACTACAACCCGCTGAACACCACCTGGACGATGCCGGGGTCGACGTCGATGAACTCGGTCGGCGTGAAGGCCTACGTGAGCTGGGAACAAGGCTTCGCGGCGACCCTGAAGACGCTCCACAACGGCTACTACGACGGGATCCTGCGGGCGCTGCGGCGCGGCGACGACGCCCAGGCCGTCGCCGACGCCGTCGCCGCGTCACCGTGGGGCACGCACGCCTTCGCGGTGCGCTGACGCCGCTCGCAGGGCTCTCCCGCCGCGCGCGGCCGGCGACGCACCCGTCACGCGAGGTGGCCACGGCGGCGTTATCTGGTATCATGTCCGCCCGCTCGCCCCATCGCGGCGCGTTCGTCTAGGGGCCTAGGACGCCGGCCTCTCACGCCGGTAACACGGGTTCGAATCCCGTACGCGCTGCCACCTTCTTCCCGTGCCGCCGCCCCACCGGCGCGTCGCACGCCCAGAGCCGGGTGGCCTATCTTGCCTCGAGCACGCAGCTTCTCGCCCTCCGACGCCGCGTAGACGCCGCCGTCGAAGGGCTCGACCCGCCCGTCGTCGGCCGTGCTCACGGTCGTGAAATGGACTCTTCCCCCGGAGGCCCGGTCCAGCGTGAACTCCAGCCGCTGCTCATGCCCAGGAGGGTGAACGGCGGCACGGAGAGCGGACGGGTCGTCGGAGCGAGCTCGGGCCTGCGCTCTGGTACCCTACGACCATGCTCCGCGCGGTCACCCTCGACTACTGGAACACGCTCTTCGTCGACGTACGCGGCCGCGAGCGCGAGCAGCGCCGCGCCGAGCTGCTTCGCGCGGAGCTCGAGGCGCTCGCTCACGACCCGCCGCCGAGCGCCCTCGACGACGCGCTGCGCTTCGGCTTCGACTTCTTCGAGCGCGTCTGGCACGACGAGGTGCGCACGCCGAGCTGCGGCGAGATCCTCGACGCGGTGCTCGGCAGCCTGCGGGTCCGCGCCCCGGCGGAGGTCCACGACCGTCTGACGACGGCGTTCGAGCGCCTCCTGCTCGACATCCCCCCGGAGCCCGTCCCCGGTCTCGTCTCCACGCTGCCCACGCTCGCGGCCCGCTACAGGCTGGCGGTGGTCTGCGACACCGGCTACTCGCCCGGCAGCGTCCTGCGCGAGCTGCTCGAGCGCCACTGCGCCCTCGAGCCGTTCGACTACCTCTACTTCTCCAACGAACACGGCATGAGCAAGCCCGACGTGCGCGTCTTCAAGCACACGCTGGGGCAGCTCGGCGTGCCCGCCGGCGAGGCGGCCCACGTCGGCGACATGCAGCGCACCGACATCGCCGGCGCGCAGGCGGCCGGCATGGCCGCGGTGCACTTCGTCGGCGCCAACAACCGCGACGCGGGGCGCTCGACGGCCGACGTCGTGATCAGGCACTTCGAGGAGTTGCCAGCTGCCCTCGGCGGGCTCACCTGCGCGGGCTGCTGAGCGATCGCACGTCGCCGGCGCGCTGGCGAGACCTCTGACGCCGGCGCGACGTGTGGCGCCGGCGAGCCGGTGAGGTCGACGGCGTCGTGGGTCGGGGGACCGCGGGCCCGACGTCAGTGGACGAGGGCCGCGGCCTGCGAGAGCCGGGCGGCGGCCTCCTCGCGCCCGAGGAGCCACAGCGACTCGAAGAGCCCTGGCGTCACGCTCTGGCCGCTCATCCCGAGGCGCAGCGCGGCGAAGACGCCCTTGGGCTTGACGCCGAGCTCGTCGGGCAGCGCGCGGACGAGCGCCTCGACGGCCTCCACGCTGTAGGGGTCGAGGCCGCGAAGACGCTCGGCGGCCGCGTTCAGCGTGCGCGCCGCCTCAGCAGTGCCGGCGAGCCGCTCCAGCGCCTCGTCCGTGAACGTCAGCGGCCGGAAGAACCAGCCGGCGATCGGCACGACGTCGGCGAGCACGTCGACCTTCTCGCGCACGAGCGGCGCCAGCGCGCGCGTCAGACGTTCCTGCTCCGGTGACGGTTTGGACGGCCGCGGCGGTGCGTCGTCGTTGACGGCGGCCGGCGCGGTCCAGTCCTGCGGGTCGGCGTAGAAGCCGGTGCGCGCGAGGTAGGCGACGAGGCGCTCGCCGAGCTCCTCGTCGCCCAGCCCGCGCACGAAGCGCCCGTTCATCCAGCGCAGCTTGTCGGGGTCGAAGATGCTCGGGCTCGTGCCCAGCTCCTCGACCCTGAAGTGCTCCACCAGGTCGTCGAGCGTCCAGGAGATCATCGCCTCGTCGAACTCGGTCGAGAGGAAGCAGAGGTAGTTGCGCACCACCTCGGGCAGGAAGCCCATGTCGACGAGCTGCTCGAGCTTCGTCGCGCCGTGCCGCTTGCTGAGCTTCTTGCGGTCGGTGCCGAAGAGCAGCGGCATGTGCAGGAAGCGCGGCGCCTCGGCGCCGAAGGCGGCGTAGATCGGGATCTGCTTGGGCGTGTTCGAGATGTGGTCGTCGCCGCGGATGACGTGGGTGATCCCCATGGTCACGTCGTCGACCACGACGGCGAGGTTGTAGGTCACCGTCCCGTCGGAGCGCTGGACGATGAAGTCGCCGACGGTCGCGCCGTCGACCTCGACGCGGCCGCGCAGCATGTCGTCGAAGCCGATGCGGCCCTCGGGTACCCTGAAGCGCAGGGTCCACGGCGCGCCGCCGGCCTTGCGGCGCGCGACCTCGTCGGCGCCGAGCGCCCGGCAGCGGCCGGAGTAGACCCAGTCGCGCTTCTCGGCCTGCGCCGCCCGCCGCTCGGCCTCGAGCTCGTCGGGCGTGCAGAAGCAGGTGTAGAGGTGACCGCTCGCGAGCAGGCGGTCGATGTGCTCGCGGTAGATCGCCTGGCGCTCGGTCTGCCGGTAGGGGCCGTGCGGGCCGGGCACGCCCGGCCCCTCGTCCCAGTCGAGCCCCATCTCCTTCATCGAGCGCACGATCTGGGCGATCGCCTCGTCGGTCGAGCGCGAGGGGTCGGTGTCCTCGATGCGCAGGATGAACGTGCCGCCGTGCTGCCGCGCGTAGACGTAGTTGTAGAGCGCGGTGCGGGCACCGCCGAGGTGCAGGTAGCCCGTGGGCGACGGTGCGAATCTGACGACGGTCGCGGCCATGGCGGCACATGATACCGCACCCGGGCGGTGACGGACGGCCGGCGGCACGCCAGATGTCGGGCCGGCGGCACGCCAGATGTCGGGACGGCGGCCCGCGAGGCGGCGGGGCGGCGGCCCGCGAGGCGGCGGGGCGGCGGCCCGCGCCGCCGCGGCCCGCGGGCGCCCGGGCTCAGTCGGTCGCGGGCACCTCGATCGGCGGCTCGAGCGGCGTGCCGAAGCGCGAGAAGGAGAGAGCGACCTCCTGCAGGAAGCCGCCGCCGTCCTCGAGGCGGATCAGCCAGCGCTCGGTCAGGTCGTGGACGTAGCCGTCGTCCTCGCCGACCTTGAACTCGGCGAACGCCAGTCCTCCGGCGAGCGCCTCCTCGGCAGCCTTCGGCGAGAGGCCGAAGGTCTGCCCGAGGACCGCCGCCATGTCGAGCTCGGCGCGGCCGTTCGCGTACTCCACCGGGTCCATCGTGACGCGGACCACGTGCACGCGCTGGCCGTCCTCCTCGACCGTCTTGAGCAGGGTCGTGTCGGTCGCCATGCCCAGGTAGCGCGCGATCTCGCCGCCGACGTTGAAGGGCACGGCCATGGGCGAGTCCGAGGCGGTCCACGGCTGCTCGCTGTCGTTGGCGTCACGCGTGTAGTACGTGACGCCGTCGACGGTCACGACCTCGAGCGAACCGCCGCCCTCCCCGGCGAGGACGTCGACGACGTAGCGCAGCGCCGTCGGCATCTCCAGGTCTCCCGAGCCGGTCGCCGTGAAGGACTCGCTGCCGGACGGGCGGTCGAAGTCGAGCTGCGAGCCGAAGGCGAAGTGCGCCGTGAACCCGTCGGCCGACATCTTCGCCGCCGCCTCGTCGAGCAGCGCGACGGGGTCGACGGTAACGGCCGAACCGCCCGCGTCCGGCGAACCGCCGTCGTCCCCGCACGCCGTCGCCGAGAGCGCGACGAGGAGCAGCGCGGCGAGCACGAGGAGGAGGACGGCCGGGGACGGCCGGACGCGCGCGGTCGTGACTGCGACCGTCTTCGTGGCGCGGCCGCTCACGGGCCGCTCTGCGCGCGCTCCATCATGGGAGAGCCAGTATAGCGCGCCGTCGCGCACGCTGTAGCATGAGCGCGGAACGGCACCGGCGACGGCGAAAGGAGCCTGATGACTCACGATCTGACGCCGTGGTGCGAGCGCGCCCTCGCGCTCGGCGCCGACCGGGCGACCGTCGTGCCGGCCGACAGCGTCGTGACCGCCGAGTGGGTGCGCATGAAGTGCCTCTACGGCTGCGACGAGCCCGGCGTGTCGCGGACCTGCCCGCCCGACGGCGCACCGTCCGTCGAGCAGACTCGGCGCGTGCTCGACGGGTACGAGGAGGCGCTCCTCCTCGGCGTAGGACCGCTCGTCGGCGAGGAGCGGTCCGACGCCGAGTCGCGCCGCCTGAACGACGCGGCCGTCGCCCTGGAGCGCGAGCTCTTCCTCGCCGGGTTCCACAAGGCGTGGACGATGGGCGCCGGCCCCTGCGACCTCTGCGCCTGCTGTCGAGACGGCCGACCCTGCCCCACGCCCGAGCTGGCGCGCCCCTCGACGGAGGGCTGCAGCGTCGACGTGTTCACGACGTGCGCGCGGCCGGCTGGGAGATCGAGACCGTGAAGACGAGGGACGACGAGTACCGCTACTTCGCCCTCGTCCTCGTGCGGTGAGCGGAGAGCGGGGCGCCGCCGCGCGCCGCCGATGCGTCGGTGGCACGCGGCCGGGGAGCCTCCGGGAGAGCAGAACGATCGGAGGGCCGTGACCGAACGACTGACGCTGCGCTCGGCCTGCGGGCACCGAGCTTCGTACGAGGAGCCTCTGGCGGGGCGCGCCGGCGACGAGCTCGAGGTCGGCCCCGCCGACGTCGAGTGGGCCGACTGGCGCTGGTGCACCGCCGCCGACGGGCGGAAGGGCTGGGTGCCGAAGGCTCTCCTCGTCGGTGAGGGGGCGCGCCGCCGCCTCGCGCGCGACTACGACGCGCGCGAGCTCACGGTGCGCGCCGGCGACCTTCTCGAGGTGCTCGAGACCGAGAGCGGCTGGGCGTGGTGCCGAACCGGGGACGGCCGCGAGGGCTGGCTGCCGGGCGGCTGCGTCAAGCCGCTCGCGGGGGCGTGAGGCCGACGCCCGCGGGAACGTGAGGCGGACGCTCGCGGCGCTTCGAACGGCGGCCGCGCGCCGGGCCGGACCGGCCGCGACGCGTCAGTCCCCGGTCCCGGGCGCCGCCGGCGACGGCGACCCGCGCAGCACCGCCGGGTCGTAGCCCTCGGCGTAGCGCACACCGAGTTCCTCGGCGGTCGCCGCCAGCCACGTCTGCCACTGCCGGGCGCGCGCCGTCTCGAGCAGCCCGGCGCGGATCTCCTTCTTGAGGCTCGCGAAGGTGGCGTCCTTGTCGTTCTCCTCCGCCTGCGCGACCAGCGCGGCCTTGTTCTCCTCCCAGTACGCCCTGACCTGGGCGGCGGTCACCTTCACGCCCTCGACCACCGCGTTGTACACGTCTTCGCCCAGGAGGCTCTCGCGCACGCTGTCTCGGGCCTCGGCGAACGTCGTGCCGCTCTCGGCGAGCTCCTCGAGGAACGCCTCACGCCCCCCGTAGGACTCCTCGAGCTGGGCGATGTAGAGCGAGACGTCGATCGAGGTCACCTCGACCCCGAGCTCGCCGGCGCCCTGCTCCACGAGCTCGCTCTGGACCAGGTAGTCGACGAGGTCGGCCGCGTAGGCGTCGTAGTCCGCCGTGCCCTCCGCGGGGAAGGAGCCGTACTGGGCGATCATCGACGCCTTCGCCTGCTCCATGCGGCTGTCGAACTCCTCCTTGCTGATCGGCGCGTCGCCGACCACGGCGACCGCGTCGCCGGGCACGTCGCCGCCGCAGGCGCCGGCGAGCAGCGCCGGGAACGCGACGATCGCGGCCAGCACCAGGGCGCCTGCCCGTCTAGCCTTCACCATACCCCTCTCACGACATCGTCCGTCGGCGTCCGCTGCCGCAGACCCTCCCTGGCGACAGTATGCCACGGACGGCCCGACCGAGCGTCGCGCTCGCCACACGCGAACGGTGAGGCGCCGACGCACTCGTCAGGCGGTCTGCGGCAGAGCGGCCTCCGTCCGCAGCCGAACGCTGAAGGTCGTGCCTTCGCCGAGCCGGCTGCTCACGTCGACCGCGCCGCCCATGGCCTCGACCAGCTCCTTGACGATCGCGAGACCCAGGCCGGTGCCGACCTCGGGGCCTTCAGCGTACTTGCGGTGCAGGGAGAACCGCTCGAACGCGTGCTCGACGTCCTCGGCGGCGAGACCCGGTCCGTCGTCGCTGACGGTGAGCTCGCCGGGCCGGGCGACGACCTCGACGCGGTCGCCGCGGTCAGTCGCGCGCAACGCGTTCTCGACGAGGTTCGACGCCACCTGAAGGACGCGCCCGGCGTCGCCGCGGGCCGTCGCCGACTCCGCCACGTCCGCGGTCAGCGTGACGCCCCTCGCACCGGCGAGACCCTCGAACCTCGCGACCACCTCGCGCGCCGTCAACGACAGGTCGACCGGTGCGTCGGTGACACTGAAGTCGGATCGGCCGATGCGCGCCAGGTCGAGGAGGTCGGTGATCAGGCGGCGCAGGCGCGCCGACTCCGCCCCCAGGACCTCGCCCGCCTGCCGGGGATCCACGGCCTCGTCCTGCAACAACTCGGCATACCCGTCGATGGCCGTGAGCGGCGTCTTGAGCTCGTGACCCACGGACATGAGGAAGTCGCGCTCGGCCTCCTGCGCCGTGCGCAGCTTCGCGGCCATGCGATTGAACGAACCGGCCAGCACGGACAGCTCGAGCGGGGCCTCTGTGGGGACCGGCAGCGGAGTCCCACCGTCGGCGAAGACCACGCTCGCGTCGGCGACCTCGCGCACGGGCCTCACGATGCGGCGGTTCAGGTACCACGCCGCGAGCGCAGCGATCGGGGAGAAGAGGAGCGCCGCGAAGGCGGTCGCGACGAGGAGTCCGAGGAGTAGGTCGAACACCTGCCGATACCACGGCGAAGGTTCCGAGGCGAAGATCATCCCCCGCTCGTCGCCCGTGCGGAAGGCCACGTACTGCCACTCCTGCCCTTCAACATCAATCATGCCGATATCCCAGCCTCGGTTCTCGAGCCGGCCGAGAGCATCCTGGGGAAGTCCGGTCGCCTGGAGCGACCCGGGATGGTCTGAGTACATGCTGCCGCGGCCGTCGGCCACGTCGGCCATCGCCTCGCGCAGGACCGGGTACGCCGCCTCGTCGATCCACGGGACGTTTGCGTGATCGAGCCCGTCCAACTGGGCAAGGCCGTTCTCGATCATCGGGTTCTCGTCCTGCCCGCGGCCCAGCAGGACACCCGTGATGAAGAACATGGCGACAAGGGTGATGAGCACGGTGCGGAACAGCGTCGAACGCAGTGTCGGGTGCGCCGGAGCCTCGGGGCGCGGTGCGCCGCGCAGCGCGCGCACGATGCCCCGGATGCCGAGCGCGGCGAACCACGCCATGCCGGCCGCGAAGACGAGCACGAGGGTCCAGCCGACGAGGGTCATCGCGCCACCGCCTTGTACCCGGCGCCGCGGACGGTCTCGATCACGTGCGCGCGGCCGAGCTTGGCGCGCACCTGGGCGACGTGCTGGTCCACCGTCCGCGTGCCGCCCGGGTACTCGAGGCCCCAGACCCGCTCGAGCAGGACCTCGCGCGAGAAGAGGAGACCCGGGTTCTCCATGAAGAAGGCCAGCAGGCGGAACTCGGTGACGCTGAGGTCGACGGGCCGGCCGCCGACGTGCACTTCGTGCCGCGGCCGGCTCAGCGTGATGTCGCCGAGCGTGAGCTCGTCGGTCTGCTGCGGCGCGGCTGCGCCGCGCCTCAGCACGGCCTTGACCCGTGCCGCCAACTCGCGCGGGCTGAATGGCTTCGGCACGTAGTCGTCGGCGCCGAGCTCGAGACCGGCGACCCGGTCGGCCTCTTCGTCGCGCGCCGTCAGCATGATGATCGGCACCCACGAGATCGCCCGGAGGCGGCGGCACACCTCGAGCCCGTCGATTCCCGGCAGGCCGACATCGAGGATCACCAGCGCGAAGCTGCGGCGCCTGAACTCGGCGAGCCCGTCCTCGCCGTTGCGCGCGCAGACGACGCGGTGTCCGTCCCTCTCCAGCGCGATGCGGACGACGTCGACGATGTGACGTTCGTCCTCGATCACGAGCAGCGTCGCCATGTGTCCCCCTTTCTCTGTCGGCCGGGTCGACACCTTCCGGCCCGATGGTCGACCGCCGTCGTCGGCGTCGGGCGCAGCATCACAGCAGCCGGTCAGAGCACGTGCCGTCGCCTGTCAGAGAAACGTAAGACGCCCGGCGCGGTGCGGAATTCAGCCGCATCGGGCGACGACCGATTCGCCACGGCACCGTAGCCTGCCCGCGACGACCACAGGCCGGAGCGAAGGAGGGGCCATGGATGCGACACCGGCCGGGACCCTCGGGACCCACGGAGCAGTCAAGGGCCTCATGTACGAGCTGGAGAGCGACGGCCAGGGCAGCCTGCGAGGCGCGCGGCCCGACGGCGCGGCCGAGTGCTGCGACTGCGCCTTCTCCGAGCCCGCGGCGGCGGCGCAGTGCCGCTGCACGCACCCGTCGAGCGAGTCAAAAGAGGGGCCCTTGTTCCCCGGCGCGCTCGCCTGCAACGCCTTCGTGCCGCGACGCCGACGTTCGCCCGGGCTCTTCACCGGACACGGCGGCATGAGCTGGCTGCGCGGCAACTGACGCAGCTCCGTCGCAATCTCGCGGTCGCATGACCGAGGATGCCGATTCCTTGGATCCGCGCCCGACCCGCGTCGCACGCGGGCACTGACTCACCGGGTCGCAGCCGAAGAGGAAACGCGTACGGTCGAGACCCCGTCCGATGGCCTGCTGCTCTCTCCGTCCCCGAGCCGCCACGACCCGACCCACTTACGGTCGCGGGTGTACGGCCCCTCGCAGACCCTCTCCCGCGATCGCGACGTTGACTGCCACCCGGCACGTCCTAGACTGGGCGGGCAGAGGCGTCTGATCGGCGAGGCGGGGGCCCATGGGCCGAGCGGAGAGCGGCGCGGAGCGACAACGACGGTCGCCTGGGTCCAGAACGGGCGCGGGCGCCGCGGGAGACGACGACCGGCGGCCGCCGCAGTCGCGCCATATGGAGCTGAAGCTGCGCCCGCCACGACCGACGCTCGCGCTGGTCGAGCGGCGCTCCGTGGTCGCCGGGCTCGCCGCGAGTCGCGCCCCCCTGGTCCTCGTGTCCGCGCCGGCCGGGGCGGGGAAGACCCTCGCTCTGCTGCAGTGGGTCGAGGCCGGCGAGCGGCCCTTCGTGTGGATCAAGCTCGACACGACCGACGACGACCCGGTGGTCCTCCTGAGATCGCTGGTGGCCGGTCTGACCGCCGTGACCGCGGTGGACCGCGGCCTGCTGGACCGGCTCGAACTGGCCGCTCCCCCGGTCGACGAGGAGATCCTCCCGGGCATCGTCGCGGCGCTCGACTCGGCGGCGCCGTTCGTCCTCGTGCTCGACGACGCACAGCACGTGGACAGCCCGCGCTGCTGGCAGATCGTCGCCGTCGTCGTGGCCGCGTTGCCGCCGGGCGCCCAGGTGGCGCTGGCCACGCGGAAGGACCCCCCGCTGCCGCTCGCCGCCCTGCGCACCCGCGGAGAGCTGGCCGAAGTGCGCGGCGACCGGCTCGCGTTCAGCCGCGACGAGACGGCGGCCCTTCTGCGGGCGCACGGCCCGCGCGACGATGCCTCCACGGTCGACGACGCGACCCTCGATGCGGTACTGGCCGCGACCGAAGGCTGGGCGGCCGGCGTGTACCTCGCCGTTCTGGCCGGCCACGATCTCGAAGGGCCGCGCGCGAGCGCACGGTGGCTCGCGCGGCTTCACGGCGACCGCCGCGAGGTCACCGAGTATCTGGCGACCGAGGTCTTGGAGCGCCAGCCGGACGATGTCCGGGACTTCCTCCTGCGGACGAGCCTCCTCGAGCACGTCGGCACCGCCGAGTGCCGGGCCCTCACCGGTCGGCGGGACGCGCACGAGGTCCTCGCGCGCCTCGCCGCGGAGAACCTCTTCGTCGTCCCCGTCGCCGGGGAGGCGGGCGCCTACCGGTATCACCACCTCTTCGCCGAGTTCCTCCGCGCGGAGTTCGCACGCCGCGACCCGGACGAGATGCGACGCCTCCAGCTCGCCGCGGCGGAGTGGTTCTCCGCGCGCGGCGACGTCGAGCAGGCCGTCCACCACTGGCTCGCGGGAGGCGACGTCCAGCAGGCCGCCGACACCGTGGCGCGCGTGTGGCCGGCGATGTGGAACCGTGGCCGCCTGGAGACGGTGCGTCGCTGGCTCGGAGACTTCAGCGACGACCAGATCCTGGCGCACCCGGGCCTCACCCTCTCGGCGGGCTGGGTGCTGACGGCGCTGAGCGACGCGCGCCTCGGTGAGCGCTGGGGCCAGGCGGCGTGCAGCGCCCGGCTGCCCGACGCCCCGTCACCGGACGGCGCCGTCTCGCTGCGCTCGTCGCAAGCGCTCCTGCGTGCGACGCTGGGCCTCGACGGCGTCGCGCGCATGCGCGAGGACGCCGAACTGGCGGCAGCGACCGAGTGCACGCCGGGGGCGAGCTGGTACGCCGATGCGCAGGGCATCCTCGGCGTCGCGCTCTGGCTCTCCGGGGCGGTCCGCCGCGCGGAGACGGCGCTCGAGCGCGCGGCGCGCGACGGCGCCGTCTCCAACGCGTCGGCCGAACTCGCGGCGCTCGGCACGCTGTCGCTCATCGCCGCCGACCGCGGCGACTGGGAGGCGGCGCGCGACCACGCCGACCGCGCCGCCGCGTGCCTCGAGCAGTCCGGCTTCGGCACGCGGCGGCGCAGCCTGCCGATGCTGCTCGCCCGGGCGCGCCTGCTGACGCGCGAGGCGCACCCCGGCCTCGGCGAGGTCGAAGAACAGGTCGTGCGGCTGCTCGAGCGCATGGTCCCGCACCCGTGGATGACGCTCCTCGCCGGCGTGATGCTCGGGGAAGCGCTGCTCGAGACGGGAGACGCGCGCTCCGCCCAGGGCTGGAGCCGGCGTGCCGACGAGCTGCTGCGCCACTACCCCGACCCGGGTATCCTCGGCCCTCGCGCGCGACGCCTGCGCGCGGCCGTGGAGGAGGCCGCCGGCGCGGAGGCGCTGACGGCGGCCGAGCGCCGCGTCCTCGAACTCCTCCCCACACACATGAACGATCGGCAGATCGCCGAGCGGCTCTTCGTGTCGAGGAACACGGTGAAGACGCACCTGCGCGGCCTCTACCGCAAGCTCGGGGCGACCTCGCGCGCCGAGGCCGTCGAGCGCGCGCGCGGGCTCGGGCTGCTCAGGAAGCTCTGAGCGGGGCGGCGCAGGCCAGACCTTTGCCGCGTTTCCCCGCATCTGGTAGCGTTGCGCCCTCGTGAACCCGCCCGTTGACAACCGCGAGTCCCGGCCCCTGCGCCTCGTCGTCCTCGTCAAGCAGGTCCCCGACACGGCCAACGTGACCGGCGAGGCGATGAAGGAGGACGGCACCATCAACCGCGCCGCCCTGCCGACCGTCTTCAACCCCGAGGACCTGAACGCCCTCGAGGAGGCCCTGAAGCTCAAGGACCACCACGACGGGCGCGTCACCGTCATCACCATGGGCCCGCCCGCCGCCGTCGGCGTGCTGCGCGAGTCGCTCTTCCGCGGCGCCGACGAGGTCATCCTGCTCACCGACAAGGCGTTCGCCGGCGCCGACACGCTGGCGACGAGCTACGCCCTCGCGCAGGCGGTGAAGAAGGCCGGCGCGTTCGACCTCGTGCTCTGCGGCAGGCAGGCGATCGACGGCGACACCGCCCAGGTCGGGCCGCAGACGGCCGAGAAGCTGGGCGTGCCGCAGATCACCTGCGTGAGCCGCATCGACGAGGTCGCCGTGGACGGCGGTGGCGAGTCGGCCGGTGGCGAGGACGCGGCCGTCGCCGGCGGCCGCGTCGTCGCCACGCGCTCGGTCGAGGGCGGCTTCGAGACCCTCGAGAGCGCGCTGCCGGCCCTGCTGACGATCACGTCGGAGGCCAACGAGCCGCGGCCGCCGAGCGTCAAGCTCGCGATGCTCTACAAGGACGTCGCCGCCGAGGCCCTGCCCGAGTACGACGACACGTACCTCGACCCGGAGGCCGACGAAGCCGAGGTCTGCATGCTCGACCGCGGCGGCCGCCCGGTCTGTCGCGCCAAGGTCGTGCAATGGGACCACGCCGCCGTCGGCGCCGACCGGGAGCTGGTCGGCCTGCGCGGTTCGCCCACGCGCGTGAAGGAGATCGAGAGCGTCGTGCTGGCGCAGAGCGAGGCGCGCATGGTCGAGCCGACCGAGGAAGGGATCGCCGAGCTCGTGCACGAGCTGATCGAGGAGCACATCCTTGGCTGAGACGCAGACCCAGCCGACGACGGCCGGAGCCGCGGTCGCTCACGGTGCGGGCGCGGGCGAGGTCTGGGTCTTCGTCGAGCAGCACGACGGCGTCGCGGCCGAGGTCAGCCTCGAGCTGCTCGGGCGCGCCCGCGAGCTCGCCGCCCGTCTCGGCGTGGAGGTCGGCGCCGTGGTGGCCGGGGCGGGCGAGCCCGTCAGGGCCCTCGCGCCCGCCCTCGTCGCCCGCGGCGCCGACACCGTCTACCTCGCCGATCACGACGATCTCGCCCAGTACCTCGCGCTGCCCTACACGCGCCTCGTCGCCGGCCTCGTCCGGCGTCACCGCCCGCAGATCGTGCTCTACGGAGCGACGACCACAGGGCGTGACCTCGGCCCGCGCGTCGCCAGTACCCTGCGCACCGGCCTCACCGCCGACTGCACCGACCTGCGCATCGGCGACCTCGAGCTGAAGGGCGTCGTCACGAAGGACCTGCTCTACCAGATCCGCCCCGCGTTCGGCGGCAACATCATCGCCACCATCGTGAGCCCCGGGCACGTGCCGCAGATGGCGACCGTGCGCGAGGGCGTCATGGTCATGCCGGAGGCGGACCCGGCGCGGACCGGCACGGTCGTCGAGGTCGCCGTCGCACGAGGTGGCGGCTCGACGGCTTCGGGCGCCGGCGGCGCGGCTGCCGCCGTGGGCGACGCCGCGGCCGACGGATCCATCCTCCTCGACGACGCCGACTTCGCCGTGAGCATCGTGCGCCGCGCACAGGAGGAGAAGTCGGTCGACCTCAAGGGCGCGCGCATCGTCGTCTCCGGCGGCGTCGGCGTCGGTTCGCGCGAGGGCTTCACCCTCGTCGAGGAGCTGGCCCGCACCGTGGGCGGCCGCGTCGGCGCCTCGCGCGCCGCCGTCGACGCGGGCTGGATCGACCACGACCATCAGGTCGGGCAGACCGGCGTCACCGTCCGCCCCAAGCTCTACATCGCCTGCGGCATCTCGGGTTCGGTGCAGCACCGCGCCGGCATGGACCAGTCGGCGCGCATCCTCGCCGTCAACTCCGACCCCGGCGCGCCCATCTTCTCGGTCGCCCACTACGGCATCGTCGGCGACCTCCACAAGGTCATCCCCCTGCTGATCCGCGCCTACAGGAAGAAGGGGACGGGGTGAGCAACTTCTTCACCGACAACGCCGACCTCGTCGCGACGCTGCGCCGCCTCGACCTCGCGCGCATCGTCGCCCTGCGCGAGGACGAGTACGCGCAGGCGCGCGACTTCGCCTACGCGCCGCGCGACCTCGAAGACGCGCTCGACTCGTACGAGCGCGCGCTCGCGATCGCCGGGGACATCGCCGGCGAGTTCGTCGCCCCGCGGGCCGAGGCCGTCGACCGCGAGGGCTCGGCCCTGGTCGAGGGCGAGGTCTGCTACGCCGGCGGCATCAGCGAGTCGCTCGAGCGTCTCCGGCAGGCCGACCTCATGGGCATCACCCTCCCACGGCGCTACGGCGGCCTCAACTTCCCCGTCGCCGTGTCGGTGATGATCGTCGAGATGATCTCGCGCGCCGACCCCGCGCTCATGAACATCTTCGGCCTCCAGGACATCTCCGAGACCGTCAACAAGTTCGCCTCGGAGGAGCTCAAGGAAGCCTACCTGCCGCGCTTCGCCAGCGGCGAGGTCACCGGCTCGATGGCGCTCACCGAGCCCGAGGCGGGCAGCGACCTGCAGAACGTGCAGCTCAAGGCCAGGCTCGGCGACGACGGCGTCTGGCGCCTCAACGGGGTGAAGCGCTTCATCACCAACGGCTGCGGCCAGATCTCCCTCGTGCTCGCGCGCAGCGAGGAGGGCACGACCGACGGCCGCGGCCTCTCGATGTTCCTCTACGAGCGCGACGAGCACATGCGCATCCGTCGCCTCGAGGACAAGCTCGGCATCCATGGCTCGCCGACCTGCGAGCTGCAGTTCGACGAAGCGCCGGCGCTGCTCGTCGGCGAGCGCCGCCGCGGCCTGACGACCTACGTCATGGCCCTGATGAACGGCGCCCGCCTGGCGATCGCCGCCCAGGCTCAGGGCATCGCCGAGGCCGCCTACCGGGCGGCGGCGAAGTACGCCGCCGAGCGCGTCCAGTTCGGGGCGCCGATCGCCGAGCTCACCGCCGTCAAGGCACTGCTCGCCGACATGAAGGTGAGCCTCGAGGCGGCGCGTGCCCTGCTCTACGAGACCGCGCTGATCGTCGACCTCAAGGAGGGGATCGAGCACCGTATCGCGCAGGTGCAGAGGCTCCAGGAGGAGGCCGGCGACGCCGCCCTCTCGCATCTGGCCGCCCGGGACCCGGCGGCGACCCTCAAGGAGCTGCGCGCCGAGCTCAAGCGCATGAACCGCCTGGCCGGCCTCTACACACCGCTGGCCAAGGCCTGCTGCACCGAGATGGCCAACCGCGTGACGTACGACTCGCTGCAGGTGCACGGCGGCTCGGGCTACATGCGCGACTTCGCCGTCGAGCGCCACAGCCGCGACGCACGCATCACCAACATCTACGAGGGGACGACGCAGCTGCAGGTCGTGGCCGCCATCGGCGGTGTGCTCTCCGGGACGCTCGCCGACCGGATCGACGAGTACGAGGCGGGCGAGCACGGCGCGACCCCCGAGCTCTTCGAGCGGGTCCGCGCCGCCCGCGCCCGCCTCCGCGCCGCCGTCGAGCGCGTCCGCGAGCTCGACGACGCGCGCTTCCGCGACTACCACGCGCGTGGCCTCGTCGAGATGGCGATCGACGTGATCTGCGGCTACCTGCTGGTGCGCGACGCCCAGCACGACGCCCGCCGTCTGCTCGCCGCTCGCCACTTCGTCGCCGGCATGACGGCGCGCGTCGAGGGCGCCGCGGCGATGGTCCTCGCCGGCGACCCCGGCGAGCTCGACGTCCTCACAGCCCTGACGGCCGACTGAGGCCTCCGCCTCAGGGCTCCCCGGCGGCGACGATCCGGTTGCCGCCCGCGCCGCCGGCGGCCGCCAGGGCGGCTTCGGCCGCCCCGGTGAGCTCCTCCGCGTCCTCCGCGTGCACGGGGAACCCCGCGACGGCGACGCTGACCGTGCAGTGCTCGAGGCGCACCGACTCATCGCTCCGCAGGGCGGTGCGCTCGACCGTCGCACGCACGCGCTCGGCCACGGTCCCGGCGTGCCCGCCGACCGCCGGGGTGTTCGGCAGCATCACCGCGAACCGGCCTCTCCCCTGGTAGCAGGCGACGTCGACCTTGTCGCGCAGGCAGCCGCGTACGAGCCGCGCCGTCGCACGGACGACCCCCTCGAAGCCCAGGCTCCCGTCCCCGTCGCAGATGCGGCCGGGTTCGTCGAGCTCGACCAGCATCAGGGTCAGTGGCTGCCTGTAGCGCCGCGCGCGCGCGACCTCGGCCTCGAGGCGCTCGACGAAGTACCAACCGCTGTACAACCCGGTGAGCGCGTCGGTCGCCGATCGGTTCTCGAGCACGCGGAAGACGCGCGCGTTGCGCAACGCCACGGCGACCTGCCCGGCGAGCAGGCCGACGAGTTCGACCTCCTCGTCGCGGAACCGGCGGGCCATGCCGCCGAGGAGGTCCAGACACCCGGTGACGATGCCGTCGACGACGAGCGGGACGATGAGGCGCGTCGTGCCCTCGTCGGGGCGCGCCTGCTCGATCCGCAGCCGGTCGACGGCCTGCCTCGCCAGGGCGTCGGGCCGCCAGACCGCCTCGGCCTCGCCGTCGCAGGTGTCGGCCCCGTCCGCGACCGCCGGCCCGAACGTGCCGTCGTCGCGGCGCACGTAGACTTCGATCTCGAGCTCGACGCCGGGCAGCACGGAGGCGATGTCGGCCCTGACCCGCTCGACCGCCTCCCGCACCCGCAGCGTCGCCGCGACCGACCGCTCGGGATCGAGGAGCGCCACGAGGCGGCGCATGCGCTCCTCCTGCCGCTCCACGGCCACGACCGCATCGAGGGCGGATGCGGCGAGGTGGCAGAAGCGCCCGAGACGCGACTCGTCGTCCGCGCTGGTCAGACGGTCGGCGCGCACGTCGGCCACGCTGAGGATGCCGAGGATCCTGTCGTTCAGCAGCAGCGGGTAGTCGACGCGGATGCTGCAGCCCTCTTCCTCGAGCGCCTGCCGCTCCCCCGCCGGCACCGCCGGGTCGTTCACGCGCCGGACCGCCGGGCGCCCAGTGAGGATCAGGCTGCGGAGGTCGCTGCTCTGGGTCAGTCCGATGACGGTACCGACACGCTCGCGCCCGAAGTCGCCGGCGGCGTCGCACGCCCAGAACGCCCGGCAGGTGATGGTGTCCTGCTCGGGCGCGAAGGTCCAGAGCTCGACCCACCAGGCGCCCAGCGCCGCCCCGACCGCCTGGGTGACCGTCTGCAGCATCCCCGGCAGATCGGGCGCGCCGTGCCCCGGCGGAGGGCTCATCGTCGGGTCCGGGTTCAAACTACGCCCTCCGCGTAGATCTGGACGCGGTTCTTGCCCGCGCGCTTGGCGACGTACAGCGCCTCGTCGGCGCAGCGGACGAGGCCGTCGACGTCGTTCGCGGGCTGCGGGAAGGCGGCGACGCCGACACTGACCGTCAGGCGGCCGGCTCGGCCCTTGGCCAGAAGCGAGCCTTGCTCCACCTCGCGACGGATGCGCTCGGCGACGGCCGCCGCGCCGTCGAGATGGCCCGTCGTCGGCTCGCCCGGATCCGCCGTCGCCTCGCCCGGATCCGTCGTCGCCTCGCCTGGGCCCGCCGTCACCGGCTGCTCCTGCCCCTCGCCGCCGGCGACCGGCGTGCTGGGGAGGATGACGGCGAACTCCTCGCCGCCGTACCGCGCGGCGAGGTCGATGCCGCGGCGCAGCTGCGTCGTGAGGATGTCGGCGACGCCGCGCAGCACCTCGTCGCCCATGACGTGGCCGAAGCGGTCGTTGAAGCTCTTGAAATCGTCGATGTCGATCATGAGCAGCGACACGGGCTCGTCGTAGCGGCTCGCCCGGGCGAGCTCCTGCCCGAGACGTTCGTAGAAGTAGCGGTGGTTGAAGAGCCCCGTCAGCCCGTCGGTGATGGCCTGCTCCTGCACCGCCCTGTACAGCCGCGCGTGCTCGATCGCGCTCGCCGCCTGCTCGCCCAGCGCCTGCGCGAGCGCCACCTCGTCGGGGGCGAAGTGCCGCGCGCGCTCGCGCTCGACGAGCACGAGCAGGCCGATGGGCTCGTCGTTGAAGACGAGCGGCACGTTCAGGTAGGTCGTGTCGCCGAACCGCCGCATGCTCTCGCGGGTCGACGCCGGCAGCTCCGGGTCCGACAGTTGCTGCTCGACGGTCAGCTTGCGCTCGAGCGTCTCGAGCTCCTCCGGCTCGTCGACGAGAGAGAACGTCTTGCCGAGGCTCTCCTGGGCGACGGGATCCGGATGACGCTGGTAGTGGCCGCTCACGGTGACACTCTTCGTCGCCGCGTCGTACGACTGGATCTGGCACTGCTCGCACCCCAACGCCTCGCACGTCGTGCGCGCGACCGTGCGCAGCACGACCTCCAGGTCGACGCTCGAGGTGATCGCGCGCGTCGACTGGAGCAGCAGATTGAGGCGGGTGTTCTGCGCCTCGCTCCGCTGGAGGAGCTGGGCACGATGGATCGCCGCCGCCGCCTGCTCGCCGAGGGCGCGGGCGAGCTCCACCTCGGCGTCGCCGAAGTGGCACTCGGACTCGGTGGCGAAGAACGCCAGGATCCCGATCGGCCGCTCCTCGAACCACAGCGGCACGCTGAGCACCGTCTTCTCTCCGTTGGCCTCCATCGAGGCGCGGTTGACCGGGTCGAGGAAGGGGTCGGAGACGGTCTCTTCGACGATCTCGCGGGCGAAGAGGTGCGCCCGGTCGGCGGCGTACTCGGCGAGTGGATAGGCGCGGCCCAGGAAGTCCTCACCGTCCGCCGCGCCGTCGCGCCGGTGATAGGCGGCGACGGTGAGCGCCTCCGCCGCCTCGTCGTAGATGTCGATCGCGCACTCGTCGGCCCCCAGCGCCTCGCCGGCGACCCTGGCGATCGTGCCCAGGAGAGGACCGACCTCGACCATCGACGACATCGCCCGGCTCGTCGCCAGCAACGACTGCATGCGACGGCTCTGGTCGGCCCAGGAGCGGCGCAGGCGCACGTGCTGGATCGCGACCGCGGCGGGGACCGCGAGCAACGTCAGGAGGTCTCGCTCCTCGGGCGCGAAGCGGCGCACCTGCTCCTTCTCCACGAGGGAGAGGGCGCCGATGACCGCATCCCCGGCGATCAGCGGCACGCAGAGGACGGCCTTCTCGCCCCAGTGCTCCATGAGGCCGCGGTTGTAGTCGGGAAGGTCCGGGTCGGCGAGCGAGCGCTCCCACGGGCGGCGCTCGCGGATCGCGTGCACGAAGCTGCGCGGCCGGTCGAGGGCGTACACGGTGCCGAGCCAGCCGTGGTCGGACGGCGACGGACGGCGCGACCACAACCCGGCGGCGACCACCGTGTCGTCGTCGGGCAGGTACTCCCAGATGTCACACTCCGAGGCCCCGAACGCCCGGCCGACGTGCTCGGCGACCTTCGAGAGCACGTCGTCGAGCGCGAGGTCCGCGCCGATCGTCGCGCCGATCTCGGAGGCGACGCGAAGCACGTCGAGCGCGCGGCGGGCGCGGCGAAGAGGCTCCGCGGCGCTCATCGCGGCCTCGTGTACGGTGCCCTGTGGGTCGACTGTTGTCTCAACGGCTTACACCCGTCACTGTCATCGGCATCCCTGCCCGGGCCGATGAGCGCTCGGACTCGCTCGAGCGCGCCCGACGCGCGGCGCTCGCGGCGCGCTCCGCGGCGGCCGGCGGCCACCGGCTCACAGGTCCTCATCGGCCGCAGGCACGGCCGACTGAAGCGATGTCGGCCCGTCTGGATGAATGGACGGCAGCACGCACCCCCGAGCGAGAGCAGAGCCGGCCGCAGTGACGCCGGCGAGACCGTTGTCAGGATGGGATGCGCGGCATGACGGCGGACCGCTAAAGGAATTCCCCGGAGTGCCGATTCATGCTGGCGGTACCCCCTTCAAGGGCCGGAGCCGCAAGGTTCCGGCCCTTCCCCTTTCCGGCTCCGCGACGTCCGCGGCGAGGCGGCCACCGGGCGCCGTCCGCGTCCGCCGGGCGCCGGCGCCGCCCGGCTCCAGGCCGCGACGTCCCTTTCGTCGCCCGCGCGGCTTCTGCTACAGTGGCGCCGTGGAAGGAGGCCCCGGGTGATCTACTGCGTGGTCCCGCCCGAGCTCGGCGACGAGGTGTTCCAGCGTCTCGTCGAGCACTACAAGGGCAACCCCAACATCACCGTCATCATGGACCGCCGCAAGGGCGAGCGGCGCAGCGACCGCAGTCGCGGCGGCGCCCGCCAGCAGCGCGACCGGCGCCGGCGCCGGCTGCCCGGCGACTTCGACGTCTGACCCGTACGCGGCCGGCGCGCCCCCGCTCCTTCTCACGCCTCACGTCATGACCACGCCGCTTCCGCCGGGCAGCCAGACCAGCGTGATCCTCTCGTCGCTCATGAACCCGGCCGACGCCAACTTCATGGGCAACATCCACGGCGGCGTCATCATGAAGCTGATCGACGAGGCGGCCGCGACCTGCGCCTACCAGTTCTGCCGCGCGCGCGTGGTCACGGCCGCCATCGACCGCATCGACTTCCACTACCCGGTGGGCATCGGCAACCTGGTCGTCCTCAAGGCCAACATGAACTACGCCGGGACGACCTCGATGGAGGTCGGCGTGCGCGTCGAGGCCGAAGACCTCGGGACGGGCGTCGTCACGCACTGCGCGTCGGCCTACGTCGTCTTCGTGGCCCTCGGGGACGACGGACGTCCGCTGCCGGTCCCCGGCCTGAAGCCCGAGACCGAGGACCAGGAGCGCTGGTTCCGCGAGGCGGAGGCGCGCCGCGCCAAGCGGCTCGCCGAGCGCCGGCCGAAGGGGTGACGGTCGCGCGGGCGCCGCGCTCGCGCTCAGGCCGAGATCGCCGCCGCGTCCTCGAGTCGCAGGAGCTCCTCGAGCGCCACCTGGGCCACGTCGAGCTGCTCGTCGGTGGGCTCGCTCGTCGTCACCAGTCGCTGCAACTCGAGACCCGGCCGCTGCAGGAGCCGCGCGAACGGGTGCTCGCCGTGGCGCGCCATCCACGAGAAGAGCTCCATGGCCGTGCCGATCGACACGAGGCTCGCGACGAAGGTCGCCAGTGGCTTACTGCTGCGACCCGCCCCGTGCAGCAGCAGGTGGGTGGCGAAGTTCGTGAGCAGCAGCGGGGCGACCAGGTTGGTGCCGCAGCGCGCGTGCTCGCGCGTGGCGGCGGCGGCCGCGGCGCCGCTCTCGTAGGCGGCGACGCTCTTGTGCTCGGCGCCGTGGTAGCGCGTGAGCTCGCCGTCTCTCAGCGCCATGAGGACGGGGACCAGCGTGACGCCGGCCACGGCCGCCTCTCGCACGGCCGGCGAGCCCCAGGGGAGGCGCCGCAGGGCGACGCCGGCGGCGGCGCTCGCCGCCGTCGCCGCGAGCAGCCGCGGCTCCTCCTGCGGCAGCACCGGAGCCCGCAGCTCCCGGCGTACCGCGGGCAGCACGCTGAGACTCTCGCCGAGACGTACGAGACCTCGGACGACCGGCACCCTGAGCAGGGCGTCGCGGGCGGGCAGCAGGGGCCTGCGGCCCGAGGCCGATTCGACGCCTCCGTCAGGCCGGCGCACGGCCGCCGCCCAGAAGCGCTCGCTCTGCAGCAGCACGCCGTCGCGCAGGGCCATCCCGCCGAGCTGGACCTTGCTCATGTGACCTCCGCCTCTTCGCCGACGCCCGGCGCGGCCTGCCGCGTGTGCCTCGGCACGCCGGCGCCCCACACAGACTGCCCGATGACGGCGGGCTTCTCAACCGGGATGCGTGCCGGTGGGCGTCGTCGGAGGGCGGCGGCCGACGACGTCGGAGGGCGGCGGCCGACGCCGTCGGCGGATGACGTCGGAGGGCGATGCTCGCCGACGCCGGCGAGCGCCCGCCCGGCCACGTCGGTCGCGGTGCGCCGACGCTGCCCGTAGAATCGGGCCGTCCCTCCCTCCGACCCCGTTGGAGGACCGTGTCCCGTCTCGACCGCGACCTCAAGCTGCTCATGGTCGGCATCGTGCTCTACGGGCTCGGCATCGGCCTGTATCTCCAGCTCTTCTTCGTGTACGCGATGGACCTGGGCGCCTCGCGCTTCACCATCGGCTGGCTCAACGCGGTGATGCTCGGGACGATGGCGCTCGGGTACGTCCCCGGCGCCTGGGCGACCGGTCACTGTCGCCTGAAGACGATCCTCGCCGCCACCTGGTGGCTCATGGTGCCGGCGGCCGTCTCCTTCGCCCTGGCGCCGTCGTGGCCCTGGCTCGTCCCGGGCCTCGTCGTGGCGGGCGTCTCGAACGCCAACAACCCCATCCTCAAGGCGTACGTCCGACTGAGGAGCGAGCCCGGTCGCGTCGCGCGCAACCTGACGCTCGTCTTCGGCGCCTACCCGGCCGGCCTCGTGGTCGCCCCGCTCGCCGGAGGCTACCTCGCCGCGCGCTACGGCATGCCGACGGTCTTCTGGGTGAGCGCCGTGCTGTACGTGTTCTCGTCGCTCGCGGTCTCGGTGATCCACGACCAGCCCTACTGCGCCGCCGACGCGCCCTGGCGTGCGGCCGACGTGCGGCGCAACCGTCCGTTCCGGCGCTACGTGCTGTTCTTCCTCATCGGGTTCCTCGCCGTCTACGTCGGGCAGCCCTTCCTCACCCCGTACCTCGCCCGGGTGCACGACCAGGGCTACGCGGCGCTCGGGGTGTTCGCGGCGCTCGCCGCGCTGGGCGCCGCCCTGCTGACCCCGCTCTGCGGGCGCATCGCCGACCTGCGCGGGGCGCGCACCGGCGCCGTGGTCGTGCTCGTCCTGCTCGTCGCCGGCACGCTCCTGCTCCTCACCGGCAGCTCGTGGGCGTTGTGGGGGCTGGCCATGTTCCTGTGCGGGAGCTACGACGGCTTCCGCATGCTCGCCACCGGCGTGGTCAGCCGCTCCTTCGGTCCGATCCCGCCGCCTTGGGGGTACGCCCTCTTCGACACCGTGATGGGCCTGCCGATGGCCGGCGGAGCCGTGCTCGGCGGTGCGCTCTTCCGTGCCGGCTCCGGCGTGCCGTTCGTCTTCGTGATCGCCGTCGCCGCCGCCCTCGTCGTCGCGCTGCTCGCCTGGCGGCCGGCGGCGCGCAGCCCGCGTGCAGGAACCAGGGCGCTGCGTCCGCCGGGCGCGGCCGCGCCCGTGCCCTCACCCGAGAACGGCGGGACGCCGGACGAGGCCGTCAACGTCGCCGCGCCGGGTGACCGGCGGCGTCCGGGCGGTCTGCTACAGTAAGCCGACGGCGATGCGGCGCCTGCGCCGCCCCACAGGAGACGCGATGCGACCCGAGCAGCCCCCCGCCCAGCTCGATACCGACGAGAAGGTCCTCGTCGCCGCCCTGCCCGAGGGCAAGACCGTGCGCAGCTACTTCCTCTGCGCCGCGCGCGAGGTGCGCACCACCGCGCAGGGCACGCGCATGATCAGCCTCACGCTGCGCGACGCGAGCGGCGAGGTCAAGGCGGTCCACTTCGACCCCGACGACGACATCGCCGACGCCCTCGCCCCGGGCGACGTCGTCAAGGTGCAGGGCGCCTACTCCGTGAATCCCCGCTTCGGGCCCCAGGTCAAGGTCGACCGCCTGCGCATCATGCAGCGCGGCGAGTACGACGAGAGCACCCTGGTCGCCGTGTCCCCGGTGGGCCGCGACGAGCTCGCCGAGCGGCTCGCGGCCCTCATCGACTCGGTCGCCGACGCCGCCCTGCGCACCCTGCTCGAGCGCGCCTTCGACGGCTCCCGCGAGCCCGGCGCCACCTTCGCCGTCGCCCCCGCGGCGGTGCGCAACCACCACGCGTATCGGTACGGCCTGCTCGAGCACTCCCTCGTCGTCGCCGAGGTGGCGGCCTGCACCGCCGCCCAGCTCCCCGGCGTCGACCGCGACCTCGTGGTCGCCGGCGCGCTGCTGCACGACATCGGCAAGACCCTCGCCTACTCGAGCGACCCGTTCGCCCCGGGCATCACCGACGTCGGCCGCCTGCACGGCGAGATCGTGCTCGGCCACGACATCGTCAAAGGCCTCGTGGCGGAACAGCCCGGCTTCCCGCCCGAGCTCGACCGCCGCCTGCGGCACGTCCTCATCGCCCACCACGGCGAGCGCGAGAAGGGCAGCCCGGCGATACCCATGACGAGCGAAGCGGTCATCGTGCACTACTGCGACGACATGACCGCGCGCGTCGCGGCGATCGAGGCCGCCCAGCGGGCCGCCAAGGCCGGCGAGCGCTGGACCGCCTGGGTCAACATGATCGACGCGCCCGCCTACCTCGGCGACGAAGACGGGGCCGGGGCCGCCGCCGACGACGTCGAGGCGGCGCAAGAGGTCGGCTGAGGCCGGCGAAGGTCGGGAGACCCCACGCGACCTCGCCGAGGGGCGACGGGGCCGGCGGCGCGCGGCGCCGCCGGCCCCGTGCTCCGTCAGCCCCAGATCTCCCTGACCGCGGCGAGCACGTCGGCCGCGTGCCCCTTGGGCGACACCTTGGGGTAGATCCTGCGCAGCGTGCCGTCCGCGTCGATCAGCCACGTCGTCCGCTTCGCCACGCCGACCAGCGGCCGCGCCACACCGAAGGCGGCCGCCACGGTGTGCTCGCCGGGGTCGCTGATCAGCGGCATCCTCAGGCCGTGCTTCTTCGCCCAGCGCTCGTTGGCCTCGGGCTTGTCCACGCTGGCCCCGACGACCTGCACGCCGAGGGCCTCGAACTCGTCCATCAGGCCGTTGAACTCAACGGCTTCGGTCGTTCAGCCCCCGGTCCCGGCCTTGGGGTAGAAGAACAGGACGGTGCGCACGCCGGGCGCACCGAGGTCGAAGGTGCGCCCGTCGTACGACGTGCCGGTGACGGCCGGCGCCTTGTCACCCTGTTTCAGCATCCTCGCTCCTCGGTTTGGTGACGTGGCCGGCCGGGCGGCGCTGCGCAGCGCCGCCCGGCCGGCTCACTTCTTGTCCAACCCCCAGAGGCGGCGGACCTGGGCCGTGTCCTCGTCGGGGGAGATCTCGGCGTCGTCGTCGACGGGCGGCGCCGCGATGCACAGGAAGGTGAGCGGGCCGAGACCGGCGTTCTCGAGCTTGCGCCACGCTCTCGCCGGCACGGCGATCGCCTCGCGCGGGCCCACCCTGTGCTTCACACCGTCCACGTCGATCATGGCCGTGCCCTCGAGCACGATGTAGAGCTCCTCCTGGGTGCGGTGCATGTGCTGCGACATCGCCCCCTCAGCGAGCGAGTACACGTTGGCGCGCAGGTTCTGCATCCCGAGGGCGGCGCTGAGGCGGGCGACACTGAGCTGTTCACTCACCTGCTCGACCGGCGCGATGCGCACGGCCCTGCGCACCGCCGACCCCGTCACCGCTCCTCCTTCTCGAGGACCTCCACCGGGATCCTGCACAGCCGCCGCATGCGCTGCCCGTCGTCCGGGGTGCCGATCTCGTCGCCGTAGTGCATCGGGATCGCCACGTCGGCCTTGATGAGCGTGCAGGCCTCGGCCGCCTCGCCGCCGGTCATGACGTAGGTGCCGCTGACCGGCAGGAGGGCGACGTCGACCTCGAGCCCCCGCATCTCGGGGATCTCGTCGGTGTCGCCGGCGTGGTAGATCGTGCGCCCGTCCATGTCGAGGATGAAGCCGACGTAGCCGGCCTCCCTGGGGTGGTACGGCACCCCCGGCTCGCGGAACTTGTTGACGTTGTAGGCCGGCATGACGGTCACCTTGACGGACTTGACCTCCACCGTGTCGCCCGGGGCGACGGTCACCGTCTCGTAGCCGCTCACCTGGTCGGTCACCGCCCTGGGGCCGACGATCACCGTGTCGGGACCGGCGACCTTGCGGATGTCGTCGAGGCTCAGATGGTCGTAGTGGTCGTGAGTGACGAGGACGATGTCGGCGGGCGGGGCGTCGTCGGCGAGCTTCCAGGGGTCGAAGTACACGGTGTGCGTGCCCTCGACGCGGAAGCTGTCGTGCCCCAGCCAGTGGATGTTCTCGACCATTACTCCCTCCTGCGCGCCGAGCTCCCACGGCGCCGCGGCGACGGCGCCTCGCCGCCAGCCTACCCCATGTACGGAGTTGCTAGTCGAGCGCGGCCGGCGCCGGCGCGGCGTGGGCGAGACCGGTGCCGGACCGTACGTGGACCGGTCCCGCTGGGCGCGCCGGGAGTCCTGGCCCACGCCCCGTCCGTGGACCCCGCGCGACGGCTAGCAGCGGCGCACCGAGAAGATGGCGATGCGCGCCGTCAGGTTGGGCCGTCGCAGCCGCGACGGCGCCCGGTCGAGCGAGCGCAGGGCGATCTCGCGCTCGATGCACAGCCCCTCCTCGCGACACAGCGCGCGGAAGTCGTGGATCGTGCAGAGATGGATGTTGGGCGTGTCCCACCACTGGAAGGGCAGGTCCCCGGACACGGGCATGCGCCCGCGGAAGGCGAGCTGGGCGCGCAGCGACCAGTGCGCGAAGTTCGGGAAGCTGACGACGGCGAGCCGCCCGACGCGCGCCATCTCGCGCACCACCATGCGCGGTCGGCGCAGCTGCTGAAGGCTCAAGCTCAGGATGACGACGTCCAGCGAATCGTCGGCGAAGTCCGCGAGGCCCTCGTCGAGGTCGCCGTGGACGACGGGCAGGCCGCGGGCGACGCAGGCCTCGACCGCGGCCTGCGAGACGTCGACGCCGCTGCCGCGGGCGCGACGCCTGGTGATGAGCTCCTCGAGGAGCTGCCCGTCGCCGCAGCCGAGGTCGAGCACCGTCGCGCCCTCGGGCACGAGGCCTTCGATGAGCTCGTAGTCGAGCCGCGCCACACCCGCCTCCCGTCGTCTCAGCGCCGCGCCCGCCGCAGAAGGGCGACGAGCGCCAGGGCCAGTCCGAAGGCCGCGGCCGCGAGTGCGGCCGCGGCCCAGAGCGGGAGGCCCCAGACGAGCCCCGCGTCCTCCGGCCGCAGCCGAAGATAGGACTCCGTCTGGAGCCCGTACACCGCGCCGCCGCCTTCGGCCGGCGACGACGTCCATCCGCTCCAGTGCCTCGTATCGTACGCCTCGAGCGCGCGCCTGTAGACCAGGGGCAGGACCGGGACCTCCTCGGCGACGAGCTCTTGCAGGCGCCAGACCAGGTCGCGGCGCGCGACCGCGTCCAGCGTGCGGGCCTGCTCCTCGAAGAGCGCGTCGTAGGCCGGCGACGACCAGCCCGCCTGGTTCCAGGCGCCGATCGACCCCGTGGTCAGTGTGGAGAGCAGGAACTGCGGGTCGACGTCTCCGCGCCAGCCCCAGAGCAGGAGGTCGAAATCGGGCCGCGGCTCGCCGTCCACGGTCGACCAGACGCGGGCGGCGAGCGTCGCGTCGTCGAGCGCGTCGACCTCGACGGGGACGCCGACCGCGGTCAGCGCGTTCGCGATGCGCGCCGCGGCGGCGACGCTCTCGGGCGCCGCCTCCCTGACGAGGAGACGGAGCTCGAGAGGAAGGCCGACGGCGCCCTCGCGGCGTCCGTCGCCGTCGGCGTCGCGCCAGCCGGCGGCGTCGAGAGCCGCAGCGGACTCGTCGGGCGCGGACGCCGCGGCCGCCTCCGGCAGCTTCAGGTGGTAGTCGATCGGGCCGGCGGCGAGGCCGGCGGGGACGAGGCTCCCCGCCGGCTCCCCCGCGGGCCCGTACGCGGACTCGGCGAGCAGCGTGCGGTCGATCGCCCGTGCCAGCGCGCGGCGCAGGGCGGGGTCGCGCAGCGCCGGGTGGCCGTCGCCGTCCTCGGCGCAGTTGAAGACGAGCACGTCGACGTCGGGCTGGACGGCGGCGACCGCGACGCGGCCGCCGCCGTCCAGCCCCTCGAGACGCCCGCCCGGCACGCCCCAGACAGCATCCAGGCGGCCGGCCTCGAGGTCGTCCGCCAGCGCGCGGGCGTCCTCCGAGAAGCGCACGACGACCTCGTCGACGACGGTCCGTCCGCCCCGGTAGCCGTCGTTCGCGACCAGGCGCAGCGACTCGCCCGGACGCCAGCCCACGGCGCGGAAGGCGCCGCTCCCGACGAGCGGCGGCGCCCCGCCGAAGCCCTCCAGCACCTCCGCCGGCGCAGCCTCCCCCCAGACGTGCGCCGGCAGGATGGGCAGGCGCAGGTCGAGCAGGTCGGCCTTGGGCCGGCGGCAGCGGACGCGCACCGTCAGGTCGTCGACGGCCTTGACCGCGGCGACACCGTCGAGCGCGTCCCGCCACAGGGGGACGTCGTGGTCGAGGGCGAACCGGTACGTCCACTCGACGTCACGCGCCGTGAGAGGGCGGCCGTCCTGCCAGGTGACGCCATCGCGTAGCGCGAAGGTCCACACGAGTCCGTCGGCCGAGTGGTCCCAGCTCGTCGCCAGGCCCGGCACGGCGTCGAGCGTCGCGGCGTCGTAGTCGACGAGCGTGTCGTAGACGAGGTCCCAGACGAACCGGCTGGCTCGCGAGGCGCTGAGGTACGGGTTGAGCGTGTCCGGCTCCTCGGCCCATCCGACGCGCAGGACGACCGGGGTCGAGGGCGACGGCGACGCGCTCCCCGAGGATGCGCTCGCGAGAGGCGCGGCCGCCCCGACGGCGAGGCCGGCCACGACCGTCGTGATCGCGAGCAGCCCTGCCGCACGCGTCCGCGACGCCGCGCGCGCGGCGCGCGCGACGAGTCGCCCGACGCACGTCACCGACGCCCCCGCGACCGCCTCAGGCCTCCGGCGCGGAGAATGTGCGCGCCCCGCTGGCCAGGAAGGTGCCGATGATGCCCTCCATCTTCTCGCGCTCGAGCAGGAAGGCGTCGTGCCCGTAGTGCGACTCGACCTCGTAGTAGCTCACGTGCTTGAAGCTCGCGCGCAGCGCGCCGACGATCTCCTTCAACTGGTACGGCGGGTGCAGCCAGTCGCTGGAGAACGCCATGACGAGGAAGCGCGCGCTCACGTCGCGGAAGACCTCGACGAGGCTGCGCCCGTCGCGCGTGAGGTCGAAGTAGTCGATCGCGCGCGTGATGTAGAGGTAGCTGTTGGCGTCGAAGCGCCCCGTGAACGACAGCCCCTGATGGCGCAGGTAGCTCTCGACCTCGAAGTCGGCCGAGAAGGTGAACGAGTAGTCGTGGATGTCGCGCAGACGGCGGCCGAACTTCTCGTTCATCGCCTCGTCGGAGAGGTAGGTGATGTGGCCGACCATGCGCGCGACGGCGAGCCCCTTGGCCGGCGGCCTGCCGCCGTAGTAGTCGCCGTCGCGCCAGTTCGGGTCGGCCATGATCGCCTGGCGCCCGACCTCGTTGAAGGCGATCGCCTGCGTCGGCTGCCGCGCCGAGGTCGCCAGCGGGATCGCGAGGTGGAGCCGCTCCGGGTGCGCGATCGCCCACTGCAGCACCTGCATGCCGCCCATCGACCCGCCGACGACGGCGAGCAGCTTGGGGATACCGAGGTGGTCGAGGAGCATGGCCTGGGCGTCGACCATGTCGGCGATGGTGATCATGGGGAAGCTCGTGCCGTAGGGCCTGCCGGTCGCCGGGTCGACCGACGACGGCCCGGTCGAGCCGCCGCACCCCCCGATCACGTTCGTCGAGATGACGAAGTAGCGGTCGGTGTCGAGCCCCTTGCCCGGGCCGATCATCATGTCCCACCAGCCGGCGCGACGGTCGTTGGCGCTGTGGCGCCCGGCGGCGTGGGCGTCGCCGGAGAGGGCGTGACAGACGAGGATGGCGTTGTCGCGCGCCTCGCTCAGCGTGCCGTAGGTCTCGTAGGCGACGCTCAGCGGCCGGAGCGTGCCCCCGCCGACGAGCCGCAGGCCTTCCCCCGGTTCGTCGAAGATCGCCTGCCTCGTGCGCACGATGCCGGCGGAGCCGATATCGAGGTCGGCCCCGCCCGGCACGTCCCCGATCTCCTTGCGGATGTGCCCCGAGGCCGTCACGACGCGGCTCCCCCACGCCCGGCGCAAGACGACAGCCGCGCGTCGAGGTCGGCCAGGATGTCCTCGAGGGTCTCCAGGCCGACGGAGAGGCGCACGAACTCCTCGCTCACGCCGGCCGCCTCGAGCTCTCCCGCGCTCAGCTGCGAGTGCGTCGTCGAGGCGGGGTGGATGGCGAGTGACTTGGCGTCGCCGATGTTGGCGAGGTGCGAGAAGAGGCCGGGCGCTTCGACGAAACAGCGCCCGGCGTCGCGGCCGCCCTCGAGCTCGATCCCGAGCATCGCGCCGTAGAGGCCGCGGTGATGGTAGCGCTGAGCCGTCGCGTGCGTCGGGTGCGACGGCAGGCCGGGGTAGAGCACGCGGCGCACGCGCGGGTCGGCTTCGAGCGCCCGCGCCACGGCGAGCGCGTTCTCGCTGTGGCGCTCCATGCGCAGCGGCAGCGTCTCGACGCCGAGCAGGATGAGGAAGGCGTTGAAGGGCGACAGGCTGGCGCCCATGTCGCGCAGCAGCTGGGTGCGCACCTTGCCGGCGAAGGCGGCAGCGCCGTGGGCTTCGGCGTGGACGAGCCCGTGGTAGCTCTCGTCGGGCTCGGTGAACCCGGGGAAGCGGCCGCTCGCCGCCCAGTCGAAGCGGCCGCCGTCGACCAGGATGCCCCCGATCGACGTACCGTGGCCGCCGAGGAACTTGGTCAGCGAGTGGAAGACGACGTCGGCGCCGTGCTCGAGCGGCCGGACGAGGTACGGCGAGGGCATCGTGTTGTCGACCACCAGCGGCAGCCCGGCGCGGTGGGCGACGCCGGCGACCGCGGCGATGTCGAGCGTGTCGAGCCTGGGGTTGGCGACCGACTCGGCGTACAGGAGCTTCGTCTCGGGCCTGATCGCCGCGGCGAAGGCCTGCGGGTCGGTGCCGTCGACGAACGTGATCCCGATGCCGAGGCGTCGCAGGGTGTGACGGAAGAGCGTGTGGGTGCCGCCGTAGAGAGCGGCGGCGGAGACGACGTGGTCGCCGGCGCCGGCGAGGTTGAGGACGGCGGCGGTGAGGGCCGCCTGCCCAGACGAGAAGGCGACCGCGGCGACGCCGCCCTCGAGCGCCGCGACCCGCTCCTCGAGCACCGCGGTCGTCGGGTTCGAGATGCGCGTGTAGATGTGGCCCTCGGCCTCGAGGGCGAAGAGCCGCGCCGCGTGGTCGGCGTCGTCGAAGACGAACGAGGTCGACTGGTAGATGGGCACGGCGCGGGCGCCGGTGGCCGCGTCGGGCGCGTGCCCGGCGTGCAGGGCCAGGGTCTCGAACCCCTGCGGGCGGGCCGCGGCGCCGGCGGTGATCCCGGCCATACTTTCGTCCTTCGGGTCGTCGCCGCCGGCCGTGCCCGCGGTCGTCCTCGTCTCGTCCTCGCTCATGGGCCGCTCCGTGCCTTCCGTGACCTGCGAAGCATACCGCCTCACGCAGGTATGATGAGTCCCGTGAGCGCGCTCAGGGAGACCCTGCGGCGCGAGCTCCCCGGCCTCGAGGAGGCCGTCCCGCTCGCGCCCCTCTGCACCTACGGCGTCGGCGGGCCGGCCCAGTTCCTCTACCGGGCGACGACGACGCAGGCGCTGGTGCACGCGGTCGCCGTCGCCCGCGACCTCGACGTCCCGCTGACCGTGCTCGGCCGCATGACCAACGTGCTCGTCGCCGACGGCGGTCTTCCAGGCCTCGTCGTCCTCGCCCGCAACGAGGCGCAGCGACTCGATGGAGAGCTGCTGACGGTGGGCGCCGGGGCGGAGCTGCCCGCGGTCGTGGGCGCCCTCGCCGACCAGGGCCTCGCCGGTCTCGAGTACGCGGGCAACATCCCGGGGTCGATCGGCGGCGCCGTCGTCGGCAACGCCGGCGCCTACGGGCGCGCGGTCGGCGACGTGCTCGTCTCCGCGCGCCTGCTCGACGACGGCCGTGTCCGCGACGCCGGCCCCGGCGAGCTCGAGCTCGGCTACCGCACGAGCCTGCTCAAGCTGCGCCGCGACGTCGTCGTGCTCGAGGCGACGTTCGCCCTCGGGCGCGGCGACCGCGGCGCTCTGCGCGCCGAGCTCGCCCGCGACGCCGAGTTGCGCCGCAGCAAGCATCCGCTCGAGTACGGCTCGTGCGGCAGCTTCTTCACGAACCCTTCCCGCGAGCGCCCGGCGGCGAGACTGATCGAGGAGGCTGGGCTCAAAGGCCTGACCGTGGGTCGCGCGCAGGTCAGCTCGAAGCACGCCAACTTCCTCGTCGCCCTGCCCGGCGCGCGCGCGACCGACGTGCTCGCCCTCTCGGCCGAGGTCAAACGACGCGTCCGCGAGCACTGCGGCGTCGAGCTCGTCGAGGAGGTGCGCCGGCTCGGCTTCGACGCCGGCGGCGACGGGGCCTGACGGCCCGCGCGACGGGCGCGACCTGCGGCACCGTCGGCGCGCGGCCGCGACCCTGCTCTACCGCGCGGCTATACTGTCGCCGGCGGCGGCGAACCGCCGGCGCACGGGACGCGTCTCTCGCTCAGGAGGTCGAGGATCGACGAGCTGCCCCCCGGCCTGGTCGACCGGCTCCGCCGGGCGCAGCCCGAGGCGCGTGCCGCCTTCTTCGGCCGGTACGCGGCGCAGGTGCACCGCATCCTCTTCCTCCAGGGCTACTGCGACGAGGTGGACGACGCCGTGCAGGAGGTCTTCATCAAGGTGTTCCGGGCCGAACTGCCGGCCGAGGAGGTGTTCCTCGGCTGGTTCTACCGGCTCATCCTCAACACCGGCCGCGACCTCGGCCGGCGGCGACGGACGCGGCAGGGCCTCGCCCAGCGGCTCGAGCAGGTCGCGCCGGCGCGGCCGCACGACGAGGCGCCGAAGGTCGCCGCCGACCCGGCCCTGCGGGCCGCGCTCGGCGACCTCGCCCCCGACCTGCGCGAGGCGGTCGCGCTGCGCTACTTCGCCGACCTTCCCCTGGAGGCCATCGCCGCCGCCCAGGACGTGCCCTTGGGCACGGTCAAGTCGCGCCTGCACACCGCGATAAAGCGGCTGCGCGAGGCGCTCGAGACATGCGGCTACGCACATGACTGACGTACCGGACGATCAGAGGCGCCTCCATGGGCCCGACGACGGCACCGGCCGCGACGCGCCCGGCAACGGCGCCTCTGGCGGTGCGCCAGACGAGGGCGTGCGCGACGGCGCCCCGGGCGAGGCCACCCCGTACGACGACGACCGCCTGCTCGCGTACGCCCTCGGGCTCGAGGACGACGCCGAGCTCGAGGCCGCGCTGGCCACGGACGACGGGCTCGGGCGCCGGCTGGAGGCGCTGCGGGCCGGCCTCGACGACGTCGGGGCCGGCCTCGAGCGCCTCGTCCCGGCGCCCGACGAGACTTACGCCGACCCGGCGGCGGCGCGCTGGGACGGGCTCCGCCCGTTCTTCGCGCCGCCGCCCGAGCGCCGCCCTGCGCGGCGCTCCCTCTTCGGTCGCTGGCGCGTCCTCGTGCCTGTCATCGGCGCGATCCTCGCCGTCGCGCTCGTCGGCGCCTTTGCCCTGCGCGACGGGCCCGTCGACACGCGGACGGCGAGTGAGGAGGCCGGGACCCTGGAATCGGCCGGCGACTCCGTCGGCGCCCCTGCCGCCGAGGCTGATGGCGTGAAGGGCACCTACAGCGCGAAGGACCTCGCCGCCGACCTCGAGATGTACGAGACCGCGTTCGTCGCCCGAGCGGGCGAGGCCGCCGACGGCCGGCAGCGCTTCACCGTGGTCCGCCAGATCAAGGGCACGGTCACCGGCGACGTGTACCTCGAGGTCGTCGACCAGCCGATCCCCGCCGAGACGCTGACGCTCGTCATGCTCGGCGCCGGCCCCCTCGGCGCCGAGGGGGCCACGCCGACACCGGCCCCGACCGCTCCGGACGCCGAGGCTCTGCAGAGGATCAGGGCGACAGCCTTCCTCACGCTCGACGCCGCAGGGGTCCAGGCCGTCGTCATCCCGCTGCCGTCCGACGTCGACCTGGACGGACTCCTGCCCTGATCTCCGTCGGGCCGGGGCGAACCTTCAGCGACCCTCTCCCGTCTCCCTGCCGAGCCTCGCCGACCGGACGGCCCCCAAAGGGGAGGCGTTGATGGACGCATGCGCGACCACCATCCTCGTGTCGGGCGCGCAGATACGACGTCGAAAGGGATGTCATCGTGAGGAGTCGCACCAGATCCCGGAGCGTCGTCGGCGTCGCCCTCCTGTTCGCGCTCGCCGGTGCATGCCTGCTCGGCGGGTGCGGTACCGGCACGGCCGCGAGTGGACCGACGACGAGCCCGCCCTCGCCGCCTCCCGACTGGCTCGCCGCCGAGGCGACCTCCCAGGCGGAGCGGCTCGGCGACCCCGCACCCGAGGCTGCCTTCTGGGGCTACCTTCACGACCCCGAGCTCGGCACGCTCACGAGCAGCGGTCCCGACGATCCCTCACATGCCGCCTATGTGATCGTGCTCGTCGGCGAGTTCGACACAGCCCGTTTGATCAGGAGCCGCCCCGTGATGGTCGATGAGTCGGGCGCTCCCACCGGGCCGGCCGCGCTCGAGCCGAGCCGCTGGGTGCTGATGACGTACGGGGAGTCGCACGAGCTCGGCGTCTTCGGCTGTGGCCCCGACGCCTTCGACGCCTCGGCCTATCCCGGACTCCGACCCTTCTCCCTCTGAATCGGGGCGAGCTCGCGACCGCTGCGCCGGGCACGCGGAGAGGGTCGGCGCAGTACGCTCCACGGGAGGAGACTCCTTCGCGTGCGGGCCCGCATCGCTTCTGGACCCGTGCCGGACGGCTGGTACACTCCTCCCGTTCACGAGGGGGACCCCATCAGGGTCGGACGGACGGGGGCGCATGAGCGGTCTGCTGCACGACAAGAACATCCTGGTCATGGGGGCGGCGAACCAGCGCTCCATCGCCTGGTCGATCGCCGAGGCCGTCCATCGCGAGGGAGGCCGCGTCGCGCTCACCTACCAGGCCGAGCGTCTCAAAGGGCGGGTCACCCGCCTGGCCGACGAGCTCGGCGGCGCGCCGATGATCGAGTGCGACGTGGCCGACGACGATGCCGTCCGGCGCGCCGTCGACCGGCTCGCCGAGACCATGCCGGTCCTGCACGGCGTCGTCCACAGCATCGCCTGGGCGCCCGCGGAGGACCTGCAGGGCAGCTTCGTCGAGACCACGCGCACAGGCTTCGCGCAAGCCAACGACATCAGCTCGTATTCGCTCATCGCCGTCGCCCGCGAGGCGCGCCGCCTGATGACCGAAGGCGGCGCCGTCGTCACCATGACGTACGCCGGCTCGTGGCGCGTGATCCCCAACTACAACGTGATGGGGCCGGCGAAAGCGAGCCTCGAGAGCTCGGTCCGCTACCTCGCCGCCGACCTGGGGCCGGCCGGCGTTCGCGTGAACGCCGTCTCGGCCGGCCCCATCGCCACCGTCGCGGCGCGCACCATCAAGGACTTCAGCGGCATGCTCGACCTGCTCGAGAGCCACACGCCGCTGCGCCGCAACGTGACGGCCGACGAGGTGGCCGACGCCGCCGTCTTCTTGCTCAGCGACCTCGCGCGAGCGATCACCGGCGAGGTCGTGCACGTCGACGCCGGCGCCCACGCCGTCACGTGAGCGAGAGCCCTTCGGGCGACGCGAGACGCAGGGTCGCCGAAGCGGTGGCACCCAACGAAGGAGGCACCCATGGCCGCTGAATCGTCCTTCGACGTGGTCAGCCAGGTCGACATGAACGAGGTCCGCAACGCCGTCCAGATGACGCAGAAGGAGCTCGCCTCGCGCTTCGACTTCAAGGGCTCGGCCAGCAAGGTGACGCTCGAGGAGCACAACCTCACGCTGGTGAGCGACGACGAGGGCAAGCTGAAGTCGGTGATCGACGTGCTCGAGGAGAAGCTCGTGCGGCGCAAGGTGCCGCTCAAGGCGCTCCAGTACGAGAAGGTCGAGAGCGCGCTCGGCGGCACCGTGCGCCAGACTGTCGCGCTCGCCGCCGGCATCCCCGAGGAGAAGGCCAAGGCGATGAACAAGCTCATCCGCAAGCAGTTCAAGCGGGTGCGGGTGGTCATCCAGGGCGACAGCCTGCGCGTCTACGCGAAGAGCAAGGACGACCTCCAGGCCGTGATGGCGCTGCTCAGGGAGCAGGACTACGGCCAGCCGCTGCAGTTCGTCAACTACCGCTAGGCCTCACCACGGCTTGACATTGCACGGGCGACCGCGTCCGCGGTGGCGCGAGGCAAGCCTCGGAGCGGCGGCCTGAAGGCCACGCCCCCGAGCCGCGGACGGTGGGGCCCGCTGCCGGTCATCGTGTACGGCGGAGCGATGTCGTCCAAACCTCGCTGCCCTCACCATTCTCGCCGCTCCGCTGCGATTCTCGCGGCGATTATGAGCATATGCCACGAACCACAACCTTTTCGACGCACGCCGGCTTTACGCCGCGCACGCACGCACGTACACTAGGCGCCGCGGCGCTCCGCCCGGAGCGCCCGCGCTGCGCAGAAGTGGAGTCAAGGCTCTCGTAGTGCTCCTCCGAAACCGAGTCCCGGCGGGAGGTGGTAACGACGTGCGGGCCCGGGCTCACGACGCCCGGCGCTCGGCGCATGAGACACGCAGATCCCCGCCTCGAACGCCCATCTGTCGGCCCCGGATCCCATGCGAGACTCCCGGGCGACACGTCGAGGCCGTGCCTGTCTGATCGAAGGAGAATGTCCGCCGCCCCGGCCGTCAAACGACGCAGGGCGGCAGGACGATACGAGAGGAACGAGATGGCGACACTCGAGACTGAAGTGAAGACCCTGCAGTATTGCGTCAACGGTGAGTGGGTCACGTCGAGGACCGACACGTACATGCCGGTCACCGACTCGAGCACCGGCGAGGTGTTCGCCGAGGCCCCGTGCTGCACCAAGGACGAGGTCGAAGAGGCGATCCAGAACGCGCACTGGGCGTTCCAGAGCTGGTCCGGCCTGCCCATCCAGAAGCGCACCCAGGTCATCTTCAAGTGGAAGCAACTGCTCGGGGAGAACGCGGAGGAGCTCACCTACCTCTGCTCGCGCGAGCTCGGCAAGAACCTCGACGAGGCGCGCGGCGAGATCGTCAAGATCATCGAAGGGTGCGAGGTGGCCGTCTCCGCCCCGATGACCATGAAGGGCGAGTCGCTCATGAACGTGTCCACCGGGCACGACACCGTGAGCTACCGCGAGCCGCTCGGCGTGTTCGCCGGCATCGCCCCGTTCAACTTCCCGGGCATGATCCCCTTCGGGTGGATGCTGCCGCTGTGCATCGTCACCGGCAACACCCTCGTACTGAAGCTCGCCAGCATGGTGCCGACGACCGGCATGCGGCTGCTCGAGCTGCTCTACGAGGCCGGCCTCCCCGCGGGCGTCGTCAACGCGGTGACCTGCAGCCGCAACGAGGCCGAGCTCATGATGACCCACCCGCTGGTGCGCGGCGTGAGCTTCGTCGGCTCGACCAAGGTCGGCCTGCACGTCTACTCGACGGCCGCCGCCCACGGCAAGCGCGTCCAGGCCCAGACAGAGGCCAAGAACCACGGCCTCGTGCTCGCCGACGCCTCGCTCGAGCGCGCCGCCGCCGGCATCATCAACTCGACCTTCGGCTGCGCCGGCATGCGCTGCATGGCGCTGCCCGTCATCGTCGTCGAGAACAAGGTCGCCGACGAGTTCATCGGCTACATGCTGAAGTACGCCAGACAGCGCGTCATCGGCTGCTCCTATGACCCCAAGACCGAGCTCGGCCCGGTCGTCAGCGCCGAGCACCAGGCCTTCGTCAAGGGCTGGATCGACAAGGGTGTCGCAGAGGGCGCCGAGCTGCTGCTCGACGGCCGCGACACGGTCGTCCCCGGCTTCGAGAACGGCCACTTCGTGGGCGCCACCATCTTCGACCACGTGACCGAGGACATGGAGATCGGTCGCGAGGAGATCTTCGGCCCGGTCTGCTCGATCAAGAGGGTCGACGACTTCGAAGAGGGCATCACGCTCATGAACAACAGCCGCTTCGCCAACGGCTCCTGCGTGTTCACCGAGAGCGGCTACTACTCGCGCGAGTTCGCACGGCGCACGCACGCCGGCATGGTCGGCATCAACGTCGGCATCCCGGTGCCTGTCAGCTTCTTCCCGTTCGCCGGGCACAAGCAGTCGTTCTTCGGCGAGAGCCACGTGTTCGGCCTCGACGGCATCCGCTTCTTCACCGAGAGCAAGTGCGTCACCTCGCGCTGGTTCACCGAGGCCGAGAAGAAGGAGAAGAAGGTCGGCACGTGGGAGGGCACGGTCAACAAGCAGTGGTGACCGGGGCGTAGGCGCTCCACGCACGACCCGTACTGAAGGGGGCGGGGCCTCAAGGCCCCGCCCCCTTCTTCGCGCCCCGGCGGGACCCGCTCCCGACGCGGTCGCTTCCCTCCCTGGGTGTTATGGGCATATGCTCCAGAAGCCGCGCGGACGGCCCGCGGTCTCGAACGCCGGACGGCCACTGGCCGTGAGGCGACATGTAGACTAAAGGTCCGCGGCGCCCAGCCGCAGCGTCCGCGTCGCGGGCAAGATGGAGTCAAGGCTCTCGTAGTGCTCCTCCGAAACCGAGTCCCGGCGGGAGGTGGTACCGACGTTCGGCGCCCGGCAGAGGCCGCGCGCGGACGCATGAGAGACGATGATCCGCATCGAACGGCCGCCGGCCGTGCCGACGTCGCGGCGGCCCCCCTCGCAGCGCACATGCGATGCCTGTCTGGTCAGTCCGCAGAGACCGAGGATCGGAGGAGACTAAATGGCAGTTCTCGACGAACCGATCAAGGAAGTCAAGGTACTGAAGAACTACATCGACGGCGAGTGGGTCGAGTCGAAGGGCGAGATCGTCGACGTCGTCAACCCGGCGACCATGCAGACGATCTCCAAGGTGCCGATCTCGACGAAGGAGGAGATCGACTCCGCCGTCCAGGCCGCCCAGGAGGCCTACCACGACTGGCGCCGCACCACGCCGCTCGCGCGATCGCGCCTGCTCTTCAATCTGAAGGCCCTCCTCGAGGAGAACTTCGAGAAGGCGAGCCGCATCCAGACGCAGGAGCACGGCAAGTGCATCGACGAGTCGCGCGGCGAGTCGCGGCGCGGCATCGAGAACGTCGAGGTCGCCTGCGGCATCCCGACCCTGATGCAGGGCTACATCTCCGAGGACGTCGCCCGCGGCATCGACGAGCTGTGCATCCCCACACCGCTCGGCGTGTTCGGCGTCATCGGCCCGTTCAACTTCCCGTGGATGATCCCGCTCTGGTCGGTCCCGTACGCCGTGGCGACCGGCAACACGGTCGTGGTCAAGCCCTCCAGCGAGGTCCCCAACAGCCAGACCTTCCTCTGCGAACTGGCCGAGGAGGCCGGGTTCCCGCCAGGCGTGTGGAACATGGTCCACGGTGGCCGGACGGTCGTCAGCGGGATGCTCGACCACCCCGACATCCAGGGCATCACCTTCGTCGGCTCGACCCCCGTCGGGCGCGACGTCATCTACAAGCGCTGCGGCGAGACGGGCAAGCGCGTCATCGCCCAGTGCGGCGCCAAGAACTTCATGACCATCATGCCGGACTGCGACGTCGACAACACCGTCTCCGGCATGATGACCTCCTTCTTCGGCAATGCCGGCCAGCGCTGCCTCGCGGCCGCCAACGCGGTCATCGTCGGCGAGGACGACAAGTTCTACGAGGACTTCGTCGCCAAGGTCGTCGACAAGGCCAAGAACATCAAGGTCGGCTACGGGCTCGACGAGTCCATCCAGATGGGGCCCCTGCGCGACGAGGCCAAGAAGCAGAACGTCCTCAAGTACATCGACATCGGTCTCGAGGAAGGCGCGGATCTGGTCCTCGACGGGCGCGACTTCACCGTCCAGGGCGGCCTCCCCGAGAACTGCTTCGTGGGCCCGACCGTCTTCTCGAACGTGCGTCCCGAGTCCCGGGTCGGTTCGGAGGAGATCTTCGGCCCGGTCATGAGCATCATGCGCGCCAAGGACCTCGACGAGGCGATCGAGATCACGAACGCCAACCCGTACGCCAACGGCCACTCGATCTTCACGCAGAACGGCGCGAACGCCCGCTACTTCCAGTACAACGTGGTCAGCGGCAACGTCGGCATCAACATCGGCATCACGGCGGCGATGGCGTTCTTCCCGTTCGGCGGCCTGAAGGACTCCTTCTTCGGCACGCTGCACACGCAGGGCAAGGACGCGGTCCGCTTCTTCACCGACACCAAGGTCGTCATCCAGCGCTGGTTCTGACAGAGGGGATGGGCTGTCTATGACACTCCACACAGCTTCAGAAGGCATCTCCTACGCGCGCGAGATGGAGGAGGCGACGGCCGGGTACTACGAGGAGCTGGCGAAGCGCTTCCCGGACCACGCCGAGACCTTCACCGCGTACGCGAAGGCCAACCACAAGTTCGTCGCCAACGTCCAGCGCACGTACTATGGCGTCATCACCGACGGCATCGAGGGCTGCTACGCCTTCAGGAGCCTCGAGGCCGATGACTACGTCGTCGACGTGGAGCTCGGCGACGACGCCGATCTCGCCGGCGCCGTGGCCAAGGCGATCAAGAACGAGGAGACCATCGTCGCCTACTACAGGGAGGCAGCCGAGCAGTCGAAGGGCGTGATGCACGACGTGCCGCACGCCTTCCTCCTGGTGGCCAAGAAGAAGACCGCGCGCATCGACGAGCTCAAGGCCCTGGCCGCGAGCTGAACGAGCGAGGGCAGGACGCGCCGCCCGTCGGCGGCGCGTCCTGCCGACCGGAGCGGAGGGCCCCGCTCGCCACGGCGAGCGGGGCCCTCCGTCACCCGGCGCCCGCCGGGCACGGTGCGTGTGAGTGCGACCGCCGGTCCTGGGTAGAGTGGGCCCGACGCCCGGCCCGCGGGTGAGCGCCGACAGGCGGACTCCGCGAGGGCCGGGCGCCCCTGACCGGCACGACAAAGGAGAGCAGCGTGGCGCGCCAGTTTCCCAGCATCGTCAACCTCGGCTCGGCCCTCCGCTTCGCCCTCGAGGCCGAGCAGGCCGGCGCCGACTTCGCCGCGGCCGCGGGGGTCGTCGCCCCGGACGAGGCGTGGCAGGCCAAGCTCGAAGAGCTCCTCTGCGCGCACGACGACCGCGTGGCCAAGCTCGGCGCTCTCGACCCGCCCGCGGCCCTGGCGACCCCCGAGCCCCTGCACGGCCTCGACGGCTCGCCGTACGCGGCGGTGCTCGGCGGCGAGCCGGCCGTCACGTGGCCGGCGGCGGCCGAGCAGATGGCGGTCGTAGAGGACACGATCGCCGACTACCACGAGGCCTTCGTGGACCACGCCGGCGAAGCTCTCGCCGAGCAGGTGCGGCTCTTCGGCAAGTCGGCCCGCCAGGCCCGCGGGGCCGCCGCCCAGATCCGCGAGATGCTCGACTGACGGAGCGCGGGGCCGCACCCCGGCGGCGAGAGACGGCGCCGGGCCGGCCAGACCACGCGCGGCCCCCGCCCCCGGCTCTTCGACGACGCCCCGTGCCGGCGAAGGGGCGTGGCGCACGCCGGAGGCTCGGCCGGGGGTGCGCACGCCCGGCCTTCCCACTACCATGAGGCACACCGGGAGGCCGTCCTCGCCCGCACCCGGCGTGCGGCGCGGCGCCGTGACGGCCGGGGCGAGGTGAGGCGATGGCGGAGCGCGGCAGGCACGGCGACACGTGGGGGAGGGTCCGCTGGGTGCGCCGCGCCGTCCAGGTCGCGGCGCTCGTCCTCTTCGTCGTCCTGCTCTTCAGCGGCCTGCAGCGACGCGACCCGCTCCCCTGGACCGACCTCTTCTTCCGCCTCGACCCTCTCACCTCGCTCGCCACGATGGTCGCCGCCCGCGAGTGGCTCGTGCGTCTCGCCTGGGCCCTCGTGACGGTCGCCGTGACGGTCGCCGTCGGCCGCGTCTGGTGCGGCTGGATCTGCCCGCTCGGCACGCTGCTCGGCTGGTTCCGCTTCGGTACGGCACGGCGGCTGGAGCGCCGCGTCCCGCCGCGCCTCCGCGTCACCAAGTACGTCCTGCTGGTGGCGATCGTGGCCATGGCCCTGTTCGGCGCCCTCACCCTCCTCGTCCTCGACCCGATCACCATCATCACGCGCACCGCGACGGCCTCGCTGCTGCCCGCCTTCGACTTCCTCGTCACCGAGGCCCAGCGGCTGGCACTCCAGTGGCCCGCCCTCGACCCCGTGGTCGACTGGGTCGACACGACCTTCCGGGGCACGGTGCTGCCGGTCACGCCCCCGCGGTTCGAGCAGTCGCTCGTCATCCTCGTCGTCTTCCTCGCCGTCATCGCCCTGAACGTCTTCGCCGACCGTTTCTGGTGCCGCTACCTCTGCCCTCTCGGCGCCCTGCTCGCGCTCGTCGCCAAGGTGCAGGTCCTGCGACCGCTGGTCGGCACCGGCTGTTCGCGCTGCGGACCGTGCGCCGACGCCTGCCGGCTCGGCGCCATCGAGATGCCGGCCGAGGGCGGAGCGCGGGTGACGAGCTCAGAGTGCACGATGTGCCTCGACTGCCTGGTGGCCTGCCCGAGCGCCGGCGTCCTGGGCATCGGCCGCGCCGTGGCGGCGGGACCCTGGCGCGACTACGACCCCGGCCGCCGCACGCTGCTGGCGGCGGGCGCCGGCGGCCTCGCCGCCGGCGCGCTGCTCGCCTTCGGCGCGCGCCCCGCCGCGGCCGACCCGCGCCTGCTGCGCCCGCCCGGCGCCGGCGACGAAGCCGCGTTCCTCGCGCGCTGCCTGCGCTGCAGCGAGTGCATGAAGGCCTGCCCGACCTCCGGTCTCCAGCCGGCACTCGGCCAGGCCGGCGTCGAGGGCTTCTGGACCCCCGTCCTCGTGCCGCGCATCGGCCAGTGCGACTACGGCTGCGCCGCCTGCGGCCAGGTCTGCCCCTCGGGGGCGATCCCGCCGCTGCCGCTGCCGGAGAAGCGCCGCCAGGTCATCGGCCTCGCGGTCATCGACCACACGCGCTGTCTGCCGTGGGCCGAGAACACGCCCTGCATCGTCTGCGAGGAGATGTGCCCGGTGCCGGAGAAGGCGATCAGGCTCGCGGGGCAGGGGCGCGGCGGCGGGCTCGGCCAGGGGCAGGGTCAGGGCCTCGGGCAAGGTCAGGGCGCCGGCCAGGGGGAGGGCCTCGGGCAAGGCGAAGACGTCGACGGGGGCCTCTTCGTCGAGCGCGTGGCACGCCCCAAGGTCGTCCCCGAGCTCTGCATCGGCTGCGGCATCTGCGAGACCAGGTGCCCCGTGGAGGGGGCGTCGGCCATCGTCGTCCGGCGACTCCCGTGAGCGTCGTCGACGACCTGCGCGCGGCACGGCTCTTCGAGAGCCTCCCCGACGAGCAGCTCGCGCGTCTCGCCGCGGTCGCGCGAGCGCTCGACCTCCCCGAGGGGCACCGCGTCTTCTCCCAGGGCGACGCCGCCGAGGCCTTCTTCCTGCTCGCCGAAGGGCGCGTCAAGGTCTTCAAGTCCTTGCGCGACGGGCGCACGGCGACCTTGCGCCACGTCCACGGCGGAGAGACCTTCGGCGAGTCCGTGCTCTTCCACGAGACGTATCCGTCGAGCGCCGAGACGATGGCACCGGCGCGCCTCCTGCGCTTCGGCACCGACGACTTCCTGGCCGTGTGTACCGAGTACCCGGACGTCGCCGTCCACCTGCTCGCCGCGATGGCGCGCCTCATGGTCCTTCTGAACCGGCGCGTCGAGGAGCTGTTGTTGCCGGTGCCGGCCCGGCTCGCGCGCTACCTCCTCGAGCTCGCCGACGAGCAGCTCGAGCCGGCGCGCTCTCCGGGGGGCGGAGAGGGTCCCCGCGTCGTCCGCCTGCCGACGACGAAACGCGAGCTCGCGGCGCGGCTGGGCACGGTCCCGGAGACGCTGAGCCGCACCTTCGACCGCCTCAAGCGCGGCGAGGTGCTGCGCATGAGCGGCGACCACGAGCTGGTCGAGATCCTGAGCTTCGAGAAGCTGCGCCGCATCGCCCAGGAGTAGCGCGGCCCCCGGCCGCCTCCGCGGCCGGCCGACGCGCCGACCGGTGGCGGCGGGCGGGCGGCCTCACGGCCGCCCGCCCGCCGCCACACCCACCCTCGGGCGAGTGCTCCGGTCCGCTCGTGCCTGGGGGTCAGCCCGCGTAGCCCCCCTTGCCGACGCGCTTCACCCAGACCTGGGTGAGCACGAGGTAGACGATCGCCCCGGTGAGCAGCGAGGGCACGCTCGCCGTCATGTAGGGGAACGGCGCCGAGTACCAGAGCGACACCGGGTTCAGCAGGAGCAGATAGACGCCCACGCCGGCCGCGAGGGCGATGTAGGCGGCGATGTTCCAGCCTCGCCAGTAGTCGTAGGGGCTCCCCGGACGGTGGCTGAAGATCGCCCAGAGGTCGAGCTTCTGACCACGCAGGAAGAAGTAGTCGACGATCACGATGCCGATGATCGGCGCGTAGACCAGGCTGATCCAGTACAGGAACTGGAAGAAGTTGTCGTAGATCGCGCTGGGTCTGATCAGCAGCAGCGCGGACAGCCCGAGGAAGATGGCGACGAGCAGCGGCCACGACATGCCGGAGAGCCACTTCACGCTCTCCTGACGCATCGCCACGCAGACCTGATAGGCCTGCACCGACATGGTGGTGATGTTGGCGAAGCCGATCCAGATGAGGATGAGGATGCCGAAGCCCGCCCCGGTCAGGGGGATCATCCAGTTCGTCGGGTCGGAGTCCTCGTAGCGCAGCGCCGCCATGAGGCCCACCGTCTGCGCGATCAGGGTGACGACGAAGAGCCCGACGACGGTCGCCCACATGGCGCTGCGCTGCGTGGTCGCGAGCCGCGACAGGTTGCCCTGCGCCGGCCACCAGGAGAGGCCGCCGGCGATACTGAACTCGACCACCATGACGAAGTCGAGCAGCGGGTCGCCGAAGGGCTCCAGAGGCTCGATCGCGGTGAAGTCCGACCAGCTGTTGTCGCGAAAGAGGAAGAAGAGCATGACGACGATGACCACCGAGAGCCCCGGAGCCGCGATGCGGTTGAACCACTTGAGCGCCACCGGGCCCTTGACCACGACGAGCCACGCGCTGAAGAGCGCGGCGACGCCGAACAGCGCGACGAGGAAGTGGTCGCCGTCGTAGCTCGTGCCGGCGAGCTCGTTCACCACGTTGACGGCGGCGCGCCCGAACATCACGGCGAGGATCCCC
>Ga0209164_1000352_pt1 | contig 119465 bp, 112 predicted proteins | sample MTBNYHSulfiMetaG_FD_187458 | JGI IMG/M metagenome (GOLD analysis project Ga0209164, IMG submission 187458) | Enrichment culture microbial communities from rom New York Harbor, USA that are MTBE-degrading - MTBE-NYH (New York Harbor Sulfidogenic)... | ecosystem: Environmental > Aquatic > Marine...
CTGAATATATTGATTACTACAATAATCGCAGGATTAAGGTTAAACTAAAAGGACTGAGTCCTGTTCAGTTTAGAACTCAGTCCTTCGTATCTACTTAATTCATGTCCAGTATTTGGGGTGCACTACATGAATCCAGGGCTTTTCATTTAATCTTATGGGAGATCCTCATCTTTTTTCGCCCATAATTTCATAAAGAGTGCAACCACCTCTTCTGCGAATTCCTCATCGTTAATATGGGATGGATGTTTAAGGATTGGAATATCACTGTTGAGCAGATCATCAAGAGCTTGCTCAAACCCTTTATTCGCTTCTTCATCATACAGCGGCATACCTTCCCGGTTCATCATGCTGTATCCTTTCAAGGGGACGATCGCCGCTCTAGGTCCTTTGCCTTGATTCAGATGATCTGCGATATAAGCGCCGACCTGATATAGTTCGTCGTAGGTAGTCCGGAAATGTGTATGCGTAGGTGTATGCCTTACATACGGCCGGTCTTTTAGCTCATCGGGAATCTGAGACCAAACATGCAGGCGCATATCCGCGCATCCAGGGCCGACAATCTGGGGTATGCCCATCTCACCAGCCGCAGTCATCCGTCCGGGTAAAGCGGGCATCAAACCGTCACAGAAAAGGTCGATCAGTTCATGCGGCGAATAATCGATCACCCCTCTGATCACACCCTGTCGGATAAAGTCCTCCATTGCTTGGCCCCCGATCCCGTTGCAGTGAAAGACCACCACCTCAAAACCTTTTTCTTCCAGCTTGGATTTTACTGCCATGGTGCCCGGTGTGGTCACCCCTGCCTGTGTGATCGCGACCAGTGGTCTGGTGCTTTCTCCGTTCTCTTCTTTTTCTTCCGCCATTGCGACCACCGCTGCTGCCGCTTGAGCGATGATCTTCCTGGTGATGAAGTTGAGCCCGGCAATATCGGCCACGGAATGGATCATGGTCATATCGCTGGTGCCCACATACGGGCCGAAGGTTGTCTGGCCGCAGGCAACAGTTGATACCATCACTTTAGGAATACCAAAGGGCAGCATACGCATGGCAGCTGTCGCCATCGCGGTCCCTTGACCACCCCCCACCGAAATTACTCCATCAATATTGCCATCAGCATATGACCGGCTGATTAAATTGATCAATCCTTCTCGCATAACTTGCTGGCTGTACGCCTTGTCATTTTTCTTCTTCAATTCATCCAGCGCAGTACCCCCAGCCAATGCCACTTCTTCCCTCGGGATGTCCGCCCGAATACCTGGTATCCCTGATGAGCCAGGATCCACGATAATTGCCTGGTGCCCTTTACCATCAATTTTTTCACGGATAAAGTCGGCTTCAGCGAACTTCGTGTCTAAAGTGGCAATGACCCAGATTTTCATTTGCTGCCTTGACTTTATTCAGGAAGACCGGAAAAGTAGAAATTGAAACCTGGCTTATGCTCGTAGCGTCTACGCAGTTTCATACCGTCAAATGGGTACACTTCATGTTCTAGGTCAATTTCATCGTGATATGTGAGAATGTAATCAGCCCTTTTGTCGATCTCTTCCACGCTCCTCCAACCGTCGATCGTGTTGACAAAACGTGCCTGCACCCAATACCGCCACTTTTCTGCCTCGCATGGCTCGATATTGTCTTTGCGCAGCATTGCATCGCCGATGATCACGATTGTTCCAGCGGTCGTCTCGACCGAAACTGCCATATGGCCTGGTGTATGACCGGGCGTGGGGAAAACTGAAACACCCGGCACAATGGATATCTCGCCCTCAACCACCTCAAATGAACAGCCATAGTACGCGGGTTTGATCCCAAGCACAGGACTTTCATAGGAACGATAATACAACGGAAGCGGATTGTAAGCCCAATAAACCTCTTCTTTGGAGGCAATATATCGGGCGTTCTTGAAATCCTTCATGTTTTGGCAGTGGTCCCAGTGCAGGTGGGTAAAAATGCAGATGTCGATCTCCTCCGGCCCCACTCCCAAACGCCGCAGCCCTTCCGGGCTTTCGGGACAGCCGCGTTTGTCGCAAGAATGGTGGTACTTGCTGGCGCGTTCCTGGTCCGAGAGCCCGGTATCGACCATGATCTTATATTCGCCAGTATCCACAAAATAGCAGGTATTGGGGATATCCACCCGTTTTGAAGGATCGCCTTTCATATACAGATATGTCGCATGATTGAGGGTAACCCAGCCAGTATTAATCGGATATATTTTAGTTTTTTCGATGCTCATGAGTTCTCCTGGTTAATTTGATTGATCAAAGAATTTGCATTGGGCCAAAGCTCTTTCACATAATGAAATTGGCGCGGATTCACATGAATGTCCGCGAAAACAACTGGCAAATTATTTCTGGAATAAGATGTTCGTTGGACAACCAAAATTTGATCCTGGTCGTTGATTTGCAGAACCGCATCATCATCGCGCTCAGGATTGGATAAAAAATAATCTTCATGGATCTGGGTAATCACCATGTGGAAATCTTTTTCAAGGGCAACTTGAAACGAAGTTCGGGAGAGATCAAGGGTTTCTAGTCCCGGGCAGATTTCATAAGGAATGAAATTATATTGGTTGGCTAATACTTCATCATTGATCTTGCGGGTGCGCACTTGTACGAACACTGGGGAATGCAGTTCGATTTCCAGTTTTTCTGCGATCAGATCGTCTGCGGGTCGAATCTCCACTCTTCTAACAACCGTGCTTGGCTTTAGCTTGCTTTTTTCCGCATATTGGAAAACGCTGGTGATCTTCGCTTCGGGTAATCCGAGAATTCGAATCTTCTCATTTCCTTCAAAAATTATGAGCCCTTTTCGGTGGAGACCGCGAAGGACGGAGATCATTTCCTGTTTTTCAGCGTTATATTTGGCTTTAAAATTTTCCAATGAATATATTGCGTTCAGATCAAAATGATCCTTGACAATATCTTCCTCAAATAACCGCTGCAGGTCAACGGGGAAATCGACTCTCTCCATATCAATATTAATGAATAAAAAACAGATACATTGTTTTGAACGAAAAAATTACTTGTTTTCGAGATATTTAACTAACCAAAGTAGCGTATTTTCATAATGATCCCGTACGCATTGCTCCGCTTTTTCGGCGTCGCGTTTTTTCAGCGCTTCCAACACACTTTCATGCTCGATGCAAATCTCTTTTAACCGGCCGGGCATAATTACCGTCATGTGTCGATATTGGGCAGCTTCGCTGTATAAATTTGATAGCAGGCTGCTTAGGCGTTTTGACTTGGTTCGCTGCCAGATTGTGGAATGGAAAATTCGGTTGACCCGCTGGAACTGAACGTCATCTTCGTCAATCATTCCGTGGATCTCGTCATTAGCTTTCCTCATCATTTTGAGATCTTCATCGGACAAATTTGGGCATGCCAGCCGTGTAGCCAGCCCTTCGAGTACCGAGCGAATATGAAAAATTTCCACATAATCCTCGGCGGTCAGTTCATTAACGATCGCGCCTTTATATGGGATAAGCTCCACTAATCCCGTGGATGCCAGCCTTGTAAGTGCCTCTCTAACCGGCATGCGGCTGGCATTTAACTCTTCCGCAAGGTCATTCGCGATCAATCGCTGTCCAGGAGGGTATGCACCGGTGATGATACGCTGCTTGATCGTATCAAAAATGATCTCTTGCATTGTTTTATATTCGCTGACCATATTTCCCTCGCTTTCAGTTAATCACCGCGGTTTTAATCAGAATTTGAATACAAATTTTTTCGCATTTATTCTCAACCTCTGAATATCCAAAACGAGAAAGGTTTATCCCTCTCCGCCATTGGGTTCGATGACTACTTTTACCGCTCCTTCTTTTCGATTAACAAATATATCCAAAGCCATATTATAAGATTCCAGCGGAAATTTATGGGTGATCAAATCTTTCACATTGAGCTGACCTGCGCCGATCATCCCAATAACGCGCCACATCGTATTTGGGTCTGCCCGGGAACCGGTGATCATGATCTCATTGTGTACAATATTCTTAAAGGGAACTGTCTCTTTCACTGATTCCGGGGGAACACCCAGCAGGCTGACCTTCCCGCCTTTCTTAACCATCTGAATTGCTTGGTTGAGAGTTCCTGCGGCGCCGGAACACTCAAATACTTCATCCACACCCCGCCCTTGAGTAAGTTCACGCACTGCTGATACTGGCTCGGTTTTTTCAAAGTCCACAACCTCATCAGCACCCAATTGCCTGGCTGATTCCAGGCGTGAACGCCTGCCCACCATGATCACTTTTGCAGCGCCCATCGATTTCGCCAGTCGCATGGCCAACAGTCCTATCGGTCCAGGCCCAATCACGGCAACATAACCCCCCGGTGTGACGCCGGTCAGTTCCAACCCATGAAGAGATACTGCGGCCGTATCACCTAAAGAACCTTCAGCAAAAGTGACGTGATCTGGCATTTTCGTCAAAGTCCGGTTGGAATGAACAGCATATTGTGCGTATGCTCCACTGGAGATGAATCCGTAATGGCGGTGCCCTGATTCAACGTTGCCGTAATTCATGCATAATGTGTAACGGCCTTGTTTGCAATTTTCACAGAATCCGCAGCCTTTATGAGGTTCGCCTGCAACCCTGTCTCCGACCTTCAGATCGGTAACACCTTCACCTAATGCCACCACCTCTCCAGCCCATTCATGCCCGGCGATGAAGGGGTATGAGGGCGGCCAAAATCCAGTCAAACCGCCGTCAAAAATTTCAGGATCACTGCCGCAGATCGCTACAGCTCTTACCTTTGACAAAACCTCAAATGATCCGGGTTGCGGGACAGGGACATCCTGAATTTCATGCTTGCCTGGAGCTGTGAGTACAATTGCTTTCATAAGGTTGGGTATTTCCATTCTATTCTCCTCAAATTTAATTACTAACAGCTTAATACGCGTTTTAATTTTTCTGCCCGCGCCCTACGTACGGCGCTGTCAATCAAATAGCTTCCTACGACAATGATCTCTACTGGATATCCAGTAAATTCACTGGCTATTTCATAGTTTATTCCGCCGGCAACAGCAAGAGGTTTCTTTATATTTTTTGCGGCTTTTTCCAACTTCTCCCTCCCCAATCGAGAATTTCTCTGGAGATCTTTAGGTAAATGCATGCCGATAAAATCAACCGTCAAGTTGGCTTTTTTCAAAAATCCGGCATCTTCCCAGTTGTTGGACAAGTGATCAAGTAGAATTTTGCAGCCATATGCATGGCTGGTTTCCGCTGCCAATTCGATGGTTTTTTCCGATGCTGCGCTGACTACTGAGATGATGTCCGCCCCGGCTTCGCAAGCGAGCTTAACAATCAAACCGCCGTTATCTATGATTTTAGTATCGACTAAAATTGTTGCCTGCTCAAATTCACTCCTCATTCGCCTAACACAGGACAATCCTTCACTGATCAACAGAGACGTTCCGACCTCAAGAATATCCCAATACCCGTTCAGTTCATGGGCGATGGCCAAGGCTTTCTCGCAATTATCCAGGTCCAGAGCCAATTGAATTCGCGGCATCATTGGCTTCTCCTGAATTCGGGTTTTAACGCATAATAAAGACTTTTAAATTTCAAATAAGATTCTTGATATGGGATGCGGTTGTTTTCATTTGGCTTTATGACCTTTTTGATCCCAACAAGATCAGATGCTGCCCGGAGGTTCTTAAATTTTCCCAAACTAAAAAACGCTAATGCCGCTGCGCCGATAGATGATCCTTCGTGATCGTCTGGCACTTTAATTTCATGATTAAAAATATCTGCCTGTATCTGCAGAAATTCGTCAGATCTTGTATATCCGCCAGTGGCTCGGATTTCAATTTCATCTAAATTATCTGTTTGAATGACTTCAAAAATCGAAAATAGTGAATAAATAATTCCTTCAAATACTGCACGGGCAAAATGACTTCGGTGATGTCGCTCATGAATATCAAAGAATACACCACGAGCTTTTTCATCCCAGATTGGCGCCCGTTCACCAAAGATATAAGGCAGAAAGACCAGTCCCTCTGAGGTGGCTGGGATATTTTTAATCTCGTAAAATACTTTTTGAAATTTCGTTTTCTGATCGCTCATTTCCAGATCTGGATAGAAACTATCAAACAACCATTCCGCGACCAATCCGCCGCTGTTCATCGCGCCGCCTCTGATCCAAATGCCATCCGCCAACGGGTAGGACCAGGTCACATTCTCTTTATTAAGAAGTGGTTTATTAGCGGCGATCCGGCATGCGCCACTGGAACCGATCATGGTGGTTACCTGGCCAGGACTCACTGCGCCTGCCCCTAATGAGGAAAGCACACCATCGGTCGCACCCAGCACCAGGAGAACGTTCGCTGGTAATCCGAGAAAGGATTTTATTTCAGGGAGAAGATCAAGTGTTTTAATGGTAGGGGATATTTTCGGGAATCGGTCAGGATCCAACCCCATTATTTCCAGAAAATCGGGATGCCAGTCTAGCGTTTTTGCATTGCAAATCCCTGTGGCGATAGCGTTGGACTGGTCTGTAACAAATTGTCCAGTCAATCGAAATACCAGCAAATCCTTGATGGTGCAAAAATACTTGCACGAGCTTTTTAACAGATTATTTTTCTTCAACCAGAGGATCTTTGGCAGCCAGTAACTGGCATGCAGTGGAACAGCCGAATTCTTAAAGAAATCGGAAGGATATTGTTTTCGCAGGTTTTCAGCTTCTTTGAACGATCGTGTGTCCGCGTAAGTGAGGAAATTGCCCACGGGTTGATAATCAGTGTTTAGCTGAAGCAAACTGGACACAGCATTAGAGAAAGAGATCGCTAAAATGGGATGGTTTTGTTCCTTGGCATACTCTGTAATTTCTTTGATCACTTGGAATGACGCATCCAATACTTGTGTCGGGATTTGTTCAGCCTTTCCATCGATTTCCGTAAGTAGATCAACAGATTGTTGTGCATAAAATAGAATGCTTAAATCAGAAGTGACCAGGCAGGCGCGGACGCTGCTGGTACCTAAATCAATACTGATCACGCAATCCTTTTTCGAAGCCAATTCTTAATAATTCCTTTGTATCCTCAATTTTGGAAATAATCTAAAAACCCCCTCTTAATTCCAAAATTTAACCTGGGGGAAGCGTGACCGCAATATAGGTTGTGAAGCCCTTAGCGCCATTAACAGCGGAATGCGGGATAGCTGGTGGTACATACATGCCTTCCCCTGCTTTGGCTGTATAGGCTTTGCCATCAGCATAGATTGTCATAGCGCCGCTTAGAATGTAGAAAACATGCTCTGACTCTGCATGAAAATGTTCATCAGCAGTTCCTTCAGGTTCATACACGCCAAACTTAACTACGCAAGATTTGATTCCCAACAGATCACCGGCAATTTCCTGAGCAGTGCATCCTACGTGGTCTGGAACCGGCACAGCGGGATTCTCACCTACCTTGATCACTTTTATTTCTTTTTCCATTGTTCCTCTTCTATGTAATTTGCGACTGGCAAGGACTCGTTGCCTTGCCAGTCGCAATTTTGACTGACAACTATTTTATTTTGATACGAATTGGTCGAGATTGCTGAGATCGACAAAGGTAAACGGGGTGCGAATTTCCAATGGAGGAGTGCCGCCATTTAGTTTCTCTACGCAAGCAGCTGCTGCCCAGTACGCCTGCCAGTAAACACCCTGTTCAATGGTGAAATCGACCACACCTGTTTGGATGGATTCGACATCCGCCGGGGTGACATCAAATGAGCCGATGATGATCTGACTATGATCAAAACCAGCATTGGTAACGGCCTCTGCTGCACCCTGGGCCATGGTGTTGCCAACGTTTACGATGGCTTTCAGATCAGGCCACTTGGTCAGATAAGTGGTGGTGATGTCTAGTGCTTCATCATATTTCCAGTGAGCTGGCTGTGATTCGGCTGTGATATTGGGGTACTTGGCAAGAGCTTCCATGACGCCCTTGGTGCGATCATCAGATGTCGATTGCCCAGGAACACCTTCCAGGACGAGGATTTTACCTTCCTCGTTCATCAGCTTCGCGACGTAATCACCTAGTTCGTTGCCAAGCTTAATGTTATCAAGGCCGGTGTAGGCGATGTAATCACCACCCGAGCCGCGCGTATTGTCATAGGCAACCGGAATGCCAGCCTCATTCAGTTTCTGAATGGCAGACGCAATACCATCGGTGCTGACTGGGGCGAGCACGATGCAATCCACCTGCTTGGCGATCAAATCTTCCAGGATGCGGGTTTGCTCCTCGACGCTGGCAACTGCCGTGGGAGCGTAAGAGCCGAGGGTGAAGCCCATGTCCTTGGCAGCCTGTTCGGCGGCAGCGATGTGCTGCAGCCATACAGCATTGGAGGAGTTCTTCAATACGATAGCGATATCGTAATTCTCATTAGCCTTGAGAGTAGATGTATCATACTCATATACTGGTTCATTTGGATCAACAACAGCGGCAGGCTCTGCGGCAGGTGCTTCTTCAGCAGGTGCTTCTTCAGCAGGAGCTTCTTCAGCAGCGGGCGCTTCAGCGGCAGGCGCTTCAGCAGCCGGGGCGGCACATGCGGTGAGCGCTAAACTCAGCAGTAAAGTGCCAAGAATAAAAATACTGATCTTTTTCATCTTAACTTATCTCCTTGATTTTTTTTGTCTTTTATTTTCATTCTGACATAACCTATAGATATTTATTGTTAATCACCTCCTTTTTCACAAATACTCTATAAAATCTGACATCATTAAGTTGAATGATTTTTTGTTTTTAGTTTGATCTTCTACCTGTCAGGCGGCGGACAGCCTGATCTGCCAAGACGGCGACGATGATGAATAATCCAAGAATAAACTGCTGCCAGAGGGTTGGAACACCTAATAAAATCAGCGCGTTTTGTATGATTCCCATCGTGAGCGCCCCCACGACCGTCCCCCACACGCCGCCTTCACCACCATACATACTGGTGCCACCGATCACGACAGCTGCAATTGTCGGCTGCAAGAGCGTGGTACCTAATTCCACATCAGCAGCGTTGATCCGAGCAATTTGCACTACACCGGCAAATGCAGCAATGAACCCAGAGAGAACGTAAACCAATATCAAGACACCCTTGGTATCGATCCCGGACATGCGCGCGGCTTCTGCATTGGCACCCAACGCAAAAACCCGCCGTCCAAAAGTAGTTCGCGTCAGGAGCAGCCACATCAGGAAAATAACGATTCCAGCCAAAATGATGGCCATGGGTATCCCATAGAATTTTCCGTTTCCGATGAACCGAAAAGCATCAGGAAATCCATAAATCACGTAACCCTTAAGAATTCCACTGGCGAGTCCATAGGCTGTGAAGCTCACTCCATAAGTGGCGATAAAGGGGGGTAATTTGATCACAGCGACAAGCAAACCGTTAATAAAACCCAGAGATGCCCCCATAGCCAGTCCGGCTAAAACTGCATATGGCGCAGGAATATTGCCACCCTTTAACAATACGCCGGTGGTAACTCCAGCGATCGCAAAAATACTGCCGATCGATAGATCAATATTAGCTGTCAATATCACAATCGTCTGCGCAATGGCTAAAATCGCCGGGATGGAGGCGGTAGTTATAATATTGACAATATTCCTGCTGGTAAGAAAAACTGGCGAAAGAAGACTCATCCCAAGGCTCAACATCACCAATATCAGAACTCGCGAAAGGGAGTTCAACATACGGATGTCGATGTTCAGACGTACTTTTTTGACTGTTTGAGCGATGACATTCATGAAATTTTTCCTCGATTGCGAACCAAAATATCAAAAACGATGGCGATCAGGATCGCCGAGCCAACTACAAATGTCTGCCAAACCGCAGGAACGCTGGTGATATTGAGTGCAGGAAAGCTGAAAATATTCAACCCATTCCGCATAACCACAATTAACAAAACACCTATGATGGTTCCTGTAATACCCCCTTTGCCCTTCTTTGTACTGGTTCCACCCAGAATGGAAGCTGCAACCGCATCGAATTCCCAACGCATACCCACAATCGGGTCTGCTGTTTGCAAACGACCAATCAATACCACTCCGGCAATGGCCGCCACGGTTCCTGAAAAAACGAATACCAGCCAGCGGAATTTTTCCACATCCAAACCGGAAAGGCGGGCGCCTGCCTGATTACCACCGATGGCAATGATGTATCTGCCAAAAGCAGTATGATTGAGCATGAAATAGGTGAAGATAAATACTGCCAAAGCAATAAAGATCGGCATAGGGATTCCAAGGATGTCTCCCCCACCGAGAAATAAAAAGGTTGCGTCAGTAACCAAAACTTGATTTGCCTTTGCTAACGCAAGTGCCAAACCGCCAACGACACTTAGCATACCCAGCGATGCGATGAAAGAGGGCATTTTTAGTTTGGATACCATAAAGCCGGTAATCGTGCCGCTGATCACTCCAACCAGGATGCCGCCAATAAGCGCCAAAGGTGCAGAAAAACCAGATTTAAGCATTAAGGCTGCCACAACGCCCGAAAATGTCATTATGCTTCCAAGGGATAGATCAAGCGCTTCTGAAAGCAGAACAATGGTCGCAGCTGTTGCCAGCATCCATAAAAAGGACCCCTGGCGTACAATGCTGATCATATTGTTAACCGTAAAGAAACCACTTGAAGTCACTGAGAAGATGATAAAGATGGCTAATACCACCCATGTGACCGGAGGAAAGGATTTGAAGGGAGCTATCAACCAGGTTTTCGTTTCGTTGCCATTAATCAGCTTTTTTTTCTCAAGCATGAGTGACCTCTTTTCCAAATACCGGGGATGTATCTCGTTGCGCAGAATCACCCCCCATAGCAAATCCAATAATTTTCTCCTGGGTGGCTTCCTCGCAAGATAATTCTTTAATTATCTGCCCTTCGCGCATGACATAAATTCGGTCGCTCATTCCCAAGACCTCGGGCAGTTCCGATGAGATCATTAAAACAGCGGCGCCATTTTTGACTAATTCATTCATAAATCCATGAATCTCTGCCTTGGCGCCCACATCAATTCCCCTGGTTGGCTCATCAAAGATGAAAATCTTCGCTTCTGTACATAGCCACTTGGCTAAAACGACTTTTTGCTGGGTTCCGCCGGATAAGAATTGCACAATCCGCTTGGGTGAAGGGGTGGCAATCCGCAGATCTTGGATGTAATCCATTACCACGGTTTTTTCCTTGCGGTTGTTAACCATAAATTTCGGAAATAGTTTTTTGAGGCTTGCCATGACCATATTCTCAGAGGTCGGCAGGATGAGACACAAACCCTGATTCTTTCGGTCTTCGGGCAGAAGACTCACACCAGCCTGCACCATTTGGGCGGGGGATGAGGGATAAACTTCCTTGCCAAATACAAAGACCTTACCGGAATCAACCGGGTCAACACCGAAAATCGCATGGGCAAGTTCTGTACGCCCTGCGCCAACCAAACCTGCCAACCCGACTATTTCTCCGCAATGAAGTGTCATGCAAACATCCTTCAACTTCTTGCCGCAGCCCAGGTTTTCCACCCGCAAGGCTTCTTCACCGCGGGGCTGGTAGGTGCGCTCAAACATCTTATCGACATTGCGGCCGACCATCATTTTTACCAGGTCCGGGATTTCAACGTCTTTTACATCCTTGGTTCCGATTAACTTGCCATCCCGCAACACAGTGACACGATCGCCAATTTCATGCACTTCCTGCAAGCGGTGTGAAATATAGATGACGCCAATACCGCGTTTTTTAAGTTCCCTGATGATCATAAAAAGATGCTCGATCTCTGTTTCAGTCAATGAGGCTGTTGGCTCATCCATGATCAATACACGGGATTCTACCGAAAGTGCCTTGGCGACCTCCACCATCTGCTGCTGCCCTGTGCCTAGACTAAAAGTAAATGCAGTTGTGTCGAGATCGAGGTAAAGACTTTTTAAAAGCTTTTTGGCATCCGCCTGCATCTTTTTATGGTCTAGGAATAAACCATATCTTTTGGGGAAACGCCCCAGGAAAATATTCTGGGCTACATTCATATAGGGAACCAGATTGAATTCCTGATAAATGATGGCGATGCCTGCCAACTGAGCCTGGCGCGGTGTGTGGAAAGCAATTTCATTCCCGTTCATGAAGATCTTTCCTGAGTCTGGCTGATAGGCGCCTGCTAAGATCTTCATCAATGTAGACTTGCCCGCCCCGTTCTCTCCCAAAAGGACATGCACTTCGCCAGCACGAAGGTCAAAATTTACTTCATCCAGCGCCTGAACACCCGGGAATTGCTTGCAAATCCCTTCCGCTCTTAAGAGTAATGCATCAGACATGCAAAGTTCTCCTCACAGAATTTCTGTTACATCCGATCATGACTAACAATTTTCCCAGTTGTTTTATCCGTTGGGATGAATGATGACTTTGAGCGCCCCACCTTTTCTCTCGATAAAAGTATTTAATGCCTCATTGAAATCTATAAGTGGAAAATGATGCGTGATCAGCGGTTTGGCCTGGATCTTTTTCATCTTGAGCAGTTCCAAGGATCGGCGGCAGTCGCCCAACCCTTCTCCTCGCACTCCCGCGGCTTTCAGGTCATCCAATACAAATTTGCGGTGGTTAGGGGTTGGATTCTCATGGGAGTCGCCTACAAATGACATCCGCCCGCCCCGCATCACGATCTCATAGGCTTCTTCAACGGCGCTGGGTGCACCGGAGCACTCGATCACCAATTCCACGCCCATGCCATCCGTGTCCTTCATGATGGTGTCCACAACATTTTGTTCATTGATATTGATGGTCATATCCGCGCCTAGTTCACGCCCAACTTTCAAACGCGATTCTCTTGTGCCGGTCAGGTAAACTTTTCCTGCGCCAAGCGCTTTGGAGAGCTGCACTGCCATCAATCCAATCGGGCCAGGCCCCAGCACTGCCACAGTCTCGCCGCCCAAAAATCCACCGATATTATCCAGAGCATAATGCACGCAAGCCGCTGTGGTCACCAGCGCAGCCTCTTCGTAGGTAACATTGTCAGCGACTTTGTAGAGCGTGCTGATATTGTTCACCACGTATTGCGCATACCCGCCATTATTGGTGAAGCCGTAGTGCCGGTGCCCGGTTTCCGGCTTTCCGTAATTCAGGCAGATGGTGTATTTCCCGCGTTTGCAATTGACGCAATATCCACATCCCTTGTGCGATTCAATTGCGATGCGGTCACCGATCTTGAAATCCTTGACATCTGGCCCCACGGCAACAACTTCTCCGCTGTATTCATGCCCGGGAATGAATGATCCATACGGCGGCATACCTTTCCAACCTTTGGATATTACTGTGGGATCCGTCCCGCAGATCGCGCATGCGTGCACCTTGACCAGTACTTCATGGGATCCAGGACTTGGTACTTCCACCTCTTCGACACGGATATCATTGGGACCTTTCAAAACAGCAGCCAGCATCTTGTCAGGGATAGTGTCATTCATGGTTAGATTAATCTCCTTAAATAATTTCGATGTATGATTTCTTGAAAATTGTATATTGGATATTGTATCCAATATACAATTTTTGACGCGTAGTGTCAATGACGAATGTCACATTAATTCTCGGGAAAACAAAAACCGGGAGCATACCACTCCCAGTTGATGCTTATCAACATCTAAATAAATTGAGCAAGGGATGATACGGTTTGAAAAATTACTCCGAATATTGGTGTTATATAATGAATTTTTATTGTATCAAATCATTTTTAGAAAAAAAATCCATACTCATTTTGTTGCTGATGCCCTCATCAAAGATATTTAACCATTTTCCGCAGCCAAGGGATTTAATGAAATATTCGTAAATTAGGAAGAAATCAATCTTTTAACAAATCACAAGGAGAAAATATGTCCAAGAAATTACAAGGAAAAATAGCGTTAATTACTGGTGCCAGTTCAGGGATAGGTCGGGCAAGCGCATTAGCATTGGCTGAGGAGGGAGCAAACCTCGTCCTCAATGCCCGCCGTCAAGAACGTCTGGCAGAGCTAGAATTAGCGATTGAGAAAATTGGCGGAAAAGCTATCAGCGTGGTTGGTGATTCTCGTGAAGAAGAAACTGCTCGAAAAGCCGTGGAATCTGCACTTGGTAAATTTGGAAAGCTTGATATCCTGATCAATTGTGTTGGTATGGGTTATTACAAAAATATCGTTGATACCAGTCCGGCAGAATTTGATGAGATGATGGACACAAATGTCCGATCCACTTTTTTGTTCACCCGTTTTGCTGTTCCGCATATGATTGAGCAAGGATCTGGAATAATTCTCATGATAGCTTCGATGGCTGGCATTTATGGTTTTGCTGGCCAGGCAGTATATTGCGCATCCAAGTTTGCCGAGGTTGGCTTCACGCAATCCCTTGACAAAGAGTTGCGTCCACATGGAATTAAAGTAGGTGCAATATGCCCGGGAGGAACCAAGACTGAATTTGCGCTTGGAAAAGGCCGTACAAAGGAAAGCGTGGCAAAATCTGGGATGCTGGAACCCGAAGATGTTGCTGGCGCTGTCCTCCTTGCCTGTACCCAATCATCAAAATCACGAATCATTGAAATTAAAATGCGCACAATGGATGAAGCGCTTGCGTGATTTAATAATATTTTTCCTCACGCTGCAATATCGATCAACACCGAAAAAGGTAATTATTACGAAATCAGTGATCCAATTTGTACGAAAAAGATTGAATTCCTGAATTACTGGAAAAACAAAAACCGGGCGTGATTTTCGCCCGGTTCATGCTTTTCAGCATGTGATCCCTTTGACCAAGGGATTATTCGATTTGAGAAATCCCTTCCTCTAAGTTCCGTTTTACCTCATTCAGAAATTGCGCCGCCAGCACCCCATCCCCTACCCGGTGGTCCAGCGAGAGCGTCAGCTTCATCATATCCCTGACAATGATCCCGCCCATCTCATCCACCACCGGTTTTTTCATGATGCTCGATACAGCGAGTATAGCCGCCTCGGGTGGATTGATCACCGCAGTAAAGGATTCCACATTGTACATCCCCAGGTTGCTGATGGTAAATCGTGATGGTTTGGTAATGTCCTGTTTACCTGCGCGTGCTTTTTCCGCGATCTCCTTGGAGCGTTCCGCGATCTGCTCAATCGTCAACTGGTCTGCATCTTCAAGGACAGGCACGATCAGGCCGCTATCTGTGGCAACTGCAATGCCGATGTTGATATCTTCCCAGTAATTGATCGTGTCCTCATCCTGGAAACTGGCATTGATATCAGGATATTTTTTGATAGCTTGCGCGCATGCATAAACAACAAAATCGTTGATGGAAGCTTTCTTTTCCTGTGTCTGTTGACGACGGTTTACGATTTCTGTCATATCCGCTTCAACGGTAACAAAAATATGAGGAGCGGATCTCCAGCTCTCAGCCAGGCGTCTGGCAATGGTCTTTCTCATTTTGTCCGGTTGAACTGATCTCACCTGGGACGGGACGCTTCGAGATTGTCCTTCAACTACACGCAGCACATCAAACGATGTGATTTTGCCGTCTGGCCGAATGCTCTTGAGTGAGTCAAGTGGAATATTATGATCTTTGGCCAATTTCCTTGCCTTGGGAGAAATGGTCAATCTCGGCTGCCGTTGGGTGATCTCCACCTCATTAACGGGTAATTGGGCAGTAGTTTCAGACTTGGTCGCTTTTTCAACCTCTGCAGTTTCGCTGTGGGTATCGTCTGTAATCTGGTCCTCTTTTTCCCCGACCATACCGATCACAGACAGGATCTCAACTTCTTCGTTGTCTTGCGCCAGGATCTTCAGCAGATAACCGTCTTGGGGCGATGAAACCTCAAAGACTGCTTTTTCCGTCTCCACCTCGCAGATCACTTCTCCTGCTTTCACCGGCTCGCCTTCTTTTTTCAACCAGCCCACGATCCTGCCGGTGGTGAGGTCCTGACCGCCCTGCGGCATTAGTATTTCGCTGATCATTCTCCCATCCTTCCTTTTTACCCGTTAATTACTTCCAGGGCGCCGGAGACGATATCATCCACTGAGGGAATGCATAGCTTTTCCAGGGTGATATTGAACGGTATGGTCGTGTTCTTGCCCGCGACGCGCTTGGCCGGCGATTCAAGGGAATAAAAAGCTTTCTCAATCACCGTGGAAAGGATTTCTCCGCCATAACCCCCGCGGATTGGCGCTTCATGCACAATGAGCAGTTTCCCGGTTTTATCTACAGAGTCCAGAATGCATTGCTCATCCAGGGGCACCAGTGTGCGGATATCGATCACTTCTGCATCGATGCCTTGCTCGGCAAGTTTATCCGCCGCCTTGAGACACTCAAGTGCCATGAAGGACCATGCGACAATGGTGATATCCGTGCCAGTGCGTTTGATATCCGCTTTTCCAAGGGGAACGAGGTATTCTTCATCTGGGACTTCACCCTCGGTTAGATACAGCTTTTTATTTTCAATAAAGATCACTGGGTCATCATCCCGAATGCTTGATTTGAGCAACCCCTTGGCGTCATAAGGTGTAGCCGGCATGACCACCTTCAATCCGGGAATGTGGCAGAACATCGCCTCCAGGCTCTGGGAATGCTGCCCGGCCAGCCCGTTGCCCACACCGCCCTGGGTTCTCAGCACAAAGGGTACCTTCCCCTGCCCGCCGGTCATGAATTGGTACTTGGCGATCTGGTTAGCCACCTGGTCCATGGTGAGGAAGGTGAAATCGACAAAGAGCATCTCAACCACCGGCCGCAGGCCAGCGATCGCCGCCCCGCCGGCCATGCCGACGAATCCGGCTTCAGAAAGCGGCGTGTCGATCACACGCTCCGGCCCGAATTGGTTGATCAATTTGTCGGTGACCTTGTATGATCCGCCCTTATCGCCGATACCCTCCCCGAGGCACAGGACAGAGGGATCAAGTTCCATCTCCTCCCGTAAGGCAGCGTTCAATGCGTCTCGATATTTAATGATAGCCAATGTGATTCTCCTGCTCTGCTGTTATAGATTGGATATTTCAGCCAAAAATTCTTTTGGATCGGGATCGAGGCTGCTTAACGCGAATTGGACCGCCTCGTTGATCAATTCTTCCACTTCCGTCTCGATTTTTTGGACTTCCGCATCCGTGGCGCCTGCGGTTTTCAGGTGTTCTTTCAGCACCAGCAGTGGATCGCGGCGCTTCCAGTTCTCCAGCACATCCTGGGGCATATAGGCTCCGGGATCGTTGACATGATGTCCGCGGTGTCGGAAAGTTTTCATTTCGATCAAGGTCGGGCCTTGTTTGCTCCTCGCTCGCTTCACTGGTTCCTGCATGGCGTCAAAGATCGCCGCGGCGTCATTTCCATCCATACTGAAGCCCGGGATTCCAAATCCCTCGGAATATTTGGACAAGTCATTTTGCAGGTTCATTGTCCCCACCGGCGTCGCAGCGGCATACCCGTTGTTTTCGATTATGAAAACCACCGGAAGGTGAAAAATGGCGGACAGGTTGACCGTTTCAAGGAAGATCCCGTTGTTCACTGCACCATCGCTGATAAAGGAGATCACGACCTGATCGCCGCCCTTCTGTTTGATCGCCAGGCCTGCGCCTGCAGCAAATCCCATGCCCCCGCCCACGATGCCGTTGGCGCCCAGGTTGTTCTGTTTCAGGTCAGCCACATGCATCGAGCCGCCGCGGCCTTTGCAGTATCCATTGGCCTTGCCCATCAGCTCAGCCATCATCAGGCGCACGTCGTGACCTTTGGCGATTGCGTGCCCGTGCCCGCGGTGCGTGCTCACGATGTAATCATCCGGCCGGATGGCGGCCACAACGCCCGTGGCGATCGCCTCTTCGCCGAGATAGGGGTGCAGGTAGCCGTAAATCTTTCCGACGCGGTATTGCTCAATGGCTGCTTCTTCGAAGCGCCGGATCGTAAGCGCGGTGGTATATAACTTTTTTAATAATGCAATGTCCATGTGAATCCTTGATTTGTAGTGTTAGGAGGAAAAATACTTGACAACCTGCTCAACGGTCAGCACGCCGTCATACGCAATTCCCTCGCCGCCGGCACGCAGCTCGCCCTTTTCTCCCTGCGGGTCGCCCAGGCAGCTGACGACAACGTCGGCCTGGCTCAGGTCTTCTTTTTCAGTATAGAAGTTGGTCGTGGCGACCACGTGCATCCCCGCGGCCTTGCCGGCGGTCACGCCATTCTCCGAATCTTCTATGACCACGCATTCTTCAGGAGTCAAACCCGCTTTGTTCATGGCGGTCAGATAGATCTCAGGATCTGGTTTCTTTTTGCTGACCATGTCGCCGGCCAGGATGAAATCAAAATGGATGTCCGGCAGCATGCCGTCGGCAACTGCCTGCGCAGACCGCTGGTTGGACGTAGTGCAGACCGCCAGCGTTAGTCCGCGCTGGTTGATCTCGCGCATGAACCGGTGAATGCCGGGCCGCAGCGGCAGCTCATTTTTCTCCAGCATGGAGATGAACTCATCCGTTTTGTCATGATGGAGTTGCTTGATGATCTCCGCTTCATCTTTCGGCTTGATCTCTTTGCCGAATCCCTTCGTATGTAAATAATGGGTTATGCGTTCCTTGCCGCCGCTGATTTGCAGCAGTGCATGATATTCCTCCACAGACCATTCGAAATCATAACCGTGTTTCTTGAAGGTCCGGTTAAATGCCACCCGATGCCCGTCCTTTTCCGTATCAATGATGACGCCGTCCTGGTCAAAGAAAAATGCTTTGATCTCTGCCATTTGATTTTCTCCTTTAATGATTTATGCTTTACCCGCACTGCCCAGCATGGCGATCCATTCGTTGACCTTGGCTTTGATTGCGTTCTTGGCGTGCTTGTCCAGCTTGCCGGGGTCATATTCCTCGCGATTTGCGGATATATATTCGTACACCGCATTGATCCATGTGCGTTTGAGGTCAGTCGAAACATTAAATTTGGAACCGCCCATCTCGATCAATCGCTTGACATAATCTTCCGGCAAGCCGGTACCGCCATGAACAACCAGGGGAGTATTAACCTTCTCGCCATTGAGTAGTTTTGCGATCATGCCCAATCGCTCAAAATCCACTTTGGGATTCTTGGTTTTATACACGCCATGCGCTGTCCCAATCGCCGGCGCGAACAAGTCAACTCCCGTCGCCTCCACAAACTCCAACACTTGATCGGGATTGCATAGCTGGGTTTCGTCCTCCACGACTTTGATCTGGTCTTCCACGCCTGAGACTGTTCCCAGCTCTCCTTCAACGGTGATGTCTCCCACGGAATGGCAGTACTCAACCACCTCGCGCGTCTGCCGCACATTTTCCTCAAATGGCTGCTTGGAGGCGTCGATCATCACATTGGTCCAACCTGTATCCGCGCACATTTTGCAGAAATCGATATCGGTGCAGTGGTCCAGATGTAAGCAAATGGGGATATCTCTTTTACCAGCAATCGACCGATATACTGAAACAATCACATCCGGTTCGAGGAATTTCACTGGTGAGACAGATGTTTGGATGATCAATGGCGCTTTGGCTTCCACATGGGCTTCCACCACCCCTTCCAGTTGGATAAGATTGGTGATATTGAAAGCCCCCACAGCGTAGTGCCCCTTAGTCGCTCCCACCAGCATTTCGCGCGCGTTTACAATAGACATGGTACCTCCATCAATTTCTCTCCAAAAATGTGCAGGATTGCATTTCGGGTAAAACTGTTATACAATCAATATGTTCACGTTTCATGAACATTATGACAGAGATGAATGGATTTGTCAAGAACCGATGCCGGAATTAAAACCACTGAAGAAACGCTCTGATATCAACCAGAAACTTTCGGAATACTTTCTCTCGCTGGAACCCGGCCTCAATATTGAGAGCGTTCGGGATCTGGCGGCTTCTCTGGATGCGAGTGTGGGATTGATCTCGGAGAGCATTGCATTCCTGGAATCGTCTGGCGCGATCTCCATTGAAAGGCGCGGACAGCTGGGGTCTTTCCTCACGGGTAGCTCGATCGGCGCGTTATGGAACCTCGCGCGCAACGAACCGCTGGTGATCGCGCATACCCTGCCTTCCAACCGAAGATATGAAGGATTGGCAACCGCACTTAAAAAGATCTTCAATAAAGAAGGAATTGACACATATTTCATTTTCATTCGGGGATCTAAAACCCGATTGAGTTCTTTGAGGGATAAACGCTGCACCATTGCGATCGTTTCCCAGTTTGCTGCGGAGGGTTTGAAAACCAGGCAAGAGCAGATCGCTGCAGTGCTTCATCCGGGTAGTTTTTCCAAATCGCATCAGGTTTTCTATCGGTCCGATATTTCTGTGGATAAAAAATCACTTGAGGTTGCCATTGACACAGATTCTTTTGACCAAACCCAGTTGTCGAATATCGAATTTAAATCTGAGCAGGTCAACTACCAGCGCATTACCTTCATGAACATCCAGCACTATCTTGCTTCAAAGAAGGTAGACATGGCGATCTGGACCGAAGAAGATATGCAGGATCGCTTGGGGGATAATATCCTCATGCGGCCGTTATCTGAACCCACCCGCTCGTTGATTAAAGACCGCAATACCCGCGCTGCTTTGGTGATTCGTGCGGAGGATCAGGCTACCTGCCATCTGATCAATAAACTCGTGGATGCAGACCTGATCGCTTCCATTCAAAACGATGTGGTCGCAGGGGCGGTCATCCCGGAATACTAAATTTTACATAGGAGTCTTTTTCTGATGATGGATCCTGAACTCAAAGCGTATTTCACCGATATTTCCAGTCTCGATACAGAAAAACATATATTGGTTGATTACTATTTTGAATCCCTGGTCCCGCCTGATGTGGCAGCCGCTCATCTCTGCCAGGAAATGTCCACCGCCCAGTGGCATCGAGTGGGGGTTTCTGAGGATTTTCGACCGGAATTTGCTGCAAAGGTTGTGGATATTAGTAAAAGCGAAGTGTTGGATGAACCTTCCAGCACTTTTCTCGCCCGCCAGATGGGATGGTTGAGTGGGAAACTTTTTTCCTGTCAGGCGAGGATTGCCTTTCCCACCCACAACATCGGCGCACGCATTCCCAATCTCCTCACAGCTTTCTGCGGCGAGGGAGTTTTCCATGCCCCCCATGTCTGCGCCATCCGCCTGGAAGACCTCACTTTTCCAGATGAATTCCTGGCGGAATTCGAAGGACCCCAATTTGGGGTCAGTGGTCTTCGCCAGATCCTGGATGTGCATGACCGCCCGATTTTCATGGGTGTGATCAAGCCCAACATTGGCCTCCCACCGGAACCCTATGGCGAACTCGCGTATCAGGCCTGGCTCGGCGGATTGGACATAGCCATGGATGACGAGTTGATCGCCGATTCCTGCTGGTCCTCACTGGAAGATCGCTGCCGTGTGCTCGGTCAATTCCTTGAACGAGCGGAAATGGAAACCGGCCGACCGAAGATCTTTCAGGCGAATATCACCGATGAGGTTAGTAACCTGATCCCGAATCATGATCTGGCCGTTCGCCTGGGAGCCAATGCCCTCATGCTCAACAGCATGACAGTCGGACTTAGCGCCTGTCGCATGCTTCGCGGTCATGCTCAGGTGCCGTTGGTCTCTCATTTTGATCTATATGGAGCAATGACCCAAGTCCCCTTTCAGGGTATCCGCGAACGGGTATTCATCAAGCTCCAGCGCCTGGCTGGCTTCGACGCCATCCTCTTTGCGGGATTCGACAGCCGCATGAAATCTACCCGTGAGGATGTGCTAACTAATGTGGATGCTTGCTTGTCTCCCATGGGAAATATAAAAACATCCCTGCCCATTCCCGCCGGCAGTCAGTGGGCGGGCTCGATTGAACCGTTGTATGAATCCTTGGGGACCATTGATTTTGCGGTGGTGCCCGGGCGGGGTGTGTTTGAACATCCGCTCGGCCCGCGTGGAGGGGCGCTCAGCCTGCATCAGGGTTGGGAGACAATAAGAAAAGGCATACCGTTGGAAGAGTATGCGCAGGATCATGAGGAGCTTCGTATGGCGATCGAATCCCGCTGATTCTCAAGCAAAATCCATCGGCTGTCATTGCGAGCGCGTCTTTTTATGCGAAGCAATCTCCTCGTACGGCAGGCAATCCTACCCGCCACACCCGTAGGCTGGGTTGAGCGCAGCGAAACCCAGGATAATCCCGACTGAGAATCATCCCCTCCGCGCGAAGCAATCTCCCTGTAGGGCGGTCACATAGTACCATGCGAAGTGTGGTATTCCTGACCGCCATTCCAAAACCAACTCCAGCGTTCTGTCATTGCGAGCGCGTCTTTTTGCGCGAAGCAATCTCCTCGTACGGCGGGCAATGCTACCCGCCACACCCGTAGGCTGGGTTGAGCGCAGCGAAACCCAGGATATTCCCGATTAAGAACCATCCCCTCTGCACGAAGCAATCTCCTCCAATTTCCCTTTCCCGCCACAACTTATCTATGTTAAGATATGTCTATTATTCCCATTTTATTTAAAAAGAGAGGATTTATCTATGCCTAAAGTTGCTGTTGTTACAGATTCTGATTGCAGTCTCATGCTCGCCTTGACCGACCCGCTCGGCATCCGCCAAGTGCCGATCACCGTCCAATTCGGTGAAGAGATCCTGCGCAGCGGAATTGATATCAATGATGTGGAGTTATTCCAGCGCGTGGACCGCGAAGGCAAACTCCCCACCACTGCTGCCCCTTCGCCTGGCGACTTCCTGGCAGCGTATAAAGCAGCCTTTGAAGAAGACAAAGCGGACGAGGTCTTGTGCTTCTGCGTCAGCAGCGCTATCAGCGCTACCTATAACGCAGCCAAAGTGGCCTCAGAGGAAATGTCAGACAAGAAGATTACCGTGATTGACACGGAGACTTTATCCATGGGGCAGGGTTATATGACGCTTGCCGCATCAGAAACCCTGAAAATTGGCGGAACATCTGATGATGCTGTAAAAGCGGCAAAAGATGTCGGAACGCGTGCCCATCTGTATGGCGCCTTGGCTACACTTAAATATCTTTCCATGAGCGGCCGTGTCAGCCACTTGGCTGCCGGCATGGCTGGTATCCTCAATATCAAACCCATCCTCTCTGTCCAGAACGGTAAACTGGATATGCTCGAGAAAGTGCGCACGCGCAAAAAAGCCTGGGAGCGCGTGGTTGAATTATGCCGCCAGGATGCGCAGGGGAAGAAGATCGTGAAAATGGCAGTCTTGGACGTCAATGCGAAACATGACGCGGATGAATTTGAAGCGCTTCTTCGGGCGAATCTGGATTGTCCATCAGAGATTCTCCGCTCCGAGCTTTCAGCCGGCTTGTCGGTTCACACAGGCGCGGGCTTGGTGGCAGTCGGATTTGTCACCGATAAATAGATCAAGATAAAGAATACCAAGTCCCGGGAGAAAAACTCGAGATTTTTTTAGAAATCGTTAATCGCAAGAATTTAAGAAAATGTCATAATCGTGTTTGAATGGTCGGAGAGGAATTAGGAAATAATTTCACAGTGATCATCGTGATGGGAGTCTCCGGTAGCGGCAAGACCACCATCGGCCGGTCTTTAGCCAAGAGGCTGGGATGGGACTTTATCGAAAGCGATGAATATCACTCGCCGCAGGATATTGAAAAGATGTCCGGTGGTATCCCTTTGACTGACGAGGATCGTTGGCCCTGGCTAAGGCGCCTGCACGATCTGCTGCTGGCATATAAGGAAAAGGATCGATCATTGGTGCTGGCTTGTTCGGCGCTTAAGCAGTCATATCGGGACATGCTTATATCAGATCTGGAAAATGCATTTTATGTTTATCTCCAGGGAGATTATGATCTCATCCACCATCGGATGCAGCAGCGCCAGCATTATATGAAAGCCGGCATGCTCCGCAGTCAGTTTGATGCGCTCGAAGAACCTCAGGACGGTATGACCCTTGACATTCAAAATTCTCCCGAAGAGATCGTGGATAAAATCCTTGCTCACCTGCCGGACCCAACTTAATGGAAAAACGAAAACTACTCTCCTGGATCATCATTCTTTTTCTGGTATTGGGATTTGTTGCGATTTACCTTGAATCAGAACTTGAAATCTCCAATGGTATCCGTGCAGGAGTTGGCTTTATGGGGATTGCGGGTATTTTATGGGGGATCGAGGAGATCATCGATCACCGAAATTTTTATTCATTTACCTGGCAGGAAAAAGAACGTGCTGCGGTGCTAGCGACCATTGCATCAATTACTACCAGTTTTTTACGTTTACTGATCGGCATTGGGCTGGTATTCATTTCCACACTTGGATTTTTGGGTTTAGGCAGTCAAGCGGAAAACTTCGTTAAAAATCGGCCGGGTATTGCCATGGTATTTCTGGGTGCATTAGCCATCAGCTATGGATTGCAGCAATTCCTGGAGAAAAAAAAGCAAGGAAGAAGTTTGCAATACCTTCTCGAAAATGGCTTGGTAAAGGTATACGGAGTTTTATTAATGTTGGCAGGTACTGTGGTAATAGGTTTGGGATGGATTGAAATTCTGACACCTGATGGTTTCCGAAACTTAATTCAACTTCTCTTATCATTACTTCATCTTCCCTTCTTCCTGCAGTAAAATAGCTCAATGCCGACCGAAAAAGAAGTCTATAAAGCATATGCCGACCAGTACGAACGGCTGATCCTTTGTGAGGATTATCAGAGGAACATCCCAGCACAGATCTCGAATATCTGCAATCCGAAAGGCCTGGAAATCATTGAGCTTGGGGCAGGGACTGGACGCTTGACTCGCGACCTGGTCAAACATGCAAATCACATCTATGCGACCGATGCCTCTTTTCACATGCTGAATAAAGCATCCTCCATTCCGGCAATTAAGGATGCCGGCAATCTTTTAGTTGCAGTCTCCGATATGCGGAAAACACCATTTCCCCGCGCCACAGCGGATTTGGTTATCGCAGGATGGAGCTTTTGTTATTTGGCCGTTTGGGGCGGCGAGCACTTGAAGAATGAAGTGGACAAGGGCATGGATGAAGCGATGCGACTGCTTAAACCCGGCGGGACCATCATTCTGATCGAAAGTTTTGGCACGGGTGCAGAGGACCCCAATCCGCCGCCCCATTTGAACGAATACCTGGAATATTTAACTGAGAAGGGATTTAAGTCAGATTGGTTCAGGACAGATTATCAGTTTTCATCCGTAAAAGAAGCGGATGAGATCTCTTCTTTCTTTTTTGGTGAAGAATTGTCATTGAAAATCCGAAAGAATCAGTGGACAATTTTGCCGGAATGCACCGCGGTTTTTTGGCTCAAAAAATAGTCCTTGAAAAAAAAACCTGAAAATTAGAATTTCCAGGTTTTTGTTAATAATGACAATGATTCGGATTAGAAGTCTTTGAGATAATTTCCCAACCAAAGAACCACAAATCCTACTACCACAAACCAGAACGCGTACTGTGAGACTAGGGGAAGGGTGACAAAACTGCCTAACAAGCCGAGTACAGCCAATACGGTCGCGATCCAGAATGTGGAGTTCTTGGGTTTTGAAAGTTTCATTTTTCCTCCTTCCTTAGCGATATCTTACTTAACATTATACACAGGTATAAGTTGCGTAGAATTAGAAAAAGCTTAATAAAATTTCAGCATCAAATCACATCAAGGACATGGATCTATGACCGAAAATCGTGATGTAATGATCTCGGAATCGATTAAATATTACCACCCGGGTGCAATTTTCGGTATCCTGCAAAAGGATTTAACGACAAGAAAAGATTCCTCTGCTGAAATGAAACTTAAAACCGGGGAGGTGATCTCTGGGCTTAAGCAAAGCTTTCCTGATTTGAACATTCTGAAGGAAAATATTGTGATCAAGGCCTACACTGCATATTACAAAGTATTCAAAAAGACTTATCATCTCGTCCCACAGCTGGAATCAGTTATTTTCAATAACAAAAAAATTCCAGCACACATCCCGCTGCTTCAGGTTGTCTTTATGGCAGAATTGAAAAACATGCTGCTAACTGCAGTTCATGATCTGGATGCAGTTCATTATCCGGTTAGTATTGGCCTTGCTTCAGGTATGGAAAAATATCAGCTGATAAACGGCTCCGAGGTAATAACAAAGAACGGAGACATGTTCATGAGTGACCAATCCGGTGTAATCTCGAGCATCATCTATGGGCCGGATCTCCGCACCAAAGTGACACCGCAGACTTCCAAGGCGTTGATAGTCGTTTACGCCCCTGATGGAATTGGGGCAGAAAGAGTTGAACGCCATTTGGATGATATGGTCTCGATGATGCGATTGATCTCAGATGATCCAAAATTGAATCAAAAGTTTATTCTTCCCGAGACATAAATCGGGTTAAATACCAAGAGCAGCCCGAAGGCTGCTCTCATGAATTATTATTTTCAACGATTACAGAAGGATAACTTCTGAAGCCTGCGGACCTTTATCGCCCTGGGTGACAACGAATTCAACTCGCTGACCCTCTTCCAGAGAGCGGTAACCGTCCGCGAGAATGGCACTGTAGTGGACGAAAACATCTTCGCCGGAATCGCGTTCGATGAAGCCGTAGCCCTTGGAGCTATTGAACCACTTCACCGTGCCCTGTTCTTTCTCGGACATGATTTGGAACTCCTTTCTTGATTTTTTAAAGCTTGACTGCAATTTTGTTCCAAATCAAAAGAACATTTTCTTTCTTTCTAGAACTACTTTAACAAGCGCTTAATTTTAACATAAGATTTTCTCAACCCGTCAAGGGTTGTTGGATCTTCTTGGGGTGTAAAAATCCAGATTCTGTAACAGATAATTTTTGGAAAGTGAAAACTTGACGCACGAATTCATCCTTGTAATAATAGATCTTATATTCTTTATGAGGAAAAATGATTCAAGCCATAAAATTGTTGGATTTCCAGGAACAACCTGCCATTGTTATGCGCGCGACGATTCCCGTGGAAAAGATGCCCGAGTTTTTTGGGAAAGCATTTGGGGGTGTGATAAATTTTCTTTCTGAATCAGGCCAGACTCCTGCCGGGATGCCTTTTGCTGCATATTTTAATTTGGATATGAGGGCCATGCAAGTGGAGGGGGGTTTTCCAGTATCTTCAAAAATGGAGGGGAATACCGAGATCATCTCCAACCTCATCCCGGCCGGACAATACCTAACAACTATCTTTGAGGGGCCTTATAACGATTTGAAGATCGCGTATGATGCGCTCATAGATTATGCCAAGCAAAACAATCTCCAACCCACCGGTGTGGTGTATGAATACTATCTCAATGATCCGACTGAAAATCCATTAACTATTCCAATGACCGAGATCCGCTTTCACTTAAAATAAGTGGTTTGATTAGAGAAGAGAATTATTGATAAAAATTATAGAAACTCCTTTCTTGAACGCACGTATAAATAATTAGAAAGGAGATGAAAATATGTGTTGTGTGATTAGTTCGATTTTCTTCTTGGGTCCTCGGGCTGGGTTGTTGATCTGGTGGCTGGTCAATCCGGCCAGATTTTCCACGGTCTATGGCAACTTGATCCTACCCATTCTGGGAACGATCTTTCTGCCGGTGACCACGTTGGCCTATACGTTTTTTTATAAACCTTCCTTTGGCGGCCCTGCGGGGTTAGATTGGCTTTGGCTGGCGATCGCTTTGATCGTTGACCTAAGCTTGTATGGTAGTGGCGCTTACAGCCGAAGAAGAAAATAATCGCTTGTTTGGAAAACCTCCCTGCTAATCAGGGAAGTTTTGATTTAAATTCAATAATATTGTAAGCGAGTGTGGTAAGAAGAACACTCTTTTATAGGAAAATCACTTGCTCAAATCCCAGGTCGTTCATCAATCGTTCGAGGAATATTTCTGTGTTAATCCTGGCCTGTGCAAGAATGCCATCCCCCAATGCTGCTTCGCGGATCTCATTTTCAGCAGCCTGGCGGGCGAGTGTCTCAAGCGCTTGATCTTGCCGCCGGAAGACACCCGTCTCTCTGTCATACACGTAGGATTTCTCATTGTCCAGTGTCGCCACAAAGATCTCGGCTTCGGGTAAGGTGATTTCCAGGATCCCATTACGGATTTGCAGATCTTCCGTGGTTAATTTGGAAAGGTCCACACCCGCGATCACCACCCCATGCGCTACAAAAAGCAAGCGATCGCCAAACAGAACGCCGAAAACTTCCTGTCCGGTTTCTGCAGTGATGATCTTTTCGACACTATATTGGATGGTTTCCAACCTCGCAAGCGGCCGAACTTGGTTGATGATGGACACCGGGTCAGGCAAAATTGTTGGTGTTGGATTGAAAAACTGGGATGCTTGGGTGCTGATGCGCTGGCTGGCATCATTGATTGGTGCCAAAGCTTTAGTGGTGATATTTTGAATGAACAAAGCTCCGCCGAGCATCACAAGCACAAGTGCACCGAGAAATACTACAAATAACCAGTTCTTGGTCATGCGTAACCTTCTTTAATCAGCGATCATTTTCAAGTATATTCGATTAAACAGGTGATTTCTTTACCGCCAAAAATGGGACAAGAAAAACGGAAAGAAAAGCAAGCGCCGCGCTGATCAGGAAAATGGATTCAGTCGGGAAGCGGTCAAGCAAATAACCCGCCAAAACTCCGGCAAGCGCGATCAGCCCGTAGCTCAAACCCAGGAATAAACCATTGGTCAATGATCGGTCGGTTGGATTGTTCTCCACCAGCATGGCCATGATGCTGGGCATGAGCATAAAAGAAAATACTCCCATGAGTGAGATCAGAACAAGCTGGATTAAACCATGGGTGAAGATTGAAGCAGTGAAAAAAAGGGCAAATCCTACCAGGGCAATTGCCGCCACGATCCTCGCACCCATCCGGTCATGCAAAAGGCCGCCCAGATAATTTCCAGGAATGCCCGCGCCAAAATATAGTGAAATCGCTAAACCGGACATCCACAAAGATCCACCCTTCTCAACGATAAACACAGGCAAGTAAGCATACGCTGCAGATCGCGAAAGGGAAATTAATAAGATGATCCCTGTGATGGGAATGAATTGGCGAATGATGGAATGGTTTCCTCTTGATTTGCTTCCCAAAACTTGGGAAACCTGTTCTGGTTTTTCGTTTCCGGCGGTAGTCGAATTTGATCTCAAAACGATCAGAACTACTGAGAAAATTAGGCCGATTAGAGCTAACCAAGGCATCGATCGCACAGAATATTGGGTGATCACCCAGGTAACTACGAGCGGGCCGATCATAAAGGCCACCTGTCCGGCGATATTCCAGATTGCCATAAGTCGACCGATGGCTTGATTCTTAACTTCCGCAATATCCGCGGGGCCGATCGCGTGATAAAAATATATGCTTACCCCGCCGATAAAGAGCACCAGGAAGAGAAGAGGAAATGACCTGATGATACCGAGACTGGTCATGCATACTGCTGTTACGGAAGGTGTCAAAACCATGTACTTGCGGATATCTCTTTTGTCTGCGATCTTTCCGATCAAGGGCATACTTAATGCAGTCAACTCCAGCCCCAAGTTCAGGATCCCTGCCTGAACTTTCAAAAGCCCCATCTGGATGATCAAAACCGGGAGAATGGGTGCAAAGAAACTCAGGAAAAAATCATTGGCGAAGTGGGCGGTGATATGAAAGATTGTGCCTTGGATCAAGTCGCTAGAGGATTGGGTATTCTTCATTTTTTGTGATTTTTTCACCGGAGTTGCCCGTTATTGATGATTCTATTTTTAGAGTTCCCCACGAAATATGGCGGTTAACATCTCAACGAACTTTTCACGATCGGCGCTCTGGGCAACAATGGCATTTGATTTGCGATCCTTGTTCCGGTGACCCACATCGCACAAGCTCATCCCATCCGTGATGCCAGGGGAGAAGGAAATGTCCACATTTACCTCCATCAGTTCCGTGAGCACCTCAGGGTTCAGCAAAGCGCAAACAGCCAACGCGTCATGGATCGGCACGCCGTCAGACTCGGTCAATGGCTGAAACTTCCGGTAACCATCAAGGCGTTTGAGCACAAGATCGGCGCATAGTATTGCTGCAGGTGTCCCGATCGCACGAATCTTTTCCGCTTCTCGTGAGGTGATATACCCTGCATGGGTCGCATCCAGCGGCACCAGGCGGATGGGGGCGCCGCAATCCATCACAATTTTTGCAGCCTCCGGATCCACCCAGAAATTAAATTCTGCTCCACTGGTTATGTTGTTGACTAAGTACCCGCCGCCCATGATGATGATTTCTTTGATATTGGCTGTGATCTGTGGATTGATCCGCAGCGCCATGGCAAGATTGGTGAGTGGGCCAACGAAGATCAGAGTGATTTTCTCTTGTGCATTTGCGAGGATATCCAATAACCATAGAACAGCATGCTTTGGCTGCGGTTTGGAATGCGCTTGCGGCGCTGGCAGATAATCGCCATGGACATCTTCCTCCTTATTCTCTGGTCCTTGAAAAGGAATATTGTCCCGTCTTCCTTTTAAAAGAGTTGCTACCAAGGGTAAATGGCAGCCCTTATACACAGGAATGTCTTTTTCCAGTAGGTCGACAACCCTTAACGTGTTTTCCGTGGTGATATCCACATTCCGGTTGCCGTTGACCGTCGATATACCCAGCAGATCAATATCATGGGCAAGTACGGCCGCCATGATCGCAATGGCATCGTCCGATCCGGTATCGACATCCAATATCACTCTTTCTCTCATCTTATCTCCTTTTGAAACTTTATCTAAGACCTTCCACAAGGATCTCCAGGAACCGTTCGCGGTTGAAACCCACGCCTACTTCAACATTCTTGGTCAGTCCGGTCCTGCCATGTACATCTGCTACGGTACGCCCGCGGGTGTATTTGCCGGTCAATTCAATATCAACGTGCATCGGCTTGACATCAAGGATCTCGGGCTCAATTACCGCAGCCACGGCGCATGCATCATAGACAATTGCCCCGGGCAGGCCATATTTATGCATATGAATATCCAATACAATATCAACAATTTGCGCGGCTGCCTCCGCCCATGGAGTATGATTTGCGCGGATTCTTTCGGAATCTTCCGGTCGGATTTCCGCGATGTCTGTCACCTCCAATCCCACCATCGTGATCGGAATTCCTGAGGAATATACTATGTGAGCCGCTTCCGGATCAGCCAGAATATTAAATTCAGCCGATGGATTATTGTTGCCGATCAAATAGGCGCCGCCCATAGTGACGATTTTGGGGATTCGTTTAGCCAGTTGTGGTTCAATCCGCAAAGCCAGAGCGAGATTGGTTAGCGGCCCTACAGGCATGTAGATCGTATCATTCCCCGTCCCGCTCATATAATAATCGATCAAAAAATGGGTGGCCTTGATCGGCATGGGTTGGATCATTGATTTAGGGAAAGGCATCTTGACGATCTGATCTCCATGGCCCGCGATGATCGGCCCGATCAGCGGGCTTTCCGCGCCAACATACACGGGAACATGCTCGAGTTTTCCGGCAGAAAGCAGCCGCAAAGTATTATCGAGGGTATCTTTTAATGGGGCGTTGCCATGTACAGGAAGCGCCGCCACCAGTTCCAGGTCGGGGTGGTGGCCAGCCAAAAGCATGGCGACTGCGTCGTCGCAGCCGGTATCAACGTCAAGAATGACTTTTTGAGGCATGGATTCTCCTAAAAGTTAAAATTAGTTTAGGTTGGATAAAAGGCGATGCGGTTGTTAGGCACCCGTTGGCTTAGCCGCCCAAGCCTCGACTGGACTTCCCGCTTGATCTCTTCTTTATCCATGGTTAGCAGTTTTCGCCCGCGCATCAGCACCTTGCCGTCACATAAAACCGTGTCGACATCCGTTGCTCTGGCGCAGTACACAAGCGCAGAAAGCGGATTGGATTTTGGCGCCATGTGCACACCATCCTGCCGGATCAGCGCGATATCGGCCAGCATACCTGCCTTGATTTCGCCGAGTTTCCCGTCATATCTGAATACTTTGGCGCTGCCGCGAAAAGTAATATCCGCCACTTCCTCCAAAGGCATTATTGTGGGATCCGATGCATAATATTTTACGAACATGGCCAATAAGCGCATCTGTTCCATGATATCCATGGTGTTGTTGCTGGCTGCGCCGTCGGTTGCCAAACCCACCGGAATACTCAATTCACGGTATTTTAAAATGGGTGCTAATCCGTCGCCATGCTTCATATAGGTCCGGGGTGCTTGTGGGATACCGGTGTCAGCTGCGGCTAAAATAGGATAATCCACCTCGCGCGGATGCAGAGTATGCGCAAGAATTGTGGGCACATCCAAAACACCGGTTTCCTTGAGCATTTGTACAGGGGTGATTCCATGCTCCTTCAAGCTTAACACAACCTGGTTTTCTGTCTCGGACACATGAATGTGGATGCCGACATCATTTTCTGCGGCTTTTTTCGCAGCGAGTTTCAGGAATTCAGGCGGACAAGTATATGGAGCATGCGGCCCCATCCAGGTGGTAATCCGCCCATTGGCTCCTCCTTGCCATTGCTGAATGAATTCGATGGTTTCATCGAGTTTTTCCTCTCCCTGATGCCCGAATACCGCCCACACCAGATTTGCGCGCATACCCGTTGATTCCACGGCTTTTGCGATTTGATCAACTGCAAAATAATGATCGGCAACGCTGGTGACACCGTTCTCGATCATTTCGGCCATTCCCAGCATCATGCCCCAATACACATCCTCGTCGGTCAGGTTGGATTCCATCGGCCAGATATACTCATTGAACCAATCTTTTTGGGAGACATCTTCAGCCAGGTTGCGAAATAACACCATGGGTGTATGCGCATGGGTATTGATAAATCCCGGCACAGCCAACATTCCACTGGCATCAATTACTTCTGCATCAGGATTAAAATCGAGGCTGCCGGATTGACCGACAGCCTCGATTTTATTTATTCTGATCAGAATGTCCTGTTTTGGGAGCACTTCAGCCTTTCCGTTCGTGAAGCTGAGAGCATCGCAATTCTTGATCAGGATTTCATTCATTATCACCTTTAGTTTTAACCAATTATTCGGATGCACCCTCTTGTGCCTTGGCTTCTTCAAAATGAGCCTGTTGGTATTTCTTCATGCGGGCGATCGCTTGCTGCTTTTGCTGAACTGCATATACCACCAGAGCGATAATTGTGGTCGCATAGGGAATGATCTGCACCAATTGCGAAGGGATATTTAATGATCCAAATTGGTTAGCCAAAGCGTCCGCCAGCCCAAACACCACTGCTGCGGCAGCCACCCCGAGGGGGTGACGGTTGCCCAGGTTGACAGCGGCGAGTGCGATCCAGCCGCGTCCAGCCGACATATCCCGCTGGAACATCTGCAAGTAAGCCATGGATAAACTCATGCCTCCCAGCGCGGCTAACGCACCACTAATCCCAATGGCCATATAGCGGATTTTTTTAACATTAAGTCCCAGCGTAATTGCAGCTTCAGTATTTTCGCCCACCGCGCGCACATGCGTGCCAAATCGCGTGCGGAACATAACAATATAAGCAACGATGATCGCCAGGATCGCAACATAAGTGAACACTGGGTGCCCACTCAGGATCTCGCCGAGAATCGGGATGTCTTTGATAATTGGGATGTGAACATTAGGAACTGATAAGCTGGGCAGGGTGGAAGTATTGCCTTTTTCGCCAATCAACGTGTACATCAGGAATACCGTGCCGCCAGAGGAAAACAGGTTAACTGCAAGACCTCCCAACACCAGATCAACACCAAATTCCAGATGAAATACAGCCAGTATCATGGAAGCCAGAATTCCCGCAATCACGCCGCATAACACGGCAAGCCAGACGCTTCCTGTGTAAGCGGAGACAAAAACCCCGGTGAAAGCGCCCCACAACATAATCCCTTCCAAAGCCATATTGAATGTGCCCGCAGCGGTTGCGAACAGCCCGCCCATGGAAGGGAGGATGATCGGTGTGCAAATGCGGATCACGCTCGCCAGGAAGAACGCACTAAAAATACTTCGAAGTACTGTCTCAAGCGACATGTTTTACTCCTTTCTCGTGCACTACTTGCCCTTCTTCCTCCTCGTCGGTTGTGACGCGCTGTTGAACAACCGGCAGCAGTCTTTCCGCTGTAATGAGAAGCAAGACAGCCGCCTGGACGATCATGACAAGTTCTCGCGAAACATCACCCATTCGCTCCATCACATCTGCTCCCGCTCGTAGGTACCCATAAAGCAAGGAAGCAAATGGGACAATCGCTGGGTTGTTGAATGAAAGAATGGCAATATTGACACCCTCGAAGCCCAAACCTGCGGACATATTCTGCACAATCCGGTGCGTGATTGCTAAGGCAACATGTACGCCCGCCAATCCTGCGAATATCCCGCTGATTGTTATGGAGAGCACGATAATGCGCTTTACATTGATGCCGCCATATCGAGCGAATTTGCTGTTAGAACCAACCATCCGCAGTTCATAGCCAAATGGGGTTTTGTAAAGCAACCAATAAACCACAATGACCGCCCCAATTGCGACATAGATCATTACGCTTACGCTGGTCTGTCTCTCCCATAACATGCGGATATCAGCCAAGAATGGCAGGTTGGGGATAAAACTTGGCAAGCGTACTTCCTTGGGAAAAAGTTCCGACATGATGCCAGCAACTTTTGGCTGTTGAAGATAGGTGGAAACGAGGTAGTCAAACAGCCTTAATGCTATGGTATTCATCATCAATGAGGAAACCAGCTCGCTCGCATTCAAGTACGCTTTTACCACTGCAGGGATAACACCCCAGATCATGCCCATCAACGCAGCGCCGATAAACGCGGCGATGACGCGCAGCAGAGGTGGAAATGGAGCATACAATACGATCGTACCTGCCACGAATGCGCCTAGGATCATTTGTCCTTCTACCCCAATATAGAATTGCTTGGCGGTAAAAACAATAGCGACAGCTAAACCCAGAAAAATTAATGTTGTTGATTCTTCCAGCCAATCACCGATGCGGTTTAATTGGCTGACAGGGCCTAATAGAAACGCTCGATAGTTACCTATGGGATCCTTTGAGACGAAAATCGTCACAACAAAACCTAAACCCAAACCAATACCTAGGGCGAGCAAGACTCTGAGAAACTCCCTAAATGCCTTTTTTCTAAATAACTCTCTCATAGGTATTCCTCCATTTCCGCATAGGTCTGGCTTTTCACACCCAGCATATATGTTCCCAGTTCTTCTTCTGAAACCGATGAGGCATCCGGAAAGACGCCAGTGACCTCTCCCTCAAACAATGTAATAATTCGGTCAGATAAACTCATCACTTCACTCAAATCAGCAGAGACGAGTAAAACAGCTGTTCCCTCAGTCCGGTTGACAACCAACTGTTCACGGATGAATTCTGTCGCCCCCACATCGATTCCGCGAGTGGGTTGGGAGGCAATCAGCACATAGGGCTCAGATGACAACTCCCGTGCAACAACCACTTTTTGCATGTTGCCGCCCGACAAGGAGGAGACCGGTAATTTCCCATTGGGAGTTTTAATGCTGAACCGGTCAATTAAATTATCTGTCATCTGATCAATTGTCTTGTAATCTAGTGAGATTCCTTTTTTGATGGGTTGTTTGAAATAGCGGTCTACAATCAAGTTTTCCTCTATAGAAGAATTGACTGCTACACCATTCGTCAACCTATCTTCGGGAATGTGGGCAATCCGCATCATGCGGATCGTGCGAGGATCCTTATTGCAGAGATCCTTATCATTGACTATAATCTCACCTCCAGCCGCGGGTCGCAGCCCGGTCATAATCTCGACCAGCTCAGTTTGGCCGTTTCCTTCGACACCAGCAATGCCTAAAACCTCACCTGCATAAAGATTGAAATTCACCCCCCGCAGCACTGGCCGGCCGGTTTCATCCACATAAGTTAAATCTTTGACAGTAAGGCGTTGTTCTCCCCGTTTAATTTGAGGCTTCTTGATATCCAAGAAGACTTCTCGTCCTACCATCATATTGGCGATTTGCTCCCGAGTAACATCCTTTGTGTCTACCGTGCCAATCACTTTACCTAAACGCATTACTGTTACTCGGTCAGATATTTCCTTGACCTCACGCAATTTATGAGTGATAAAGATCACGGTTTTTCCTTGATGCACTAGTGTACGGATCGCTTTAAACAAATCCTGTGTTTCCTGCGGGGTGAGGACTGCCGTGGGTTCATCCATAATGAGAATTTCGGCTTTTCTGTAGAGCATTTTTAAGATCTCTACTCGCTGCTTCATACCTACATTAATTGCATCCACAACCGCGTTAGGAAAAACAAAAAGACCAAATTGTTTGGATAATTCCTTAGTGACATTTAACGCTTTATTCTTATCGATCAAGCCATTCTTCATCGGCTCGCTACCCAACACAACATTCTCAGCAACCGTGAAGGATGGAATTAACATGAAATTCTGGTGCACCATGCCGATCTTGGCGGCAATAGCATCGTGGGATGAATTAAATTCCTTTTCCTGCCCATCAATAATAATCTGTCCCTCAGTCGGTTTTTCAATGCCAAATAGGATCTTCATTAAGGTGGACTTGCCCGCACCGTTTTCTCCCACTAAGGCATGAATCTCACCCTTGTTGACTGAGAAATTCACATGATCATTCGCGACTACGCCATTATCGTATATTTTAGAAATTTTCTTCATTTCAATTAATGGCATCTTTTCACCTCCAGAATGGAATGATCAGGCAGGGGCTTTACCCCTGCCTGATCTATGGCTATTCCTTAGAATACGGTTACAACTTCGACTTCGCCGGCTGTCACTGCTTCAATGGCCTCAGCCATCTTGTCCTTGACGTCCTGCGGGGTGTATTCTTCGTAGTATTTGTTCAGCGCAAGTCCAACACCACCCTCGGCGATACCGAGCAGTTCGTTCGTGCCCCAAGCAACCGTGCCTTCCTTATACATCTCGAAGAAGCGGTAGATCGAGTTGTCCACGTTCTTGAGCATGGAAGTCAGGATAACCTTTGCCTGCTCAGGATTGGTCTCCTCAATGATCAACGCCTGATCGGAGTCGACACCGATCGCCCATTTGCCTGCTTCTTCAGCTGCGTAGAAAACACCTTCACCGGTGCCGCCAGCTACCTGGAAGACCACATCTGCGCCCTGCTGGTACATAGTGAGTGCGAGCTCTTTACCTTTGGCAGGATCGGACCAGCCACCAGCGAACTGGATCAGCACATCGGATTCCTTGCATCCGGCAACGGTAGCACCCTGCTTGTAACCAACCATGAAGTCCTGAATAACCGGGATGTCCATACCACCGACAGCGCCGATGATCTTGGATTCGCTCATCATGCAGCCGTAATAACCGGCCAGATAGGAACCTTCATTTTGGGCGTACTGCATCGCGTACACGTTCGCAGCGCAATCTGGGCAAGCTTCGAAATCGAAAGGATTGTCGAAGATCACGAATTTCTTGTCAGGATATTGAGGAGCGATCTCGAGCAGTTTCTCGGTCAGGTCGCCCTGGCTCTGTACGATGACGTCCACGGTGGGGTCATTCAGAGCATCAGTGAACGCAGCATCGATCTTCGCGGGGTCGCTGGAGGCTTCCACGGGTACATAGGTGATCCCGAAATCTTCAACGGCTTTCTTGAAACCGCGATCGGCCGAATCCACGAAGGATTTGTCGCCGAGCGTGCCGCCGATTACGAATACTGCTTTCACCTCATCGGTTTCGCCGGCAGCCGGAGCCGCAGCCCCACCGCCGCACGCAGCCAGGATCATGGTGCCGATAACCAGCACTCCGAAAATCATCAAACTATTTTTTTTCATTTTTTCTCCTCTTTCAAATTTGAGTATCTGTTATTTATTTTTCCTTACATTCACCAGTTTTTCCCTAATCACCTCCTTGATTTGTTGCCGTCATTCTTCAATTGCCGGACCAGTGGATTCGCGAACCTCAAGGTGAACGTTGTAATGAATGGTTCGCCCGGTTTTCTGGTTATTTTCCATTCGTTCAAAAAAGCAGTTGATCGCTGCTTCAGAGATTTCATATAGTGGTTGCTTTATGGTGGTTAAAGGCGGGACAATGAATTTGGAGAGATAAATATCATCAAATCCCACAACTGACAGCTCTTCCGGAATGCGAATACCTGTCTTATAAGCTGCCTGGATTACGCCGTATGCAATGAGATCTCCAGTGGCAAAAATGGCAGTTGGTTTATTCTTCATTTCCAGAAGCATCGTACCGTTGCGATAGCCGTCAACCACATCAAAACCTGATGAAATAATTAGTTGTTCATCAATTGGTAATCCCGCGGCTACCATGGCTGATCGATAACCATTTACACGTTCCAAGTTTAGGTAATTGACACTCACACCATTTACACAAGCAATTCGGTGATGCCCCAAGGTGATCAGATGTTCCGTGGCAAGTCTTCCACCCTCAAACTCATCAATTGCGATCAAGTCGCCTTGGATACCTGATCCATGTTTGTCAATAAAGATGACCGGTAGATTCTCCCCAATCATTTCCTTTAGAAGTTCAGGGAGAATTTTTGACGAAATGATAATAATTCCGTCCGCACGCGCTTCTGACAATCGTCGAATATAAAACTCTTCCTTAATTGGGTCACCTTCGGAATTGCACAGCATCACCGTGTAATCCTGAAGATGCCCTAGGTATTCAATATTGCGGGCAATTTCCGAGTAGTAAGGATTGGTGATATCGGCGAGAATTAGCCCCAGAACATTGCTGCGTTTGGTGCGCAGACTGCGCGCGATCAGGTTGGGTTTGTATTCCAGGGCAACCATGGCATCCCGTACTTTGACTTTGAGCTCTTCGCTCACAAAGCGTGTGCCATTGATCACATGACTGACTGTGGAAACGGATACACCTGATTTCTCTGCTACGTCTTTAACTGTGACCATAAATACGGGAAATACGTTTGCGCAATGGTTTCGATGATGATAGCACGAATCAGGCAACTATTCAACTGTTTTTAAGGTTCTTTGTGACAAATATCACCTCAACAACATAACAAAACGATTGTTATTGGTTAGATCTTCTCCAATGCCTGGTCAAAATCGGTAATGATATCGCTCGCGTCTTCCACACCGGCTGACACTCTGGCCATGCCGTCTCGAATGTTCATTCGCTCTTTTTGGTCTGCGGGTACATCCAGAAAAGCCATGGTCGAGGGCACCTGGGTGGTGGTGCGGACTCCGCCCAAACTCGCTCCGAAAGTGCATAATTCCAGTGCATCCAGAACTTTCACCGCTTTCCGCTCATCACCTACCTCGAAGGTTAGCATCGCACCAAACTTGGGGAGGAGTTTCTTGGCTGTTTTATGCTGGGGATGGGATTCCAATCCCGGGTACCAGACACGCTGGACTTTTGGATGTTTTTCCAAATGCTGTGCCAGTGCCATGGCATTTTGGCACATGCGCTCAGCCCGCAGATGTAGCGTTTGAATGCCGCGCAACAGCAGCCAGGCATTGAATGGCGATAACGCGCCGCCCAGCTTGGTAAGCGTGGACCAGCGGATCTTCTCGATAGTATCCTCGGGTAGGATCTTGGATTTCATGGTGATCGTCCCACCCAGAGCGTCGTTATGCCCGCCGATGAATTTGGTTGCAGATTCCAGACACAGGTCAACTCCCCAATCCAAAGGACGGAAGACATACGGGCTGGCAAACGTGTTATCACAGATTACAACGATCCCTTTTTCATGTGCCAGATTAATGATGGCTTCCATATCCGGTATCTTCATGGTGGGGTTGGCGATCGTTTCAAAATAAATAACCTTGGTATTGGGCTGAATGGCATTTCTGACATTTTCAACATCCGAGGTATCCACAAAAGAAGTATCTACGCCGAACTCGTTGAAACGGTGATCCAGGAATTCATGGGTGGTGCTGTAAGTGGTCCAGTCCGATACGATATGATCGCCTGATTTCAATAAGCCAAACAGCGTGATCGCGATGGCAGCCATCCCGGAAGCCGTCGCCAGACAGGCGTCGCCTCCCTCGATCCAGCACATCTGGTCTTCCAGTTTGTATTCACTGGGATTGCCGCAGCGCGAGTAAATGTTGACCGTTTTCCGTTCTCCATCCAGAACCCGTTGATACAGCTCTTCAGTGTATTGGAAGTTGCTTGCCATGTAGATCGGGTCACTGATCGACATGGAGCCCGGCTCGGGCGGGTAAAACACCATCTTGCTGTCCAGGGATAACTGCTCGCGTTTCTCTTCCTTCATCAAGTCCTCCACCACAAAAATTTGTTTTCTATCGAATCGTTTTCTTTTAGAATGGTTATATTATAAATCGAATCGAGAACCATAAATCAGAGGGTCAATGTCCATTGGGATATAATCTTGGGATTATTTTGTAATTTGGATTAAGGAGAGGATTTTTTGAAGAAGATCATCATAGATACCGATACAGCCTCAGATGATGCCGTCGCTCTTGTGATGGCATTGCGCGAACCCGAGTTGGAAGTCCTGTCCATCACCACCGTCATGGGGAATGTTAGCGTGGAAAAAGCTACCCGCAATGCGCTCATGTGCATCGAATATTCCGGCACTTACCAACCGCCCGTATATGAAGGCGCTTCGCGCCCGATGTTCGGTCAACACCGTGACGCTGCAGTCATCCATGGCAATGACGGCATGGGAGATCTGGGCTATCTCAAGGAACCCGACATCACAAAACAGGAGTTGCATGCGGTTGATGCGATGATTCAGATCATCCGCGAGGGTGATGGCGATATCGAATTGGTTGCATTGGGGCCCTTAACCAATCTCGGCTTGGCCATCCTCAAGGCGCCTGAGGTAATGAAAAAAGTTCCCTGCATCACCATTATGGGCGGCGCTGCCTTCAAAGGCAATACCAGCCCATTATCGGAGTTCAACATCTGGCAGGACGCAGAAGCCGCGGATATCATGTTTGCTTCCGGCATACCGATCGTGATGGCTGCTATTGAGGCCTGCCGCGGTGAGTGCGAGGTGAATGCTGATGAGATCGATTACCTGCGCAGCACCGGCTCGCGCCTGGCGGAATTTTGTCTGGAGTGCAACCGAACGGTCTATACGCTCACCGAAAAAGATACAGGCGTACTGTCATTCACGCTTCCTGACCCGACCGCCATCACCGTAATGGTCAAACCGGAATACATCATCGGCAGTTTTGACGCCTACACCCGCGTGGAAACAGAAGGCAGTGGCTATGTGTATGGCACTACAGTGAACGACCGCCGCACCGAAGCATCCCACCCGTTCCGCTCGCAGAAGGATCAAGCGCTTCCCAAGCCCAACTGCAAAGTGGTGTACGCGCTGGATCCCAGGAAATACAAAGATTACATTTTCAGCTTGATCGTTGATTGAGACAGGAGACCATTGTGAAAAATATCATTATCGATACTGATACCGGCTCTGACGATGCTGTCGCCCTGGTCATGGCGCTGCGCGATCCTTCGGTCAAAGTCATTGCTGTCACAACCGTCTCTGGCAATGTGGAAGTGAACCAGGCGACATTTAACGCGCTTACCAGCATCGAGTACGCCGGGACCTATCACCCCCCCGTGTACAAGGGAATGGCGAAACCATTGATGGTTGAGCTGGAAACCGCCTCCCAGGTGCACGGGCTGGACGGCATGAGTGATAAGGGTTTCCGTAAGCCGTCTCAGGTGATCGAGAGCGAACACGCTGTGAATGCATTGATCCGCCTGGCTGCCCAGTCGGACGGCCTAACCGAACTGCTGACTCTCGGCCCGCTGACCAACATCGCAATGGCGATGATCCAGGCGCCGGAGGTGATGAAAAAACTCCCGCGCATCACCATCATGGGCGGCGCGCATTTCTATACCAACGCACACACCGTTATGGCGGAGTACAACATCATGGCCGATCCGGAAGCTGCCGATGTAGTCTTCCGCTTTGGCGTGCCCATCACCCTCGTCACACTGGAAGCCTGCCAGACCCAGCCGGCCCCGCTCAACGCGGACGATATCGCCCGCTTCCGTGCAGCCGGTGAAGCTGCCGCTTTCTGCATGGACTGTAACCAGGTCACTATTGACCTCGCGGTTAAGTCCTATGGCCGCGAGGAGCTGGAACTTCCGGACCCGGTGGCTTACGCGGTCCTCTCCAGACCCGATCTGGCCAAAACCGCCTTCGATTCGCAGACCATCATTGAACTTGGCGGCACTTACTCCCGCGGCGCCACCGTCTTCCGCACCCGCGTCGGCTTCTTTGAGACTGCCCCCCTGGAGATCAACTCGCGCGTCGTTACGGAAGTGGATGGCCTGGCATTTAAAGACTTCATGTTTAATTTGCTCAAAAACTAGGGATTACATTCCTGCGCTTCAAAGGCCTGATGAACAGCCAGTTAGTCCCTGACGCTGTTACTTTTTATCAAGGAAGGAAGAATCTATGACACCTACACAAGATCCGAACGCCTGGCTGGATGCCTTCCCCGGCGCCATCACCGCTACTGACGAGAACGGCATCATCACCTTTATGAACAAGCCATCCCGGGAGCGGCCCGAAATGCAGGTGGGGCATGATCTGGTCGGCCATTCCGCCATCACCTGCCATAAGGAACCCACCCAGACCAAGGTGCGCAAGCTCTACGCTGAACAGAATCACAACATCTATTCCATCACCAAGGACGGCAAAAAGCAGCTGGTCTACCAGGCGGCTTGCTTCACCGATGGCGCCTTCAGCGGCATCGTGGAGATGGTGCTTGACCTGCCGGATGATATGCCCCATTTCAACCGCGACTTGCCTTCCGACCCGCACTGATTAACGATCCTGTTCGCTGTTTGAGGTATGGCGCGCTTGTTGAGTCTATTCTTCATGGTTTTGCGGTTAAGTGTTGATTAATCTCCCCTGCTCGCTATAATGGAATTAACGATCAGGGAAAGGTGGGGTTCATAATTCAAGTTTTGGTCCGCTATGAAGCGGAAGATTATGAAAAATGGCTCTGGGTGTTCAAGTCCTGGGGGCATGTCCGTGATGCGGCCGGCGCCAAAAACCTGAAAACCTATCACAACATCGACGAAGACAACCAGGTTGTGTATATCGCGGAATGGAACGACCTGGAGCAGGCAACGACCTATTACAACTCCCCTGCGCTGCATAAAGCACAAAATGAAGCCAGCATCATTAAAAAAGAATATTTCCAATTGGTTGAATTGAAAACGTAGTGGAATTATTGTCACTTCGCTCGAAGAGCACTCTTCGAGTGAGCCGCAGGCGAAGAGTCTCGGCTGGATTATATTAATCCTTTATCAATTGGGATCTGATTTTCAACACCCTCATATCTATGGTTGCAAATTGGAGTAAATTGGTATAAAATCTCTTCACATTTGATCCGAAAAGGCAAACCCAGCGCGAGCAGGGGGCGCAAAGCTATGGGTCTAAGAGTTCTTTAGATCGCCAGGCCGCCGAAGATCGTTTTTTCTTTAATGAATTGAAGAGGCCTGGCCAACGCACAGGCTTTTTTTTTCGCAGCCGCTTTCCAGCCAAGTGCCTGATAGTGGAAGGAAGATGATGATGAGTAGTTTGCTTTCTGATGATCCTGGTGGTCGGGAGCCACAGGGATTAAAAATCCTTATCGCTTACGCTGAAGAAGCGGCCGATTTGCGGGTAATTAGCCGCAATCACCCGATTGTCCAAATCCAGAAGAGGGTTCGATGAAAAAATTCCGCCTTCTTTCTTGCTTTCTCTTAATAGTAATCATATCAGGCGTCGTCTTTAGTTCTCCCAGTGTTGCAGTGTATGCACAGGAGATCCTCACCGAGACGCCCACCCCCGAAACGCCCACAGATTCGCCCACACCCGAGCCTTCCGCAACCGAGCCGCCATCCCCTACCCTTCCGCCCGCGGACACGCCAACCCCTCTGATCAATCCGATTGAGACAACCAGCCCAACGCCAACCCTTGAGTTCACACCGACCGAAACGCCTACTCTGGAGGAAATGCTGACCGAGACTCCCACGGAAACGCCTACAGAAACACCCACGGAGACTCCCGAACCCGAGCTATGGCGGCTGGAATACGATCTCTTTTTCTCATACATATTTTTAGACGCGGTAGGCGGCGCCTCAGTGATGGCTGCTGACCTGCGCTCGTTTCTTGACCAGACAGTCGCGGGGGAGGATGCCTGGTACGATCTTTCTCAACGCGAAGATGGAGAAGGCGTGACTTTTTTGCTGGTCATGCAGGGCAATGGTGGAGCGGATCAGTTCCGCCGCATCTACATGGGGCCTCTCAAGAACCGCTTCGGCACAACAGGCGCGGTCACCCAGATCTGGCTGAAGGATACCGGCAAGGGCGGTAAGGACTGGAAACTCTCCCTGGACGCGCAGTTTTCCAACGGCTACTCCTGGCAGGTCGTGTCCAACAAGGGCATCATTGAATCCCAGGGAAACTCCCGCGAGGAGCGCGGCGGTCCGTTGGGCAGCCGCGGCCGCCAGGTGTTTTCCTTCAAAAATGGAAAAAAGGCGGACCGATCGGTTTCACTGAAATACAGCGCACCCTGGGAGCCTGGCCAGCCGGTCACACGCCGCATTTACCTGGACTTCCCTCTGGAGCAGGATCTGCTGCTCACCAGTGAAGGCGGCGAACCCGAACTCGCCTATTCCGAGCCGCCTCCCCTGGAAACCGCAGGGGAAATGGAGCTTAATCTCGGCGCGGCCCCCGACAGCTTTGACTGGCGCTCACTCGGTGCCGTCCCGCCTGTCCGCCACCAGGGCGTCTGTGGTTCCTGCTATGCCTTCGCCACGGTGGGTGTGATGGAATCGGCTATGCTGATCAATGGTATTTCTGCCGACCTTTCCGAGCAGTTCATCGTCTCGTGCACCCGTGATTACAATAACGGCTGCAATGGCGGCTACCCGGATTCACACAAATACCATGTCTCCACCACCGCGCAGCTGCAGTCCGCCCCCGGCGCTGTGCTTGAAGCGGACATGCCTTACGTTCAACGTACCACCTCAACCGTGCAAGCCTGTAAACCGGTAAACCACTCCTATAAATTGATGAGCTGGCACCGTGTCAGCACCACCTGGAATGTGACCGCCACGGTGGATGAGCTTAAAAATGCCATTTACACCAAGGGACCGGTGGCAACCTCCATCTGCTCCCAATCGGCTTTCGCGAATTACAGCGGCGGTATCTTCACCACCAATGAGTCCTGCGGTTCCTCGAAAACCAACCACGCGGTTATCCTGGTCGGCTGGATCACTCACCCGACACACGGAACGGTATGGATCCTGCGCAACGCGTGGGGTTCCGGCTGGGGCGACAACGGCTACATGTACGTCAAAGCCAACACCTCCAATGTCGGCAACTCCGCCACCTACGTGGTCTACCAACCCCTGCCCGACAGCATCCCTCCCATCGTCAGCAAAGTGGATTCCTACAACACGACCGCCGATAACCGCGTAACCATGAATGAGGACATCCTGGTGGATGTCAACAAGCTCATGGTCACCTTCGATGAACCCATGTACTTCAATAATGGCGTGGATGATGTAGCCAAACTCTCCAACTACACCCTCACCCATCTAGGACCCAATGGGGTTCCGGGCGGCGGAGATGATGTGAACATCCCCTTCTCCTCCGCCAGTTATAACGCTGATTCCCGCAAGCTGATTCTGATCATCAATAAAGGGACGTATTTAGGCAACGGCGCCTACCGCTTCGTCATCTCCGGCTCGGGCACAGTCAAGGATCTTTCCGGCCTGCGCCTGGATGGCGATGCCAACGGTACAGCCGGCGGCGACCACGTGCTGGATTTCAGCATGTCCAAAAAGCCGGGCACGCCCTTCCTCTTGCTTCCGTCATCCGGCAGCTACACCAATGACAACACGCCCACTCTCTCCTGGCAGCCGGCTTCGTTGGCTGCATCATACGAGTTGTCCATGGCGCTGGATTCCGCCTTCTCGCAGGTGATTTACACCCGGACCGGGATCTCAGGCACCGCCTTCACCGTGCCCGCCCTTGCCGACGGCAAATTTTTCTGGCGCGTGCGCGCGCTCAACAGCTTCGGCACACCCGGCGGTTGGAGCGTGGTCTGGCCGCTCAATGTGGATACGCAAGCGCCTGCAGCTCCCGCCCTATCCAAGCCGGCTGATCTTTCTTCCAGCCGCGGGGTTCCGTTCTTCTATTGGCTGGCCTCTTCCGGCGCCAAGGTTTACCGCTTGCGCCTGACGGATACGGTGGGAAATGCGCTCTACACATCGGCCAACCTTACCGTGCTCAACCACCGCCCGCCCGAGCAGCCGATCGGTGTTCTGCTTTGGCAAGTGCAGGCTAGCGATGCAGCCGGTAACTGGAGCGCATGGAGCGCGCCGCGCTCGCTTCTCATCCAACCCGCCATCCCCGCCGCGCCCGTTTTGCTCGAACCCAGAAACAAGCTGGTCATGATGGACAGCACCCCCAGCCTGGACTGGAAGGATGTCGCCTGGGCGGTCAATTATGAATTCCAGGTGTCTAAAACCGATACCTTTAAAACCATCATCCAGGGCGGCACTACACCTGGCAGCCAATTCACCCTGATCTCGCTGGAGGACGGCAAGTATTTCTGGCGCGTGCGCGGCATCAATGTGGATGGCGAGAATGGAAAGTGGAGCGCGATCAGCAATTTTGCCGTCGATAATGTGCCCCCGAAAGTTCCGCCGCTGTATACCCCTTTGGATAACAAGACCGTTCGCGGCACGCCCACCTATAAATGGTTGAAAGCCGGCGGCGCCTCCCGCTATGAGTTTCGCTACACCACCCTGCTGGGAGCGGTAATCTATACTTCGCCCGAGTTGAGCGTGCTCAACCACAAACCGCCGCAGCAGGACCTCGGCAATTACCTTTGGCAGGTGCGCGCCCGCGACGCGGCTGGTAACTGGAGCGCATGGAGCAGCCCGCGCGCCATCGAGATCAAGGCGCCCATCCCCGCCCCGCCCAAACTGGCCCTGCCCGCGCTGAAATCCAGCGGCAGCGACACCAGCCCGACCCTGACCTGGTACGCGGCGCCTTACGCGGTGAGCTACGAGGTGCAGGTGGCGAAGAATTATAGATTCAAGGCAGCCAGCATCCTCCAGCAGCAGACCGTGAGCGGTTCGCTGGAATATACGGCCGCCCCGCTGGCGCCTGGCGCCACTTACTACTGGCGCGTGCGCTCGATCAACATCTACGGCGAAAAGGGCAAGTGGTCCGCCTACCGCTATTTCAAGGTAACGCCGTAAGACCACTGGCTGAGCTTGTGCTGAGTTCTGTCGAAGCACCCGTCGAAGCCGCTGGCTGAGCGCCTGCCCTCAGTTTTCCATGAGGGTGTCGAATCCGATGTTGCTTTCAAAACAAGACTCGATCCTGCTGGCGTCCCCGCCAGCAGAAAGAAAAAACCGCTCCTTGAATTGCAGTTCAAATCAGTGAGCGGTTTTTTCGATTGGGTGATCAATCTAGTACGAGAAACTGTTATCCACCTCCGCCAGGACCGCGGCATGATCTTCGCTGAATTCATCGTTGGATGCGACCGTGTAGAAGAAGAGAAAGCCCGGCACCTGGTCGAAGTAGGTGATTCCGCTGATGCCGCTCGCTTCGTTCGACCATTCCAGGCGCTCGCGGCCGTCCGCAAGGCCGACATCGGTTGAGATCCTCAGGTCCTCCCCATACAGACGCCGCATATAATCCGTCGTCACATCGCGCTTCAACACCTGGTTGAGCCCCTCGCCAACATCATTGACCAGCACCGTGATGAAGGCATTCCCATCCGGAGAGGTGAAGGTTTCAATGACCGTCCTCTCGATAGTGACCTCATCCCGCTCCATGTCCCACGCCGAAGGCACATCCAGCGTGAAGGCATCGTTCGGCGCCGTATAAGCCATCCATTCGTCCTCGCTCTCCGGCTCGGGCGCGGCAGGTTCCTCTGCCGGCGCGATCTCTGCGGGTGGTTCCTCAACAACGATCTCATCCTCCATGGCCTGGTCTTCCACACCGCCGCTGGCCGGCACGGTACAGCTCGCGGCTGCAAGCGCAAAGGCCAGGATCAGCGATGAAAATACGATCCATCTATTCTTATTCATTTCTTCCCTTTCTTTTTGTCAATAAGCCAATTCAGAGAGCCATATCCCTGCCAGGTATTTGGAAATTTCCCCGGAAACGCGGCTCGCGCTGGTAGATGAAAGCTCAATTTGCTTTCTGTTAACAGTAGGAGGTAAATGAAGGGGAAGGTATTAATGAAATATTAGAACGAAATGAACTGCACAATTATCCGTCTGGAATCCAACGCCGGCAGTGATTCAGAAAATGAACGTCATAAAAAGTGGGCGTGCTCTTCAGGTGGTTATTTAGAAAGCCAACCTGAAAATTTACTTCTCGGCCATGGCGTTCGCATCCAGGAAGTATCCGGCAAAGGCCGCCGTAACGCCTCCTCAACCCTCAGCCAGCCGTGCGGTAATGCGAGGTTCTGCCGGTTGCCTGACCCGCTGATCCAGGTGAGCGAGCGGCGCGCGTCCCCAACAGAAGCAAGCTGCAAGGTGGTCAGCACATCCTGCGTTAGATAATTCAGCACGCTCTGATACTCCCCGCCTGACCAATAAATCGGCGCTTGAGAACCATCCATATCCGGCGCTTTTCCAGCCAGCCCCATCCCATGCGCGGCTTTATCCAAGCCAAGAGCGAAACCTTTTTCACAGAAGAGATGGAACATCATATCGGTGTGGACCTTCGCCAGGCGGCGGCAGTCCTCATTCCACCCGGATTCTTCATACAAAATATCGAAGTCGAAACCAAGCCCGTTCCATGTGACAATGCGGCTGCCTTCAACCGCACGGCTCGACAGGTAATCAACCAGATGGTTAATGCCCTCCGGCGAGATCTGCTTAAGAATATTTCCATTTTCATCCCGCTCATACCACAGCCGCAGCTGGCCATCCTCCGACAAAGTTGCCGCGCAGCTCACCCCCAACGGGCGGAATCGCATCAGGTCATCCTGGCCTTCCGGTATGATCTTGGCGATCTCCAGGTCAAAAGCCAGATATTTCCGCTCCGAAGGGCGGACATTGGTCTCAATTGTCTGAACGCTGAAAAAGCGGTTTTCCATTTATCCTTTATCCTTAATAGTTTTGAAAAGCCATCATCCTGGTCAAACCAAATGATCGCAATACTCCAGCAGGGGCTTCAGCGCTTCGGGAAAGCCGTGCTGGTAGCTGATGGTCAATTCCTCTCGCGCGCGGGTCATGCCCATGTAGGACAGGCGCAGCCGGTGTGAGACTTGCTCTTCGTCCGGGCTGCCGCGGAACAGGTCCTGGATCTGGGTCAGGAAAACCGCCTGGTATTCCAGCCCCTTGAAGCGCTGATAAGTTCCGATGTTCACCTCCGGGTTGCTGATCGCGTTGATGTAGGCTGCCAATCCGCTTTTATGCGGGGTCAGCACCGCGATCTGCGCAGCCGGCACACCCGCCTGGATCAGCGCGCGCACGGATTCCGCCGTCATACGCAGCTCGTCCTCGCGCGATTCAAAGCGCCGGATCAGCGGTTTTTGTCCATCGCGCATGAATGGATGATCCACATCCGGGATGACCAGCTCGCCCTCCTGTTTAAGCAGGTCCTGCAGCATCTGGTTGCGCTCAATGACCGCATACGCCGCATGGTAGATCTGCCGTGTGTTGCGGTAGGGCACCTTCAACCAGCGCGTGCGGCCCACCACCGGAATCCCTTTTTCCTTCCAGGAGAAGAAGCGGTAAATGCTCTGCGTGGGATCATCCGCGATGAAGATGGAGGTTTTGCGGGGCTTGACCAGTTTGAGGATCACCTGGAACCAGGATGGGGCAAAATCCTGCGCTTCGTCGATCAGGATCGCGTCATACTTCTCCGGATCAACCTTCCCTGAAGCGATCCCTTCCAGCGCCACGCCAGGCACCTCCAGCCAATCCAGCGCTTCCGACTCTGCTTGGCGCCGCCGGAACGCTTCCAGCACGGAGTAGATCAGCGAACGCTGCAGCTGGCTGACGCGCGCCTGGTTTCCCCTGCCCCTGCGCGGTGCGTTCAGATAGGACTCTCTGCCGTCTAACCCGGTTTCCAGGATCCACTGGATCTCCTCTTCAACGAATGCCCGGCTCAGGGTGTTGACGATATCAAATTCCCGCCCGTGCTCTCTCATCCATGCCTTGAATTCATTATCCGGGTTCCATGTCCGGAACGGTTCGATGATCTCCTTGCAGACTTTATGGAAATTGGCCACGCGGATGTTGTCAAAGCCGCGCAGGTCCGCTTCCAGCCGTCCGGTGAGTTCCCGGTTATAGGTCATGACCAGCAATTTCCAGTCCGGATAGGCGGCCGAGAGGACCTTGGCGCGCTGGATCAGCACCAGCGATTTTCCGCTGCCCGCGACACCCCGGACGAGGCGCACGCCCAACTGCTCCGCTAGTTTCTGCTCTTCCGGCAGGATCTCGCTTTCCCGGGGCGCTTCCTCATCGACCAGCGCGAGTTGGGTTTCTACGCTAACCTGCGCTTCTTCCACATCCTCAGCCACCGGCTCCACCACCAGCTTCTCCTGAACCTCATCCAGGATAATTGCCGGACGGTCCTCCGGTTCGATCAGCACGGTCGGGTTGATCACCGCGCGGATGTGGCGCAGCTGCTCGCCGGTCAGCGCCGCGGCGCGCCCTTCGGGGATCATCTCACGCAGCCGCTTGAGGATGATATCCGGCCCGATATCTCCCTGCCCCATGACCAGGTTGTCCCCCAGCGCCTTCCGCAGGTGAGAGGTAGCCGCCGTTCCCAGGTTGGGGAAGACTACCCCATATCCCCAGGGCACCTCCAACTGCTGTTTTTCATTCAACAGTTCGGGGATCTCTTTGAGATTTTCCTGCAGCGCAATGGCATAGTCTCTGGCAGTGAAAACCGGATTCTTCTCATCCCGTTCCTGGTTTCCGCGGCTGCGGATGCGCACCTGGTAGCGGTCGGCTTGGAGGATATCCACCCAATCCTTGACCTCCAGCACCAGCACGCCGTAATTCGTCACCACGATGAAATCGGGAAAGCGCTGCATGCGCCGGTGCTGCAGCGGGCACTCCACATACACGGTGAAATCGCGCGGGAGATTGTTCTTAAGATTTTTGAGAACAATCCGCTCGCCGTGGGTCGCGTCTTCTCTGAGGAATCCCTGCACCTCTGCCATGTTTTCCCTCCTGGAAATGTGTCAGCGTTGAATGTATTTTACATGATCTGGTTATGCACCCGATAGAGACCGTCTTTGGCGATGCGTTTCCAGCGCTGCATGGGGAAGAGCGCCATCGCCCGGCGGTAATCCTCGAGCGCCAGGTCATACTGGCTCAGGGCTTCATAGGCCTCCGCGCGCTTGAAATACACCATGCCGTCCGAGGGATATTGCAGAACCAGGTCGGCAAACATCACCTCCCCTTTTTCACGGTTCGCCAGCATCTGCTGCTTGGCCTGCTCGGCTTGATCCGTAATCTCGCGCCAATTCTCCTTAAAGATCCCCATGCTAATATTATGGCATAAATTCGGCGGGGTGCAAGATGATGGAATGTTTAGATAAGAACGATGTCCAAAGACCAGAACAGGAGTTTTGGTCGTAGGTACCCTGCCGGCGATCGCCTGAATTTAATGCAGCAATGAGAATTGTCGTTAGGCGTTTTCCGCTTGGATTTCATTATGAAGATCGTGAAAACATCGGTGATCCAGATAATCAGGAAAAGTATAAACGCCGGTGATCTGCAGGTAACAGCGTTCAGGGTAATTAGCCCATCCGCGTGCCAGGCCGATACGTATAAAAATTTCACGGCCACTGAACACATATCGGTTGGCAAATTCCTCGATTTCTTCACTGGTTCGGTGGCAGCACACCCTTTGATGATCAATGTAGGCTTGGAAGGTCAGGTCAACAATCTTTAATTGGTAGTACGTATCGCTGGCATCAAAAAATGACACGCGGTAGTCCCAGCCGCGATCGAAATTACGGTGTTTGAAATCAAACATACGGTGTGGCTGGATGGTGCCCAGCGATCGGTTTCCCTCACCGGTCTGGATATAAACGGCTCGCTGTCCATGCTCATTTCGGATTTCAGCCCCAAAAATCGTTGCCAGGTCCGGGTCGCAGATTTTCCTTAAGATCGTCAGTTTTTTCTCCTCACTCACATCTCCTAAGACTTCAAGGGAGTCCATATCTGCATGCCAATCTTCTGTATGCGGTGGATGAGGATCGTGCTCCAGCAGATCGAGATTAATTCGAGTAAAAGGGCGGATGATCGTTCCATTCTGGCAGCACCAATCTTGGTGGATCCGGTCCTGCCGAAATAACGGGCGAATGGCCTCGCCTCTGTTTGTGACTCCTGCGACGCAAATGAACGGTTCCCTCATTCGGGTAATGTCTGTGACAGCCATGAGTGTCTTCATTTTTTTCCCTCCGACAATTAATATTTTTATAGATGAATTATTTCAATGTTTTCCCATACCTCTTTCATCATTTCCGCCGCAAGTCGCCGATGACAGTGATCTGCCTCCGCCTCGCTGCAGAGCAGGCAGCAGGTTTTTTCTTCAAATATCTTTTTGTCCAGGCCTACGGGCATATTTCGATCATTCTGCAGCTTCTTGTAACTCGTCTCATACGCCAACCAGTCCTTATTCTCGCGATATGCTTTCATCATCTCTTTTTCCGGAGCAAGTTCTGGAAGGTAGGTGTATTCAATATTGCCTAATTCCTTGAGGAAATATGCCAGATCGCGATCCTTGGCAAAGCCGGCCAGCTGCCCGCCGGGATGGACGCGGATGTCGATGACTCTCTCAACACCATTTCTCTTTAAAATATCGAAAAATTCTTCAGCACTCTTTTGTGTAAATCCAATGGTAAATATCTTCATTTTCTTTCCTTTTTTCCGCAGGCGGACTCTCGAAGCGCTTCACAAGAGTGAAGCGCGGAGACCCCCGAAGCGAGACACCGACCGGGTGTCATCGCGTAGGGGGTAGGCGTGAAACCGATGGTGTAGATTCTCATCTCTGCTCCTCCTAAAATAACTCAGGTTGTTCGGCGGGTGGGGAATCCGGTAAGTTGCGGATCTGCCGGGCGTTGACCAAATTACGATCTCCACGGATATGGACCACTTCAATATCCTGCGCCATCAAATATCGTGCGATCAAATGATGGCGATGGCATTGACTTGGGTCTTCCTCGCTGCACATGACAGCAGTCTTTTTCTCTTTGGCTATCCGCATCAACCGTCCGATTCCCTCAAGGAAAAAATCTTTCGTCATAACCGTTGGATAATCGACCTCTTTGAGGTAATCTGTCTTTTCGTCCGGCAGGCGGCCTTTTTTGTAGCACGTGGGATCCTTGGGCCGCCCGCCCAACTGCTCGCCAAAATACCAGTATTCGATACCTCCCCGCTCCAGCGCCCTCATGAGATTCTCACGGTTAAATTGCGTCACATATTGGCTGTAAGGCGAACTGCGCACATCCGCAAGGATTTCGATTTCGTTGTCTTGCAGCAATTCAATGAATTTTTGAGTGTCAATATTGGAGTGGCCGATGGTGTAGATTTTCATTCTCCTGCCCCCAGCAGTCCAATGATCTCCTTCATTTGCCCAACCAGCGATTCAACTACTCCATCCTTTTCCTCATTCACTGGCATGTATAGCGGGATAAAGGTCCATTTCCCATCCTCCAAAACCAAACGGGAAGGTTCTTCGGCTTCCAATCTGATCAATCTTTCTCGGATCCGCTCACTGTAACTCCAGTGTTTACCGCCCGTATCCATCACATTTAACCATATCGGGGTTTCCCGGTATCTTCCCCATAAGCGGGTGTTAAATTGCAGCATGCAGCCAAAACCATGCATGACCATATATCGCCCATAACCGTCGCGTATTGGTGTCGCTTTCAATCCTTTCAATGATATCAAACCCTCCGCAGCCAGTGTTTCGGTCACTCGATCTATCAGGTCCGGGTATTGTGTCAATCTTTTCCCGATCCCCGATGATAATTCCTCTGACCGTAGCGGCAGGAACGCCTCGCTGTCCATCCGTTCGCATAATCCAAAAAGCTGTTCAATGTCGGACAAGGTGATCAGGTCCCCCTCGGCTTCCACAGCTGCACGCATCACGTTCAGCAGCGCCCGCCAGCTCGTCAGAATCAGGGCTTGATCTTCATCCACCCGCGCCGTTCGAAATATGTGGCTCTCGTTTTCCATCACCGAAATCGTCATCCTGGCTTCCGTAGCGCGCCGCAGCAGTTCCGGCCACAGCGTGGCAAACCGCATTTCAGGCGCGATAAAAACCAGTGCCGTCCCGTCCCGCTTTTTCAGTCGCTTCAAATAGGTCACTGGTTGGTTGCCCGTCAGCCCCGCCCAGAATTTCGCCTCCCCGATCACTGTTTCCCGCCCCTCGCTGTCCTTCCCGATCAGATCGGGGATTTCGCTCTCCTCCCCCTGCGATTGTGACTCGAAGTTGAGTGTCTCCGGGATCATCGCGCCGCTCTGCGCGATGAAACGCGTCAGCGCCTGGTTGGCAGCCCGTGATTTGCCCAGGATGAAGCACAGCGCTTCGGTGCCCAGGTTCTCCGGGCTCTGGCTGAATCCAAAGGCTAAATGTCCAAATAGTGATTGGTTCATGTTGTATATTATTTCTGGGTTTACAAAAAGAAAACCGGTTGGCCGCCCACCCCGCCGAACTGCATCCAGTTGGAGTTGGTTGATCCTGCTTCCTTCATGTTCGTGAAGGTAAGGATGAGCCGCCTTGGTTCATTGCTTGGTCGGCAGTTTTGATAATCTCCTATATATACAATATTCTTACCGTTGGTTTCATCGCGTTTATAGACGATGACTTTATCGATCCCTACTAAAGAATTTTCGTTGATGACCCAGTTTCCGGTGCTGCCGTTGCCATCCCGGTCTAAGTAAAAATGTGGACCTCGGGTGAACAGGACTACCGCCTTCTCCCCAACGTTCAAGACATCTTTGGCTTTCTCGATCATTATTCCTCTTCTTCAGGGACTAGGATCCATATTCGCTTCAATGGTAATTCTGCTTTGGTGGTATCGGGCAGCTTGTCATAATATTTTTGAAGGTTCTGCACCAGGTCTGCTCCATCCCACAAGCGGATCTTGAAAAATTCGTGAACTGCTTCGCGTTCCACGGTGCCTCGAAAGCCGGCCCACGCGACGATCAGCCCATGCTCAGCCCGAAAACGGTCCATTACGCCCGAGAATGATCGCAGCACATCAAAATCCACGGGGGTGCTGCCGGATTTGACCTGAACCGCAAGTTTGGGGCTTTCGAGGCCTAAGGCGCCGCTTCCCGCCAGGATGTCCACACCCCCATCAGCGCCGCAGGTGAAACCCGCACGTGGTAACCCTGCGCAATTAATAGATCGCCGACTAATTGCGCCAACTCATGTCCCTTATATTTTTGATCGATATGGGCCATGATCTGGTCTTGCGTGATTTGTTCAATGTCCAGTTCTTCCTCGAGGAGTTCAGCTTCTCCATTTTCAATATGTCCATTTTCCCCCGCTAATTTGGCCCGAATTCTCGCTTCAGCATTGTTCCTTGAAATTTCACACACGGTTAATAAAGAACCAAAGGAATAGCGGAGATCATTATCGATCTCCTTACGCGGGATTTCCTTCAACCAGTGGACTGGAATAAAGTGTTTTGCTCCATCCGGATTCTGATCGTTATATTCATATTCACCGGTCACTTCTCCGATGATGACCGCAGGTTTCGCTTTCAGGGGTAAGGCGACAATATTCCCTCTCGCTAATTCGTGGCTGAATCTCCACAGCATCCCTTCCCAGTGTTTCAGTTTTCTTTGCTTTTCACCTGGGTAAATCTCATTAAGGGATTGGGCGAGTGCATCTTTGCTCGTGTACAGTCTCAGATCGGGAACCTCATCCCATCCCACCACTGCCACATTGTTTGATACGGCAAAATCCTCTCGCTCTCCATACCTTCCCGCGCGTACTAACCATAAAGACATTTTTCCTCCTGCTTTCTCAGTTGAAGTTAATGGTTTTTTTGGATTTACTTATTTATTAAAACTTCTGTAGCTCCCATGCGATACATTTTCGTTTTTCTATTCATCAGAAATTAATTCGTTTTTGAATGGATCCATAACTGATAATGCCAGTATTGATCGGTAGAAATGTTCTGTTTCTAAACTTCCTCAACAATGAGCACTTCCTCGCCCAGCATGTCCGTGATCTTCACCGCGATTTTGGTTTTCTCTTTTCCGATCGGCAGCTCATATTCTCCCGCCACCAAGTCATCTTTCTTCTCCGGCACATCCGCCAGGACGACATTGAGTAGATTCCCGTCATAGTCCGGGTCGATCATCACGCTGTCCACCATGCTGCGCCAGTCTTCAATGCTTGGGGCGAGTACGCCAGATTGGTCTTGCAGGCGCTGCAGGATGGAAGGGGAGATGAGATCCTCGATCTGGATCTTAGCCGTTTCGCCTTCGCGTCGAATGTGGGCTCTCGCCTGCGCGGGTTGGTGTGTGAAGAAACCGCCGTATTTCGGGTCGGAGCGCAGCTCCACGACCTCGATCTTGTTGGGCAGGTTCCCCTGCCGCCGCAGCCGGTTCCAATTTTCCAGCCATTCCGTCACGGACAGTTCTTTGCCCAGAGCCGCCACCACAATGTCCCGGTCTTCTTCTGGACGGTTGCCCAGTTCATTCTTGATCTCCTCCAGATCCAGAGGTGAAAGCGGGTGATTAAAGGGGATGATCTTGGCCAGTTTCTTGCCCAGGACGCCGTCGAAGAAGGCGTCCGTTCGCGAGCGGGTGATGCCCATGTGCTCGCATGCCAGTTGTACCGCCTCGTTGTGCTGGATCTGCAGGTCGTAATCATTCACTTGGTATGTGTAAAAAGAGGATTGGCAGGGGGTTGGGTGATCATCCGTGCTCACGCCCGGCAGGGAGGGATTTAGGTCCTGCTGCTCGTTGATGATCTTTTGCAGCCGCATGGCGGTCGTTTGTATCGCGCCTTTATTAATATCACAGCCGATCCAGCGTCGTCCCAGCTTTTGTGCCACCGCTGCTGTAGTGCCTGATCCAATAAAGCAGTCTAGAACAATGCTGTTTATATTTGTACTAATCTGCAAAATTCTTTCAAGCAGGGATTCTGGTTTTTGAGTTGGGTAATAAGTGTCCTCATTAGCTTGTGAATTAACAGGAAAGATATCAGTCCAAATTGTTGTTAATGGCGCGCCTTGTAATTCATCGAAATATCTTTTATAACGAGCAACTCCATTAGAGGTATATTCAAGTCTTCCAGCTCTTTCATACTCTTTCATTCTTTCTCTAGTCACTCGCCATACTTTCCTAACACCATTCCATTCATAATCAAGATTTGGTCGGTTTGGATTTGGGCTTATCAGGCTATCAAGAACATATCTTCTTCCACTTTCATCGATATTAGTAAATCTACTTTTATATTCTTCAGTGTAATTTGTTAGTTGTTGATTCCAAATTGGTTCGATAGCACTACTATACACAAGTAAATTGTCATGGGCTACACTCAAACCATATTTGACATTCCCCCTGGGTGTAGATCTTTTCCAAATTACCTCAGAAATAAAGCCTGATTCTGAGAAAACTTCATCAAGTATTATTTTAATATAGTGATTTCGATGATAATCTAAATGAATCCATATTGAACCACTCTCTGAAAGAAGCTCCTTAAGTAAAAGAATTCTTTCATAGATAAACTGAAGATAATTATCATTTCCCCAAATATCTTCATATTGTATTTGTTCTCCTAATGAATTATTAATCCCAGCTAATTGGTATTGGTTTTGCTTTCCTTTTAGTTTTATTCTCCTGATGTAATCCGCCCCGCTATCAAAAGGCGGGTCAATATAGATCAGGTCCACTTTTCCCCGGAATCCATTCGCTAAAAGATATGCCAGCACATCCTTGTTGTCCCCGTGGAAGAGCAGCCCGCCCTTCGGGAATTTCTCCGGCCAGTCCTGCCAGTTTTCATCCTTCAATTCTTCGTAGGTTTGGCTCTTTGGCGCAAAGGATTCGATCAGTTGGGCCGGGTAGGCTGTCACCTGGTCCACCGGCCGCTTGCCCACCCATTGCAGCATCGGCCGCCCCTTGGCTTTTTGGATTTCAACTTGTCCGTTCATTTCTGCCATATTCTTTACCTATCCGTTCAATATGAATGCTTGCAGTTGTTCAACAAATTGCGGCCACTTTACGTAATACCGTTTCAACTTGTGGATGCTCAGGTTATTCTGCTTTCCTCTTCCTGCTCCCGCCATCACCGCCGATTTGGCTTGGGCGTTGTCAAACAAAGCGAATCGGTCAGACCCCACGGGAAGCAGGCAGTCCATGATTGCCCACTGTATGGACTGATTAAGCATTGTTAATTCACTATCCGGTTTGATCAATAGGTCGACCTGCGCGCCTATTCCTTGAGAATTGCCGATCCCGATTCCACCATTTCTCTGGCCTCGGTTTTGTTTGATTTCAATGAAGCGGATCCTCGTGCCAAAAGGGATTTGGATAAAGAATCCTAAGTCAAGTCCAAATCCTTCAAAGTAACTGAATTTAAGCGAATGGCTCTCAAGCGTTTGGCAGCATACATTCAGGACTTCATTTTGAAAATCCGCCTCGCAGGTTATTTCAGTATCAGGTTCAGGAAAATGGTCAAACATCGATAATCTCCCGTGTATTTTTTAATTGATCATATCCCAGCGCATCCGAACGTACAAATATCATCTCATATTTGAGCAGGTCCGGATTGAGGTCCACCCATTTGCGCATCGCCATGCTCTTCACTCCGTGCTCGCCCTCCACATTGTCTTGTCTTTTGTTTTCGGCTTTGATCTCCACAATCAGGCAGCGCCCATCTTTTCGCCGGATCAGGAAATCCGGGGAATACCGGTGCCACCCGCTGTCTTCCCCGCGGTAGTGAAGGTAAAAATCGGTTTTTTCTGGGTCGGTCAGCGCCCCCGTGAAGTAGATATCCTCAATTTCATCCGGCTTTACCTTGAGCAGATTGAGAACTTCTTCGAAAAAGTTTTGTTCAGGTCCCGAGTCGAAATTATACGGGTCGTAGTGAAAACCGAATTCGCCGGCTTTTTCCCGCCAGTCTTTCCAACGGGTCAGCAGGTGCTCCCGGTCGATCGGCACGCTGATCTCGGCCGTCCAGGTTTCCACGCCCTGGTCATCTTTTTGCAGGCTGAATCCGTCTGGCTTGATCAATGCCAGCGCGATTTCCACGATTTCTTCCATGATCTCGAAGTCTGCAGTTGCGGTTTCCAATTGGGCTGCCAATCCATCCAGGGCTCGCATGGGAATTTCCGTTGATTCCGGGTAGGCTTTTCGCAGTGCTTCATGGATTTGATAAGCGTTGCCGTGGTAATTGGCAGCCAGTTCGACGGCGGCCGAATAAAGGTCGATCATCCTTTCTACAATATCAAGCTCATACTCGCTTTGCGTCTCGCGTAGTGTTTGCGGGTTGCTCTTTTGGTTGGATAAAGCGAATACGGTAACCTTGGCTTTCTGCTTGGAGAGGTCCACAGGGTTGAATACCATCTCGGGTTTGGTTGTCGCTTTGGGGACCACAGTTCGCACCTTTTGCCGCACCACCAGCGGTGGGACATCAACCTTGCGAAGCTGAATGATCTCTTTTCGTGTGCGCGTGCTTTGTTGGTTTAGCTGGCTGACAGTTTCTCCGTAGGTCTCCTGGAGCTGCTTGTCGAGGATCGATCGGTTGTCCATCGAAAGATAGATGGCTGCCTTGGCTCGGTTCCCCGGCACCTGTCGCAGGCATCGCGAAGCGGCTTGTAGGACAAAGTTGTTGGAACTCTTGAGTTTTCTCGCCAGGGCGCAGCCGAACAGGGCAGGCACATCCCATCCCTCCACGCCGCGGTTGACCAGCAAGGCGACTCTTTGCTCGGATGTTTTGAATCGGTCGAATTCTTCCTTCTGTTCATGGGCGCTGTGGTGTTCGACGATCCAGGTGATCGGCAATCCCATGGAAGCCATGCTGGTTTCTACGCTGGCTCGTAGTTGCCCCGCGTCGTCGGTTTGCGGAAAAAATATGGCGAGTTTGGCAGGTGTTCCATTGGGCAGCCGCACATCTCTGTAGTGGCCAAAGAAATCTCGTAGGACAAAATCCAGGTAGCTGGCGGTATCTCCCTCCAGGTCAAACCCTTTGATATTGCCCGAAACCTCTTTTAAGATACCATCCTGGATCCCTTGCGATAATCCGTACCATACAACGACTTCCTTTAATACCTGGTGTTTAAAATAAGGCGTGCCAGTGGTGTTCACCACTGCGATAAGATTGGTTTTGTGGTTTTCTCGCGATTCCGAATTGGATGAGTGCGGATTGTACAGGTAATCTACCGTCTTTCGGACCTTCTTCAGTTCGCTGTCCATGGACTGGCCGTAAAGGTGGTGTGCTTCATCCGAAAAGATGGCCAGGTTTGGCAGGCTGGCGATCGCTTGTAATCTTAAATTTGCTACTTCAGCTCGGGCTTCATCTTCCCGCTGGTTAGAAAAGAGATTGCCAATTTCGCTTTTGCGGATGGTTTCCTTCTGAATGCGGATCTTCTCAGTGTTTGTGACCACTACATTGTAGGAACTGCCATGGATGATGGGGATGGTAGGGTCGCCGTCGCGTGTGAAAGTGATCTTTACGGAAGCGGCAAAGAGTTTGTACATTCGAGGCGGCAGGATGGCGTCAAACCGCATGGCTGCCAATTCTCGCAGGCTTTCGATGATCGTTTTCCCTGGGGCGAATACCAGGGCATTCTTAACGAACTGGTGTTGTGGATATTCCTGTGCCATCGCGAATTCGCTGGCGAAGATGCTCCCGATCAGGATCGTCTTTCCTGCTCCCATTGCCAGCGCCATGATATAACTCGGGTATTCAATTTCCAGGGTTTCTCTTAGCGCCTCAAGGTGGAATCGCTTGACCAATTCATCATCTTCGCGGACATCGCGCAGCAATCCATCGAAGCCTTTGTTTAATGCAATGTCTTTCAAGTCAGGGTGGTTGATACCCAGAGCTTCCATTCTTTCGGGGATAACTGGGATGAGTCGTTGGTAAAGATCCAGGATATGCGGAGTTTTCTCAATGAGACGAAGATACCAATAAGTTTCTAATGCAATTATTTGAGGGGCTCTCAGCTTGAATCCGCTGACTTGTGGATTAGCCACCCATTCAAGGATTTCACTGATGATCGGGTGATCATCACAGGAGTACTGAGAATCTCGCCAATTATTGACTCGTTCTGCCAACGCCTGGAAAAGGTGCAATGATATTCCTCCTTAACTGATAAAAAAAGCTTCTTTGATTTTACAACATTGGGCTGGGTAGACCGGGCTTTCCTGCCCGCTTGCTCTCTAATCCTGGCAGCAACTTTCTATATCAGCAGCTCGTCAGCGTAAGAATAGGGGATCAATTCAAACATGGAATTCTCTTGATAAGCTTTCTCTTCATGGGAAAAATTCTTAATGTCCTTGCTTGTAAAATATTCAAATCGGTTTTGGACATCTTTAATGATTGCCCATTCATTGTCGTTGAAAGCATCCACCTTGGGTGCAGTTGAGCTTTTAAAAACTTCACCCTGATAATTACCAATGAATTGCATCTCTGTGCTTATGGAAGGGTCCATCTCAAGCATCATTCCCAGCAGAAGTTGAAATCCTTCCGGAACAGGACCATAAGGGTATTTTGCATACGCAAGTCCGGTCAATGAGTGCTTAAACTCCTTAAACGCCTTGAAATCAGAATAAAACAGCAGCTTCATTAATTTTGTTTTTACCACCCCAAGCGGGTAAGCAAAATACTTGACCAGGTGAAGGACTCGGTTGAAATCGGTGGTCTTGTATCCGGAGAAAATATCTGCTTCCCTGCGAGACGAGATTTTGGAGAAATAATATTCCTTGATAATTTCGTTATCGAGGATATTGCGGATATGTTCGTGTTTTGATTCAGGAATAACGAAAGGTTTTTCTTTGATCAAGGATAATAAATTGGTCGGTTGCAGTACAAATTTTAGCAGCTGGTCATGCGCTTCGTCTTGCAGTGACCCGTTCTCATATCGACTTAAAGTAATATCGCCAAAACCCAAAAGACTGCTGAGTTCCTTTTGGGTGAGGTTGTATTTCTTTCGGAATTCAACGATTTGTGCCGGAAAAACCATTCCTTTCCTCTTCCGGTATTCCTCATAAGCCAAGGCGTAAGGATCATTTTCCGAATTCATATCTTCAAATTCCGCTTCGCATTCCGAGCACTTGAGAAGTTCCACCTTAACCAGGATCGCTTCTCCTTTAACGTTAAATTCTTCTTCCTGGGTGATTGTTACCCATTCGGTTGTTTTGCCGCACTCCGGGCAAACGCGATTCATTTTTCTCTCCACTTTAAAATTTTTTATGAGGATAATTTAGGCATTCTCTCGCAAAATGAAAGGACAGGCAGTACACCGTATCAAATTCTTCACCGCTGTTATTCATACCTATAAGCTTTATTTTTATATACACTTCTTTTCCCTGGATGATTCGGCCGAAGATCCAGATTTCATTTGAGGTACCGTATTCAGGTGAAGGTCCTTCGGAGTAATCCCGCGGCGATAATGAGCAGATTTCATTGATAACATCATTTTGTGTATATCCCAATTCAGTAATGGTTTCCCGATTTTCTTTTTTACTTCTGAGATGGAAGCTTTTTCGAGATGTTTTTCTAACCTCATAAAGGAATTCCTCAATTTCCTCTTTCGTTGCCGTTGGCAATGGTCCTCCTCACTAAGCTCATATCACCTCCCGAAGTTGATCAATTATAATTTATCATATGATAAATTATAAGTCAATAGTTATTTTATGGTTATAATGCTTTGTCTAATCCCAATTGGTCTTTGATCCCTCCGATCGCAGCGCTCAATAATTCAAGTATTGGCGAATCCTCCAGTTCATCTTCTTTGTCCAACTTCAACATGCTCAACACCATCTTGGCTGCCTGCAGTTGGATTCGTTCATCCTTGCTGGACAGCGCCCTTCTCACCGCCTCCGTCGCCGCGTGCGAAAGCTCCAGCATCTCCTCCCGCGCCTGCTCGCGCAGTATGCTCCTTCTTTCCGCCAGCGCCTTAATGAACCGTGCGTCCTGCGTCCGCCAGTAATACAGCGTCTGCCGGGTGATCTTCATCGCCTTGGCGATCTCCGTGTCCGTCTCCCCTCGCATCATCATGTCCATGGCTCGTTCCTGCTTCTCGTTCTTCACGATCGTGATCGCCTTTTCCTCTTCCATCTTCCTCCGCTTTCTCCTTTTCGTAAACTGCATTATTCGCACATTCCTGGTTCGAAATCAACCTGTCAAAATATGAATCCTCCCTTTTTCATAAATATTCGTTCCTTCGGAACAAACCCTCTACTTTTTTTGAAAATGACAAAAAACGACAAAAAATGTAAGAAGAATCTCCGGGGAGATGGAGAAGGTGATGGGTGTTTCCGCACTTTCCTTGAGAAGAGCGCTCTCTGCAAGCACACTTTGGGTGTTGCGCCCTTCGGGTCGAGCAGAATGACAAATATTTCTATCTGTGTTGACTGGAAACCATCCCCGAAGGGGATCTGTGTGCAGCTGTGGTTAATTACCCCTACACGGACATGTTAAAATCAGCCAGTTAATATGGATTTTTCTGACGCCTTCACCGCCATCCAGGAACTGATCGCCGAGTGCGCCGGCGACTCGGACCGCTTTGCCGAGCGGCTGCGCGCGGAGCGCATCCCGCACCTCTCCTACAGCCAGGTGGCCACGGTGGAGGCCTGCCCCTACCGCTACTACCTGCAGTATGTGCGCGGGATCGAGCCGGACCCGGTGCCGGAGTACTTCACCAAGGGCAAGTTGCTGCACCAGCTGATCGCGCGCGATTACAGCAACGGGCACAACGGGCGTACACTGAGCTTGTCGAAGTGTCGCCCTGCGTATGAAGACGAGGTAGCGCTGCAGTTCAGCGGCGAGAACCTGGCGCACCTGCTCAACGCGCTGGAGCTGCACCGCCGGCATGCCTGGCGCGGGGCGCAAGTGCTGGGGGTGGAGCATCCCTTCGTGATGCGCGTCGATCCCACCTTGCCGCCGCTGGTTGGGGTGATAGATCTTGTACTGAAGGAAAATGGCAGCTACCTGCTGGTAGACCACAAGACCGGGCGGAATTTCTACCCGGATGACGAGCTGCAGGTGGCGATCTATGCGCGCTACATCCAGCAAGCCTACGGCGGGGAGTCGGTCCGGCTGTTTTACGACCACTACCGCTGGGTGCCGAACCTGGAGCGCATCCGCAAGCCGGCCTTCCAGCGGGTGGAGGCGCGGGCTGACCCGGCGCACTGGCCGCAGGACCTGGCGAGGATTCGCGCAGCGTATGGAATGATACGGGAGATTCAGGAAATTTTTGAGCATTGGAATCCCCTTCACGAGAATGGCAGGAAGCCATTTCGTTCCGAGGACCTCCGTAATTCGCTCTTGCGAATTACTTCGGCGTCTGGGGAGTGTTTCCGCTGCCCGTACCGGGGGATGTGCAGATAATTGTCATTGCGAGAAGCGTAGCGAGTGCGAAGCCTCCTCGAAGAGGACGAAGCAATCTCCCACAACTAACTACAATTTATCATTAAGAAATTGAGTCAGACATCCCATGGCAGGAGATCGCCACGTCGCCCTGCGGGCTCCTCGCGATGACAAATTAAAAAGCTCAAGCCGAAATCCTTCCCCTAGTGGGACGGTGCCCAAACGCTGCGCTCGCAGTGACAGATTTGGGGAGGGGAACTGCACTTCCTTACCCCCACCCCGACCTCCCCCATCAACTGCGTTGATAGGGGAGGAGACATCAACATGTTAAAATCCATCCTATTAATGGACTTCGACCACGCCTTCACCGCCATCCAGGAGCTGATCGCCGAGTGCAAGGGCGACTCGGACCGCTTCGCCGAGCGGCTGCGCGCGGAGCGCATCCCGCATCTCTCCTACAGCCAGGCGGCCACGGAGGAGGCCTGCCCCTATCGCTACTACCTGCAGTACGTGCGCGGCATCGAGCCGGACACGGCGCTGGAGTATTACACCAAGGGCAAGTTGCTGCACCAGCTGATCGCGCGCGATTCGCCGTTGTAGTCAACGATTCCTGTTTCTACGCATTCGCAGGAAGGCAACTGGAAATCAGGGGCTTTTGACTAATGGTTAAATTCTCGCCGGCATTCAATCTCTTTTTGATTCTGCCAGTTCGGCTGTTGTCAGAAGAAAAGCATTGCGGGATGGATCGAGCATGAAGAGACCGTCAGACCGGCGCTCAAATGCCACACCTTTTTCTTCCAACAGCCCGTCCATGCGCTCCAGTTCCTGGGCGTTGGGAAGGTAGAATGTGTAATAGAGCAACCCCAGGGCATCTTCAGGGGGAGGTGGAGCGCCCTCTCCCTGCCAGGTATTAAAGCCGATGTGATGGTGGTAAGCACCGGCGGAGACCATACCCATGCGGAAATTGCGCGCCGTCCCCATGTCGTCAAAACCGAGCATATCATGGTAAAAACGGAGCGTTTCATCCAGGTCAGCAACATAGAGGTGAAAATGCCCCATGCGGGTTTCAGGTGGGGATGGCTCATCCAGGCGGTCATCTCCCTTAAGATTGGAGAAGAGCGCCTCCAGGTCCATGGGGTCACGCCCGCCGCTGATGGTGCCATCGGCACGACGGACGAAAAACTGGCCGCCGCTGATCTCGTTCACTCCATCTTCGGGCGACTCGCAGTACAACTCAATGTTATTTCCCTCGGGGTCGTCCAGATAGGTGCTCTTGGTCATCACGTGGTCGGTAGGATAATTGGCAACCTTCAAGGCAAAGAGACGGGCGACGGCGCGTGCCATTTCACGGCGGCTGGGTAAGAGAATCGCAAAATGATACATACCTGTCACCCCCTGATAACGACGGCCATTTTGCACCTGTGTCATGCGTACCAATTCGCGGTTGTTGATGCCCAACGCGGCGCTTTGACGCCGTTGCCATATCAACTGCAAGCCGATCGCCTTTTGGTAGAAGTCAATCTGATTTTCGAGATCAGCAACCTTGAGATGAATGTAGCCTGGGAGGCTTTCAACATGTATGCGATCGCGGGCGATGGCCTGCGGCTGCATGAGAGGATTATCTATCATTCTAATCACCTTTTCGCTAATTGTTCCGCGGGTGATGCGACCTGAACGGCGCTCCCGCTGATGAAATTGTAGGCATCCACGATGAGTTGGAAAACTACCTCCAATTCTTCCATATCCAGTGGTGTGTAAAGCATCACCATGCCTGGGATCCCGATGCGCTCAGCGAGTGGATGCGTCTCCGCCCAACCTGTTTTGATGGCCTCACGGGCGCGCGCTGGTGGGAGCGTGACATGCAGACTGCCGTCCGGGTGAATATGGGCAAACTCGCGCCCCGCCAGGATGAGTTCGGGATGCGCTAAAGGGAGTTCTTCATCCAGCCACAAAGCGCGCGCGCCGCGGACTGAAATCCGCGTCGGTTCTTCGCGAACGCTGGGGAGCGCATAAGCGCGCCTCTTCAGCTCGGCATTAATCTCGGGAAGCGATTGGACCCCGATTTGGGTGTGGGGCATCCCTTGAAACGTCTCGGGACGCGCTCTTTTTCTCTTGGGTAATGCGATTAAATTTGTCATGGTATTTTTCCTGAAACAAGATTGTTCGTTCTGTTAGAAGCCAAGCTTCTCCTTTACGAAAATCAGAGAAGTTCGGCCGGGCGTGATCTCACTCTTCACAATGAGGAGTTTTCTGACTTGGCTGTGAAAATTGGATGCTTTCATCAGGCGCGCATCTTCCAGCGGGAGTGAGTATTCATAAACACGCCGCAAGCCTTCTTCTTGATTTCGCACGATCTTTTGGGTGCCAACCACCCAAATCACACGCGCCGCGGAGGCCGCATAAGGCGCCAACTGACTGCCGGTGTTGGAAGCCACGATGACGATGCCATCCTCACTGACTGCATGAACGCTGCCGACAATATATTCTGGCACCGCACCCATCTTGATCATTTCGCGGTTCTGCATGGCGGAATCCATCTTGGCCAGCCGGACACGCACGGAATCATAGCGCCCCGAATTGTTAATCTCCTCCGCCACGCCCAATTCGGCCAGTGTGACCGAACTACCCAGGAATACCTCCGCGCCGGCAGGCAGCCATTCAAATAATTTTGTGCGCGCCTCAGCCGCATTGGAAGCGATAAAGACGCGGATGCCGTGATCCTGGAGCGCCCGGGAAGCGGAACTGATTTGCTCATCGCTGGCCAACCGCCCGAATTTTTCATTCGGGACCATTACAGTAGATTCACCCTGAGCAATCATCGAAGCACCTCCTGACGTCTTACCCTTATCAATTCCTTTACAACATTTGCGCATTGAAGAAAAATAGTCTTTTTTTGAAATTCAGTTTTCATATTGACTCACCTACATAAATTTGTTATGCTACAATTGTTGCATTAACTACAACGGTTGTTTATTAAACATTTATTGGAAAATTTGGTCAACCGCTTGAATCCGGTTCTTGCTGGTTAGACGAAGAAGGAGAAAAAATGTTGGTTGACAGCATTCCCAAAGAAAGACGTGATCCGCGAGTCAATCGCACCCTCCAATTGCTGGAGCAAGCTCTCGCGCAACTTTTGAACGAGAAAACCTTTCAATCTATTACGGTTCATGATATTGCATTGCGCGCAGGGATCAACCGCGCCACGTTCTATGCTCATTTTCCCGATAAATACGCATTACTGGATTACAAAATCCGCCAGGATTTTCAAGCGGAAATCGAAAAACGCACCTTGAATACCTGCCATTTCAGCGTGGACAATCTTCGCGCGCTGATGCTGGCAGTATGTGATTTTGTCAGCGAAAACCATGGCCAATGCAAATCGCCGCGCAGTCAATTTGAGCCGCTGATGGAAAGGCAGGTCAAGGCCCAAATCCAGGAGCTCTTAACCGCATGGTTAGAAGCTGTGGCCTCCACTGTGCCCAAGGAAATCGCCGCGGCGGCGGGTAGTTGGGCGATATACGGCCTGGCGCAATATTGGAATCATGAAAAGGAACGCCAGCCGTTGAATGAATTCATCGAACAGGTGCTTCCACTGGCAAAGGGCATTTTTATGTGAACCGTGTGTGAAAAAGCACGCATCGGGGGATGTGCAGATAATTGTCATTGCGAGAAGCGTAGCGAGTGCGAAGCCTCCTCGAAGGGGACGAAGCAATCTCCCACAACTAACTACAATTTATCATTAAGAAATCGAGTCAGACATCCCATGGCAGGAGATCGCCACGGCATGCGCAGCATGCCTCGCGATGACAGTAATTAAGGGAGGGGTTTCTTTCTTTTTTTTGTGCATAGAAATGACCAGCACCCTTCACTTCTTTCACTCAAAGAGTGCTCTCTGCAAGCACCCTTTGGGTGTTGCGCCCTTCGGGTCGAGCAGGATGACAAAAATCGGGGTGGCGGTGAGGTGCGGGAAGTGTTTCCGCTGCCCGCCTCGGGGGATGTGCAGATAACTGTCATTGCGAGAAGCCCGTCAGGGCGACGCGGCAATCTCCTGCCATATGTTAGATCAAGCAAATAAATGAAGGTGCAATTTAATGAGGCAGATTGCTTCCCCTAAAGGGGACGGTGCTCAGTACCTAAAGGTAGACTACGCACTCCCCGTGGGGAGGCTTTGCACTCGCTGCCTCACAATAACAGGCGAGCCGGGATTCTTCGCTGCGCTCGCAGTGACAGTAAAATCGAGTCTTGCCGAGATTCTTCGCTCCGCTCAGAATGACAGTTGTTGGAGAGGGAGATTGCTTCGCTCCTCTCGCAATGACATATAAATTAGAGGAGGCTTTGCACTTGCTGCGCTCACAATAACAGGCGAGCCGGGATTCTTCGCTGCGCTCAGAATGACAGTTGTTGGAGAGGGAGATTGCTTCGCTCCGCTCGCAATGACATATAAATTAGAGGAGGCTTTGCACTCGCTGCACTCGCAGTGACAGAAAGGAAAACCGTCAGATTAGCCAGCGCCTTTCATCAGCGAGGCTCGAAGCCTCGCGATTACGGGCGTCTCCGCGCTTTCCTCTTGGAAAGCGCTTCGAAGATTCTTCCCCTAAAGGGGAGGCTTCGCACTCGCTTCGTTCAGAATGACAAAAATCTGTGTTGATCCGCGTGCATCTGTGGTTAAATTGGGTACAATATTCTCAACCCAATCTCACCTTAATGGAGGAACATTCCCATGCTGTTGAAAGACAATCTTTTAGATTCCCAGCACCTCGCTTTTTTCGTGACAGACGCGGACCGCTCGGTAAAGTTCTATGAGCAGTTCGGCTTTGAGGTGATCCTGCACAAGGACGTCCCGATGGACGCCGGCACCGTCCGGCTGCGCTTCATGAAGTTCAATCACCTGACGCTGGAGCTGGTTGAGCTGCCCGGCGATGCCAAGAAAGAGATCGCGGCGCGCGGCGACGGCCACATCGACCATATCGCGCTGGACGTGAAGGATGTGGATAAGGCGTATGCCGAACTGACCGCGGCGGGCTTCAAGGCACTCGAGCCCGAGGCGCCGGTGTTCCTGTCCATTTGGGAGAAGGGCACCAAGTATTTCACGGTGCGCGGCCCGGATGGGGAGAAGGTGGAATTTAGTCAGATTATGTAGTCTGGTTATTGTTATAAGAAAGAGATTGCTTCGTCACTTCGTTTCTCGCAATGACATAATGATTGTAGAGACACGGCATGCCGTGTCTCTACGTGTATAAAAGTAAATTATCTTATGCAAACATACGACCTGGGCAGAGCTGCCATCACGCCCGACGGGCCGGTGATCGCCGGCGATTTCATCAACCTGACCTTCACCTACACCGCCGGGCATCCGATCGATGACTCGGGCTACCTCAAACTGGCGTTCCGCAGCGTGAGCGATTTCGGCACGCCGCAGTTCAACGACCCGTCCGCCCCCAATTACTGCAAGGTGGAGACGGATGGGGACTGCCGCATCCAGCCGCGTTGGGATCCGCAGGGGCACACGCGCCCCTGGTCCAAAGCGATCTACCTGCAGATCCGCGGCGGCTTCCTGGACGAGGGCGAGCACATCACCGTGACATTCGGCGAACGCTCCGGCGGGTCACCCGGCTGGCAGGCGCAGACCTTCTGCGTGGAGCGCTTCGAGTTCAAGACCCTGGTCGACCCGATCGCCACCTACCAGTTCCGCGAGCTGCCCGAATCGCCGGCCATCCGGATCGCGCCCGGACCAGCCTTCCGCGCGGTGTGCATCGCGCCCTCGATGATTTCAATCGGCCAGCCCTTCACCTATCACCTCAAGCTGGAAGACCGCTGGGGCAATCCGCTGCGCCTGCCACAGGCGCACAGCCATCCAGGATTCAAGGATCTCGGCTTTCACCATATAGAGGCGAAAGATCAAGCGAGCGGGCTGACAGCGCTCAGCAACCCGGTCGAGGTTGTTGATGGCGAACGCACGCTGAAACTTTATTGGGGCGACTTCCATGGACAGTCGGAAGAGACCATCGGCAGCGGCTCGATCGAGCGCTACTTCTCCTTCGGACGCGACTACGCGGTGTTGGACATCCTCGGGCACCAGGGCAATGACTTCCAGGTGACGGATGAATTCTGGGACAAGATCAACCGCATGACAGCCGAGTACTACCAACCCGGCCAATTCGTGACCTTCCCGGGCTATGAATACAGCGCCAACACGCCGCTGGGCGGCGACCGCAACGTGTATTTCGCTTCAGAAGGCGGTCAGATCACGCGCTCTTCCTGCGAACTGCTGCCGGGCGGCGTCTCCAGGTGCCCGGATTCCCCGACCGCGGCAGACCTGTTCGAGAACCTGAAGAAGCAGACTGATCCCAAGCCGTTCGTCTTCGCGCACGTGGGCGGACGCTACGCCGCACTGGAGACGCACGACCCGGAGTTGGAACTCGCGGTGGAAGTCCATTCGGCCTGGGGCACCTTTGAGTGGCTGGTGGACGAGGCGCTCTCGCGCGGCTATCGCGTGGGTATCGTCGGCAACTCGGACGGGCACAAATGCCGGCCGGGCGCATCCTACCCGGGGGCGAGCACCTTTGGCTCCTACGGCGGGCTGACCTGCGTGCTGGCGGAGTCACTGAAGCGCGAGAGTGTTTACGAAGCGCTCAAGGCGCGCCATTTCTACGCCACCAGCGGCGCGCGCATGCTGGCCCAGCTGCGGCTGGACCTGGGGGGCGGTCGCTCCGCGATGATGGGCGACGTGATCGAAGCCGGCGCGGAAACTCCTGTGCTGCATGTCCAACTGGCGGGCAGCGCGCCGATCGAGAGCATACAGGTACGCGACGCTAATCAGACCCTGGCCACACTGCGCCCCTACGCACCTGAAGCGCTCGGGAAACGGGTGAAGGTGGTTTGGAGCGGCGCCGAGGTGCGCGGGCGCGACCGCATCGCGAACTGGGACGGCGGGCTGCGCGTGGATGGCAACCGCATACTGAAAGCCGAACCGATCAATTTCTGGAACGCGGACCAACCGCTGCGGATCGAGGATGATCAGCAGTTACGTTGGACATCCTCCACCACCGGCGGGCTGAGCGGCGTGATCCTGGATCTGGCAGACCCCAACTCCGGCTCGCTGCACATAACCACTACGCAAGGGGATTTCACCCTGATTGTCAGCGACATCGGTTACGAACCAGCGGAATTCATCTGCGGCGGGGTGGAGAAGGTTTTGCGCGTTTACCGGCTGCCGGACATCAACGAGCATCTGCTGTTCAATTTCTCTCTCCCACTGAACAACCTGGGCATTGGCACGCACCCGATTTATATCCGGGTCGAGCAGGAAGACGGGCATTTGCTGTGGACCAGCCCGGTTTATCTGACCAGGAATATTTAATCCTGGGTTTCCCCTGCGGGGATAGTTCACAGTCCCCTTCGGGGAGGCTTCGCACTCGCTTCGCTCAACCCAGCCTACATTTCTATATAACCTCATGGTTGGTGAACCCTTCGAAAGAGCTACCGCCCGTTCTGAAAGTCACGAGACACGACCTCAGAACGTGCGTCTCCATTCGCTGCCCACGCAGCTCATTTCGAAGGGCACGCATCCGATCTATATCCGGGTGGAGCAGGAGGACGGGCATTTGCTGTGGAGCAGCCCGGTCTACCTGGAAAAGAAATAAAGCCAACACCGGCTCCCTTCCCAAATTTGGTGGATATGGTAGGATAGGATGGTTACGCTATCCTATTTACTTTTAATTCCGAAAAACTCCCTGCAGCAGTCATTCCACAACGCCGGCAGGGCAAACGGGTTATAAATACATTCAATGAAGATTTTCTATATCCACTTCTGGAGATGCGCATGACCGCCGCGATGGTGTATGTCATCGTGGTTTTGGCTGTCCCGCTCGCGCTGGTCTTCATGAACCGGCTGCGGGAGGATATCGCCGCGCTGGCCATGGTGGCCGCGTTGATGATCGCGCAAATCGCGGGGCTGCCTGTGCTGGGGCCGGCGGGCGACGTGGCATCCGCGGAGCTTGCCCTAAGGGGCTTCGGCTCCACCACCATCCTGACGCTGATCGCGCTGTTCATCATGACCACCAGCCTGGAAAAATATGGACTGACTTCATGGATCTCGCAAAAGCTGGTCGAGATCGGCGGAAAATCCGAGCGGCGCCTGATCGGGTTGTTCTCGCTCACCGCCACCCTGATCTCGCTGGTGATGGTCAACCTGGCGGCGGGTGCACTTTTATTACCCAGCGCGCTGGAAACCTCACGGCGGGCGGGCATCAAACCCAGCAAGCTGCTGCTGCCTATCTCGATCGGCGCCATGCTGGGCGGGGCTACTTTTTACCTCTCCAGCGCCAATATCATCATCTCTGGGCTGCTCCCGTCCGCAAATCCGCCGTTGGAGCCGCTGGGGATCCTGGACTTCACCCTCACGGGCGGCTTGGTCGCGCTGGCCGGTGTTGTCTTTCTCACCCTGTTCGGCGCGAAACTCCTGCCCGATCGGAACCCGCCATCGGTCTACAAAATCCCCGGCAGCCGTGGATTGACCAGCACCTACCAGCTGCAGGAGCGGTTATGGGAAGCGCGGATTCCGGAGGGCTCTGACCTGAATCACAAAACGCTGGCCGAAGCCAACCTTGGGAAAAGCCTGGGGATCTCCGTGGTGGCGGTTCGGCGCAATGAGAAAATCCTGCATATCGAATCAGCCGGATTCATGCTGGAATCCGGCGATCTTCTGGTGGTGATCGGCCGCGAAGAACGCGTACGGAAATTGGAAGAGGTTGGCCTGGTGATCATCCCGCCCAGCCCTGAGACTTCCTTCGAAACCAGCGAGTTGATCTTCGCCGAGGCGATCATCCCGCCCCATTCGGAGACTGAAGGAAAAACCCTGCGCGAGATCGCTTTCCGGGCGCGCAGCGGCTTCAGCGCCATCGCACTTTGGCGCGACAACCGCAGCTACCGGACGGACGTGGCCGAGTTCTGCCTGAAAGCCGGCGACGCCTTGCTGCTGATCGGACCGGCGGAACATATCGGCCGGCTGCGAAGGATGCAGGATGTGGTACTGGTGGAAACCGCGGTTAACCGCAACGGGATGGATAAAAATCGCGTTCTGATGTCCGCAGGGATTTTTGCCGCATCCATCCTGGCCATGATCCTGCGAGTACCGATCTACATCTCGATGATCACCGCGGCGGTCATTCTGCTGCTCACGCGCCTGGTGACCATGGAAGAAGCGTACCAGGCGATCAAGTGGCGCGCGTTGTTCCTGATCGCCGGCATCATGTCGGTCAGCACAGCCATGTTCCAGACAGGGCTGGCGAACCTGATCGGCGAGGTGATCATCCGCGTGGTCGCCCCAATCGGCGGGGTCGGGCTAGCGGGCGGGGCCATCCTGGTCACGGCGCTATTGAGCCAACTGATGGGTTCGCAGATCGCGCCGTTGGTCACCGGGCCGGTCTTCATCAGCGCGGCTGTCAGTCTGGGGATTGATCCACATCCCATTGCGGTGGTCACCGGCATTTCGACCGCCATATTCTTCCTGACCCCGCTCTCCCACCCGGTGCACATGATCATGATGTCACCGGCTAATTACGAATACAAGGATTTCCTGCGCATCGGCGCCTGGATGTCGCTGGTGTGTTTCACCACGCTGCTGATCGCGGTCAAGATTTTCTGGAATATCTAATTTCGCATGACCAAGCAACCCTTCAACCTGATCATCAAACCGGCCGGGGCGCAATGCAACTTGGCCTGCGAATACTGCTTTTTCCTGAAGAAGGAGCGGCTTTACCCCGGCAGCAATTTCCGCATGAGCGAGGAGATGCTGGAAACATTCATACGGCAGTACCTGGACTCGCAGCCAGAGGGCGAAGTTTTCTTCACCTGGCAAGGTGGCGAACCCACATTGATGGGCATTTCTTTTTACGAAAAAGCCCTTGAATTTCAAAAGCAATACGCGCGCCCGGGACAAAGAGCAATCAACGCGCTGCAAACCAACGGGCATCTGCTTAACGATGAATGGTGTGCATTCCTGAAAGCGAATGGTTTTCTGGTCGGCTTGAGCATGGATGGGCCAGCGGAGATGCACGATGCGCACCGTAAGGATAGAGCCGGAAATGGTTCTCACGCGAAGGCGCTGGCCGGGTTGGAGCTGCTCAAGAAGCACACAGTGGACACCAATATTTTGGCCTGCGTGAGCGACGCGAACGTACATCAGCCGCTGGAGGTGTACCGCTACTTCCGCGATACGCTAGGGATGCAGCATCTGCAGTTCATTCCGATCGTCGAACGTGACAACCAGTCCGGAAGTCAACGCGGCGTAAAGCTGACCACACGAAGTGTCAGCGGGAAGGACTACGGCGAATTCCTGACGGCCATATTCGACGAATGGGTGCGGCGCGATGTCGGCCGAGTGTTTGTGCAATTATTCGAAGCCTGCGCGGGGGTCTGGATGGGCTATCCTGCGCCCATTTGCATCTTCAACGAGACCTGCGGCGAGTGCCTGGCGTTGGAGCACACCGGCGACCTGTATGCCTGCGACCACTACGTCCAGCCGGACGCGCTGCTGGGGAATATCAAAACCTTAGACATGGGTGAGATGGCTGGTTCAAACAAACAGAAGGAATTTGGACAAAATAAGAAAGCCCTTCTGCCCAACCACTGCCTGCGCTGCGATGTGCGCTTCATGTGCAACGGCGGCTGCCCCAAGAACCGCATCCTGCCGCCCAAGGGCGAGTCGCTGCCAATCAATTATCTGTGCGAGGGCTACCAGGCATTCTTCCACCATATTGACCAGCCAATGAAACTGATCTCTGGATTGATCAGAGCTGGGCGACCCGCTCAAGAGATCATGCATCTGGAATTTTGACCGTTTAACTCAAGTTCATTTTATAATTTAGTCACCATACCCTGACTGGAGAGAATTTCAATGCCGAAACAAGTTATCCTGATCATGACCGACAGCCAGCGCAAGGACATGGTTGGCTGCTATGGTTCATCCTTCGTCACCCCCGAACAGCCTACGCCCACCCCCCAACTAGACAAGTTAGCCGAGAGCGGCGTGCGCTTCAGCCGCGCCTATACCGTTTCGCCAGTATGCGGCCCGGCGCGCTCAGCCATCTTCACCGGCAATTACCCGCATGAGAACGGCGTGTGGGCGAACTCGATGGCACTATACGCCAACGTCCATCATGTGGGCGAACGCCTGCAGGACGAAGGCATCCACACGGCCTATATCGGCAAGTGGCACCTGGATGGCGGCGATTACTTTGGCACAGGCCAGTGCCCGAGGGGATGGGACGCGGATTACTGGTACGACATGCGTAATTATATTTATGAGCTGAGCGAAGAGGACCGGGTACGATCACGCAAAGTCTCCACCAACCGCGACCCCAACCTCAGCGCGGATTTCACTTACGGGCACCGGGTGTCCAACCGGGCGCTGGATTTTATTTCCAAGCACAAGGATGAGGATTTCTTCCTGGTGGTCTCCTACGATGAACCCCATCATCCTTTCTTAAGCCCCAAGCCCTTCTCCGAAATGTACAAGGATGCACAATTCAAGCATTTTGACAATGAACAAGATGATCTTTCCAAAAAACCGCTTCACCATCAGGTTTGGCAGGAGTACATCCGCGAACACCACGATTACAGCCGCGAAGAGTTCTTCCAGTTGTTCTTCGGCGTGAATGCATTCATCGATGACGAGATTGGTCGCGTGGTGCGCAGCGCGGATGAGAACACCCCGGGCGCAATGATCATTTACACATCCGACCATGGTGAGATGCTCTGGGCGCATGGCCTGGCGAAAAAAGGACCGGCCATGTACGAGGAGATCACCAACATCCCGTTCATCGTGCGCTGGCCGGGAGGATCTCCCGAGAACGTGGAATCCGATATCCCCGTATCGCACATCGACATTACGCCGACTGTATTGGGTTATTTCCACGCGGAAATTCCGCCCATCATCAGCGGGAAGAGCATGCTGCCTGTTATAGAAGAACCGAAGAAGGAACACGAAAAAACCATCTTCATGGAATTCGGGCGCTTCGAGATCGACCACGACGGCTACATGGGATTCCAGCCCATCCGCAGCGCGTTTGACGGCCGGTATAAACTGGTCATTAATCTGCTGGACCAGGATGAGCTGTATGACCTGGAGAAAGATCCGGGAGAAACCAACAACCTGATCGACCAGCCTGAAACCGCGGAAATTCGCGATGACCTACACAACCGCATTATCGATTGGATCAACAATACACGCGATCCCTTCCGCGGATATCCCTGGGCGAACCGGCCGTGGCGCAAGAACGCACCAGGCCCGAGTTTCCAGAATGAAGGCTACACACGCCAGCGTGAAGAGAGCGAACGCTACGAGGCACGCCAGCTCGATTACACGACCGGCTTACCCATGGAAGAAGCTACACGAGCCAAGCATAAGAAATAACCCAAATCTTACAATAAGGAGAGGCAAGACAAATGAAAAAGATCTTGAACCAACCGGAAAAATATGTGGACGACATGCTTTCCGGACTCTATAAGGCATTCCCCAAGCAGGTTACCTATGTTGAAGACACCCATTCCCTGGTCCGAGCAGATGCGCCAGTCAAGGGCAAAGTCGGATTGATGACCGGCGGCGGTTCCGGGCACCTGCCTGTGTTCCTCGGTTATGTAGGCAAAGGGATGCTTGACGGCTGCGCCATCGGAGATGTTTTCCAATCACCCTCGATCGAGCAAATGGTCAATGTGACGCGAAAGATCGACGGCGGGAAGGGAGTTCTGTATATCTACGGGAATTACGGCGGCGACATCCTCAATTTCGACATGGCCGGCGAAATGGTGGAAATGGACGACATCCAAACGCGCACGGTGCTGGTGAAAGACGATGTCGCGTCCGCGCCGAAAGAAAACAAGGACAAGCGCCGCGGTGTCGCGGGTATGGTGTTCGCGTTCAAGATCGCCGGCGCCAAAGCAGATGAGGGCGCGGACCTGGACGCGGTCGCCGAGGTGGCCGAACGCGCGCTGGCCAATATTGGGACCATGGGCGTGGCGCTTTCGCCGGTGACTCTACCCGCCGTCGGCAAACCCACCTTCACCATAGGCGAAGATGAGATGGAAATCGGCATGGGCATCCACGGCGAGCCGGGCATCAAACGCGAAAAACTGCACACTGCCAACGAAATCGCGGAACGAATGACGAAAGCCATTCTGGAAGACTTGACGATCCCTAAAGGCGCGAAGGTCGCGGTAATGTTGAATGGACTGGGCGCGACTCCCCTGGAAGAATTGATGATCCTCTACAGCAAAGTAGATGAGGTCCTCAAGGAAAACGGGTTGGAAGTCTATCGGGTGTATGCCGGTGAGTACGCCACCTCCATGGAGATGACCGGCGCGTCGCTGACGATCTTTCACCTTGCTGATGATGAACTCATCCGATTGCTGGACGCCAGCGCGGAAACCCCCTTCTTCAAGCAACTTCAGCAGTAGGTAACGATCAATGATCACCACTGCTGAAGTAAGAAACGTCTTCCAGCGATCCGCAAACGCCCTGCGCGAGAACAGCGATTACCTGGTTGAACTGGACCAGCAGCTGGGCGATGGCGATCTGGGCATCACTGCTCGAAAGATCGCGGACGCGATGGGCGAATACCTGGCGCAGATGCAGGATGAGACAGATATCGGAAAACTGGTGATGAACGCAGGCATGAAGATTAACAGCGCGGCGCCATCCACCATGGGATCGCTGCTGGCGATTGCACTCATGCGCGCGGGTAAACTGGCCAAGGATCAGACAGAGATCAATGAAACCACTGTGGTTGAGATGCTCAAAACAGGAGTCAACGCCATATTGGAAAAGGGCAAAGCCAACCTGGGAGACAAGACCATCCTCGATGCGCTGATCCCGGGTGTGAAGGCATTTGCTGAATCCATCAGAAATGGCGAATCCATGGATGAATCCAGCAGAAAGATGCTGGCCGCCTCGCAAAACGGCCTGGAATCAGCGACGCCGTTGAGGAGTAAAGTGGGGCGCGCCAGCTGGGTGGGCGACCGGACGGAGGGGAAGGTTGACCCGGGCTGCGCATTCTGGGTTTGCGTGCTCAAGGGTTTGATCGAATAAATTCGTTCTTAAGTTCTTAAACAAAAAAGGCGCGTGGGAAAAAACCTTGCGCCTTTTTTTCTGCCAAAAATTACTTGGCCGTGGCCCGGCTGGAGACTACCTGGAAAGTGGCGTAAATGATAAAAATTGTGCCGATCGCGGCATCAAACCACTGAGTGTCAATGCCCAAGTAAACCATGGCTTGATTCACCAGTCCGATCAGGAGCACACCCAAGAAAGTCCCAATGACTGACCCTTTACCTCCGGTAATGGATGCACCCCCCAGGACAACACCTGCAAGAACCTGCATGTTTTTACCCAACAATGTAATTGGGCTGAATAGTCCGAGGAACGTGCTGATTGTGACGCCAGCCACACCAGACAGCATCCCCATTAAAGGAAAAACAAAGAAGTAGATTTTGTTCACATCAAATCCGGTCCTGACTGCAACCGTTTTGCTGCTTCCTACGGCATAAATTCCTCTTCCAAGGGTAGTATGCTTCAAGAATAAGTGGAGTAAGATCCCTATGACAATAATATAGACAAAAGATATATGTAAACCCGATTCGCCAATCGCGGCATTCTGCACGGTAATCACGTATTTTTTATTCCATCCGATCATGCCATCGGGTAAATTCGGATTGTCCATTGAGCCAACAAAAAAGGTAATAAAACCATACAGCATGGTGTTTACCCCCAGCGAGAGATCAAAAATACCCAGCTTGAAGCGTGTAAGAAGAAAAGCGACAAAAGTTCCAGTCAATCCACCAACAATTACAGCCAGCAGGTAGTAGAGCCAAATTCCACCCTCATATCCGCGGTTAAAGAGAAACATATGGACCGGAAATGATGAAAGCGCAGCGATCGCCACAAAAGAAATATCCACTCCGCCGAGGATAATCACCGACAGCAAACCCAGCGCCAGCATCAGATTGATGGTCTGAATGCGGAAGACATCGAACAAGGTGCCGATGGAAAAAAAGGCAGGATTAACTAATCCAATTAAGATCGAAACAAGTATCAACAGGCAAAATAACAGGAATTCGTACGACCTAAACAACGATTTCATGAATGCTCTCCTCGATGAAATGATTTTTACTTTATTGTTTGTTCAATTTCGATGTAATCACCTGGAAGGTCGCATAAATAATAAAGACCACGCCAATGACAGCATCAAACCATTGCGTGTCAATCCCTAAATATACCAACGCCTGGTTGACCAAGCCGACCAGCAGTACACCAAAGAATGTGCCCAAGACTGATCCCTTGCCGCCTGTGATGGATGCGCCACCCAAAATCACACCAGCCAGTACCTGCATATTTTTTCCCATTAGCAGAACGGGATTAAAAAATGCCAGAAAGCCACTGAGCGTTACACCCGCAATCCCAGATGCCATGCCCATGATGGAAAACACAAAAAAATAAATTTTGTTGATATTAAATCCTGTGCGGATAGCTACGCTTTTGTTGCTGCCAATCGCGAAGATTCCCCTTCCCATAACCGTATGTTTAAGGAAGAGATGTAAAAAAACCCCAAAGACTAAGATAATAACAAAAGACACATGCAGCCCAGTTTCACCGACTACCGCATTTTGAACCACTATCGCGTATTTCTTGTTCCAGCCGACCATCTTCTCCGGCATATTATAATTAGCCAAAGAACCAACAAAAAACAGGATGAAACCATAGATCATGGTATTCATACCAAGCGATAGATCAAAGATCCCGAGTTTGAACCTGGTCAATAAAAATGCGATCAAACAACCAACAAGGATACCAACCGTTCCGCCAATCACAAAATACAGCCAAATACCCCCTTCATACCCTCTACCGATAAGAAACATATGCACTGGAAAGGAAGCCAATGCTGCGATCGCAACGAAGGAAATATCGACACCACCCAGGATAATGACTGGGAGCAAGCCTAATCCCAAAATCAGATAAATCGTTTGAATGCGAATGACATCAAACAATGTCCCAATGGAGAAAAATGTCGGATTGATCAACCCGATGATTAATGAAAAAACAACCAAAAGTCCAAATAGAAAGAATTCATAGGACTTGAAGAACTTTCTCATAAAGATTTCTCCTAAGGACAAAAATTTTTCATCCTGTGGTGGTTACCCACAGGATGAAATGATGCGTTTTTTCCTCTACCGAGCTTGAACTCTAAAACTGAATGCCTGGAAGGTCGCGTAAAGAACGAACACTGAACCGATCAGGAAATCAAACCACTGGGTGTCAATACCCAGATATACCAATGCCTGGTTGATCAAACCGACCAATAACGCGCCGAGAATTGTTCCCACAACCGATCCCCGTCCACCCGTGATCGAGGCACCACCCAGAATCACGGCGGCAATGATCTCCATTGTGCGTTTCTGCATCAAGTTGGGATAGAAGCCTACGCTGATAGCACTGAAGGTGATCCCGCCCAAACCAGCGATCACACCCAACAGCACGAAAACCACTGTGGTAACAAGCGGGATGTTGAAACCCGTACGGATCGCAACAGAGCGATCACTGCCATACGCGTAGATCGCGCGACCTGTGGTTGTATGCTTTAGAATGAGATGGAGAAATATCGCGATGGCAATCACGATAAAGATCGCCACGTGTAGGCCGGATTCAACCCCGGAAACATTTTTCACGGTGATAAGAAATTTGCTGTTCCAGCCTAACAAAGCGGGCGTCATGGTGTAGTTATCAAAGGAGCCGACAAAGAACAAAATCGCCCCATAAATCATCATATTGACACCCAATGACATATCAAAAATCTGGAGCTTGAAGTTGTTCACCAGAAATGATTCGAATAATCCAACGATCAAACCGACAAGTATCGCCACAGCGAAATACAACCAGGCGCCGCCAGTGTAATTGTGTTCAAGCAAATAAAGATGTAATGGATATGTAGCCAAGGCACCGATAGCCACAAAGGACACATCGATACCTCCGAAGATAAGTACCGGCAGCAATCCAAGCGCCATCACCATCATAACAGTTTGGATGCGAATGACATCGAATAATGTGCCCCAAGAGAAGAATGCCGGATTTATAAGACCAATGATCAATGAAACGAGAATCAGCAGAATGAAAAGGAAAAATTCGTAGGATTTGAACAGTTTACTCATAAAAACCAGTCCTTTTTTATCATTTTTTCAAAAAATTGGGCAACTTTCATTATGTTGCCCAATTTTTATTCACAAACAAATTTTATAAAAGGTTCCCCTTTTAGTTCTGTTCAATCCGTTTCACATTGGTAAAGTAGTTGATGATCAAGAAGACGATCAAGAGCAAACCCCAGATGAAATCGCGGAAGTACGTATTGCCGCGAACAGTCTGGAGAAGGTAGTTGAAGCCCGTCTGCAGGGTCTGCAGCGCAAACATAGCCACGAACATATTGATGACCGACCCGAAGCCCGCGCGGCTACCGCTGATGACAGCGACAAAGATGGTGAACAACACATAGGTTGCCGCACCATAGTCGTAGTTGGCAGACATTGTGCGACTGAGAATGATCATACCGGTGATGGAAGAGAGGATACCGGCAACGATGTAAGTTTTCATGATGACAGATCGTGTGTCGATACCTGAGAAAATTGCGGTTGTCTCATTCGCGCCGGTCATGTACATGCGATAACCGAATTTGGTGTAATGAAGTAGGATGTACATGATCACAGTCGCGCCCAGGAAGAGATAGAAAGGAACGGGAATGCCCAGGAGCTTGCCACCACCGATGAATCCGAGATTCTCGGGATAACCAAAGATGGATTCACCGCTGGTGATGCCTTTGAAGAGGCCAATAAACAAGGAGCCCGTACCCAGGGTTGCGAGAAGCGGGGGCAAGCGGAAGTAACCGACAATGATGCCGTTAAACAAACCGCATAAAGCGCCCACCAAGATTGCCACACCGAAGGCTTGGAGGACAAGCAAATTCAACTGGGCATCTGTCATTCCATCCCTGGCCATCGAGAGCATAAACAAGCCAGCCATCAACGCGCTCAAGTTGGCTGAGCCTAAAATTGAAATGTTCAAACCGCCAACCAAAATGCACAGAAAAACACCGATGGCCAAAATTCCCAACTCCGACATTTGCAGAAGCATGGATTCATACGTCTGCCATCGGAAGAACTTTGGCTCAGTGAGCACAAAAAAGATGGTAATTACAAAAAGTACGATAAACAGTTGACCCAAGCGACTCTTGGCAACATTTCTATCCCAAAAAGCTTTTAGTTTTTCCATAAAATTGTCTTTTGCCATATGATCACCTATTATTTAGATTCTCTTTCTATCTCTTTGACCTGGTCGTGGCGGTTTGGAATGTTGCGTAAATAATGAAGATCGTACCAACCACAAAGTCGAACCATTGGGTTTCGAATCCCAGGTAAACTAGAGCCTGATTGACCAAACCGATCAAAATCGTGCCCAAGAAGGTGCCCAAAACCGAACCCCTGCCGCCGGTAACCGCAGCGCCGCCGAGTACACACGCAGCCAACACTTGCATATTCTTTCCCAGGAAGAGGTAAGGGCGAAAGTTTGCTTCCAACACACTATAGGTTAGGCCTGCAATTGCGGATAGCGCACCCATGATGGGGAAAACGGTCATGTAAACCTTGCGTAAGTTGAAGCCGGTGCGGATCGCAACGGATTTGTCGCTTCCCACAGCAAATACACCGCGGCCTAGAGTTGTATACCGTAGGAAGTAATGGAGCAGAAAGCCCACAATGAAAATTGATATGAACGAAATGTGCAATCCGGAAATACCCACAACTGATTGTACGGTGAAAAGCCATCGTTGGTTCCACCCGACCATTCCTGCCGGCATATCGAAGTTGGTCAACGATCCCACAAAAAATAGTGTGAAACCATATAACAAGGTATTCATGCCAAGCGAGAGGTCGAAAATGCGGATTTTAAAGGTATCCAGTAGGAAACCGATCAATAAACCCACCAGGATACCCACAGCTGTGCAGAGGATGTAGTAGAGCCAGATGCCGCCTTCATATCCCAAACCAATTAACCACATATGAATGGGGAAGGTGGATACAGCTGCGATAGCCACAAATGAGATGTCCACACCCCCCAGAATCAGCACCGGAAGCAACCCAAAGGCCATCAATATATAGATGGTCTGAATGCGGATCACATCAAACAAGGTGCCGATGGAAAAGAACGCGGGATTGAATAATCCAATCATTCCTGCAAAAGCGATCAGCAAGAGAAAGAGCAGGAATTCATAGGATTTGAATATTTTTAACTTCATCTCAATAACTTTCCTTCCAATAATTATTAAGCGTCTTCCTCGCAAGAGGCGACCAATTCGTTGTAAAGAACATCTTCGGTCGTTTCTTTGCTTAAGTGTTCACCAATAACATTTCCGTCGCGCATGACCAAGATGCGATTGCAGACCTGCAGCAACTCTGGAATATCATCGGAAATGAGGATAATGCCCATGCCTTCTTTGGCGAAATTGCGCATCAACTCATGGATCTCCGCTTTAGAGCCGATATCCACACCAACGGTAGGACCATCCATGATCAAGATGGTGGGTTGGCTGGCCATCCATTTGGCCAAAACCAGGCGCTGCTGGTTACCACCGGAAAGGCTTTGGGCAGGCAGTTCCACATTCGGAGTCTTGACATCCAGTTCTTTCACCCAATGCCGAGCTGTTTCTTTGGTTTTCCTCGGAGCAAGAAAACCCAGTTTATTGACCAATTTGTCCACAACGATCGGAACAATATTGTCATAAATCGGGTGTTCCATGAAAAGCCCAACGCGAATGCGGTCAGCAGGCACATAACCAAAACCGGCTTCCACACTGTCATGAATATTGCGGATCTTTACTTTCTTTCCGTCGATACGAATCGCATCGGCTTTGAAGGGAATCGCTCCAAATAAGGAAAGCGCCACTTCACCCTGTCCGCCGCCCAAAAGGCCGGTGATCCCGAGCACTTCATGCTGGTACATTTTGAAAGATACGTTGTTCACCTTCCCTTCGACCGTCAGCCCCTCCACCTCCAGTTTGGGTGTTTCTTCCAGCTTGGGGGTGCTGTATGAGATCTTGGAGGTATCCAATCGTTTGCCAGTCATCAGGAAGCCTACTTCTTCAAAATTGAAGTCTTTCGCGCTTACCTTATCATCGTAAACCTTCTCACCATTGCGGAAGATGACCACGCGCTCGGCCAAATCACGAACCTCATTCAGCTTGTGGCTGACGAATAAGATTGAAACACCCTGATTCTTGAGGTCCTTGATGGTTTCGCACAGCGCTTCGATCTCCTTGCGGGATAGGGCGGTGGTGGGCTCATCCATAATGATAAGCTTGGTGTTTTCTAGAAGGACCTTTGAAATAGCAATCAATTGGCGGTCCGCTGCAGAGAGCCTGGCCACTGTCTGATCCAAGGGGAAATTGATCCCCAGGCGGCCCATTTTATCCTTGGCGATGCGCTCCGCTTTTTTCCAATCCATTCGCTTATCACCATCAAGGACAATTTCTTCGATCGCGATATTCTCGGCGATGGTCAGATCGGGGAAGAGTGAGAAATCCTGATAGATGACCGCAATGCCTTCATTAATGGATGCCAAAGGGGTAATCTTCTGATATTCCTTGCCGTTGATAAACGCCTGACCCTCATCCATGGAGTAAACGCCGGAAATGAGCTTGATCATGGTGGACTTGCCCGATCCATTTTCTCCCAGCAAGCAAAGGATCTCTCCCTCGTTGATAGTCAGGTCCACATTATTCAGAGCCGTGACGCCACCAAATCGCTTGGTGATATTTTTCATTTCAATAATCGTATTTGCCATATCAGTACCTCATAAAAAGATTATGAATCGATAAAAACAATAGGGCTTTGAGATTCAATATAAATGGATTGGGTAGCTGGTTCCCCAGCTACCCAATTTTGTTCGTTGTTTTATATTAACCTAGAAGGGATAGTCCGCCATATTTTGGGCGTCCATCTTGATCCAGGCAGCGCCGGTGATGATCTGCAGGTTATTGACATTGGGGGCCACGGTCACGTTCTCGTAACCGGGGATGCCCAAGTCGTCGCCAGTCTCAACGGTCTCGCCGCGGATTACGCGCAGCAGGACTTCACACATGGCCTTGCCAGCGAGTTTCGGATCCCAACCCATGGCCAGGTCGATATCGCCAGTAGCGAGCAGGTCGCCAGCGTAGGAGGCAATACTGGTGCCGACAACATGGATGGAGTCGGTCAAGCCAGCTTCCTGGACTGCGCGGCCGATGGCCACGACGTCGCCAGCGGATGAGCCGGTCATACCAGTGATCTCAGGATTGGTCTTGAGAAGGTCCTTGAAGATCTGATAGCTGACTTCGATGTCTTCCTTGGAGTCATACAGGCCAAGTCGGGTCATATCGGGATAGTTCGCCAGTTGATACTGGTAGGCGCATTCCTGCCAAACCATGTGGGTATCGTTGGTCAGGGAGCCGACGAAGGACACGTAGGTGCCGGCCTCGCCCATGCGGGCGGCCAGTTCGCGCATCATTTCTTCGCCATAAGCGCAGTTGTCGAAGGCTTCTATGTCATAGGTCGCATTGGTGGCCAGAGGTGCCTCGTGCAGAACAACAGGGATACCAGCATCCATAGCTTTCTTGTGGACGGGTTCGTGCTCTTCAACACCCATCGGAACATTGCCGAGTCCATCAACGCCCTGGGCGATGATTTCATCGATGATACCGATCTGCTGAGCGGGATCACCCTTGGAAGGGCCACAGAGGAAGGTGGTGGCACCGGTTTCCTCGGCGAATTCAACCAAACCCTCTTCCAGGCGGCTGAACCAGTTGGCGCCGATGGACTTCACGCAAACGGCGAAGGTCAGGTCAGCGGGATCAACTTCCACAGCTGCTTGTTCAGCGGGGGCTGCTTCTCCGGCAGCGGGGGCTGCGGGGGCGGCAGCGGGGGCTGCGCATGCGCTCAGCGCTAATACCAGCACGAGAGCGACAAAAAACCACTTATTCTTAGACATCTTATCTCCTTAAAAAAATTGTTGTTTTGGTGGTGATACTACTTCTAACGGATTTAACAGTTTTTATCGATCGATAAGCCTCCTTTCATGAGAATGGAATTCGTAACGAAAAGTTTTTTTCGGATGAAATCTTTATCATTAAAGAATTTATTTCGGCGTACTTATTTTTCGTTCAATCCTTGATTATAAGATATTTATAAATGCGACTCCCAGATCAGGAGTAATGTTCATATTGTGACAAAAATAATCAATCTATTGAAAGATTATATCCACTATTAAATGTCATGTCAAGAACGGCTACCTTAATAATTTCAACTTTGCGTAGACAAATCATCCAGACGTAAACCAGCCAAATAGTTCTTGTTGGAAAAATAGAGCCAGGATAACTGTACGGCGGATGAGATCAGTGAGACAACCGCAACTGCATATAACCCCGGACCGTCCCATACGGCAATTGAAATAACGAGCCCGATAAACACAACGCTTAACTGGGCGATGGTTGAAGTTAGAAGAGAAATAGTCTTCTTATTATAAGAAACGACACCGGTATACATGTTGGACAAAGAGAAAATGATGCCCATTGGGATCAGGATATTCAGCGTGTTTTTTGCGTTTTCAATCAGATGCTCAGGCAGGGAAACCACCACACGCAGATACCAGTCAAATAACGGGGTAACCGTAAAGAGGAGAACAATACCCACCGAGGCCAATCCAACGATCACGCAGAATTTCCTGACCAGTGGATAAACTCCCTCATGTCGGAAATACGTCAGTGTCACTTCCCGGCACGCTTGTCCTAAATTATTCACCATATGGGCAAAACCGTTGACCACAGGCCAGGTTGCAAGCGACGCCAACGCAAACGGCAGGCGCCCCATGGCCGCGCTGTTCAGTGGATTGTAGAGAATGAAAATGATGGAATTAAGCATGAAGGGCGTGTAATAACGGGCAAAACTTTTCCAGCTAATGATCTTCTCACCCTGATTGGGTTTCAACTCCTTTTTGATCACCGGCTGCGCCACAATGCCGATATACGCGCCTTCGAGAAAAACTGCTGCGCCCTGAGCGGCTGTGGCTACCACCAAGCCCGAGATCCCTTGAACTTGTGTCAGCACGCCAACCAGAATCAGATCGGCGATCAGGCGCAAGATCGTCCCGAAGCTCATACGCTTGGTGTGACCGAAGCGAACCAGTATACCCTGCCTGAACCGCCGGAACGCGATGGATCCCACCCAGGGAAGCATCAGGATGAGCCCGGGACGAGCCGCGGCGATCACCTCTTCCGGGGCTTTCAGTATCGTTCGAACAATGAAGTAATAAAGGGGTGTGAAGGCGATCAAGACATGAAGCAAAGTCAAACCGATCGCCATATAATCGGCAAACTTACGCAGTTTGCGGTATGTTTCCGTATCCACACACAATGCCGCAGAAGCCGCCTGCAGGAGCATGATGGGGGACTGAAGCAGAATCGGGATCTGCCAAGAAATATTGCCATATGCTGCCAGATTCACTTCGGCATTCGGAAAGCGTGAAATCACGGATGAAAAGAACAAGGGTTCAAAAGCGAGCAAGACCCAACTAATGGCGATCGGCCACCACGTGCGAAATAAATCTTTGAGAGTAAATTGGTTTTTTTCCTGCGACATTACTTATCTACAAATCCTCTCCGTAAAAATATAAAACCGGATTTGGGAGGATAGAGCCGGCCAAATGGGGTTCTGAATCATGACAATTATAAACACATTCATGCAACATTTTGAAAATGAGTTTGCATTATACTCAATCAAATTTTATCCACCGAATCCCAAAGGCATGCGCGGAAGAATGAAGAAAATCAACATCGGCTCCAACCTAGATTACCACTGGTTAAAAGGCAGGTCCTTTGCATCGATTATTGAACCATTGATGGAAAAGGGATTGACTGCGCTGGAAGTTCATCTTGAGCTTCGCTTCCCGGAAATTGCGGATCATATCAAGTTCTTATGCGATAATGCAACTCATGCTGGCCTGGGTATCCATTTCCACGCGCCCTATCTGGATCCGCCATTTATGTACGGATTCTCCAGAGGAGAAAAAGAATCGATCAAAGCGGATTGGTCACCTGTTCTAGAGATCGTCAACCGGTATACCGGCGCCAACGGCATCCGCACAGAAATGGTGCTACATGGCTCACACGGACCCTTCGCGGAAATGAACGATCTCCTGGAAGATTCGATCGAGATCAGCCGCTGGATCCTGAACTCATGCCCCAAACTTTATCTGGGTATCGAGAACCTTCCCACACCCCGCAATCCCAGCGAATTGGTGAAATTTGGCGAGAATCGCGAATCCGTCCTAGACGCGGTTCAGAAGGTTAACCATGACCGCTGCGGGATCACCTGGGACATGGGACACTGTGTAAGAAACAATGTTTTTGAACTCCCAACGGAAGAATGGTTGAGCCGTGTGGTGCACGTGCATCTGCACGATGTGGATGAAAACCAGCAGGACCATTGGCCCCTGGTTCTCGGCAGCACGCCTTATGAAGTATGGATCCCTGCATTGAGGGATCGTGGATTCGAGGGCACGATCACTGCCGAATTGAACGGCAAGCTTTACCAGGATTGGCCGCAGGAAGTGATTGACAATAACCTGCTGCTCACGATCGACAAGATCAAACACACCCTTGAGAAATAATTCTCAAGATTTTACCGGTTGGCGGCTTTCCGGTAAACGGATGATGACCGGCAGCGCAAGCAGGGATATCAAAGCAAACACGACATAAAGAATTCGCATGCCGTAAAGATCGGCCAGCCAGCCAACCACCAGCATGGCGAACGACCTCAAGAAAAATGTGATCCCAACATACACGCCATTGGCATAGGAACGCATTTGGGGAAACTCCGTCTGAACATACGCCATCGGCAGCGGGTTGACCAGGAAGCTGGTGAAACCGATCAGGACGGCAAAGACAATACTACCCCACCCGCTGACAAAAAGAAATCCAAAATTCAAGGCGACTGTGGTAATGGCGCTAAAGATAAAGATCTGCTTTCGACCGATCCTGTCGCTTAGGTCGCCGCCCACATAAGAAGCCGGGATACCTGCCGCGCTGAATAAGGTCATCGCAAGCCCGGCGATCCAAAGCGGGCTGCCATTCTGAGTCATAAAGGTTGGCAGATAGGTCGTATAGAGGATGCCCAAGAAAGACTGAATCAATGAAATCACCAAAAGAGGCTGCATGACCGGCTTGACGATATTCCAACAATCCTTCATGGGTGCAGCTTCAGTGGTGGAAGATAAGTGCAGCGGCTCCCGTCCAAATTGCGTATAGAGCATCAAACTGGAAAGCAAGCCCAGAAAAATGAGTATAGGCAGCCCGTCCAATGAAACCAGTTCAATGGTGAACACCACCACCATCGGCGAAACCGCAGCCCCGATGCGCGCACCAATCATCCACAAACCCATCGCCCGACCGATCGAATTACCCGCATATTTCCCCGCTGCAGGGCCGGCCACCGTGTGGAAAATCGCCGCGCTGATACCGGTAAAAAACAGCAAGAGGAGCACAGCAATATAATTATTGATCACGCCGGTCAGCGTCATGAACAAGGCAGTGACTGAAGGCCAAAGAATCAGGATCCAACGAACATCTCGTTTGTCTGCCAACCGGCCAAAGATAGGCTGGAATACTGAAGGAGCCCGCACCAGGACCGGCATCACCCCTGCCATCAGAGTGGAGATCTGAAACTTGTCGATAAACACAGGGAGCAGAGTGGAGATCATCGTACTAAAGGTGTCAAGAAACATATGAGACAACGCCACGGATATCACTTTGCCCATATGGGCAGGCGTCTCAATTTCATTATTATCGACGACGAAGGAATTCTCCATTTAACTATCTCCCTCAATCAGATTTATTAGATTATTTGAATATCCTTGATTGATTGTAATATTTGTAACTTAAACATCAATGATTATGAACGCTTTTGAATAAAAATGACATTTTACAACACTATTTGTTATAATGTTAAAAATCCACCGTTTGCACCCTTATTTATCCATTGTGTGGACAAAAAAAATTAATCTCTGGAGGTTGGAATGCTCGTTACGTTAGCAGATATATTGAAGAAGGCGGACGCGGGTAATTATGCCGTAGTTGCCCCAGATTACACCACCATGTATTCCATCAGGTATCAACTGGAAGTCGCCGAAAAATTCAAGGCACCGGTTATCTTGAGCTATACGCACCATATGCGCGCGCTATGCCCCACCAAAAAATTCGAGAATTGGATCAAGATCATCCGAGACGAAGCTGAACAATATGACGTGGATGTCTGCCTGCACCTGGACCATGGCACCTCTGTTGACGAATGCAAGGAAGCCATCGATGCAGGCTTTACCGGTATCATGATGGATGCCAGCGCGGAACCTTTTGAGAAGAACGTTGAACTGACCGCAAAAGTGGTTGAACTCTCACATGCCGCCGGCGTTTCCGTGGAGGCCGAGATCGGCCATGTCGGCACCGCCCTCGAGGGCTCTTATTTCCAGGAAGACAAGGGCGGCGCTCACCTAACCCAACCCGATCAGGCGGCAAAATTCGTCGAGCTCACCGGCACCGACTGTCTGGCGGTTGCCATTGGCACCGTGCACGGTGAATACAAAGGCGAACCTCACATCGATTTTGAGCGGCTGGCTGAAATCGACAAGGTTGTTTCCGTACCGCTGGTCATTCACGGCGGATCAGGCACCGGCGATGAGAACATTAAGAAAGCCGTATCCCACGGCATCCGCAAGATTAACGTCTTCCACGACTGGATCTACCCGTCACAGATGAAGACCGCAGAAATTATCGGCCAATCCCCCAAAGCGATCGGCAAGATTGCCGATTCCATGCGCGAGACCATTTATGATGTGCTCGGCCACTGGTTCGAAATTTCCAACTCGGTCAACAAGGGTTAATTAACGAAAACCATTAATAGACATAAAAACCGTGGACTTAGTTAAAGTCCACGGTTTTTTATTACATAATTCCTCTTACTCTCAAAAAACCAACCGATTTATAGAGAAATAACCAAAATCAATATAGGGCAAAATTAAATAAGAGGCAGGCGCGAAGGATGCTTCGCACCTACCATTTATTCCTTCAAGTAAATCAGGATTATGTGAAAATTAAATCTCGTCAAAAAGAAGTTTGCCGTTCTTCATCACGGTAACCCCATCAACGATCACTTCACCTTCCTGTCGCATGTCCTTGATGATATCCCAGTGGATCTTGGAATAATTCTTGGCTTTGTGCATCGCGTAAGCCCTGCCAACCGCGATGTGAATCGTGCCGTAGATCTTCTCATCCCAAAGAATATCATTCGTGAATTTGGTGATACCCGGATTCGTGCCGAAAGCAAACTCGCCTAAATAGTGCGAGCCTTCATCTGTATCAATAATCCGCTGTAAATAATCCTGATTGGTGGAAGAGGTCGCTTTGACGAATTTTCCATTCTTCCATTCCAGATAGGTATCGTGCATGAGCTGGCCGCCCAACACTGCGGGATTTTCGAACCAGATATGGCCATCCAGAGTTTCATTGACCACACCCGTGGCAATCTCACCGCCTGGGATATTGCCTTCGCCGTGATCGGCATCCCACAAAAGACCTTTGGTTGAGAATTTAAGATCCGTGTTCTTACCGAGGATATGAACCTGATCCGCCCCTTGCAGTTTCTTCGCCCAGCGATCCCAATCCTGAGACACCTTAGGATAGTCCAGCAGCACACTATCGAAATACATATCGGTGATGGTTTCCAAATCCATGCCCGCTTGCTGGGCAAACGCGGCATTGGGGACGCGCGTGAGCACCCACCTGGTTTTCTCCGTGCGGGCCGCCGACACCACACCATGGGCTGCCTGATTCTTGGCGATTACTTCCGCGGAAATGTCATGATAGATATCCAGGTTGTATCCGCCGCGAAGAGCGACATAACAATCCGCCCAATCGATGCTCAACAATTCGAGTTCCGGCGCCCAGGAATATTGTTCTTCCGTGCCATATTTCATGAAGGCGCGGCGCAGGTATTCCGACTTCATCTGAATCTGCGGGTAACCACCTGCCTTGATCGATGCTTCATAAGTGGCTAAAGCCAGGGGCCAGGTTTCCGGTTCATACATTGCAATAGCTACTTTCTCACCCTTCTGCACTTTCATGCAATAGTTTGCCAGCACTTCACCAAACTGCTTCCATCGCTTATCTGTATCAAGCATCCAAACCTCCAGTGATTAAAAATTTGTGTGAAAACCAGAAATATTGTTTATACTTGCTCTATATTGTATATAGGTTTTCAAGTTTTTGTTTAATAATGTAGAAAACCAATCATCTCTTTCGCTGGAGGAATTCAATGCAAAATGGTTATTTACTTGGAGTAGATATTGGAACTTACTCCTCCAAGGGGGTTTTGGTCACCACTGACGGCCGCGTTATCCAAAAAAGCAGCATTCCGCACAAAGTTTCCATTCCCAAACCCGGATGGATGGAACATGATCCGGATGATGTATGGATGCATGATTTTCTTTTTGTCGTCAAGGATCTGCTGAACAAATCCGGCATTGATCCCTCCGAAGTCATCAGTCTGGGCGTATCCTCCATCGCAAGCGCCACCCTGCTGCTGGACAAAGACCGCAACCCCGTCCGCCCCAGCATCCTTTACGGCGTGGACACGCGAACAACTGTTGAAGTTGAGGAAATCAGGAAGGATTTGGGAACATTTGTCACCAATCAAAATATCCCGCCCAAACTGCGCTGGGTGCAAAAAAATGAGCCAGAAGTTTGGAAACGCGTCCGCTACATCATGAGCGGGCATCACTACATCATCATGCGGTTAACCGGCGAGATCAACCAGAATGTCAACGATATGGGCAATTACTTCCCGATCTTTGATGAAATGAAACTGGAATGGAAATCCGAGTATTTTGATTATTTCAATCTCACCGCCGAGATGCTGCCAAAACCCGTGTGGTCTCACGAAGTCGTTGGTCATATCAACAAGGGAGGCGCATCACTTTCCGGCTTACTGGAAGGCACACCTGTAGTGGGCGGCGCGAACGACTCAGCAGTGGAAGCGATCAGCGGCGGCGTAACGGTGCCAGGCGATATGATGCAGATGTACGGCTCGTCCAATATTTTCTTCCTGATTACGGATGGTCCGTTTAAGGGCGAGCGGCTACAATCACGCCGTTCAATCACCAAGGACCGATACGGCATCGGCGGCGGACTTGCCACCGTTGGCAGCCTGACGACCTGGTTCCGCAATCAGCTGGGCTGCCAGGAAATGACAGCGGAAGAAGGCGGAGGAGAGAACGCATTTGCCGCGCTTTCAAAACTGGCTTATGAATCCAAGATCGGTTCAAACGGCCTTGTTTTGCTGCCATATTTTTCAGGAGAACGCAATCCGATCTTCGACGGCAATGCATGCGGTGTGTATTTCGGCCTCAACCTGACCCACACCCGCGCGGATATGTACCGGGCGATGCTGGAAGCGGTCGGTTTCGGCATCCGCCACTGCATGGAAGATTTCTGGGCGGAAAAACTACCCATAAAGCACATTTACGCTGTTGGTGGCGGTTCCTATAATGAACCCTGGATGCAGATCGTCAGCGACATCTGCAATTTTGAGCAAGAGGTTCCCGTTGAGAAGGTTGGATCCTGTTACGGCGACGCCTTCCTGGCAGCCGTCGGCATCGGGCTATATGACAAGATCTCCGATATCAAGCAATGGGTCAAGATCGATCGAATTGTCAAACCCGATCCGGAAGCACATGCAGCCTACGAAGAGTATTACCAGATCTACAGGCAGCTGTACCCGGCGACCAAAGATATCATGCACCAACTGGTCGCGATCCAAAAACGAGGATAAATATAAACGAGGGTTTGCCCTCGTTTTATTATTAACAACTAGAAAAGAGGAAAATCTGATGGAAAAAGGTTATTTGCTTGGTTGTGATATCGGCACCTATTCATCCAAAGGCGTTTTGACCACCACCGAAGGAAAACTGTTGTACCAAAGCAGCATTCCCCATGAAGTCTCGATCCCCAAGCCCGGATGGATGGAACATGATCCTGACGGCGTATGGCTGCATGACTTTTTATTCATCGTCAAAGACCTGCTTAAGAAAAGCGGCGTGAATCCCAAGGAAATCCTGGGCGTGGGCATCTCATCGATCAGCTCAGCCATTACGTTCCTTGGAGAGGACCGCAGTCCATTACGCCCCAGCATCCTTTACGGGGTGGACACGCGCGCCACCGAGGAAGTGAATGAGATCATCAACGACTTGGGCACATTTGTCTCCAACCAAAATATTCCGCCCAAACTCCGATGGCTGCAGAAGAATGAGTCCGAGGTTTGGCAAAAAACACAGTACATCTTCAGCGGACATCATTATCTGATCATGAAAATGACCGGGGAGATCAACCAAAACTTCCTGGATTCCATGAACTATTATCCATTGATCGATTATGGAGCCACAGAATGGAATCCGAAGTATTTTGAATACTTCCACATTGATCCTGCCATCATGCCCAAACTGATCTGGCCAACGGACATTGCCGGTCGTGTAAACAAAGAAGGCGCGGAACTCTCAGGCCTGGCTGAGGGCACACCCATTGTCGGCGGCTGCAATGATTCCAGTTCTGAATCGGTCAGCGTGGGAGTCACCGATCCCGGCGACATGATGCAAATGTATGGATCATCCAACATTTATTACATGATCACGGATGGGCCTTTCCAGGGGAAAAAGGTCCAGTCCGTCCGATTGATGTACCCCGACCAATACGGCACGGCTGGCGGATTAGGAACCGTCGGCACGCTGACCACTTGGTTTCGTGACCACTTCGGTTTTCAAGAACTGGAAGCGCAAAAAGCCGGTGGCGAGAACGCTTTCGGTGCCTTATCCAAACTAGCACTTGAATCCAAACCGGGTTCCAATGGCTTGGTGGCGCTGCCGTATTTCTCCGGGGAGCGGAATCCAATCTTTGACGGGTACGCCAGAGGCATGCTCTTCGGGCTGAACCTGACCCATACTCGGGCGGATATCTACCGCGCATTCCTTGAGTCGGTCGGTTATGGCATCCGGCACAATATGGAAGACTTCTGGGCTGATAACCTGTATCCGGAACACATCATCGCCATCGGCGGCGGCGTATATAACGAGCCATGGATGCAGATCGTCTGCGACATCTGCAATTTCTCACAGGAAATCCCGGAGGTCAAGATCGGTGCGGCATACGGCGACGCTTTCCTGGCTGCCAAGGGAATCGGGTTATATGAACATGGCTCAGATGTGAAGACATGGGTCAAGATCGAAAAGATCATCCATCCGAATCCCGAGGCGCACGATATGTATAATGAACTATATCCAATCTATCGAGAACTATATCCCGCCAATAAAGAACTGATGCACAGAATTTCTGCAATTCAGTCAAGAGGATAATTAAAATAAACCAAAAAAGAAGGAGAGAGAAAATATGACCAAAGGTTACCTGCTCGGCTGCGACATCGGCACATACTCTTCAAAAGGAGTGATCGTCACCACGGATGGCAAGTTGCTGCATCAGAGCAGCATCCCCCACAAAGTATCCATCCCGAAACCCGGATGGATGGAGCATGACCCGGATGATGTCTGGATGCACGACTTCCTGTTCATCGTTAAGGACCTGCTGACCAAATCCGGTATCGATCCCAAGGAAATCCTGGGCGTGGGCATTTCATCCATCAGCACCGCCCTGCTGATGCTGGACAAGGACAAGAACCCGATCCGCCCAAGCATCCTTTACGGCGTGGACACGCGCGCTACGGAGGAAGTAGAGGAAGTGAAGCGCGACCTCGGCACCCCCTTCGTCTCAAACCAGAACATCCCACCCAAGATCCGCTGGGTGCAGAAGAACGAACCGGACGTGTGGGCGAAAACACGTTATATCTACAGTGGACACCACTACGTAATCATGCGCTTAACAGGCGAAGTCACGCAGAATGTGCTGGATACGATCGGTTTTTACCCGCTGTATGACAATGACAAGAACGAGTGGGTGGAAGAATACTTCGATTATTTCCACATCGATCCCGATATTCTGCCACGTACCGTATGGCCGACCGAAATCGCCGGCCGCATCAGCAAGGAAGGTGCAGCCCTTTCAGGCCTAGCCGAAGGCACGCCGATCGTGGGCGGCTGCAATGACTCGAGCGCCGAGTCTGTCAGCGTGGGCGTCACAGAACCCTACGATATGATGCAGATGTACGGGTCATCCAACATCTTTTACATGCTGTTTGACGGCCCATTCAAGGGCGATCATGTGCAGTCCTTCCGCCTGATGTACCCCGACCAGCACGGCTTCATCGGCGGACTGGGAACCGTGGGCAGCCTGACGACCTGGTTCCGCGACAATCTCTCAGCCAAGGAATTAGCCGATGAAGCCGCCGGTGGCGAGAATTCCTTTACCGCATTGACCCGACTTGGAGAACAATCCCCAGTGGGAGCGAACGGACTGGTGATGCTACCCTACTTCTCCGGCGAACGCAACCCGATCTTCGATGGATATGCACGCGGAATGATCTTCGGGCTCAACCTGACCCATACTCGCGCGGATATCTACCGAGCCATGCTGGAGAGCGTCGGGTATGGCGTACGGCACAACATGGAAGCCTTCTGGAACGACAACCAGTATCCCAAGCAGATCATGGCGGTCGGCGGAGGTGTGAATAACATGAACTGGATGCAGATCATCTGCGATATCTGCAATTTTGAGCAGACCATCCCGGTGGTGAAAACCGGTGCCGCGTATGGCGATGCTTTCATGGCCGCGCTGGGTATTGGCTTATATGAGAAGGGGTCTGACGTCAAGCAGTGGGTTCAGATCGAGAAGACCCTGCATCCAAATCCTGAAGCGCACGAGAAATACACGGAGCTGTATCAGATCTACCGCGAGCTTTATCCGACCAACAAGGACCTGATGCATCGTATTTCCGCGATCCAGTTGAGGTGAAGGTTATCCACAGACAAACACGGATAAAGAAATAGATTTTCACGGATAATTCAAAAGTAAGGCGGGCACTCGTGCCCGTCTTATCTCTTTAAAACCAGGGTTGACCTTACAATTTCCTACATTTTCAATTGATCAAGTAGGGGGAGGTTTCAAACCTCCCCCTACCAAGACACAGCAAATAAATGGATTTCACCAAATATTCAAAGTATCATTTTTTGCCTTAGATTCGGTGGAAATTTGTAGATACCAAAGGATGATATAATGTCCCCAATTATTCAATATGAGTCAATTTGGTGTTCGTTTTTGCCAAGAGATTTTTATTCCATCTGGATAAGCAAATTTCTTCAAAAAACCACATTCGCAAATTCATCAACCTTTAAAAAAGAATAAAACACGCCAGTTGAGCGAAGCAAAAGGAGAATTTGATGTTGGAAACAGATAAGCGATGGAAAGCCGTTGGTGATGTTTTTATCAACAAGTGTTTAAAGCTTCAGCCGGGGGAAAAGCTGATGATCGCCCAAGAAGAAATTGAAACATGGCCTTTAGCCCTGGCGACTTATGAGGCCGCGATCAAAGCCGGCGGTTTTCCCCAGATCCAGCTGAAATCCGCATATCTGCGCCACGCATTCTGTAAATACGGCACGGAAGAACAGTATTCCTGGATGCCCGGCATTGAAGCCCTGGGCATGGATTGGGCAGACGCATACGTCGCATTGCGCGGCGGCTATTCTTTCTCGATCTTCCATGACATTCCAGCTGATGTTTTAGCCAAAAACATGGCCGCTCATGGGAAAATCTCGACCCTGAGATGGGAGAAAACCCGCTGGCTTCTCAGCCGCGTACCCAATGAAACATTCGCCCAACATGCCGGCCTGGATTATGAAACTGTGGCCGACATGTTTTTTAATGCCTGCCTGATGGATTATGACAAGGAATCCCCCGCCTGGTTTGAGTGGGCGAAGAAAATGGTCAGCAATGAACCGCAGCTGGTGCATATCACCGGAAAAAACACAGACCTCCAATTCGAGGTTGACGGACGCACCTGGGTTGGCACTGTAATTGAAGGCAACATACCCGGCGGCGAAGTCGGCTGCACACCATTAAATAACGAAAATCTAAACGGCCAGATCTACTGGGAAAATCCTGGCGTATTCGGCGGCAAGCTCATGCCGGATATGTGCGTGGAATGGAAAAAAGGCAAACTGGTAAAAGCCACTGCATCCAAGAACGAAGATTTTCTCAATCAGGTATTATCCACTGACGAAGGCGCGAGCTTGCTCGGAGAGTTCGCATTCGGCACCAACAAAGGCCTTACCCACTTCACCAATGATATCCTGTGGGACGAAAAGATCTATGGCACGCTGCATATCGCCTTTGGGCGCGCCTACCCGCAGTACGGCGGAGAAAACAAGTCCGCCATCCATTGGGATGTCGTGAAAGAGATGCGGCATGAGGGCGAGGTCACGGTCGATGGTCAATGCGTCATGCGCAATGGCGATTTATTATTTCAACAAATTTGATCGGAGGAATGTTTAAAAATGAAAGCTGCATTATACGCCGCACCCAATGTTATTGAGATCGCACACGATCTGCCAGAACCTGATTTTAAAGAGGGTATCCTGGTTAAAGTCAAAACCACCGGTTTCTGCTCCACAGATGTTAAATCCATCAAAGGACTGAAGAAACCCACCCGACCTCTGCCCTTCGCGTTTGGGCATGAGTTTTCCGGTGAAGTGGTCAAATCCACTGTGGATAAATACAAAGAAGGCGATCGCGTTTCGGTTTCTCCTTTCTGCGGATGCGGCCACTGCAAATTCTGCCTGACCGGCGAAGAACAACTCTGCCGCAGCAAGACCTTCTTCTCCGGCGGATCCACCTCCGACTTTGTCGCGGTTGCCCCCAACCTGGCACTCAAAGCCGGTTTCAAGATGAATGACGACGTCGATTGGGAAGAAGGCGCCATGGTCGAACCACTGGCCTGCGTGATCCTTGCCCTGCGCAAAACCGGTTTTGTTCCCGGCGAGTCCGTGCTGGTGCTCGGTGCGGGATTCATGGGCATGCTCAACGTCGCATTGGCAAAATCCTGGGGCGCGAGCCGCGTGATGGTCAGCGAACCCAGTGCGTTCCGCCGCGATATGGCCAAGAATTTCGGCGCGGATGTGATTGATCCCACCACAGGCGAAGATGTCGGCGAATGGGCGCGCAGCCTGTGCGGCGAGGGGCCGGATGTGATCATCGCCGCAGCAGGCGCCAAGGCGATCGCTGATGCCGCTTTCCAGGCAGCCGGCCTGGGCACTCGCATCCACCTGTTCGGCGGTATGCCGACCGGAACGATGATGGAAGTATCCGCCGACCAAATTCATTACAAGCGCGTGACCCTGCTGGGTACATCCGGCTTCCGCTCGATTGACGTGCAGACCGCCGGCGATATGATCAACGGCCACTCGATCGATGTGAGACCTTTGGTCACCGACCGTTATTCTGTGGAAGAAGCGCAGGCTGCATTCGAAAAAGCGCAGGATCCCAACGCGCTTAAAGTCATGATGGAAAACAGGGATTTCGACAACCTGTAGAAACAAGAGGTTAAGTTATGAAAGCTGCTTTATTTGTAGAACCAAATGTGATCGAGGTTAAAAAAGACCTACCTGAACCCGATTTCAAAGACGGCGTTCTGATCAAGGTCAAAACCACCGGGTTCTGCGCGACGGATGTCAAGATGATCAAAGGTTTGAAAAAACCCTACCGTCCGCTGCCCATGACCTTCGGGCATGAGTTCTCCGGCATCGTGGAAAAAACCACGGTTCCTGAGTACAAAGAAGGCGACCGCGTGGCAATCGCACCCTTCTGCGGCTGCGGCCACTGCAAATTCTGTCTGACCGGCCATGAACAGCTCTGTAAAACCAAATCTCATACTTCAGGCGGTTCAACCTCCGATTATGTCGTGGTCAACACCAAACTGGCCCAAAAAGCCGGCTGGGTGATTCCCGAAGACGTGACCTGGGAAGAAGGCGCGATGACCGAGCCGCTGGCGTGTGTGATCCTATCGCTGCGCTCAACTGAATTCCAACCGGGGGAATCGGTGTTTGTTCTGGGCGCCGGATTCATGGGCATGCTGCACGTTGCCCTGGCGAAATCATGGGGCGCGAGCCGCGTGATGGTCAGCGAACCCAGCGAATTCCGCCGCGAGATGGCCAAGAAATTCGGCGCGGATGTGGTTGACCCCACCCAGGTTGAAGATGTGGGCGAGTGGGCGCGCAGCCTGGTTGGCGAAGGCCCTGATGTGATCATCGCCGCCGCGGGCGTCAAGTCAGTTGCTGATTCGGCTTTCAAAGCCGCAGGATTGGGCACGCGCATTCATATGTTCGGCGGGATGCCTGATGGAACTATTTTAGATGTGTCAGCCGACCAGATCCACTACAAGCGCGTGACCGTGCTCGGCACCTCCGGATTCCGGTCCATCGATGTGCAAACCGCTGGCGACATGATCAAAGGTCATGCCATCGACATCAAACCACTGGTCACCCACCGGTACTCCGTGGACGAAGCACAGGCGGCTTATGAAATGGCACAGCAGCCCAACGCGCTTAAAGTCATGATGGAAAACACCGACTGGTAAAAAAGTTCGATTTGGGAAAACTCATGAAAATCAAAAGGTTTCGCGTTCTTATCCTGCGAAACCTTTTTTGATTCAAAATTATAAAAATCAGGAGAAAAAATGTTATCCACAGACAAACGATGGAAGCGGCTGGGGGAAGTGCTGGCGAATTACTGCCTGGAAGTCAAACCGGGCAAAAAAGTGATCATCGCCCAGTATGAAATTGAGACCTGGCCGTTAGCTTTGGCCACTTACGAAGCCGTAATCAAAGCCGGCGGATTCCCGCAGATCCAGTTCAAATCTGAATATCTGCGGCGCGCCTTCATGAAACTCGGAACCGAAGAACAATATTCCTGGGTGCCCGAACTCGAAATGCTCAGCATTGACTGGGCTGACTGCTACATGGCGCTGCGCGGCGGCTACAACCTCGATATCTATCACGACATCCCAGCGGATGTACTAGCCAAGAACCAGGAAGCGCACGGCGTAGTTTCCGCAGCCCGAACATCCAAAACCAAGTGGTCTCTCACCCGCGTCCCCAACGAAGCCTTCGCGCAGCAAGCCGGACTCGATCTGGAGACCATCACTGATATGTATTTCGATGCCTGTCTGCTGGATTATGAAAAAGATTTCAACAAGTGGATCGACTGGGCAGCCAAGTTGGAAGGCACCTCCGAGGTACACCTGACCGGCAAGAAGACCGACCTGCGCATGTCCATCAAGGACCGCCGCTGGAGCGTCCCGAACGCGCGCGGCAACATGCCCGGTTCCGAAACATTCACCTCCCCCTGGGAAAACACTCTCAACGGCCACATCTGGTTCGAGAACCCGGGCGTTTTGGGCGGCCGACTGATGCATGACCTGTATCTCGAATGGAAAGACGGAGAACTAGTCAAAGCCACCGCTTCCACTAACGAGGATTACCTGCATCGCATCCTAGCCACTGACGCAGGCGCCAGCAAGATCGGCGAGTTCGCCATCGGGCTGAATCCCAACCTGACCAAATTCACCAATGACATCCTGTGGGATGAGAAGATGTACGGCACGATCCACATCGCCGTCGGGCGCGCCTATAAGCATGCGGGCGGCACTAACGACTCAGCTATTCACTGGGACATTATCAAGGACCTGCGCCAGGAAGGCGAACTTAAAGTGGATGGCAAAACCGTTCTGAAAGACGGCAACCTGGTTTTTGACTTTTAATCCTAGAGGATAGAGAAATGTTATCAACTGACAAGCGCTGGAAGCAGATGGGCGAGACTATCGTCGATTACTGTCTGGGAATGAAACCGGGCGAGAAGCTGCTGATCGCGCAATACGAACCAGAGACCTGGCCGCTGGCGCTGGGCACCTATGAAGCCGCGATCCAAGCCGGCGGATATCCGCAAATACAGCTCAAGTCTGAGTACCTGCGGCGCGCGGATATGAAATACGGTACGGAAGTCCAGTATTCGTGGGTGCCGGAGATGGAAGTTGAGGGAATGAAGTGGGCGGACTGCTACGCCGCCTTGCGCGGCGGGTATAACCTGGATATTTACCACGACATACCGGCAGAAGTTCTCTCCAAGAACCAGGCCGCGCACGGCGTGGCGTCATCGGCACGCTGGAAATACACCCGCTGGACACTCTCTCGGGTGCCGAACGAGGCGTTCGCCCAACAAGCCGGATTGGACCTGGAGACCATCACGGACATCTATTTCAATGCCAGCCTGTTGAATTACGATGAGGAGCTGGTGAAATGGCGCAAGATCCAGCAGAAATTGTTGGGCACCTCTGAAGCGCGCGTGATCGGGAAGAATACCGATCTGCGCCTTTCCTATGCAGGCCGCACCTGGGGCGATCCCAAGCTGGATATCAACATTCCCGGCGGCGAGACTTTCACCGCGCCTGTGCTTGAGACGGTGAACGGACACATCTGGTTTGAGAACCCGGGTGTTTTGGGCGGGAAGCTGATGCATGACCTGTATTTGGAATGGAAGGATGGGGAATTGATCAAAGCCACCGCCTCCACTAATGAAGATTATCTGCACAAGATCCTAAAAACCGACGAGGGCGCCAGCAAGATCGGCGAATTCGCCATCGGCCTCAACACTCAGCTCACCCATTTCACCAATGACATCTTATGGGACGAGAACATCGCTGGAACCATGCACATTGCGCTCGGCCGTGCCTATGAACAAGTCGGCGGTACGAATAAGTCAGCCATCCACTGGGACATTGTTAAAGACCTGCGTCAGGAAGGCGAGTTTATCGCGGATGGCAAGTCCATCCTCAAAGACGGTAAACTTCAGTACGACTAACGATCATATAATTAATAAAAGGAGAAATCAATGACAACGTATAAAGAACAAATGGCGAAACACTTCGGAGCGGAAAAATACATCCTGGCCTGCGCGCATCTGCTCGGCTTGCCCGGATCACCCGCGTACGATGTGGAAGGCGGTATGGAAAAGATCATCAAACAGGCGCTGCGCGACACAAAGATCCTGCTGGATAACGGCGTTCATTCGGTCATGTTTGTCAACGAGGCGGATATTCCCTTCCTGCCCAATCTCCCAATAGAAGGCATTGCCGCCTTCGCTACCGTGGTCAATACAGTGGTGAGCCAACTGGATATCAAGATCCCTTACGGTGTGAACTCGATCTTTGATGCCAAGGCAGCCCTGGTGGTTGCGCACGCAACCGGCGCCACATTCATGCGCGGCAATTTCTCCGGTGTGATGGCCTCCCATTACGGCTGGTTCCCCAACCAAGGACCTGAGTTTTACCGGCTTAAGAAGTCCCTCGGCCGTAAACAATCCGACCCGCCATACCAGTTCTGCAATATCGGCAATATGGCCGGGTATAACCTTGCGGACCAGGATGAGATTGCGATGGCCAAGGCGATGGCGCATGACGCACATGCCCAGCCGCACGGTTTTGCCATGGCCCCCGATAATTTGGAAAAAGCGCAAGCGGTAAAGAAAGCCGTACCGGATTTCCCGCTCGTAGTCGCCAAAGGCACCAACCATGAAAATGTAAAAAAGATCATGGAAGTCTTCGACGGCACGATCATGGCTTCCTGCCTGCATGAGGACGGTAAGCTGTTCGCGCAGATCGACGCGGAACGTACTGAGCGATTTATGAAGATCTGGCGGAGCATGTAACCAGACCCGGTGATATATCCGCATTAGCAAAAATAGATAACAGGTTTCGCACATTCTGAGCGAAACCTGTTTTACTATAATCAATACAAGGAGAAATCAAATGAAGACGCACAAACAAAGAATCGCTGAACTCATGGGGGCGGAGAAATATATCATCGCCTGCGCGCATTTCATTCCGCTGCCAGGCGCCACCGGGTATGACCGTGTAGGCGGGATGAAAAAGATCATTGACCGTGCGCTGCGCGACACGAAGATCCTGCTGGATAACGGCGTGACGTCCATCCTCTTTGTCAACGAAGCCGACATTCCTTTCTATGAAAGGATCCCCGGGGAGGGTTTGGCTGCATTCACCGCGGTGGTGAATACGGTTGTCAGCCAGCTGGACATCAAAATACCCTATGGCATCAACAGCATCAACGATGCCGGCGCAGGGTTGTGCATCGCGATCGCTACCGGCGCCTCCTTCCTGCGCGGGAATTTTGCCGGCATCCTGGCATCCAACCAGGGGATCTATACCGCCCAAGGGTGCGACCTCTTCCGGAAAAAAGCAAACCTGGGTATGGAACAGAATGAACCGCCGTACTTCTTCCATAATTTGGGCAATGATCACGGCGCGGACCTGACCGGAAAGAATCCTTTAGATATGGCGAAATCCCTGGCGATGGACATTTACGCGCAGCCGCACGGTTGGGCGATGGCGCCGGATGATCTGGAAATGGTCAAGAAGGTGAAGATAGCGACTCCTGATTACCCGGTTGTGATCAGCAAGAGCACCAACCATGAGAATCTCAAACCGCTCCTGGAGATCTTCGATGGGACGATCGTGGCATCTTCCCTGCATGAGGATGGAAAACTATTCGCCCAGGTAGATCCTGATCGCACCAAGCGTTTTATGGATATATTCCGATCGATATAAGGATTGACAGAATGGAGAAGAAAACATTTATCCATAACGGTTTGGCGTTCGCGTATTACCAGACTGGAAGCGGCGATCTGAACCTGTTCATCCAGCACGGGTACTCCGACTCCGCCCTCTGCTGGGGTCCATTACCTGAAGACCTGGGAAAGAATTTCCGGGTCACCCTGATGGACGCGCGCGGCCATGGTGAGTCTGCCAAACCCGAGAGCGGATATGACCTGACCACCATGGCAGGCGATATCATCGCGCTGATGAAACACCTGAACATGAAAAAACCTGTGATCATCGGCCACTCGATGGGCGGCAGCCTGGCCGCGCACATTGCCGCGCTGGAACCGGACCTGCCCGGCGGAGCGGTGCTGATCGACCCGGGATTCCGCAATCGAACTGACGATGAGCGGGCGGCAACCATGGTGGAATTACATAAAGAAATGAAGGCCATCAAACAAATGACTGTCGACGAGGTGGCTGGATATATCCGTTCTAAGCATCCTGACTGGAATGAGCAATTCGTCAAACCATCCGCACACGCAAAACTGCAAATGTCAACGAATGTGATCGATATTTTCCACACCATCGATGCTACCTGGCAGGATGATCTCGAAAAGGCTACTTGTCCGATTCTGTTGATCACGGCGGATGCCGACGACGGCGCAATCGTGACAAAGGAAACCGCGCAGTATGTGCAGGATCACCACCCCTTAGTGGAAGTCGAGCATATCCCGGGCGCAGGACACAGCATCCAACGGGAAAAATATGTTGAGACTGTCCAAGCAATTGAAAAATTCATTGCGAAAATAACTGGAGGATAAGATGAACTGGCCAAATAACAGCAAGTGCGTGGTCACCCTGACCTTCGATTTTGACGCGGAACTGATGTGGATGAGTTATCCGCGCACGCCTGGTTACCAGCAGCGCGGTCAATATGGAGCAAACGTGGGCGTGCCGCGCATTCTCGCACTGCTTGAAAGCCACGGCATCAAGGGCACCTTCTTCTGGCCGGGGGCGAACGCCGAGCGTTACCCCGAGCTCTTAAAAAAAGTGTATGCTCAAGGCCATGAGATCGGGCACCACGGATATCTGCACGAAAAAGTGAGCGAGTTGGAGGAAGGCAAGGAACGCGAGATCATGCAGATGGGCATGGACGCCGTTGAAAAAGTGATCGGCGAACGCCCGGTGGGCTACCGCTCCCCGGCAGCGGATCTTACCGATGAATCTCTGGTCCTGTTCAAGGATTTTGGGTTGCTGTATGACAGCAGTCTGATGGGCAACGATTTCGAGCCCTATCCGGTATCCATCAACGGACAGGAGACCCGCGTGGTGGAAATTCCCTTCTCCTGGGAGCTGGATGACGCGCCTTACTGCCAATTCCTGTGGAAACCCTACCGTGGCGGTTTGGCATCACCTACGCGCATGTTCGAGATCTGGTCTACCGAGTTTGAGGGCGCTTACCTGCAGGGCGGGCTGTTCAACCTGTGCATGCACCCGCAGATCATCGGCCGTTATCACCGGCTGCAGCTGCTGGACAAGATGATCCGGTTCATCAAAGGCTTCCCGGGCGTATGGTTTGCGACTTGCGAGGAAGCCGCGCAGGTGATCCGCAATCAGTGGGACCGGGCGGAAAAGATATAAAAGTAGTATCAAAAACGAACACTTCGACAGGCACAGTGGGCAGATCAATATAAGAAATGTATTGAATATTTAACAGGTATACAAGAACGCATACTTCGACAGGCTCAGTGTGCGTTTCTTTTTTTAATCCAATTGGATGTATTTCAGAACCAGCAAATTTTCCTTCTTGATGCGATCCAGTTCGCGAGCAACGCGGTCATAATCCGTGCGATTTTTGAACGCGCGACCATTGAGTTCCGGCGCCAGCACCTTAAGCAGTTTCATAGTTGTTTGCGCGCAGCGGTCGGCTGGGACGCCGTCATTCTTTTCCAGGTGCCCTACCACCTCCTGCAGCCAGCGAGCTTTGTAAGGCGTATCCACCGCGCCCTCGCTCAATTCCGAGCGCACAAAACCTGGATTGACGCAAACCGCCATTACAGCAGAACCCGCACGCTGCAGTTCCACGCCCAGGGACTCGGTGAAACGCACAATGGCCGCCTTGGAACTTCCATACGCAGAACCGCCGCCAAACGGCCCGGTCGTCCCCCCTCCGCCATCCATGTTGATCACAACGCCATAGTCACGTTCAACCATGTGCGGCAGGAAAGTCCGACAGCATATGAAGGTACCCAGCAGATCCACTGTAATATCATTCCACCATGAGTCAATATCCACCTCCCATGAAGCGCCCACGGCTTTGAGACTGCCGGCATTGTTAAACAACAGGTCCACCTGCCCATATTTCTTGATCGTCTCTTCGAACAAATTCGCCACCTGGCCGCGATCCGTGACATCGGTTGGGACATAGATCGCCTCACCAGATTCCCCCGCAATCATATCCACAGTTTCCTTAAGTTTCTCTTCCCGCCGGGCTGCGCAGACAACCCTGGCGCCGTTTCTCGCAAATTCGCGCGCCAATTCCCTCCCCACCCCCGCTGACGCCCCTGTAACCGCTGCAACTTTGCCTTTGAGGTCCATGATTCTCTCCTGATAAATGATGTGATTCAAAACATTCCCTCATTATATAAGCGGCGGAAAGAAACATGCAATTACCCCCTTTTAAACAAAAATCGGGTTTCAACCATTCTGAGGTTGAACCCGCCGTTGTTTGAAACTATTTCCGAACCATTCGGAAATAGTCTCCGCAGGGTGTTGGCTACGCGAGCTTTACACCGAATTTTTCTGAGACAAGCATTTCATACACTTCACGGTCAATGTTGCCCATGCGCAGCTGCTCGGCGAGCACTGCTTTCGGTGTTTCTTCGCTGATCGGTTCATCGGTCGTGATGGAGCCAATCTGAGAAAGCTTGAAGGTTCCTTCAGACATTACGATTGAATAAAGTACGATCGTCAGCAGTGAAACCAGTACAGTAATTATCAGCACCATGTTGTATTCTCCTTTCCTTAATGATATTAACCTCCCTGTGTTAGATTGATGTAAAGAACAGGTTAACAATTGTTAATACTTACCGAACCGGTGTTGAAATTCGATCCGACTTGATCCATTCATACTCGTCGCGTGTGATCACTTGCTTTGCCAGTTTTTCTTCTATGCTGGTCGGATATATATTCTTCTTGCATTCGTTGAAAATGCTCGCTTTCATTCGACTCAGGTAATTGGGTCCGCTCAAAAAGGAGAACCCCAGTAACAAGTAGACGATCACACCGATCGCAATGATCATTAATGTGTTGGTAATCATCATTCACATCCTTTCTTTGGTTTTTTACAGTGTAATTGTAGGATGGCTGAATAAAACAAGGTATTAATGAATTATTAAACTTCGGTGTATTTCTTGTGAAATTGTCGTTATTTTTCCTGGATAGCAAAGAGTGTTTCCTCATACGTTCGTAAACGTAACAATCGGCGAGATTTCATCCTATAATTGATTGGCTCAAAAACTCCCGAAAAATAAAGGATCGTAAACCATGCCATCAATCACCAAGGAAGCAGCGCTTGAATATCACCAACGGGACGGCATACCTGGCAAGGTCTCCGTCTCGCCTACCAAACCCCTGGAAACCCAATATGACCTGGGTTTGGCATATACCCCAGGCGTGGCGTATCCCGTGCTGGAAATCGCCGAAAATCCCGATCTGGCGTACGAATACACCGATCGCGGCAACTTAGTCGCGGTGATCTCCAACGGCACCGCCATTTTGGGACTGGGCAACCGCGGCGCGCTGGCATCCAAGCCGGTGATGGAGGGCAAGGGCGTGCTGTTCAAAGCCTTCGCGGACATCGATGTGTTCGACATCGAGCTGGACTCTGAGGATCCGGATACGGTGATCGAGGTGACGCGCGCCATCGCGCCAACCTTCGGAGGCATCAACCTGGAGGATATCAAGTCTCCCGAGTGCTTCTACATTGAGACGCGCTTGAAGGAGTTGCTGGATATCCCGGTGTTTCACGACGACCAACACGGCACCGCCATCATCCTCGGCGCGGCCATCCTGAACGCGATGGAGATCACCAGCAAGAATATCGCGGACACTAAAGTGGTCTTTTCCGGCGCAGGCGCATCGGCCATCTCATGCGCACGGCAGTTGGTGATGCTGGGATTCTCCAGAGAAAATATCTCCATGGTAGACACTGCCGGTTTGATCTACCAGGGACGCAAGGAAAAGATGTCGCCGGAAAAAGCGGATTTCGCCAATGGAGACAAGCCGGCGAATCTGGCGGAGACGCTGGAAGGCGCGGATATCCTGATCGGTTTATCCGCGGCGGATATCGTCACCCAGGATATGGTCAAGCGCATGGGCGCCAACCCGATCATCTTTCCGATGGCCAACCCGGACCCGGAGATCAAGTATGAACTGGCGCGCGAAGCACGCCCGGACGCGATCGTCGGTACAGGACGGTCGGACTTTCCCAATCAGATCAACAATGTGTTGGGTTTTCCTTTCATTTTTCGTGGCGCGCTGGATGTTCGCTCCCGAACGATTAACGACGAGATGAAACTGGCCGCCTCCCGTGCACTGGCTGATCTGGCGAAAGAGCCGGTCAATGAAGATGTACTGAAAGCGTACCAGTTGAACCATCTGGAATTTGGCCCGGATTACGTGGTGCCCAAGCCTTTTGATAAGCGCGTGTGCTTGTGGGAGGCGCCGGCAGTTGCCCAGGCGGCTATTGATAGCGGCGTTGCCCGTATAGCTTCCCTGGACATGGATGACTATAAACAAACCCTCGCAAAACGCCTGCTGAAATAACGATGCCCGATCTTACGCATCACCTGGTCGAACTGATCCGCCGGGCATCCACAGACCTTCCACCGGATGTGGAAAAAGCGTTAAGTTCAGCCCATGAGCATGAAGCGAAAAATTCGTCCGCCCGAAGCGTGGTGGAAACCATCTTGAAAAACGTGGCACTGGCGAGACAGGATTCCTTGCCCCTCTGCCAGGATACCGGGACGCCCATCTTTCGTGTGCGCTTTCCAAGGGGATATTCTCTTGGTGAGCTTCGCAGCGCCATCCGCGGCGCGGTTGCCGAAGCGACCCGGCAATCCCTGCTGCGACCGAACGCGGTAGACGGAATATCCGGCGTCAACAGCGGCAACAACCTGGGCGGCGAACATTTTCCGTCCATCCACTTTGAGGAAGTTGAAGGCAACTTATTAACGGTTGATCTGATCCTCAAGGGCGGCGGATGTGAAAATGTCGGGCGGCAGTATTCCCTTCCGGATGCCGATCTCGGCGCGGGGCGCGACCTGGAGGGCGTACGCAAAGCCACGCTGGACGCGGTCTTCCGCGCACAGGGGCAGGGCTGCGCGCCTGGATTTCTGGGAATTGCCGTGGGCGGTGACCGCGGCACATCCTACATCGCTTCCAAGGAAGTCTTTTTCGATCCAGTTAACTTATCCCATCCTGAACCCGAAGTGGCGGCCATGGAAGAACGCATCACACAAGAAGCCAATCAACTTGGGATCGGCCCGATGGGATTTGGCGGGAACACAACCGTCCTCGCCACCCGCATCACCGGCGCGCACCGCCTGCCGGCTTCGTTCTTTGTCAGTGTTTCCTATATGTGCTGGGCCTTCCGCCGCGCGCGGTTGACACTCACCGAAGACCAAGTGGTCTATAACGATTATGGATAGATCGCTCACCATCCCGATATCCAATGAAACCATCCGGAGCCTGCACACCGGCGACGAGGTTTTGTTGAATGGCATGATCGTCACCGGGCGCGATGCAGCGCATAAATGGCTGCATGACCGGTTTATCAGCGGAAAAACCGAGCCGGATCAGGATGACTTAGCAATCTATTCGAAACTACGCTCCCTGCTGGATGAAAGCATAATCTACCATTGCGGCCCGGTGGTCAGCGGACTCGAGACTTGCGATTACCACTTCGTCTCCGCCGGCCCGACCACCAGCTCGCGAGAGGAACCATACCAGGGCGACATCCTACGCCATTTCAACCTGAAAGGTGTGCTGGGCAAGGGCGGTATGGGCGAAAAAACCCTTCATGCCTGCCAGGAAACGCCCGCTGTTTATTTCCACGCGGTCGGCGGCGCTGCAGCCCTAATCGCTCAACGCGTGGTCAGGGTGCTGGATGTGTTCAAGCTGGAATTCGGCGTGCCGGAAGCCATGTGGGTGATCGAAGTTTCGGATCTGCCTGCGGTGGTCACAATGGACGCTCATGGCAGCAGTCTGCACCAGGTAATCGAGGAGAGATCACGCAGGGAGTTGGGGAGATTGATCATTAAATCATGAATTCTCTTTTTTTATGGGAAAGCAATTAATACTGTGGGCAATAACATAATAAAAATTATGTTTGTATCCATTCTTATAAAATGCCAACAGGGAAAGGGGTTTAATTGAAAGCGGACATACATGGTTAGCATGTCCGCTTTTGTAAGTTATCTCACATTAATAAGATTCGAATAAATAGATCTTTCAAACTCCAATAACCGAACCAGCTGCGAGGAACCAAACAGCTAACATCGATACTATTAATGCGCCAAGGTAAATGCGGCCTGTCCTGCGGAAGAACCATGTGAGTATAAAGAGCAGTACAATAAATTGTGGGATGTAAACCCACAACATTAATACCCAAATAGCAAAAGGTGCTCCAACCGAACCTGTTAATGGCCAGAATGGACCTGTCCCTGCTAACATCCAAGGGATATATTGTAGTGCCCAAACAAGAAAGAGTCCCATTAACCCTGCGTAAAGATTTTTCAGCCACCAAATCAACAAGGATTTAGTATCCGTGCTGTGCTCCACCTGTCTAGCTTGACCGAATAGAAACACTCCTCCATTTATCAAGAAGAAGGCAAATGCCGGGATGAGATAAATCAAGAACAAACCTACTCGTTGTGGAGAGCTAAATTGCCTCATAAATGGCCAAGCAAATCTAAACTCTTCCCCTAGTGCCCATTGAGAAGTACCGGCTAAGAAATACATCCAACTAAACAGGGTTACACCAAGCAGGAGTGTCTTTCCTAAGATAGCCCAATCAATTTTCGTCTTCTCTTTGTCAAAACTAATACCAAGATCGTATGTCGTTACACCTGCCTTTTTTGCTGATGTCCGATACCATATGAGAATCAAGACCGTAGCAACAATAGCATTCAGCAAATACCAAAGTGCAGATCCATTTCCCATCAGCAATTTCATAAATGGAAGCTTTCCAAGAACATCCCCTTTATAAGCAAACAGAAGCCAAATTACGCCACCAATCAAAGCATTGACAGTCGCCAAGATCCACCAAGTTTTCTTTGGTTGAACAAATCGGTCAGGTATTGGTTGTGCTACAGAGGAGAAAAACTTTGTTGTGAGCAGTATATTTGTCAAAGGAATTAGTGACAAAATTGTTCCGAGTAAAGCAAATAAACCGAAAACTTCCTTCCACATATACACTTGGTCAGATGGGTCTATCCAATGGTCATCTACATTTCCATTCATTAGGGAAAGTCTGAACCAATCGACAGCTTCAGCCACTCCCTTGGGAGCAAGTGACATAAGGTGGTGATCTCCCCAGATCAATGCAGCTTTTCTAGCTGACCCATCAGAGAACTCTCCATAAACCGTATCCCACTCTACTGATCCCGTGATACCGAATTCTTCAGGATTGACGGGTATCAATCCTTCCATAGAATTAGTAAACTCAGCCATGGTAGGCTTCAGAAAAAGCACATTGCGATCCTCAAGTGTTCCTGTTCCTGCATCTTGAGAAACAATGGCTTGGACATCACCATTTAGAGCAGCAATAGCGAACGACGTAACACCTCCCATGGAGTGACCAGTAGCCCCCATTCTGCTCGTGTCTACAAATGGAAGGCTTTTTAAGTAAAGATAAGCTGAATTGGTGCCCATTGCACCTGGAGGATCACCAAAGAAACGACCAAAATTAAAAGCTCCTCCAGAATCCCCATGGCCTAAACCATCGGTCGCAAGAACAACAAATCCACGTCTTGCCAATTCAATAGAGTACCCTGTTTGAACATCTTTATCATTTTGATAACCATGCATATTTATAACCGCGGGAGCAGGGTTTTCTGGTGAAACCCATATTGGTCGATAAAGCTTTGCGGCGATGGAGTCTCCTGATGGGGTAATTATCTTAACGAATTGGATATTAATCTTTCCGAAATCTCGTTCAAGTGCATGTGCCATCAAAGCTGAGAAAGAAATTAATATCACGAGTATGATTAACCACAATTCATTTTTCTTTTTATTAGATTTCATCTTTTCCTCTCATTGTAGATTTAAATCCAAAGACCACAATTGACAATGTTAGGGATATTTAGTCCTTTATCCTCCTTTCACAATCCCGCTATTCATATTTTTGCATATTTTTATTGTATAAACATGAAAATTGCAATTATGTGCATTCCGCTAACCAAAATGTATTTAAATCTTATTTCGTACAAGAAAAGGTGTGCAATTTAAATATTCATTTATATTATTGTCAATTTAGAATCAAAGGTAATGATTTTTTTGATATCGAGCAGAACAAGATCTATGATGAGATTTATGTCACATTTGTGTATTGCATCAGGATACATTCATTCAACCCAATCAAACGTTCTTGTTACAGCTTTTTTCCATTCTTTATACTGACTGCTACTTAAAGGACTAAGGGCTTTCGGCACCCACACTTTGTCTTTCTTCCAGTTCAACCGTAAATCTTTCAAATCTTTCCAGTAACCGACCGCGAATCCTGCCGCATAGGCAGCACCCAAAGCTGTTGTTTCGGAAACTTTCGGTCGGATTACTGGTACCTGAAGCACATCCGCCTGAATTTGCATTAGCAGGTCATTATTCACCATACCGCCATCAACTTTTAAGGCAAGAAGGTTTACATCAGAATCCGCTTTCATTGCATCCAATACTTCACGAGTTTGAAAAGCTGTAGCTTCCAAAGCGGCACGGGCAAAATGCCCGTTATTTATATAACGAGTCAGGCCTACGATTGTTCCGCGTGCATCTGAACGCCAATAAGGCGCAAATAATCCAGAAAAAGCCGGTACAAAGTACATCCCCCCATTATCTTCAACCGTCCTTGCGAGTGATTCAATTTCAGGAGCACATGAAATGATCTTTAAATTATCTCGCAACCATTGAACCAACGCACCTGTAATCGCAATCGATCCCTCCAAAGCATAGACTGGTTTTTCATTCTGAAATTGATAACAAACTGTAGTTATCAGGCCATTTGATGAATGAACGATTTCATTTCCAGTGTTCAAAAGCATGAAACAACCGGTTCCATATGTATTCTTTGCCTCTCCTACATCGAAACACGTTTGACCAACGGTTGCCGCCTGTTGATCCCCTAGGTCTCCTGCCACTGGAATTACTGCTCCAAATGGACCATCAGTTCTCGTATATCCAAATATTCCAGAAGAAGGTTGAATCTCGGGCAGCATTTGAATCGGGATACCCATCAAATTGCATAGTTCCTGGTCCCATTGCAGTGTTCTTAGATCCATCAACATGGTTCGACTGGCATTTGTAACATCCGTAATATGTTTGCCAGTCAGGTTCCAAATGATCCATGTATCAATATTTCCAAAGATTGCGCGACCATCCTTAGCAGCTTGACGAACGCCTTCAATATTATCCAGAATCCATTTAATCTTCGGCCCTGAAATGTAAGTCACCAATGGCAGTCCAGTTTTTTCAGAAAATCTATTTTGTCCGCCCTCTTGACTCAATTTATTTACAATATCGGCAGTTCGTGTATCCTGCCAAACAATGGCATTGTAGTAAACCTTGCCTGTTTCTTTATCCCAAATCACTGTTGTTTCACGCTGGTTTGTTATTCCGATAGCAACAATATCTTTCGGTTCAGCACCTGCAAGCATCATCGCTTCATGGACGACATCCTGTGTACGAGCCCAAATCTCGTTGGGATTATGCTCAACCCATCCGGGTTGTGGGTAAATTTGTTTGTGTTCCAATTGATGACTGCTAACAATTTCACCGCTATGATTAAAGATGATGCAACGAGTGCTTGTTGTACCTTGATCGATTGATGCCACATATTCTGCCATTAATCCCTCCAAAAAGAATTCAAAATACTTTTATAAAGTAACATTAATTTGATTTTTATATCGGATTGCCCGGTAGGCTGTCTTTCCTACCGGGCTGATGTCTAAAAACTTTTCTGACGACCCATTCAAATTCTTATTCACAATTGGATTATTTAGGGTCTCTACTTTTCCGGTTATGATTAAAAGCCAGATAGCGTATTGGCTGCCACTAAGTACCAGGTAATAAAAAGAGTATTTAGGAACGCACCAACATAGATTTTGCCTGTCTTGTGGAAGTAATACGTGGATACCAAAGCGATGATTGGAACAATCACAAATAACGCCAATCCATTGATTAGTCCCAATCCCAAAGGTCCAAAGTTAGATGGTCCTCCAAAGAAAGTCAGTGGAATGTAATAATACGCTTCAACGATGAGATAGCCCACCAACAGGATAACCACGTTTATGATCATTTCCTGAGTAAATGTGGCTTTTCCATTCTTTGGGCGCAATGTTCCATGAAGACCTATTGCCATCGGAATAAAGTAGATTGCCAGGGGAATAACATACGCAAACATCACCAGGAAATGCCTGAAATCAGTTACCTTAAGTGTTACAACCCACAGTCGGAAATCTACTTTCAACAGTGAATTGATAATAGACAACAACAGGTATCCTGTAGCGACTACAGTCAGAGCAAGAAGGAATGATTTCCCAATCTTTTTCCAATCAAAACCAATTCCTTCCCATTTAATCCCATAACTCACCCCGTCTGCACCCGCTTTCTTCCCAAGTGAGAAAAAACCTACCAAAAGAACAGCAATGGAGATTATTCCCACTACAACGAGCCATCCAGTAAAACCAGTCGCGATACCTGAAAGCTTAAAAGGATTCGCCATAAAGAACCTAAAGAATAGGGGCATAACCGTAAGTGGACCGAGGGCAGCGGTGATAAGTGCGAAAATCCACCAGGAGGCACCTGTGGCACCTTTAAAAGCTGGCATTTTTTCCTTGAGTACTCCGAAATAACTACCCTCAAGAAGCACACCACCGAAGGTCATTAGGAAGATGACGAACCCGAGTAAAGCTATTCCAGTGCCAAGTAACTTGAGCGGCCAGATTTGATTTGTAGAAGGGATATCCTTTTCACCTTCCATTGTCGCCCCGAACCAACTGATTGCATTGCCAATTGAAGTGGGATCGTCTGTTGAAATGGGATGATCACCCCAATGGAAGTAAAAAACCCTTGCGTTGTTTTCTTCAACAGAACCATATACTTTTCCGGGAATTACGGGTTGGTCGGTTCCATAAGCAATCATCGCATCCGGCATGTTAGGAATCTCTGCGCCATTTGGTGCATTAAAATTGGGCGGTGTTTCTGTAGTCTTCCCAACGCTAACAGCCCAGTTGCGTTGTTGAGGGCAAGTAGCGACACTGCACCCTGAATCCATAAAGAACAACGCTTGATATTTATCGGGATACATCGAAGCAGCCGCATCAATCGCCATACCTCCCATCGACATCCCGATCATCCCCACGTTATTGGGATCAACAATATCGAGACTATGCAGATATAAAAGACCATCAGCAGAGCCGATTCCATTCGGTGAAGGTTGTCCCATTGGTGCTTTGGGGGCATTTGATTTATCTGACAAACCATGGTTGTCAAGATCCATTGCCAATACCACATAGCCTCGACGTGCAAGTTCAAGCGCAGTATTAGTCATATACTCTTTACTGTTATTAAAACCATGAGCGGCAAGCACAGCTGGGGCTGGATTATCTGCTGTAACGCCATGAGGAACAAATAGGTATGCGCTATAGTAACCGTTATATGACCCATAAAAACGGATTTCGCGTATCTTTGCCGCACCAGCACCAGTCTGCACCCATCCAGCAAGCAAGCTGCCGCCCAGCATGAGCACAAGCGATATGATCAACCATTTGTAGTTATTACTTTTTTTGTCCATTGAATCTCTCCTCTTTAATTTTTCCTTTTGAGTTTTTTTTACTAAAAGTGTTGGTTCTTCTCATAAATTTCTTACCAAACCTCCTCTTCGATTTATTTTCTTACTTATCCATTTGCTTATATAAGTCCGTCCAAATAAAAAATATTCAAATCAAGTTGAAATTTGTTCTGACAAAAACTATCAGAAAAATTATGAGCTAATTACCAGAATCAATTCTGCATTTTTTAATAAACCAGGTCACACCTCTTGCTGATGTGTGACCTGGTTAATCATTTTCTAAAACAAAATATTGTTACCGACCACCCATATCCACACGATGATCAACGCCACAAAAGTTGATCCAAGGAAGATCTTGCCTGTTTTCCTGAAAAACCACGTGAGGAAATAAGTAAGGATAACCATTAGTGGGATCAGGTACCAAAGAACGATCGCCATCATCCATTCACCGCTTGCCCCTAGTGAAGTACTCCAAGCTGTGAATCCGATCAGGTCATATCCGTAATTTGTATTAAAAACCATGATCGGTATATTTTGCAGAAGTAATAATGCAAAAAGGAAAGTTAGCGATGCAAAAACGTTCTTCAACCACCAAATGATCTGTGTTTTACTCTCGGTTTCATGCTCACCCTGCCGTGCCTGACCGAACAAGAATAAGCCGTTATTAAGCAGCATGAAGATGAGCACAGGAATAAAGTAAATTAACGCCTGTGTAAACCGGGCAGTGGTCGGGATTGTTTTTAGGGTTGGGTATTCCACCCTGAATTCAATTCCAAACAATGCTTGCGATAAAGCAACAAGTATATACAGCCATCCGACAAGTTCCAGCGCCAAAAGGAATGTCTTTCCCAGAATACCCCAGTCAAATTTGGTTTTATCCTCATCAAAAGAAGCACCCATATCGTACATGGTGATCTTCTTTTCTTTACTATTCTTTCTGTACCAGAAATAAAACAGAACAGCAAAGATGATGGCATTGCCAATCATCCATACCCAAAGGCCATTGGGATGCAACATATTGAGGAATGGGAATGTAGCCTGGAACCAGTTGCCAAAGGTCCCGAACCAACCGAATTGCGTTAGGAAAGGATATGTGACAGCAGCGATCAACCCATTGATTATTGCCATTCTCCACCACTCTTTTGGTGATGCAACATATTTTTTTGGCATGGGAGACGCAACTGATGAAAAAAATGGAACTGTTAACAAAATATTCGCCAAAGGAATAACAGAGGCGAGGGCTGCAAGCAAAGCCAAACCCATAAACACATCGTACCAAACGTAAGTATGCTGTACGGCTGGGATCCAATGTTCATCAATTACACCGTCCTTTAATGCTAATCTCATCCAATCAACCAAGCCTGTGACCATTTGATTTGAAGGTGGCATACCTGGATGTGTAACCGGGATGACAGAAATCATGAAAGCTGTATCATCTTCAAAACTTCCATAAACCTTGTCAGCTTCAATTTGTTCAGTAAATCCAAATGGCTCATAAAAAGCAGGGGTTAAGAATTGCTCATCTTTTCTTCCCAAGGCAGGATCTGATTCCCAGGCCGCTAAGAAACACACATAATTGTGCATTTTAGTTAAGTCTTGTGGGCTGCATGCATCCTGTGGGGCAACAGCTTTGTGATCAGGTCTTCTGAGAGCCGTCCCCGTGGACATCATCCCACCTAACGAGTGACCGGTTAAGCCAATTCTTGTTGGATCCACAAATGGTAACGTTTTGGCATAATCAAACACGACATCAACACCTAGAACAGATTCACCAGTAAACATGACTGCAGGGCTAAATGGGGCTGAATTATCGCCATGCCCATCCATATCAACAGCCAGAACAACAAAACCTCTTCTAGACAATTCAATTGCTGCAGGACCCTGAGTATCTTTGTCGTTATTTCCGCCGTGCATGGTTAAGACTGCCGGTAGTTTGTTTTCAGGTGTTGCATACAACGGTCGATACAACCTAGCAGTCACATAATGGCCATCGGGAGCAGGAATCTTTACGAAACTTACTTCAGTTTTTCCGAAGTCACTGCGCACCTGAAATGCCATTACAACTGCAAAAAGCAATATCAGCAGGAATGCAATCAACCAATAAACATTCTTCTTAATATTTGATTTCATCTTTTCCTCTCGTTTTGGATTAATATCAGGTAACCATAAAATAAAGATATTGAATTTAAACCATTCTCCTCCTTTCACAATCCCATGAATAATATTTTTGCAAATAATTTTCAAATAAACATTGTACGGTGTCCAGGACATACTATACATACTGGTTACCAAGAATACATCAGGATGATAATGATACTTAGTCAAAGAAACATTACACCTGAGAAAGTAGCAGACAGTGAATCCTGGACACCATATTGA
>Ga0209164_1000353_pt1 | contig 119358 bp, 98 predicted proteins | sample MTBNYHSulfiMetaG_FD_187458 | JGI IMG/M metagenome (GOLD analysis project Ga0209164, IMG submission 187458) | Enrichment culture microbial communities from rom New York Harbor, USA that are MTBE-degrading - MTBE-NYH (New York Harbor Sulfidogenic)... | ecosystem: Environmental > Aquatic > Marine...
GTTTAATTAAATACGGCTTTAAAAGATTCTTAGAAATAATGGAAAGATATGATAAAATACACACGCCTAAAAATAAAAAGATATGGCTCAGACCTAAAAGAGCAAGACATATGTTTCCTTATATAACTAGTAAAGAGCATATCAGGATTACATATAACAAAAATTATCAACTTCTAGCAATCCAATTCCCCTAAATAATGTAAATGTAAATAATTTCTTATTCTCTTATCAATTTTCCTGTAACTGCTTATATCCGCACACTTCATCTATACATATTTTATATGTTCCATGCACCTTATCATTCTTTTCAATAAGATATTTACCGCATTTAGGACATTTAAATTCCGTTGGTTTATCCCATGATATAAAATCACATTCAGGGTAATTTGAGCAACCGTAAAACTCCCTGCCTCTTTTACCATCCTTCTTCTTCTTCGGCACAATTTTACCATTACAACCTTCTCTTGGACAATCAGCGAGAGGGATTGGTTTTGAATTCCTGCATTCTGGGAATGCAGAACAAGCTAAAAAGAATCCATATCTACCAAGTTTTTTAATCATTGGATTCCCGCATTTATCGCATATCTCATCAGTGGGTTCATCGAAAATTTTTTTATGATCAGCAAGGTTTTCTGTAACAATTTTAATTTTCTCAATAAAAGGCTTATAAAAATCACCGAGCAATTTTACTCCATCAAGTTCACCTCCGGCAATTTTATCCAGATCGGACTCCATATTGGCTGTAAAATCAACATCAACTATATCAGGAAATTGTTCTACAATTATGGAATTTACCAATCTACCAAGAACAGTCGGTAAAAGCTGTCTGTTTTTCCTTACTACATAATACCTTATTAATAATGTAGAAATTGTAGGAGCATAAGTTGATGGTCGACCAATTCCTTTTTCTTCAAGAATTTTAATTATAGTCGCATCAGTATATCTTGCAGGAGGTTGTGTAAAATGCTGCTCCAGTAAATACTCTTTTAAATCAACCTTATCACCTTCATTAAGATTCGGCATTTTTATCTTTTTTTCCTGATCCTTTGATTTTAATTTATTAAGACATTTATTAAAACCAGGTTTTATCATATCTGTTTTAGAAATTTTAAAAATCACATTATCATTCTCTATATGAATAGTTTTTGTATTTGATTCAGCATTGCTCATCTGTGAAGAAACAAATCTTTCCCATATAATAGAATAAACTTTATATTGATCGGGAGTTAAATAATCTTTAATTTCATCCGGAATTCTAAATACAGAAGTAGGTCTAATAGCTTCATGTGCATCCTGAGCTTGAGATGATTTAGAATAAAAATTTGGACTCTCAGGTAATTCCTCAGGATATTTTTCATTTATAAATTTCCTGACCTCATCTAATGCTAAATTGGATATCCTAACTGAATCAGTTCTCATATATGTAATTAATCCAACTCTTTCTGATCCTAAATTAATGCCTTCATATAATTGCTGGGCAATCTGCATTGTTTTCCTTGATGTAAATCCAAATCTATTAGCCGCTGTCTGCTGTAATTTTGAAGTAATAAACGGAGGTAAAGGTTTAATAGATTTTTTTGTTTCCTTAATTAATTTAACATAAAAATTATCTCTATTTAACCTTTCTATTAAACTATCTATTTCTTTTTTATTTCGCAACTCTGGTTTATTATCATCTATCTTAAATAATTCACATATAAACTCTTTATTATCCTTAAGAAATACTGCATCAAGACTCCAATATTCTACAGGGACAAAATCATCAATCTCTTTTTCACGTTCACAGATCAATCTTAAAGCAACCGATTGCACTCTTCCTGCCGATAAACCTCTTTTTACCTTTTCCCATAATATTGGAGATATATTATATCCAACAAGTCTATCCAGAATACGGCGAGTTTTTTGAGCATTAATTTTGTCTATCTCTATATCTCTTGATTTTTCTATTGATTCTATAATAGCATTTTTAGTAATCTCATTAAAAACTATTCTTTTAATATTTAAATCCGGATATTTTTTTATCAATGCTTCTTTGATTAAATATGCTATTGCTTCTCCTTCCCTATCATTATCACTTGCAAGCAATATTTTTGATGCAGTTGATGCATGCTTCTTTAAATCATTTAATATCTTTCCTTTTCCTCTTACCGTAATATATTCCGGTTCAAAATTATTTTCAACATCCACTCCAATCCTGGACTTAGGCAAATCAATTAAGTGCCCCATTGAAGAAACCACTTTATATGATTTACCAAGATATTTATTAATTGTCTTTGCTTTTGCCGGAGACTCAACAATAACAAGCGTTATATCTTTTTTATTATTATTTTTAGCCATATCTTAAAAAAAACACTCCAATCTTTTATTTTATAATATTTGCTAAGACTGCTACTAATATATCCAATGAAATTCCTGTAACAATTATAATACCGGCAATAATTAACTGCCATATTATTTTATTTTTTTTAATATCATCCATTATTCATTATCCTGATAATAAATTATTTAATATAATATTAATCTCATTTTTTAAATAAATATAAATAATTAATAATCTTTTACTTTTTATTCCACTGCTTTTTCACTAAAAAGTTCTTCATCGCACTTTTTTACAGCTTCTTCATAATTATTAAATATTTCTATAAAACTACCAAAAACCCATCCTTTTTCACCGTCATAATCAATATAATACCAATAATTAAATTGATTATCAAAATTTGTCAATTGATTTTCCTTTTTTATTATTCTTGCAATAGTTCCTCTATTCCTATCATTTTCCATATAATAAATAGTTCTAGAATCAGCGTTTGGTTCCTCCCTTAGCTTAGTATATTTATATTTTATAAATGCCCATTGATTAATTTCTTCCGGATTATCAGTTTCAGGTAGTTCTATTTCATTAACATCAAAGTTTTTATTATCATTTTTACATGAAAATATTATAATCAATATTAATAAAATTATTAATTTTTTTTTCATAACTTAAAATAATATATATTATATATTAACTGCCATCTAAACAAGATGTAAAATTATATAATTTTATTTTTATAATTATCATAGAGAACAATTGATAATAAAAATTATATTTATATTCTTCTATATTGTCAATGTCCTCTATGTTTTTTTATTATATAATGCCTTATTTTTTATTTAAAAAGATTAAAGAAACTCATTTTACCTAAAAATTTTGCAGCGCTTCCTAATTCTTCTTCAATCCTGATTAACTGGTTATATTTTGCAATCCTATCTGATCTTGACATTGATCCAGTTTTAATCTGACCTGCATTTAATGCTACAGATAAATCTGCTATTGTATAATCTGATGTTTCACCTGATCTATGAGATACTACACTTGTCCATCCGGCTTTTGTAGCCATATTTATTGCTTCAATTGTCTCAGTTATTGTTCCAATCTGATTTAATTTAATTAAAATAGAATTCGAACATCCCTGTTGTATACCTTTTTTCAATCTTTCTGTATTAGTAACATAAAAATCATCACCAACAAGCTGAACTTTTTTCCCTAACACATCTGTAAGTTTTTTCCAGCCTTCCCAGTCAGATTGATCCAGTCCGTCTTCTATGGATATAATAGGATACTTGTTAACCCAATTTTTGTAAAACTCAATCATTTCATCAGAAGAAAATACTTTGCCTGGATTTGATTTCCAAAATTTATAACCTTTTTTACCGCCTTCATCAAATAATTCACTTGATGCAACATCAAGAGCAATCATAAAATCATTATCTATACCTGTTTTAAATCCTGCTTTATTAATAGCTTCTAAAATGACCTCAACTGCTTCTTCATTTTCCAAATCAGGTGCAAATCCGCCTTCATCACCAACAGCAGTATTTTTGCCCTTTGCTTTTAATATAGATTTTAAAGAATGAAATACTTCAGCTACATACCTGATAGCTTCTTTTATAGATGGGGCACCTACTGGCATAACCATAAATTCCTGAAAATCAACAAGATTATCAGCATGTTTTCCGCCATTAAGTATATTTGCCATGGGAAGAGGCAAAACATTAGCCAATGGACCTCCAAGATATGCATATAAAGGGAGACAGCATGATTCCGCTGCAGCTTTTGCGACTGCCATGCTTACACCAAGTATAGCATTTGCTCCAAGTTTTCCTTTATTTTTCGTACCATCCAGTTCTATCATTGTTTTATCAATTATAACCTGATCCTTTGCATTATAACCGACTTCTAATCCAATTAATTTAGGTGCAATAGTATCATTAATATTCTTTACAGCTTTTAAAACACCCTTACCTAGATATCTAGCCTTATCTCCGTCTCTTAATTCTACTGCTTCAAACTCGCCTGTACTGGCTCCCGAAGGTACCGCTGCTCTACCAAAAGAACCATCCTCTAATAAAACATCAACCTCAACTGTAGGGTTTCCTCTACTATCCAAAATTTCTCTAGCTTTTATATCAGCAATATAACTCATAATATTCTCCTTATATATACAATAAATTTATTTCATTTTTAGCTTATATATATATTATTAAATCTTTTTGTCAAGAACTTATTGTTTTTATCATAAATATTTTTCATTTAATAAATATTAATAAGTTAATTAATTATTAAATTTAACACTTGTACTTTTCAACCTTATGTTATACAATATATAGTAAGAAAAAAACCTGATAAATATTTAAAATCGCTTAATATTCCTTAAATATTAAATAATTTGTTAAATACTCAAGCTAAAAGGAGTATATATGGATATAGAATATTATTCAAAAAATGATGATAAAGAAAATGACGATTTCTTCTTACAGGTTAGACCTTCCGTTTATTATAACTCGGAAGGTTTAATAAATAGAATGATTAATCTCGGATGTAAATACAGCAGCAATGATATCAGAAATATAATTGATTCTTTAAAAGGAACAGTATTATCAATAATGAAAGAAGGCGGAATGGTAACAATAGATGATTTTGTATCGTTTACACCTTCATTAATGTATAAATCAAAAAGTTCTAAAAATATAAAAATTGACAAAGATAAACTTACTCTTTGTGTTAAAGCCTCTATCCCGGTTTCTTTTTGTGAAGCTATTGCAATGGAAGTAAATTTTAAAGAGATACCAAATAAACAGGAAAACAAATAAAATTACATAATCTAATTAATACATTAATTATTATATATTGTCTTTTTTACTATTTTAATATATTATACGTAAAGCTTTAATTTATTTCCTTTTATTAATTTTAATAAGGGTGAATCAAATTTACTTCATTAAAAATATTAATTAAAAAAGGATTTAAATTTATACAGATCAGGATTGTTTAACAATTATTAAAAATATTTATTTTTTAGACTGCTTATTACCTTATACGCTAAAAAACGCATTTATTAAACAGTCTTTATTTATACAATAAAATAAATATGATTTTTTATAATGAGGTAAAAAATGGATAAATATAAGACTCGCGGCGTCAGTTCTAAAAAAGAGGATGTACATGAGGCTATTAAAGAAAAAATTGACAAAGGTATCTTCCCGGGAGCTTTTTGTAAAATCATAGATGATTACCTGGGTATGGATAAAAACTACTGCAATATAATGCATTCGGACAGCGCCGGTACTAAAGCATCTTTGGCATATATTTATTATAAAGAAACCGGTGATATTTCCGTTTTTAAAGGGATTGTTACGGATTCCATTGTAATGAACGTGGATGATTTGATTTGTGTTGGTGCAACAGGGAATTTCCTTCTATCAAATACAATCAACAGAAATCCCTATTATATATCAGGCGATATAATAAAAGTAATTATTCATGAACATCAAAGAATAGCAGAATGGTTTACCGATATGGGTATACCTATGGTACTAACAGGCGGTGAAACGGCTGATGTCGGGGACCTTGTAAGAACCGTTGATGTAATATGTACAATAACTGCAAGATTAAAGAAAGAGGATGTTATATCAAATGATAATATCAAGCCGGGTATGGTAATAGTCGGTCTTGCTTCCTTTGGCATGGCAACCTATGAGAATGAATATAACAGCGGTATAGGCTCCAACGGACTAACATCAGCAAGGCATGATGTTTTTAATAAAATATATGCTAAAAAATATCCCGAATCATATAATCCTAATATACCTACCGATGCAGTATACTGCGGTAATTATAAATTAACAGATACTATATCTGATATGCCGATAAATATAGGAAAAGCTGTTTTATCTCCTACAAGGACATATGCACCGGTAATTAAAAATATTTTAAAAGAATATAAGGATAATATATCGGGCATGATTCATTGCACAGGCGGCGGTCAGATTAAATGCCTTAGATTCGGCAAAGGCATTCATTATATTAAAAACAGTATGTTTGAAATACCGCCTATATTCAGAATAATCAAAGAACAATCAAATACAGATTATAAAGAAATGCACCAGGTTTTCAATATGGGGCACAGGTTTGAAATTTTTACCGATGAAAATACTGCCGGTAAAATCATAGAAATATCAAAATCATTTAATATAGAAGCAAAAATAATAGGGTATACCGAAAAAAATAATGATTCTACTGAAAATAAAACAACAATAAAATCTCCTCAAGGAGAAATTATTTATACTCTTGATTGAAATATATAGTAAAATGCTAATCTGAAAATTTAAAAAATTTTATAAACTCAGCTTATTTTTTCGAACCGGGGGAATAATAATAAAAGTAATTAATACCAGTAAGGCAAACAGTATATATATTACCGTAAAAATCCAAGCAGGCAGATCATAATAAATGATATATCCTATCAAACGCCCTACAAATGATTCTTTTTTTCCATGAATTTGACCGGATAACCTTCTTAACTTATATTCCCAGACAGTCAAAGGACACCAGATTCCTATTATGCTTTCTACTGCTATAATAAAAACAAAAGATAAATGTATAATCCTGAATACAAAATTCCTTATCCATCTCCATTTAAAAAAATATCCAAAAATAACAAATAATTCACCGAACACATAAAAACATACTAATATTAAATGAATAACAATAATAAAATCAGCAAATAAAGAATAAATTATCTTCATATATTAAATTATAATATATAAATATAAAAATATCATCTATTACAATAATAATCTGCATTTTTTAGAAGATGCAATAAAGATACAGAGTAATCAGAGACACTCAAAGTTTTTATTAATTAGAAAAATTACATTTCAAACAGGCTTTGATTTGTATTCACTATGAATTAATTTGCAACTGCTATTTGAAATTTACCGCAAAGATATTGAGTCCGCCCTTTAAATAAGTTATAAAATTTCTTCAAGTATATTAACTGCATCAGCAACTAATTTAGGGCATAAATCTTTAAATAATTTTTTATCAAGAGCTTCTTTATACCCATCTTCTGTACTAAGATCACAGCCCAATAAATCAGTACAATTAATACTTTTATATTTTTTCTTAAACTCATTAATAAATTCTTTTACTTTTTTATAAGTTGCTTCTTTTGATTCATTATCCTCCGCTTTGTATTTACCATATTTAAGGCCGATAGTTAAAATAGCACCGGTTACTGCTCCGCAACATCCGGATGTTCTGCCGAAACCTCCTCCTAATCCGCAGGATATTTTTAATGCTATATCATTGTCAAGGCCAAAATCACCAGCAAATGATGAAAAAACAGCCTGAGAGCAATTAAATCCTTTAATAAAAATATCAGCAGCAGTATCTTTTTTAGACATAAAAACCCACCTTGTAATAATATATAATTTTTAAAAAATTAATTAAATTTATTAATGTTACTATAACCAATTTATCTTATTTTATTAAGTCGATTATTATAAAAAAATATTTTTTATAATAAAATATAATCTTAGTAATAATAATTCAATAAAAATAATCAAAAAAAATTAATTATTGCTTTGATAAATTTTATTTTTTTTGATATTTATATTGTTATTCAAAAAAAATTGATGATTAGCAAGATTATTATTAATGCTTTTTTTTGGAAATTATGTTATCAATATATTATAGATAATATAATTTATTTAATGATTAATCTTTATTTCAAATACAAGGAGGATTAAATGGCAATTCAAAAAGATGCCAATAAACAGGCGCTTTTGTTTATCTTACCTGCAATAATTGCTATGCTGTTTGTTCATATTATTCCAATAATATGGGGTATACTTATAAGTTTTATAGACTTCAATCAGAACAATGTAAGAAAATTCATGAAAGCACCTTTTGTTGGGCTTCAAAACTTTATTCAAATTTTTACAAGCGGTCTTGATATAGGCAACAAATACATAAGATCAATCTGGAATATACTTTTGTTCGGTTTTATTTGTATTCCGATCGGTTATGTAGTAGCATTTAGTGTCGCGCTCTTTTTAAATCAAAAATTTTGGGGCAGGACGGTATTAAGAGGATTAATACTATTACCATGGATAACACCAGACTCAGTAATGTATAATGTCTGGCGGTTTATTTTCCAGGCCCGTATCGGTATCGTAAATAAATATTTAATGGCATTTGGTATAATAGATAAACCAATAATATGGCTTGTAGGTAACCGCGCCCTATCCGCCGTAATTGTTGCAAATATCTGGAAAGGCTGGCCTTTATCATCTTTAATTCTTCTGGCCGCACTGCAAAATATACCAAATGATTTATATGAGGCGGCAAAAATTGACGGTGCCAATGCTTGGCAAAGATTCAGGAGAATCACATTTCCGCTTCTATTACCTGTTTCAAGTACAATATTGATCATGGCATTTATATGGAACTTTCATGCATTCAACCAATTTTACGTTATGCTTGGTGGAGATACAAGTGCAAAAGCTGCTGTTCCATCACTGGTAATTTTAAGATATGCATTCCAGGATATGAAATACGGATTAAGCTCTGCTATGGCTGTTGTAATGCTATTGGTAATATTTGTTATGTCATTCTTCATCATTATGAGAAGAAAGGAGGAGATATAATATGAGTGATGCAGTACTTTATTCTAATGCAAGAAAAAATAAAATAAAAAAAATATTATTAAGAGCCGTAAATAGAATAGGAATTTATGCTGTTGCGGTGGTATTATCATTTATTATCCTGGCTCCTTATGTATGGATGGTTTCCGGTTCTTTTAAACCTACGATAGAAATCCAATCGGCAGATGTAACAAAACCGGAACTTTCTCCAAAGTGGTTTCCAAGAAATCCGACTTTAGAAAACTATGTTAAAATAAATAAAAACGTTCCTATGTTGAAATATTTAAAAAACAGTTTAATTATTGCCTTAGGCACAACCTGTTTTACAATATTGATATCTCTTTTTGCATCATATGCATTATCAAGGATTAAATTCGGCTGGCGAAAACCATATGAGGTTTCGTTATTTGCAACCCAGATGTTTCCCGGAGTTTCATTCTTAATACCGTACTTCATATTTTTTATTTATCTCAGGAAATGGTTAAATATCCCAATGCGCGATACTTACCATGGGATAATATTTACATATACATCTTTTTCTTTACCATTTGCCATACTGATGCTTAGAGACTTCTTAGAGTCTATACCTAAAGAAATAGACGAACAGGCTCAAATTGACGGCTGTAATAAGGCACAGATTATTTTCAGAGTAATTCTTCCGTTGTCATTACCAGGTATAGTATCTGTAGGTATATATTCATTTATTATGGCTTGGAATGAAATGCTGTTTGCAACTGTTATTACAGGGAGAACAACTCGTCCGGTTGCACTCGGTATAATGGATTATATTACTTTAAACTCTGCAAACTGGTCCGGCATGATGGCTGCATGTATTGTAATCTCAATACCTGTAATGATTATTTTTATGTTAATGCAGCGGCAGATTGTTGAAGGATATGTACAGAGCGGTATGAAAGGTTAATAATTATAAATATAAATTTTTATTTAATTATTTAAGGCTTTCCAATAAACGGGAAGCCTTTTTTATTTAATAACATAAAATTATACATCTTTACAAAAAATAAAAATATTTGTAATATTATTGATAATTATATAATTTAATGATAAGAATACTAAATATTAATATAAAAGGACTTTTTTAATGCCAAATAAAAAATTTCGATCAACTACGGTAATAGCAATAAAAAAAGATGGTGAGGTTGCTATGGCGGCTGACGGACAGGTAACGCTGGGAGCAACCGTATTAAAAAGTGAGGCAAAAAAGATTAGAAAAATATATGACAATAAAATAATAATTGGTTTTGCAGGAAGTACTGCCGATGCATTTAATCTTTTTGATAAATTTGAAGCAAAAGTTAATGAATATAGAGGAAATATTGTAAGAGCATCTGTTGAGCTTGCCAAAGAATGGCGTACTGATAAAATTTTGAGAAGACTGGAAGCAATGTTAATTGTTGCAGATAAAGAAAACATATTAATTATATCAGGAAGCGGAGATGTTGTAGAGCCCGACTACGGAGTTGCAGCAATAGGAAGCGGGGGCAACTATGCATTATCTGCAGCCAGGGCTTATTTAGAAGGCTCAAATTTTAGTGCAGCAGAAATTGCAAAAAAATCCTTAGAAATTGCCGGCGATATTTGTATTTATACAAATCATTCAATAACTATTGAGGAAATAAAATGAAATTATTAAAAAATACAGGTGACTTAACACCTCGTGAAATTGTAGCAGAACTGGATAAATATATAATCGGTCAAAATGAAGCAAAAAAAGCAGTTGCTATTGCTTTACGCAACAGAGCCAGAAGAAAATTAATACCTGAAGACATAAGGGATGAAGTTGCTCCAAAAAATATTATAATGATTGGTCCAACAGGTATTGGTAAAACGGAAATAGCCAGAAGGCTGTCAAAACTTTGCCGTGCTCCATTTATTAAAGTAGAAGCATCAAAATATACAGAAGTCGGATATGTTGGACGTGATGTAGAAAGCATGATTAGGGACCTACTTAATGTCTCTGTAAATTTAATAAAAAATGAGTTAAGAGAGTCTGTAATGACTGAAGCAGAAATCAGAACAACCGAACAACTCTTAAATTATCTACTGCCGGATTATAAAGCTACAAAAATAAAAAACCCGTTCCTACAAAAAACAGAAGAGGAAAAACAGGAAATACAAAATACAGCTAATAGTGATACAAGAGAAAAATTTAAAAAATTACTGGAAGAAGGTAAACTTGACGACAGAACTATAGAAATAACCGTGACAAGCAATTCATCACCTGTTGTTGAACTATTTTCAGGTGCAGGACTGGAAGGTATGGGTATAAATCTGACTGATTTAGGAAATATGTTTGGCGGCGGCGGAGGTAAAAGAAAAAAAAGAAAAACAACTGTAAGAGAAGCAAAAAATATAATCCTTGATCAAGAAATCGATAAACTGCTTGATATGGATAAAGTTACTGATCTTGCAAAAGAAAGAGCGGAAAAAGAAGGTATCGTCTTTATTGATGAAATTGATAAAATCGCCGTAAAATCAAGAAATTCCAGCGGTGCTGAAGTTTCACGTGAAGGTGTACAAAGAGATTTGTTACCGATTATTGAAGGCTCACAAGTTAATACTAAATATGGACCTGTGAAAACAGATCATATTTTATTCATTGCAGCCGGTGCTTTTCATATGAGTAAACCCACGGATTTAATACCTGAGTTACAAGGCAGATTCCCAATCAGAGTTGAGCTTTCAAGTCTTACAAAAGAAGATTTCATTGAGATATTGACAAAACCTAAGAATGCTCTTACCATCCAATACAAAGAATTATTAAAAACAGAAGGAATAAAAATAAATTTTAAAGATGAAGCAATAGCCAAGATAGCTGAATATGCATATGATGTTAACAGTGAAATGGAAAATATTGGAGCCAGACGTCTTCATACTATTATGGAAAAGCTTCTAGAAGATATCAGCTTTAATGCACCTGACATGGATGAAAAGGAAGTTGATATTGATGAAAAATTTGTTGAAGAAGCTTTAAAGAATATAGTTGAAAATGCTGATCTCTCAAAATACATATTATAGTATTTTAATTATAGGAGTATATATATGATTTCTGAGAATGATAAAAGCTTTCTTTTAAAATTGGCAAGAAAAGCAATACAAAGCAAATCACAAGATAATTTACTAACAGAAGAGGAAATTAACAATTTAAATCCTTTATTAAAAGAAAAAAGGGGATGTTTTGTAACATTAAATAAAAATGGTAATTTAAGAGGCTGTATAGGATACATATTACCCGTAGAGCCCTTATATAAAGCTGTAATGATAAATGCATACAATGCTGCATATGGCGATCCTAGATTCCCAAAAGTTGATGAAAGTGAATACAATGACCTTCATATAGAAATAAGCATATTAACCGTACCAAAAAAACTTGAGTATGAATCTACCCAGGATATATTAAATAAACTTACCCCATTAAAAGACGGAGTAGTTATTAAAAAAACATTTAGAAGTGCTACTTTTTTGCCGCAGGTATGGGAGCAGCTTCCTCAAAAAGAAGACTTTTTAAGTCATCTGTGTCTAAAGGCAGGTTTAAAACCTGATGAATGGGTTAGAAGCACATTAGAAATAGAAACATATCAGGTAGAAGCATTTGAAGAAGAAAAATAAAAATTTTAATTTTATTTAATAGACAATAAAAAAAGCATCATAAGTATATGATGCTTTTTTTTATTTGGGGAGAGACGGATTCGAACCGCCGTAGGCGTACGCCAACAGATTTACAGTCTGTCGCCTTTAACCACTCGGCCATCTCCCCTGAAACTAGCTGGCAATGGGACTTGAACCCGCAACCGGCTGATTACAAATCAGCTGCTCTACCGATTGAGCTATGCCAGCATCATTTTGGAATGTTGTTTTATACAGTAATTTTCAACTAATGTCAATAATTTTAATATGATTTTTTTTTAATAAAATTATATAATTAATTTAATGAAATTTTTCTTTTTTTTTGTTAAATTTAATAAAAATTAATAATTTGGAGTTAAATAAATGAGAAAAATTTTATCAAACAGAAAAGCAACTGCTTTGCTTTTAATAACACTAGGCGCTATTGGGATTCTTTTAGGTCCTCTATTAGTTTGGTGGGCTACAATATTAGCCGGATTAATAATGATAGGATATGCTATTTATTGCTTTTATAAAAAAAGTTTTGACCCCGGTATAATTTCTTTGTTGATAGGTATTAGTTTAATCATAATATCACGTTTAGGTATCCCTTTAAGGATTATTCAATTTATAAGCATTGGATGTTTAGTTGTAGGAATTGTTTTATTTATTGTTTACTTAGTTACAGAGAGATAATTATCATATTATTAGATTAATTATTTATTATTTAGCTTTTCTATTATTATAATATATTTTCAAAACTTCAATAAAAATTTTTGCCCCCAGTAAATTAGGAAAAAAATTTGACAGAGTTTTAGTATGAAGCTCCTTTTTATCTCTGCCAAAAATTATCTCAAAAGTTTTTTCATGTTCATATGAAGCTTTCTTAAAAAAATCTTTAAATTCCTGTGCAATATTAATATTTTTTATTTTTTGAGATAATTGCTCAAAAAAATATTTATTTTTTTGTCCCGAATATTTGTCTACACCTTTCTCTAATTCATTATATTTATTCCATATTATATTAATAAAATCCTTGAAAAAATAATAATTAACTCTTTCTAAATTTAAACTTAAAGCTGCACATTCAGCTAATGATATAATCTCATATTTATAATTTTTATATTCTTTCGGTAAAACATCATTAATGATAGTCCTAATTTTACTTTTATTATAATCCTTAATACTTTCTTTTAAATATTTTTTATAATTAATAACTGCAGTTTCACTGAATAATATTTCATTAAGAGTATCAATAAATTTTTTATCAAAATTATAAAAATATTTTACACCTCTATTTTTACCAAAAATTTTTAATGTATCTAAATAACCAAGCTTAATATATTTCTTTGCTATAACCGGATTAAAATCTATAATGGTCCCCAGATCAATAGAGTTTTTAATATATATTGTATTGGTACCAACTATATCCGGTCTTCTATTTATGCCTAATCCCGATATATCTACAACAATTATATCTTTATAACCTCTTCTTTTAGCCAAGGAAAAGGGTATATTATCATATACACCCCCATCTATAAACTGTTTACCGTCAATTTCTGTTGACTTAAACCCCGGTAAAGATGCACTGGCTAGAAGATAATCATACAGTTTCCCCTTTGGTATATCTTCTATAAATACTTCAAAAGGCTTTAATTCATTTAATTGGTATGTTATAATCCCGAAATCAATCCTGGTTTTTCTGATTTTATCCTCATCAACATATTTTTTTATTAAATTTTTCAATGGACTTGTATCCAAACCTTTATTTTTTAAAAAATTTTTTTGGATATTTTTCAATAAATGAAAATTTTCTCTTGTTATTTGTATTTTACCATTCTTTAATAATTCTTTTGGAATAGCAATAATCTTATCTAAAGTTACACTTTCCCATAACTCAAGTGCTTTATCATAATCATTTTGTATAAATAAAGCACTGTTAAGTGTCCCCACAGAATTCCCAATTACCGCATTAAATTTTAATCCTAACTCCCTGAAGGCTTTCCATACACCTATTTGATAAGAACCATTAGCGCCCCCCCCTCCAAAAACAAGTGTATACTTTTTCTTAAAAAACATAATCATTCTCCGTAAAATTACAGAAATCATTCAACAAAATTATATGCTTATTAATATTAAAAAACCATTATTATTACAAAATTATAATGATTTAAAAATATTTTTATAGTTAAATAAGACTTTTTTAGTATTATACTTTATCATTCATAATATAAACAGATAAATTGAATATAAAAACCATTTTAATTTAAATATTTTAATTATTTACTTTATTATCCGATATTTATCATATATAAGTAAATTAATTATTATTCAGAGTATACATTAATGGCAATAGCAACAAAAAATGAAAATATAGGGAAAAATCATATTTTTAATAAAAGCAGAAAATTAACACCTATTGAAAATGAAAACAAATATATTAAACATAAAATTAAAACAAAAAAGATTAAAAAAAAATCAATTGTACCAAGAATAACAAATTCGCTGTTATTAATAATTTTTATTTCTTTAATAGTTTTTTCTTTTATACTTAATTTAATGTTTTATTTTAAATACAATAATCAATTAAATATAATTATTTTAGAAAAAATTAAAAATATATCATTTTTAATTGATATGAATACTGAAAAAAAAGTATTAAAAAATTATATAAAAAAAATAAATTTAAGTGAAAATGACTTTGCAGTATTAGTATCGGATCAATATAATATTATTGGGAAAGATAATATTTCAATAAACGAAATAAATCAAATAATTAATAAAAGAGATAAAATATATAATAAAAATACAATAATAAACAAACTGTTAAAAACAAAAGAAATATTGAGTGATTTTATCACAAATAAATATTTCTCAAAATCAATGTCTTTTAAAGAATACAAAATATTTTATATATATAAACCATTTGAGTTAACAAAAAATATGATTACTTTTTTAATCATATATAACCTGATTATTTTATTCGCAACAATGATCTTCATCTCTTTTTTAATATACTCAAATTTAAAAATATCTATTCAATTACCATTACGAAAAATACTAAAAAATATCGAATCAATAAAAAAAGGAGATTTAACTATTGATTTAAGCTCAAAAAAAACAGATGAAATAGGTCAATTATCTACTTCAATAATGGATATTACTTGGCTTTTAAAAGATTTAATACAGCATATATATATAACGGTAATAACAATGTCAAAAATTTTAAGACATCTCTATAAATCTTCATCAGCAGTTAGTGACTCTGCAAATGCACAGGCTATTACAATAGAACAAACTCAAGGAAATTTTGAAAAATTAAACTCAATGGTTAAAACAATAACAGAAGAATCATCAAGGGGTAATACATATACAACAGAAGCATTTGATAAAGCAAAAATAGGTATGGAAACAATCCAAAATCTGGAAAGAGAAATGTCAAAGATAGAATCCAGTTCGCAGGAGATAACGGATATTATCAGAATTATTAATGATATCGCTGAACAAACAGAGCTTTTGTCTTTAAATGCTTCAATAGAATCAGCAAGAGCCGGTGAAGCAGGAAGAGGATTTAACGTGGTTGCAGGTGAAGTAAGAAAATTGGCAGAAAAAACTTCACAGGCTGCCAACCGTGTTTATGATCTTATTACAACAAACAATAATCTGATCAGAGAGGGTGTTACTTACTCAAAAAATGCTACAAAAATATTAAAAGACATATCAATGTCAAATGAATTATCAGCAAGTATAGTAAAAACAATCAGTGATGAAATAGAGAAAGTAAAACAGAGCTCCAATGAAATAATGGGCGTTATTAATTATATTTCTGAGGTAGCACAGGCTAATTTAATGGAAAGTGAGCATGTATCCAATACAACCGGCAACCTGGGCTCCCAGGCAATCAGTTTACAAAAATTTATTAAAAAATTTGACAACAGATCAAGATTGCTAAAAGAAAATCAATCTCATATAGAAAAGTTATTAAAAACAAAACTCATTGAAGTAAACAATATCTTAAAAGATTACGGTACGGTTTTACTGCCAACAGGTGATAAAATCAGGATAACCGGTGAAAAAAAAGATTATGAAATTGATATACTGCAATTAGGGGACATCCCTATAACCAATAACAATGATTTTGCAGATATGATTTCAAAAAAAACCGGTACCTTTGTTACTTTTTTTCAAAGATTTGAAGAAAATCTTATATCCATATCAACAACAATAAGAAATTATGACAATACAAGAACATTGGGCAGTATAATTAAACAAAACACAGAAATATACAATACTATAATGGACGGCCAGACGTACTACGGAAGAGTATTTATTGTAAACAGATGGTATATAACAGTATATAAACCTATAACTGACCAAACCGGTTATATACAGGGAATAATTACTCTGGGCTTACCGGAAGAAACAGATCTGGATATTGATATACCTGCGGATGAAGAATCATACAGAGACGGAATAATAATGGATAATACATTTAAGCATAATTATTAAATAATAACAGTAAATTTAAAAATTTCCCATAAATACAAAATTCATTCATACAAATTTATTTTGTAAATAAATCACATTAATTTTTTTTATTGAAATGAAAAAAATAATCAATTAAAATTAATATAATAAATAATATATAAAAGGTATAATTGTGCCATTTAATAAAGGTTTATTTCTTTCATTATTTAAATTAGCGCAAATAGACAATATTGAAGAATTAATTAATAATTTTATTAAAATCATGAACAGTAGTTTTCCCGAGTTAAATTTTTGTATTAAAAAATCTGATAAAAACCCAAATTTAAAATTAGATATAAAAATAAAAAATAAAATTAATTACAGTATATATGTTTTTGGTAATATAGAAAAATATAATCAAAATGAAACAAAATCAATAAAAGAATGCACTGATATTTTATCTCTTATTATTGAAGATTTATCCCAAAGAAAAAAAACCAGCAAAGATCTTCCTGAATTTGATAAAAATATATTTTTTAATCATGCTCTTGATATGCTCTGTATAGCCGGTATAGACGGATATTTTAAACAAATAAATCCATTATGGACAAAAACTCTCGGATATACAGAAGAAGAACTTTTAAGTAAACCATGGCTGGATTTTGTACATCCGGATGATAAAGAGTTGACAATAACAGCTGGTAAAAACTTAAAAAAAGGAGAAAACATAATACAATTTAGGAATAGATACAGGTGCAAAGACGGCAGTTACAAATGGCTTTCATGGAACTCTTATCCGGATATAAAAACAGGAATTATCTACGGTGTTGCAAGAGATATAACAGAAATAATAAAATCGGAAGAAGCATTAAAAAAAAGTGAAACAAAATTTAGAAATATTGTAGAATCAAGTCCTCTCGGCATTCACCTGTATAAATTATACGATGAAGATAATCTGATCTTCACAGGTTACAGCCCGTCAGCAGAAAAGATACTTCGTTTAAAATTAAAAAAATTTTTAGGTAAAAATATTTTAGAAGCTTTCCCTTCATTAAAGGATACAATAATTCCTGATAAATACAAAGAAATTGCGAAAACAGGTAATGAATTGTTTTTAGAAGAAGTAAATTATAAGGATAACAATGTAGAAGGTATTTTTGAAATATATGCATTCCAAACGGCTCAAAATGAAATGGCAGTTATGTTTAATGATATAACAAAAAGAAAAAAATCAGAAAATGCATTAAAGGAGAGTGAGGAAAGATATAAAAAGCTTGTTGAAACAATGACGGATGGTCTTGCAGTTATGGATGCTAATGGTACATTAAAATATGTTAATGATTCTTTATGCAGCACCTTGGGATTCTCACGAAAACAAATTATTGGTAAAAACATATTATCATTCTTTGATGATAAAAATCAGAAAATTCTTCAAAATCAAATTGAAAAAAGAAAAAACGGCATATTGGAGTCATATGAGATTGAATGGCTCGGAAAAAATAATAAAAAAACATCGACTTTGATGTCTCCTCAGCTTGTATTTGATGAGAATAATATTTATAAAGAAAGTTTTGTTGTTGTTACGGATATATCAAGGATAAAAAAAGCAGAAAAATCTTTGAAAGAGAGTGAGGTAAGATTTAAAGAGATATTTGAGAATGCAAATGACGGGATAAATATAGTAGATATAGAAACAACTAAATTAATCATGGTTAATAAATCCATATGCAATATGCTTGGATATGAAAAAAATGAACTTATCGGTAAATTAATAAAATTTATACATCCAAAAAAAGATTATGAATATATATTAAACATATTTAAAGAGATGTCATCAAATAAAATGAAATTTGCATCAAATGTTCCAGTATTAAAAAAAGACGGTACTGTATTTTTTGCAGATATCACAAGCTCAATTATTAATATAAACGGCAAAAAATATATCATTGGTATATTTAGAGACATTACTAAACAAAAAGAATATATTGAAGCATTAAAAGAGAGCGAAGAAAAATTCAGAAGTTTATCGGAACAATCACCCAATATGATTTTTATCAATAAAAAAGGCAAAGTTGTATATATAAATCACAAATGCAAAGAGATCTTAGGGTATGCAAAAGATGAGTTTTTATCAAATGATTTTAATTTTATGCAGCTGGTAGCCCCGGAGTCGATTGATTTAATAAAAGAAAATTTTAAAAAACATCTTAAAGGCGATGATATACTTCCATACGAATATGTACTTATCACAAAAGAAGGCAGAAAAATTTTTTCTATAATATCAACAAAGATTATTACTTATGAGGGTGAAACTGCATTTCTCGGCATTGTTACAGATATTACACAAAGAAAAGAAGCAGAAATAGCCTTAAAAGAAAGTGAAGAAAGATATAAATATATTTTTAATAACTCGCCAATCGGGATAACCATTGCAAATTTTGACGGTAAAATTATCTCGGCAAATACAGCTATGCAAAAGCTGCTTAATTATTCAAATGAAGAATTGACTAATTTAAATTTTTCAAAGATATTCTTTTTACCTGATGAATGGCAGAATATTAAAAATATTATCAATAAAAATGAAACTATTTCAAATTATTATATACAACTTAAAAAAAAGGACGGCCTGCTATTTCATGCTTTATTTAACTTAACAATTATCCGGCTTTTAGGTGAAAAATTATATCAGATAACACTCATAGATATATCTGAAAGAAAAAAATTTGAGAATGCATTAAAAGAGAGTGAAGAAAGATACAAGCGTATCTCTCAAACCATCAGTGATTATATTTATTCCGTAATAATAAATGACGGAAAGATAATTAAAACAATTCACAGCCCTACCTGTCTTTCAGTAACAGGATACAGCCAGGAAGAATTAAACAAAAATCCTCATCTCTGGATAGAAATGGTTTTTAAAGATGATCATTATATTGTAAGTGAATATGCCGCAAAAGCATTAAACGGTGAAAAGCTAAAACCGTTGGAGCATAGGATTGTTAAAAAAAATGGGGAAGTTATCTGGGTAAGAAATACAATAGCATATCATCATGATAAAAATAAAAAATTAATATCATATGATGGTATCGTACAGGATATTACCGATAAAAAAACAGCAGAAGAAGCGCTTATTAAAAGTGAAAAAGAAAAATCAATTATTCTTAACACTATGTCTGAACTCATAGCTTATTATGAAACACCGGATTTAAGGATAGTATGGGCAAATAAATCTGCTGCGGAGTCTGTAAATTATTCAATAAATAAACTAGTAAATCATCATTGTTATAAAATATGGCATAATAGAGATCTCCCTTGTGACTCATGTCCAATTATTAAGGTATTTAATACAGGTGAGCCCCATGAAAATGAAATAATATCGCCTGACGGTAGAATATGGCATATAAAAGGTTATCCTGTAAAAGACAATGAGGGAAAGTTATTGGGAGTTGTAGAAGACACAATAAATATAACCAAACAAAAAAAAGCAGAAGAAGAATTAATCAAAGAAAGAGACAAGGCTCAAAAATACCTCAGCATAGCAGAAGTTATGCTCCTTGTACTTGATTTCAATGGTAATCTAACATTACTAAATCCTAAAGGAGAAAAAATATTAGGATATAAAGAAAAGGAGCTAATTGGTAAAAACTGGTTTAACACATGCCTGCCGAAAGATATAAAACAAACAGTAAAAGATGTATTTTATAAATTAATAAATGGAGAAATAGAAAATCTGGAATATTTTGAGAATTCTATAATCGATAAGGAAGGAAATGAAAAGTTAATAGCATGGCATAATACTATGCTAAAGGATAATATGGGTAAAATAATCGGAACACTATCAAGCGGTGAAGATATTACTGACAGAAGAAAATCGGAAGAAGAAAGAGAAAAATTATTACATGAACTGTCAAGCAAGAATGAAGAATTAAAAAGTATAGTATATGTTGCATCCCATGATTTAAGGACTCCATTAATTAATATACAGGGATTCAGCAGAGAATTGGAGCTTAACTGCAATAAATTAAATGAAATGCTAAAAAATAACAAACTGGAAAAAAACTTAACTAATGGACAAAAAATAATCCTTGATAAAGAAATACCTGAATCTGTAAATTATATTATATCAAATGTAAAAAAAATCGACCAGCTTCTAGACGGGTTATTAAAAATATCAAGACTTGGCAGAGAAACAGTAGAAATGATAAATCTTAATATGAATTTAATGATCCATGATATTATAAATGCAATGCAGTACCAGATACAGAAGGATAAAGTAAAAGTAATTATTAAAAATCTCCCGCCATGTTTCGGCAATGAAACGCAGATAAATCAAGTATGCTATAATTTAATAAACAATGCAATAAAATATATTAAAAATAAGGGTGAAAATTATTTAAAAATTACAGGATATAAAGATGGAAAAATGTCTGTATACTGCTTTGAAGACAATGGAATAGGAATTCACCCGAATCATCAAAAAAAAATTTTTGAAATCTTTCATAGATTAAATCCAAAAGGCCCTATTAAAGGCGAAGGGCTTGGATTAACAATTGTGAAAAGGATAATTGACAGACATAACGGGTCAATATGGCTGGAATCAAATGAAGGGAAAGGCAGTAAATTTTATATTTCACTACCAAGTAAAGATTAAAAATAAAAAAACCGTAAGAATATTATAAAAATACATAACTATAAATATTAAATTTATTATGCATTCTTATTAAAAATTCTTACGGTAATATTTATTGTTATAAAAAGCTAATCAATAATATAAATTATTATTTTTTATTACTTTTTAGTTTCATCCATTTTTCATCAAGATAAGCCATACCGTCATAAGCTTTAGCCATATATAAAGCATCAAGTACCGCAATAGCTCCCATAGCTTCAGCAACCGCATATATCCTGCCTAAAAGAGTCGGATCTCTTCTAGTAATCGGGCTTAATTCCTGTTCTGTTAAATTTTTCATATTAATAGAGTTTTGCTTAACAGAAATTGTAGGCGTAGGTTTTACCGCCAGTCTCATAACAATATCCTCTCCAATACTCATTCCGCCCAATAATCCGCCGGCATTATTAGTCCTAAATCTTGGTTTACCGTTTTTATCGAGATAAGGCTGATCATTAAACTCACTGCCCTTCATTTGAGCACATTTAAAACCAACACCAAACTCAATACCTTTTATAGCACCGATAGAACACATGGCATGAGCAAGTAATGAACTTAATTTATCATACACAGGCTCACCTAATCCTCCGGGTACATTATGAATGATAACCTTGATTGCACCGCCTGCTGTATCACCTTCATCCTTAATCTTAAGTACTGCATCCTCCATTTTTTCGGCTGCTTCCAGATCAGGGCAATTTATCTCATTTTTCCTGTAATTTGCTTTTATTCTCTCATAAGACATCTCTTTCATTTTAATGCCCATACATTCATCTGTGAATGCCAGGATCTCAATACCATCCCTTTCTAAAATAAATTTTGCAACAGCACCAGCTGCAACTCTTGCAACGGTTTCCCTGCCGCTTGCCCTGCCTGCACCGCACCAGTCCTGTGACTCACCGTACTTCAAAAAGAAAGGATAAGTAGCATGACCCGGTCTAAAAATATCTCTGTATTCAGCATATTGATCAATATGAATTTGTTGAGTATCAACATTATAAATCATGATACCCAATGGAGCTCCGGTTGTAACACCATCCTGTCCAATACCGCAAAATATTTCACATTGATCCGTTTCTTTTCTCGGGCTGTTTAATTTACCGACACCGGGTTTTCTTTTATCAAGCTCTGCCTGGATATATTCTCTTGTAATTTTTAATCCGGGCGGTACACCATCGATAATTGCTGCAAGCCCCGAGCCTTTACCTTTACCGTAGCTTTCCCCGCATGTTGTTACTCTAAACAACCTCCCAAATGTATTTCCCAACATATTTTACCTCCTATACTAGTTTAAAATTTGCACCAATTTTCTGCATTTTTTTTATATAATCAGGAAATGTTACTCCCACAGACTCAGCCGTATCAATTACGGTTTCGCCCTGAGAAGTTAAGCCAGCAAGACTCAATGCCATAATAACTCTATGGTCATGATGTCCGTTGAGCCCGGCTCCTTTTAATTTTGATTTTTTAATCTTCATACCGTCAGGCAGCTCTTTAACATCAGCACCCATTTTTTTTAACTCTTCCGTCATTACCTTGATCCTGTCTGTTTCTTTTATCCGTGCCTGTGCAACATTTATAATTATTGTCTCCCCTTCTGCAATACATCCTATAACACTCATAACAGGGAGTGCATCCGGCATTGCATTAAGATCAATGACGCATCCTTTTAATCTGCTGCCCTTCACATTTATATCATCATTGCTAACAGTAATCTGAGCACCCATTTTTTCTAACAGTTTTAAAATGCCTTTATCTCCCTGTACATCATTAATATCTGGTCCTTTAATAATGATATCCGATTTAGTAATTAAACCTGCGCAGATTGGGAATGCTGCAGAGCTCCAATCAGAAGGTATATTTTTATCAAAAGGCTTATATTTTTGATTGCCGTAAATCTTAAACCATGAAAGGTCTTTTTTAGATTCATATTTTATATTTTGCTCATTAAGCCAATTTAATGTAATTTTAACATAAGGCACCTCATGAAGATCTTCCACAAATATTTCCGTATCATTTTTTGCAAGAGGCAGACATATCAGTAAACTTGATACATACTGAGAGTTTAATCCATTAATAACAGTCTTCCCGCCTTTAACAGGACCTTTTATTTTAATCGGGGGCAGGCCCTCATCATTAAATGTTTCTGCTAAAACCCCTAAATCAGTTAATGATTTTATCAAAGACTGCATCGGCCTTTTCCTTAGAGACTCATCCCCGTCAAGAGTTACTTCAAAATCAGCCAATGATGATATACCAGTGACTAAATTTAATGAAGTACCGGAGTTCATCATATCAAGAGTTTTTAAGGGCTTATTTAGTTTCCCACCTGTACCCTTAATAATCCATAAGTTATCTTTTTCTTCAATCACTGCACCTAATGATTCACACGCATTTAAAGCTGCTTTTGTATCAAAAGATTTTAAAGGATTGTGTAAATATGACACCCCATCCGACATAGATGCGATAACAACCGCTCTAATCGTATGGCTTTTTGACCCGGGGATAAAAATACTGCCTTTTAAAGACTCTGTTTTATTTACTATTAAATTCATATTATTTGCTTATATATATTTTTGCCAGGCTAAATCAGTAAAGTAAAAAATTAAAATTATTATGATTTCTATCTTAATAAAGAGTTATTGTATAACCTGGTATTTAACTAATACAAAATTTTATGGATTATAAAAGATGTTTAAATAAAATGCAAGAAAAATTACAAAAAAGAATTCATGCTTATATATTGTATTTATTTAATTCATTCATAAAAATTAAAAATAAATATGTAAAAATTATTCTACAAAATATACAATTACCCCATTATTAAACAAATTTCACCATTTTGTACCCATATTTCACCTTTTAATAGCATAAAAAACTCTATATAATTGAGAGTACTAAAAAAGTAAATAAGCAATACTAAAAAAGTAAATAAGCAATAAGGAGGAAAAAATGAATAAAAAATTTAAATCTTTTTACATTGGATTTGGTTAAAAGACAATTAATCAATTATGTAAAAAAGTGAAGCTCTATGGAATTATACCAGCAACATCTTAATTATAAGGGATTCCGAGAGCGGAATCCCGCACCAAATACTATTGAGCGGCACCTTAATCTATGCTCTCACGAACACAGCATTTTGGTGCGGGGTGAATATAGTTAATATAATAAAAAAAAAGGAGAAATAATAATGACAAAAAAAAATGTATTTATATTTATTACAGTTCTTTTTATTTTTCTAATTTGTTCGATGTCTTTATATGCAAAGATAACAAATCTTATTAATGATGATTTTAATGATAATGCATTAGGTTGGTCATATAATATAGAAAGTGAGGATGTCCCAAATCCAAATGCAGTTTGGCATAATACCAACACAGGCTCTATAATTGTAGCAATGAATAATGCTGCTGATCCGAATGGTGATACTGATTGGCATACTGAAGTAAGATATCAAGGAATCAATCTTAAAGCAGGTGTTAGGTACAGAGTGGTCGCAGCTCTTGGTGCATGGGGTATGGATTCAGGAAGATCTGTACAAGTTAAAGTGAAATTTGACAGAATGGCAGGCCCCTATGAGTTTGAACATCCCGAATCTCCAAGAGATGAAGATCATGAGGGTGAATGGCCAGACTCTATGAGGATATTTAAAAATATTCCAATAACACCTTTTGGCCATTGGCCACTGGAAGATAAAGCTATTATGTTTGATTTTATACCTACAAAGGATTATTACGGACTGAAACTTTCATTTACATTTGATGGACCGCTTCTTAAAGAAGTTCAGGTTCCGCTTATAATACATATTCTTAATGTAAATCTATCAGCAATAGGACCTGATGATGTAGAAGTACCTGTTCCAGATTATCTGGAAAATGGAGAACAAAAAAAAGTAAGTGTAAATCACCTGGGATATCTTCCATATAGTAAAAAAATTGCATATTTCCCTGCCGGATTTTTTGGAGGTAGAAGAGCACGACAATTTGGTCTTTATGACAGTGGAAATAATCAAGTTTTTTCAGGAGAGACTAAGTATGTGCTGAATAATTTTATGCCGCAGAGGTCGATTGAAATTGGCCATATTATAGATTTTTCTGATTATACAACACCAGGAACAGATTATTATATAAAAGTATTTGATCTAAATGGTAATGAGTATGTAAGTCAGACTTTTGATATATCAAATGATATTTATGAAGGCATGGCAGATAGTGCTTTAAACTACTTCTACTATAATAGAAGTGGTATTGAAATTAATTTAGGAGATGAAGATCCGCTGCTGCATAGACCCGCAGGTCATCCAGATGATTCAGCTTGGTGGAAAGCTATTGCTAATTATAAAGTTGAAGGGGGATGGTATGATGCAGGAGATTTTGGAAAGTATACAGTACCCGGCGCTTATGCTGTATGGCTGCTTTTAAATCTATACGAACAATATGGATATGAAGTTAACGGACTTATTCCGGAAGATAATGTTTATGAAAATGGAATAAATGATTTACTGGATGAAGCAAAATATGAATTGGATTATTTATTCAAAATGCAAATTCCACCAGAAGGACTTGATGGAAATGGAGAGTTAGCGGGAGCTGTATTCTGTAAGATGCATGATGATAGATGGACATCAATGCCATGTATGCCTTATAGTCTTGGTAGTTCGGATTTAAATATATGGTATCAATCAAAACCTCGAGTACTCTACAAGCCTACCAGAACGGCAACATTAGATTTTACGGCAGTTATGGCGCAGGCATGGAGAATATGGAGAGACCTTGATCCTGATACTGAGGGGCCAGATGATGTATTCGCAGAAAAGTGTAGGCTCGCTGCATTAGCTGCATATGCATCATTAGATGAAGTTGGATATAGCCTTTGGAGATCAAATAAAAAGAAAGACAATGGCGGTGGTGGTCCATATAATGATGGTGATCCACGTGATGAAATGTATTGGGCATTATGTGAGTTATATCTTTCAACAAATGATGCTGCACTTAAACAACAATATTATGATGAGTTAGTTAACCTTCCGGTTACTACAGAAGGTGAATTCTACGGATTTAAAGAAATGCATGTAGATTATGGTCCGAATGGAGAAACATATCCAGCTGAATTACCTCATAGCTGGCAAAATGTATCCGGCTGCGGAATCTTGTCATTGTATGCAGCAAAAGACAAAATTGATAATCCTGAAATGCTTGAGCAGGTTAAACAGGCGATCATATCACTTTCTTATACAATGTATAATAAACTTATATCTACTCCTTTTGGTATTCCAATAAATCAAGTATCAGAAATCGTATGGGGATCGAATCAAACAGTAGCAAATCGTGCTCTATTGATGTCATGTGCATATGAAATAAATGCAGATGAAAAACATCTACAAGGCGTATCAAGAACTATGGACTATTTATTGGGAACAAATCCTCTGGATTATTCTTATATTACAGGTTATGGGGAAAGATCTGCTAAAAATCCTCATCACCGTGTTTGGGCAGGTCAAATTGATCCAAGATTTGCAAGTGCACCAAAAGGATGTCTGGTCGGCGGACCAAATCCAACACAGAGTGATAATTTTGGTGAACCCGGAGATATACATGGTAAAGATGATCTCATTTTAAAAAATCATGACCCGTTTTCTATTTTAGGAAAAATATATAAAAATGAGTATAATTACTTAAAAGCTTATGTTGATAGTTATGATGCATATTCTACAAACGAAGTTACCATTTACTGGAACGCATCTCTTGTATGTCTTGCTGCACGTGCTCATAATCTAAATATTTACAAAAATATAGACGGTCTTTTAGAAAATTTAGTGATACCAGGCATAGAGCTTACTCCTGAATTTGATGAGGGTATATTTAATTATACTGCAACAGTAGATAATGAAGTCGACTCATTTTCATTAACACCAATTGCCAGTGATGATGGTACCATCATTTATGTAAACGGCCAGTTGGTAGAATCAGGTGAGCCTTCACAAATAGATCTTGTTGTTGGTGATAACATTATTAGAATATATGTAGAAAATTCCGATGGTGAAGGTGTAACTTATAGGATAAATATAACAAGAGAAGCAGATGGCCTTTTAGAAGATATAGAGATACCAGGCATAGAGCTTACTCCTGAATTTGATGAGGATATATTTAATTATACCGCAACAGTAGATAATGAAGTTGACTCATTTTCATTAACACCAACAGCTATTGATAACGGTACTTTAATTTATGTAAATGGAGTGTTAGTAGAATCAGGCCAGCCTTCACAAGAAATTAATCTTAACGTAGGTGATAATACTATTACAATATATGTAGAAAGCGCTGGCGGTGACAATGTTACTTATACAATAAATATAACAAGAGAAGAAGCTGATTATATTCTACTAACAGATCAAAATACAGATATCAGAAATTATAGAGTAAATGATGAACTGACATTTAAAATACTTACTGGCGGCGGCGGCATAATCCAGATTAGTAGCGTTGTTCCCTGGCCTTCACAAGTTACAGTATCAATAAATGGCGGACCTTTTCAGCCTACTCCAGAGCAATGGGGCGGACCTTTTAATGTACCTGCAAATACTTTTGTAATATTTAAAGTAAAAGCTGCAGTACCTACTGATATTGTATTAAATTGGTGGTAATATATATTCATCAATTTATAACATTGTTATAACTTTAATGGAGTGCTGGTATTATATTAAGCACTCCATTCTTTCTTTATATTACCTAAAAAAGAATATTTTTAATACCAATAATTACTTTATAAATTCTAATTAATTATAATTAAGTTAAAGAGATGAATATATATAATAAAAATTAAATTGACAACGCTATTATTAATATCTCGCACATAAAATCATGCAAAATCTTTTAACTAATACATACTTCATCTGATTGACAAAAATTTCCAATATTATAAAACATAGTCAAGCTCTTTATTGATGTATTCCAGTCAAAAATTGATTTCAATTAATGGTGGCTGTGATTTTTTATAAGGAATAAAATATCCTTTGACAATGAAATGAGCCTTGACTAATCTCTTTATCAGCAAGGGATGAAGAGATTATATCTTTTATGATTAAAGATAAGCATTCCGGACATATTTTAGGATTCTTTATCAAGGAATACTCTAATGCTATTACCTGGGTATAATAGTCCTTTATTAAACTCTGTCCCCTACTTCTAACCAGTTACATAAATATCCAATTGAACAATACTAAATATACCTATATCCTAAGTCTAAAAAGAATATTACAAAAGGTATATAGCAATAAAATCAGTAATCCGGTAATATAAGTACTCAATTAATGATTTAAAAAATTAAAATGTAAAATTTTATAAACAAATAAAAATATTTTACAAAATATATAATTACTATATTTTTATCAAAATTTCTCTTATTTTCGAAACATATTCCGTTTTTGAAAAACATAAAAAATATTAAATTTATTTTTATTAAATTACAAAGTAAAACTCTACGGCTTATGCTTATAGCATTTTGATATACAATAAATAATCTCTCTTTAATTTTAAAAATTTTGTCCCGCTCTATCCAGTGAGACGACAAGATTAAAATAATTTATTATATGTTTTAAAAGACAAAAATAAAAAGTGCAATAAAAATTTATATTAAAGTAATTAAATATGCTTTATCAAAGAATTACACATTTTCCTGATCTTTTTAAAATTAAAAAAAGTTAAAGCAGGAGGTAAAAAATGAAAAAAATATTTAAATTTTTTTACATTGGATTTGGATAAAAAATTGTTAAGCAATTATGTAAAAAAGTGAAGCTCTATGGAATTACACCAGTAGCATCTTAATTATAAGGGATTCCGAGAGCGGAATCCCGCACCAAATACTATTGAGCGGCACCTTAATCTAAGCTCTCATGAACACAGCATTTTGGTGCGGGGTAAATATGGTTAATATAATAAAAAAGGAGAAATTATAATGACAAAAAAAAATGTATTTATATTTATTACAGTACTTTTAATTATCTTAATTTGTTCTATGTCTTTATATGCAAAGGAAACAGTTCTTTTTGATGATAATTTTGAAATGGAATACCCGCCTTATGGTGAAGGTAATGCATTAGGCTGGTCATACAGTATAGAAAATGAGGATGTAGAAAGTCCAAATGAAATTTATCATGATAGAAATACCCAATGTATAAGAGTAGAAATGAAAAATGCCGCTGAACTTGGTGAGTTTGGTAATCAATGGTTTACTGAAGTCAGATATCAGGGAATCACTCTTAAGGCAGGTGTTGAGTATACTTTGACCGCATTTATTTCTGCTGATGCTGACACAAAAGTTCAGATGAAACTTGATAAAATGGCAGCTCCTTATAATGGATCCGAATGTCCAAGAAATTACAGTGATCCGAGTAAGGACTCTATGAGGCAATATGACCTTATTAAATATGAAGGAAAAGAAATTTCCTTTAAATTTACACCTGAAAAAGATTATTACGGTGTTAAATTTGCATTATTATTTGACGGTGCTCTTGTTACACATCCTGAAGAACTCCCGTTTGATATAAAAATTTATAGTGCAAGTCTAATAGCAGAGGCACCTAATGATGTAGAAGTACCTGTTCCAAATTTTTTGGATAACGGAGAAGCACAAGTAATAAAAGTAAACCACCTGGGATATCTTCCAAAAAGTAAAAAAATTGCATATTATAGCATGCAAGTAATTTGGATCTCTCCAACACACCGAGAACCAAAACCATTTACTCTTTATGACAGTGAAGATAATCCCGTTTATACAGGACTTACTCAGGATATGGGGTCGAGACATGAATTGATATCAAGGGGAACAGCCGCAAATTATAACCATATTATGGATTTTTCTGATTTTCAGGAACCGGGAACAGGTTATTATCTAAAAATAGATGATACTGATTATGTAAGTCAACCTTTCGATATATCAAATGATATTTATCAAGGTTTGGCTGATGATGCTTTAAGTTATTTTTATTATAACAGAAGCGGTATTGAAATTACCCTGGGAGATGAAAGTCAGCATAGGCCAGCAGGGCATCCGGGTGATGAAGCTGCATACCAAGGAAAGACCTATGATGTTGAAGGCGGCTGGTATGATGCAGGAGATTTTGGAAAGTATACGGTAACCGGAGCTTATTCTATATGGATGCTTTTAAATCTTTATGAACAATACGGATATGAAGTTAACGGACTTATCCCGGAAGATGTCGATGGGGAAAATGGAATAAATGATTTATTGGATGAAGCAAAATATGAATTGGAATTCTTATTCAAAATGCAGGTTCCGGAAGAAGGACTTAATAATGGAGGCGGAATGTTTGCAGGAGGTGTATTCCATAAGATGCATGATGAAACATGGACATCACTTCCATGTATGCCTTATGATGATGATGTATGGTATGAAGAAAAAGATAGAATACTCTATATACCTACATTTACAGCAACATTAGATTTTACAGCTGTAATGGCACAGGCATGGAGAATATGGAGAGACCTTGATGATAATGATACCGGTGAAGATGATGAGTTTGCAATAAAGTGCAGGGATGCTGCTTTAGCTGCATATCATTCAATATCTTATAGTTTCCCTGATATAATCCTTTGGACATCAAATAGAAAGATAGACAATGGAGGAGGAGGACCATATGATGATGTTGATTATAGAGATGAACTTTACTGGGCATTAATTGAGTTATATATTTCGTCAGGTGATCCAACATATATTGAATCATTTGACTTTACTAATCTTAATGTTGATACAGAAGGTGACTACTATGGATTTAAAGAAATACGTATAAATCAAGCAGGTGATGAAGACGGTGTAGCCGATTTACCTCACAGCTGGAAAAATGTATCAGGCTGCGGAGTATTGTCATTGTATGCTGCAAAAGACAAAGTTGATAATCCTGAAATGATCAGTGATATTGAAAGTGCAATCGTTGCTCTTTCTAATGTAATGCATGAAAAAGTTATAGACAATCCTTTTGGTTTTGCAATAAATCAAAAATCTGAAATCTTCTGGGGATCAAATCAAACAATAACAAATCGTGCTTTATTGATGTCATGTGCATATGAAATTACTAATGATGAAAAATATCTTGAAGGTGTATCAAGAGCTATGGACTATTTATTAGGCACAAATCCTTTAGATATTTCTTATATTACAGGTTACGGTGAAAGAGCTGCTAAAAATCCTCATCACCGTTTTTGGGCAGGAATAATTGATCCAAGATATCCAAAAGTCCCAAAAGGATGTTTGGTCGGCGGATCAAACCCAACACAATATAATATTTATCAAAATAATTACAAAGATGAAATTAATTTAAAAAGTCATGACCCGTTTGTTATTTTAGGGAAAATATATAAAATTGATTACTTAAAAGCTTATGTTGACAGTTATGAAGCATATTCTACAAACGAAGTTACCATTAACTGGAATGCAGCTCTTGTATGTCTTGCTGCATGTGTTGACAATTTAGATATATACAAAGATATAGATATAGAAGGCCTTTTAGATAATATAGAAACAAGCGAAATGGTGCTTACTCCTGAATTTGAAGACGATATATTTAATTATACTGCAACAGTAGATAATGAAGTTGACTCATTTTCATTAACACCAACTGCTATTGATGATGATACATTAATTTATGTAAACGGCGTGTTGGTAGAATCAGGTCAGCCTTCACAGGAAATTGATCTTAACGTCGGTGATAATACTATTACAATATTTGTAGAATCAGCTGGCGGTGACAGTGTTACTTATACAATAAATATAACAAGAGAAGAAGCTGATTATATTCTACTAACAGACAGAAATGTAGATAAAAGAAATTATAGAGTAAATGATGAACTGACATTTAAAATATTAACAGGCGGAAGCGGCGTAATACAGATAGACAGTGTTGTTCCTTGGCCGTCACAAGTTACAGTATCAATAAATGGCGGACCTTATCAGCCTACTCCACAGCAATGGGGCGGTCCTTTTTATGTACCGGCAAATACTTTTGTAATATTTAAAGTAAAAGCTGCAGTACCTACCGATATTGTACTAAACTGGTGGTGATGAATATTCATCATTTTATAACATTGTTATAATTTTTATGGAGTGCTGACACTATATCAGCGCTCCATTTTTTTTATATTACTATTTTAACACCAATAATTATCTTGTAAATTTTTTAATTATAATTAAGTAAAAAAGATGAATATATACCCAACAATAAAAATTAAATTGACAGAGCTATTTTTAATATTTCGCACGCAAAATCATGCAAAATCTTTTAACTAATACATACTTCATCTGATTGACAAAAATTTCCAATATTATAAAACATAGTCAAGCTCTTTATTGATGTATTCCAGTCAAAAATTGATTTCAATCAATGGTGGCTGTGATTTTTTATAAGGAATAAAATATCCTTTGACAATAAAATGAGTTTTTACAAATTTCTTAATCTCATTATCAGCATTGGATGAAAACACTATATCTTTTATTATAAAAGATGAGCATTCCTGATATATTTCAGGATTCTTTATCAAGGAATACTCTAATGCTCTCACCTGGGTATAATATTAAATCTCACCAGTCTTAGTAACAATCAATTTATGAATACTGAATAAATTATATCGGGCTTGTAATTAAAGGAAGGGCTGCCCGGCTTTCTGATTTTATGAAGACAGCCCTTAAAATCAAGGTGTAAAATGTTATACAAAATAACTCATAAATCTAATTATTACCACCATGTTAATTTAAATGTTACAGGTTCTGTTGATATAATAGTTATTGATGAATTAGCTGGCAAATTGCTAAATGGTCCACCCCATAATTGAGGTAATGATTGAGGAGTACCGCCATTTATTGAAACCATTACATTAGATCCATATGGATTTAAATTTTCTATCTGTATCGTTCCATTTGCAGGATTCGGGACAATAAATGTAACCTCTCCATCTACAGATTGTGTAGCTCCATAATCACTGCCAGTAAGAGTTATTGTTGGGACAATTGTATTAATTTCATATTCAGCTGTAAGAGATACATTTTGAGCAGGCATAGTTACTGTTGTAGTAGGATTATTAACATTAGCCACATAACTTGTATCTCCTGTCCATTGAATGAATACTGCTTCTTCATTAGGTCCGACAGATGGAGGTGTCCAACTGATATTTACTACATCACTTGCCTCATAAGTACCAGAGCCTGTACCGCCCGTAACTGTAAGTGTATAAGTATCCGGGATAGTGCTGTTAATTTCAAAATCAGCTTCGATAGATATATTTTGAGCAGGCATAGTTACTGTTGTATTAGCACTATTTACATCAGCTACATAACTTGTATCACCTGTCCATTGTATAAACACTGCTTCCTGATCCGGTCCAACAGTAGGAGGTATCCAGCTGATATTTATTAATTCATCTTCTTCATAGTCGCCTGATCCAGTACCACTCGTAACTGTAAGTGTATATGTCTCACCAGGTATATCGTTTATTGAATCATAATCAAATGGTACATGATGTATACGGGTATCTTGGTGTACAGTAATACTGCTGCCGATGATTGCACCGTAAACAGAACCGCTGCTGCCTATATCAACATTTATTAAGTTGGATCCCTGTACAAAAGGAGCTATCAGTGTACCTTTCCAAATTACCTGAGGCCCAATATAAAGACCATCATAAGTACCTGATATTATTAAAATCTTTGCAGGATCTCCTGTTATCTCAACCCTGCTGTCAAATCTTGTATTATTTAAGATGCTTAATACAACAGGACCATTAGTAGTATTACAATTAATAGTTGCATCAGGTAAAGTTGTAAATGAATTAACATCATAATAACCTGTACTGAGATTTAATGTCGCATTATTTCTAACTTCTACATTGCCGTATGTACCCGGAGGTAAATCCATTGTTCCGTTATCATTAACAGTCCTATTATCCGTGTTTGTTATAAAATCATTTCTATCCGCATCTATTTCAAATGTACCTATATCAGGATCATCTCCCAAATTATCAAGAATATATCCGTCAATCCTGATTTTATCATTTTGATAACTATAAAATTTTGTTCTTATATAAATATTTCCTTTAATTTCAGGATCTCTTAAAGTTAATGTTTTATACCCGCCGACAACAACATTATTTACAATTGCATTACTGCCAAGAATCACACTTGGAGTTCCGCCATTATTCTGGTATTCTCCTCCTCCAACATGACTATAAGCAGATTCATTATTGTTATATACCCTAACTCTGTCATGAACATCAAGATAATCTGTTCCATACAAACCAAATTCTGATGCACGTTCTACAGGTATTGATATTCCTCTTATCACCATCTGTGAAGTATCTGCATCACTGTAATCTCCAAAGTATTCTGCAAACTCAGCAAATGCAAGAGCTATATCTGCCTGTCCAAAGAACCTGTGATATCTGAATTCTACAGGATCACCGCTGCTGTATGCTGCCTGTACCTCTGCATATTTAGGATCACTTGTATAAAAAGCACGTATATCATTAAAGTGAGTTGTAGCATCACTGTCAAGAGCGCCTGTTCCGCCCATACCGGCAGGTAAATTGCCCTGTCTTCTTACTTTTGGATTTGGATTTGGTGATACTGTAGGATCATATCCTTGAGGAATTACTGGCGGAACATAAACTTCTGCTTCAAAAAATCTTGTTGCAAATGATGAATCCTCTACTGTTTCTGCGTAACCCGCATCATCCTGGTAATTATCTATTAATCCGTCCAGCATCTGCTGTACTAATTGTACTGCCTGCTCTCCAACAGAGCCTGCCGGTATAGTACCGCCATTCTCTTTTTTTATACCTACAGCATAATGTATTAATACTCTTGCAAGGCTTGCAATTAAACCAACATCTGATGTCCAGCCTGTATAATCAATTGTACCCGGATCAAATAATACATGATAGCCTGCATTATAATTATCTCCGGCTCCGGGGAATATTGTACTGTCTGTCCAATTTATACCCGGCTGTCCGTCCCATTGCAAGTTACAAGGTATAGCTATTGCTCTTAAAGTACCGTTATCAGTAAAATTAAATTTTATAAGATCATTATCAATTATCCAGCCGACCCATTTATCAAGTATTATTTTAGTTTTATTTCTTAAATCAGCAAACGTACTGTTGCCTGTTGATTCATTATAAAACTCTGCAAAACGTTCCATTGACCATGTCTGCCATCCAAACCATGCATTACTGTCGCCCCATGGTAAATCATCAGCTGGATTAACAGGATCTTTTCCTATATAAACAGGGCTTTCCTGGTAATATAAACCGTAAAAAGTTGAAGGATTAGCTCCTTCTGCAACAGGATCTGCATATCTGCCATTCCAGCTGTTAGTTGCTCCACCGCCTATTGCGCCTTCTGCTGTCTGGAGCCATCTTGTAAACTCAATCTGTCTTGCTAAGCTTTCCTGCCAGTCATTTTGTCCATTTGTTGATCGTGTTTTAAAGATATGATTTGTGCCCAATTCCCAATAATGATGATCAGGATATTGACCTTCACTGAGCGGATAGCCCAATGCAAAAGCAGCCATCGGATTTTGATATCCCCAGTGTACATTACTGCTTCCTATCCTCCATGGATAATTACCTAAATAAGGATTTGTACCGGTAGGTGAACTATCATTATAAGCAGGATTTGGGTTTAGTGTAGCACCCCATGCATAATTCCAGCCCATTAAATAATGACAGCTGTCATAAAAAGTTGTACCGGCAGGATGATCAGGAAATACATCTTCCATGGGATCGGCTTCTGTCAACTCACCAGATAATTTATACCCGATAGGTGCAAAATACTTATCAAACATGGCATACCTTAGCCAGTCACCCATTCTTGCCGCCTGATCCAATCTAAAAGGATCAAAGCCTGCAGGATAAGAAGATCCGATTGAATTCTGCCATAAATTAAAATCCTCAAGCCACCATTTTTGCGCCCAGTACATAGCCTGCACTGCACGTGCATCCGCATCAGATGCTACGGTATAACTGTATTCCTGGTTATATCCGCTTGACCATGCATAAGGATTATTTAAGAATATGTCGCCAAATCCATTGGGCTCACCGCCAAATTCACGGTTTTTCCAGCATGGATGAGGGATAGTCTGCCACGCATTTTCAGCACCGCCACGCTCACAGGTATGTATATAAGAAGGCATTAATACTCCATGTCTATCAACAGCTGTTGGATTACCGCGCAAGCCAAATCCATATACATTATCCGAATCTATGATCCAGTGCATCCCTGTTACTACATACTTTAATTCGTTTCCCTGATCAGTTAACCCTAAATATGCCTCCTTTAATTCTTTTTCAAGAGGAATAGGATAATTACTATCAGCACCTTTGACCGTAATATCAGAACGCTGACTCATGATTATAGGGTATTCTGTTACATCTAAAAACTCCGGTGAATATTTACCTGACTCTACTCTAGAATTAGCTGCTGTTTCAGTATATTGCTGCGGCTGATCCATCCAATTCGGTATAACATGACGAGATGCTGATAACCATGAATATGTAAATGGTCTCCAATTTTTTGAGTACTTGCCGTACATTGCTTCAAGCCAAAAATAATATGAATATGTTTCACTGGTTGTTTCATGACCGTAATCAGGAGCCTCAACAATCATAGTCTCCAGATTATGGTAAGGCACCAATACACTGTACACTTCTTTAAAATATCCCTGATCAGTTACCGGGTCCTTATAATTATGAAGTTTGTAATGCAAATCAAAAAATGCATCTAGATATTTATTCCCGGTTGGTGCCGGTTCCGGTATAGGTTCTACATATCTAGGTTCACCTGATTGTGAAAAAACCGTAAAAAAAGCACCAATAAGAATAAATAAAATAAATAATACTTTTAAAATTCTTTCCATTTTATTTCCCTTAAATAAATTTTTAAATAAAAATTTTTAATACTAAATACAATTACATTGTACAATAATTTTGCTAGCCCATAAGCACCTCCTAAACTTTTTTAAATCATGTACTTAATTTAAATCTAAATTCAATCATTATTCGACCGTCCCAATCGGCTAACACTACAAATATAATTAGTTACTAAATTTGCTTTTTAGGAACAAATTTGCTATTTGCAATATATTTTTAATTTTAACATCATTTGATGAACATATATTGCCGTCTATATATTAAAAAAGCTATTTTTATTCTGATTTTTTAATGTTTTTAATTAATTTATTTGATTAATGAATGATAGGCAAAATTATAAAGTAATGATAGGAAAAGAACGATAGGAAAAGTTATAATAAAAATCAAGGAAAATAGCTCGAAAATACCAAAAATTATCTTCTAAAATCCTAGAAATTCCGTTAAATAATCCTCACTGATAAAAAATACCTACAAAAATCGTAAAATTAAAAAATAAGGACAAAAAAAACTCATTTTGCTTAAACCGAAACTGTATACTTCACCTATAAAAACATAAAAAAATATAGAAATAATATTAATATCCTGGAATTGCAACAATCTCCGGAGGTGCTTTATTCTTATTTTTTGCTAAATGCTTAATAATTTTCGATATTTCATCCTTATTTAGGATAACAGCGATAATCCTCATTTCACTACCGCAATAATAAGGACATTCAAGAGGATCTGTTTCGTATACATGCTGTATAAATCGTGCCCAAGCCTGCTTTTTAGCTCTTTCAGATACCGTCAAACCATCATTCAATCTTTCCTGTTTAAGAACAGGAATTTCTTTTTTGATCCCAAATTTCTCATACCCGCCATCCTGCTTTGATTTTTATTTTTTCCTGCTGGCATACAGACCATAATATCGAATAAGATGTTTATGCTTGAGAGGGATGTGCACTGTAAGTACTTGTTATAAAATCAGAGACTTCAAAAATTTAACATTTTCACCCCAGTATTCATTGTATTTAGTGTGATAGAAAACTTTTTTTCTTTATTGGTTCATATGTAATCTTTTTTAAAGATACAGGATAACCAGCTATATACTGACACAGTCTCTCTCGAGCTTTATCGTCATAAAGAAACAGGAATATTGAATTATTAACTGAGAATCCACTGTTTTCCAATTCAAAAATTGATTAGCAAAGTCCTTATTCAATAATTCTTTATCTACAAATAGTTTTATTATTGCCTTTCTGAATGTTTCTGTAAGACTTTTGATATAAGAGTAGATGAAACCTTATAAGACATAATTAATTTGACAGTATCTAATTAAACCAAACGCTTTGGGAGTTTGGATATGAGTAAAAAAAATATTTTATGGATTTATGGAGAGCTGCTTAAACTTATAAGCAAGGGAGTATTGACAGCGGATAAAACAAAGGCTGCCTGAGTTACTTTTCAGACAGCCTTCGTGTGTTTGATATTTAACATTTAAAATTAATCATTATACCTAATAATCTGCCAGTATTTCCCGCCGCCGCTGGATCTGTTTATGATTACATGCTGCGGGTCAGTTGCATATATCCTGTATCCGGTGCTCTTACTGGGATTGATCACGAACAACGAATTGCCACCGCTGTTATCGTATAATCGCCAGAGACCATTTGTACTGTTGCTTGCACCCAAAGAACATGGAGTATTATTCAAACTGGAACTGCTAGAACAGAGCAGGTAACGGTAGGCAGAGCCCGACGTCTCTGCAGCCAGGTTTATAAGTTCATACCGACCGTTAGTACTGCTATGCACGAGCCTCCACAGTGAATTTGTGTCCAGATCTTCCACACAACCCTTCTTCAAACACAGAGCACTTCCATACCGGCTGGTTGCATCCCGTGACAGATATGTTCCATTTATCCTGTTCTTGATCAGGTAATAACCCGATTTCGTACCGCTGAGTGTACCGTTAACATGGAGCATATTCATCCATCTGCATGTGTAGAGATTTTTCATATTACCGGTAAGATAGAGCATGCTTAACAACCTGAGTGTATTGCCGTAATAATTGTAGCAGTACCCATAATCCTCCTTATTATTTTTAACCATATAGTACGCGGCCTTGATGTCCGCATCGTTGTAAGCCACCTGATAAACCGTGGCATACATGGCAGTGAAGGTGGGACTTGACCAAACACCCCCCATGACAACTGGTTCTCCTCTCGCGTTAAGAATTGTCGCCACGTCCGGTCTGGGATTTCTGCAATAACGGCCGTCAAAAAGACGTCCCAATGAGGTATCATAATAGCCGTCATACACATTGTTCCAGTCCGCATATGCAATGTCGAAGGGACTGCCGTCCGGCATATATCCGTCTTTAATATTGGCCAGCCCGCCCTTGGATGCAATAAAACTCCTGAGGCGTCCAGGTGAGTGATACGTAGGGCCCCTGTGATACCAGCTTTCGGCCAGGGATATCCGCCAGGGAACCCTGACCGCGTCATAATAAGAGTTGTAGGGCAATGGCCCCCTGTCACTGACAGTCAGCGACTGCCTCGGATTGTTCAGATCAGTCGAATCCACCCAGTCAGGGAAAAGACCGTGGTTGCCGTTTACCGAGTCGATCCTGTTTAGAACATACGACATATCGTCATATACTGTAAGCCAGTTCCCTGCTGTATATGTGCTATCATTCCTGGTCATAAAGTGATCGAATATAGGAAACCAGGCTAGGGTCACGTAAGAGGGATTCCAGCCTCCAGCGTGACCCCAGCTTCCACCCCAATCACCGCAGCCGGATACAACATAGCGCCGTCCGCTGGCCGCGTCGAGCAATGTATCATTATCATAGATCGCCTGCAGCATCCTCTTTGCCTCATCAGCATAGAAAAGCTGGTAAGGGGTTGTTGGACTCCCCCATCGTGCATGGGCAAAAATCAAGGCAGCGGCCATATCCAGGTCCGCGTCAGCGGCACTGGTCCGATACCTGTCCATGGAGTGATCCGGTATTGGAAGATGCTCCCCTGTATACGCGCTTGTCTCCTCGACATGAGTAGCACCCCCGCCTACGCGAATGAATTCCCCCAGACCTATAGACAAGGCCGGTATTTCACAAACATTATTGCCGCGTGCGTCCACCTTCCAGTGCATCAGGCCGAATTCATTTGCATGATACATGGCATACAGGAACAAGTCGTCAAATAATTCCCTGTCGTCGAAATACACGGCCAACAGCATGCCGTAGGCAATGCCTTCCGAGACCGTGTCATAATAGGTGGCAAAGTCCCGCTGGACCCGCCGGTGACCGTCAGCCCCATCTGAAGTAATGTAATGCTCTTTCCAGTCCTCGTACTCGCTTTCCAGATAAGAGCTTTCACCGAACGATCCCGCCTCGTTGGTCGCACCCATGAACCCTGATGAATAGTACGCGTACTTGCCGACCGGTACTCTCCAGCTTGATCCCCTGTGGGGAGACAGCTCCCGGGTATTTTGATCTTCCGGTAAATCAGTTTTTTTAGAATCTTTTTGAGTAGAAGACTCAGGTGCAAGAACACACCCATAAAAAAGATTGGTTATAATAATACCGCTAATTAACACTTTTAAAATTTTTTTCATAATAATTTAAACTTCCTTTACTTAATTAAATGATAGGAAAAATTGTAATAAATGTTAAGGAAAATAGCTCGAAAATACCAAAAATTATCTTCTAAAATCCTAGAAATTCCGTTAAATAATCCTTAATGATACTTGGTATGATATGATGTTGATGCTGATAATAATGAATACGTGAACAGTCTCCCATTTTTAGAGTACTTGCCGTACATTGGCTTCAAGCCAAAAATAATATGAGTATGTTTCACTGGTTGTTTCATGACCGTAATCGGGAGCCTATACTAAGAATAAATAAAATGAATAATACTTTTATAATCCTTTCCATTTAATTTTCCTTAAATTTTATTTTCCTTAAATAAATTTTCTAACTAAAAATTTAAATACCAAAAAAATACTTTTTACAATAATATAATTATCCCATAAGCACCTCCTTAATTTTTTTTTTAAATTATGTACTAAATTTAAATCTAAATTCAATTATTATTCGACCGTCCCAATCGGCTAGCACTATAAAAATAATAAGTTACTAAATTAGCTTTTTGCAATATATTTTTAATTTTAACATCATTTGATGAACATATATTGCCGTCTATATATTAAAAAGTTATTTTTATTCTAATTTTTAATATTTTTTATTTTTTTTTCAATTTATTGATAATAAAAATATAATCATGGATTAATCCCGTCCTGGTATGCTATTAAAGCATATAGCCACCAAATAATATAAGCTTTCATATTTGTATTTATAGAATAACGGAGTACATCTTACTGTTTTCCTTCAAAAAATTATTGTTAAAAAATTAGTAAAAAACTAATTATTTACTTTTTTTTGGTTTATGATATAAATAAAATAAAAAATGGAGGAAAGTATGAAAAATAAATTATTAACAGGATTAGTGATTATATTACTTATCACAGTAAATCTTGGTATAAATGCATTAAAAGGTTCAGGTAATCTTATCTCAGAAGAAAGACCGTTGAGTAATTTTCATATTATTAATCTTAACTGTGATGCAAATTTAAAGCTGACAATCGGCTCAAAACATACAGCAAAAATCCAAGCGGATGACAATGTACTGCCGCAGATTGAGACTGTTGTCAAGCGTGGAGAGTTAACGATATCAATAAAAGGTATTGTAACAGAATCAACAATACAGATAGATTTAATCATGGAAAATGTTTCAAAAATTAATGTTAACAGTGCAGGCAGCTTGCTTGTAGCATCAGATCTCAATCAGGATAATTTAGAATTAAAAATAATAGGAGCAGGCAATATACAGGTTAATGCTGATTCAAAATTTATATTTTCAAAAATTATCGGGAGCGGAAGGATAGATATAAAAGGTAACGCAGATATGCATGAGATAGAATTAAGCGGATCCGGCACCTTAGATGCATTTAACTTAAATACCGATAAAAGTAAAATTAAGATAGTCGGGGAAGGAATTGCAAATGTTAATGTTATTGATAATTTAGAAATAACAGTAACAGGACCATTTGGCAACGGTAATATACAATTTAAAGGCTCACCTAAGATAAAAGCAGACATAAACGGACTGGCAAATATATTATCAGTAGATTAATTTTAAAAATATTCAATATGCTGTCTTATTTAAAATAAGGCAGCATTTTAAATATATTCAACTTAAATAACATTATTTATATAATTATAAAAAAATAATATTTGAATTTAACATCCTCCTATAGTATAATCATCCTCAAAGGTAACTATATGTATGGTAACAAAAGTATATTAAAAAAAAATATAATACTGTCGTTATGTTTTGGATTAATCATTGGTTTAATATTTCCTATATTTGCATATTTTTTTGTTAATTATAAAAGCGTAATACATCTCTTTTTCTTTGTCATCAGCTGCATTGCAGCAGGATTATTAGTCGGATTTATTTCCTATTATATAACAAAAACTACTATAATAAAAATAATAAATAAAGTAACAAATGAAATAGATTTATTTACTAAAGGAGAAGGAAATTTAACGAAAAAAATAAATTTATCATCTAATGATGAGTTAGGCATACTTATAAATGGTTTTAATAATCTGATAAATAAACTTCATGACATCGTTAAAATCATTAAAAACAATATAATAAATACAAGCAATACAACAGGAGAATTATCATCAGGTTTAAAACATACAACTCAGTCAATAAAAGAAATTATTAACTCAATAAATTATTTAAATGATACACACATAAAACAGTCAAGTAAAATAGAAATTTCTGTTTATGCATTGGAGGAATTAAATAAATCAATATTGATTGTATTAACAAATATCATGGAGTTTTTTTCTCAAATGGATACTCTTACAAATATATTAATTGAACAATCAAAATCAGTTGATAATCTTTTAATATTCATTTATGAAATGTCAAAAAAAATTGATAAAAAAGAAGCAGCCAATCTTAATAAAGATGATTTTTCATTAACCGACAAAAGTATGAATTTTATTAATGAAACACTTTCTGCTATGGAAAAATATCAGCAAAATATTGTAAAAATAGAAGATTTGGTAAATTTAATCAATGACACAACATCAAGAACCAACCTTCTTGCCATAAATGCATCAATAGAGGCTTCAAATGCAGGTGAAGCCGGTACTGGTTTTCAAATAGTAGCCAAAGAAGTAAGAGTACTGGCTGATTCTTCAAAAAAGATGACAGGTGATATAGAAACAGTATTAAATGTTATTAAAAAAGATATGAATGAATCAATAGAAAAAATAGGCAAAAATAAGAATGAATTTAACAATGTATTATTAAAAATAAAAAATATATCAAACAGTCTTATCAACGGAATAAAAAACATCCAGGGTATTACAAATGAAATTAAGGGGATTTATAATAATATTGGTACTATGCTTATTACTTTAAAGGAAAATATGGAAAATTTAAAAAATACATCGGATAATTGTAAAATAAGCATTAATGAAGTAAAAGATACATCTATAATAATTAAAGATGGTATGCAAAAAATCAATGAATCATCATTAAATATAGATGAATCAACTCATAATATAATTAAAAAAACAGACAATCTTTTTATTTCATTAAAATTTATAGATGATGAAATAAAAAAAATAGTAACAATGGAGGATTAGCTTTTTGAAAAAAATCGGTGAAATGCTTGTTGAAAACGGATTATTAAATGAAACGGATCTCAAAGCTGCATTGGAAAAACAAAAAAAGCTGGAACACCAAAAGCCAATTGGAGAAATTTTAATAGAAATGAATCTCATCACAATAGATACACTTATAAAATATCTGGAAATCCAGTTAAAAAACAGATTACTTATAGAATAAATAATTTTTATATAAATCTCTATATAATCTTCAAAGCTGTTTAAGGATGAGGTTGTCCAAAAAGATTAAAATTTACAGTTAGCGGGCTCTCTGATTGTGTAAAACACTTTTTAGACAACCTTATTAATTTTAAAAAAACTAATTATTCTACCGATTAATCCTTATTACTGACACCTGCTTCCTCAAAAGATGCCATCTCTCTCATTATATGACATGCCGCATCGATGATATTCATTGAGATTGCTGCGCCAGTGCCCTCCCCCAGTCTCATATTAAAATCTATAATTGCATCAATACCCATAAAATCCAGTGCGGATTTCTGCCCTATCTCAACAGATTTATGTCCAGAAAAAAGATAATCTTTTATTTCCGGTTTAATTAAATATGCAATAAGACCTCCTGCAGTAGAAATTACTCCGTCAAGCACAACAGCTGTTTTTTTACTTGCTGCTGCAAGTACAGCACCTGCAATACCTGCAATTTCATAGCCGCCTATTTTTTTTAAAATATCAATACCGTCTTTTGGATCAGGTTTATGAATACCGCATGCTTTTTTAATTAAATTTATCTTATGTTTAAAAATATCATCATTGATGCCGGTACCTCTGCCTGTAGCATTCTCCACACTGATACCTGTAACTGTGCTTATAATGGCAGATGCTGATGTAGTATTTGCGATGCCCATCTCACCAAGACCCAGTATATCAACTTTTGATTTGTTATAATTATTAAAAAAAACATCCATTCCGGCTTCAATTGATCTTAATGCTTCATCTTCAGTCATTGCTTCTTCTACGGCAAAATTTCTTGTACCTTTCCTAATTTTTTTGTCAATTAACTCATGAGCATTCTCAAAATTGTGATTAACCCCTATATCAATTACAGATATGTCAATACCATAGTACCTGCACAAAACATTTATTGCTGCACCGCCATTTAAAAAATTATAAACCATCTGAGATGTAACCTCGGATGGAAATGCGCTTACACCCTCATAAGCTATGCCATGATCTCCCGCGAAAACAAGCAGCAGCTTCTTATCTATCCTTGGATTTAAGTCATTCTGGATCAAACACATCTGCAATGCAAGATCTTCCAGCTTTCCCAATGATCCGACGGGTTTTGTTTTAAAATCAATCTTATGCCGGCTTTCTTCCTTAATAGAATAATCAGGCTCCTTAATACAATTAATTGTTTTTAAAAATAAATCATTTTTTTCCATTTAAAAATCCTTTCATAAAATATCTGAGTAAAATATTAAATAATACTGATTATATTTGAAGAAGTGAGAATGATCCTGTCACCAATATATAATCAGTAAACAGTCACAATCCCAATAGACCGGTTAATAATAAAATGCTTATAGAGAAATATCCTGACTTAACGCCTTCAAACCTACTATCCCCGCCTTCCCCCCCTCATTTATAGATTTGAAAAAAAACAGTAATCACCCGCAGATAAACACAGATACACGCGGTAATTTCCTTTTTAACTGCGTTAATCAGTGTTAATCTGCGGTTACATTTTTTCTTTTTAAACAACTCTATAATGAAGAAAGTGGCATGATGAAGACCTCGTAGACGCACACAGTGGTGTGGGACCCGTATGAGGACTCTAACCTCTTTCCTTCTCCAGAAACATTTAAGAAATTATTAAAAACAAGATTTTTATACATATAATATTTATAATTGTCAAGAAAAAAAGCTTTTAAAAATAATTATAAAAATCTATATATTATTGAATAATAAATTAAAATATTTTATTATTAATTATAATAATTTTATATCTTACATATTCCTTTTAATATTAAAAACGGAGAATAATATTATGAAAAAAATAAATTTAATTCCTTCCATATTAATACAAATACTATTGTTAATAATTTTGAATCAATGTGCAGGCTTCATCGATATAAAAACAAGTGATATCGATGAATGGATAGAAAAAAAAGCATTCCCAATCGTAATATCATTTTTCAATGATGATAAAATCGATGATGTTACTTTATATTATTCAGTTAACAATAAAGAAGCAAAATCCGTTAACCTTGATAAAAAAGGAAAAGAGTATTATTATACAATACCCGGCAGTGAAATGATTGCCGGTGAATTTAAATATTATGTTATGTATATGTTTAAGGATAAAGAAAAAACAAGTAAAACATATAATGTCCATGTATTAACAATAGAAGAAGCGAGAAAAAAATTTGAAAAAAAATTATACAGAAGAATATCATTTAATCCTCCAAAAGAAACACCTGTTAACAGAGATCTTACATTGATTCTCAATGTATCCAAATCAACGCCTACTACAGAAGTAACTATCCATTATAAAAAGCCCGATCAAAATACTTACAAGTCAAAAAAATTGATTAATAATAATGACAATTTTACTGCTGTAATAAAAAAAGAAGAATTAAAACAGGGCTATGATACATATTATTTTACCATAAATGAAATGAATGAAGATGTGGGAATACTAGAAGTATTTTATCCTTTTGAAGGAAGCAATAATCCTTTAACCTACAAAATACTATCACTGGAAGAATTAAAAGAAATAATGAAAAAAGAATTATACAGCTGTATAAATCATAAAGTACCTGAAGATGTTTATGTTATAAATGACCTGGATTTAAATTTAGCAGTAAATTATTCTCAGAGCATGTATATAAAAGAGTTCAGTGAAAATAAATTAAATGCTGTAATTTATTATACGAAGAAAAACAATGATGCTGTATTTAAAAAAGCATCCATGAAAAAAACAGATAATAATAAATTCATTTATAAAATTACATCAAAGGAATTATTTGAAGGATATGACAGATATTTCTTTAAAATAAGCGATTATACGGAAGATGCCGGATTGGTGGAAATAGAATACCCGTTAAATGGACAGGAAAATCCGCTGCAGTACAATATACTGGATGCAGAAGAAGTAAAAAAAATCCTTGAGAATGATCTATACGAAAGAATAAAACATACTGAAGTCAAGGAAGCAAAAGAAGGCAGTGATCTTTTAATAATTTTTTCAGTAAATAAAATGAAAAATGATACAAAGGGTATTGTTTTTTATAATAAAGAAAATGATGATTCATATAAAAAGGTTGAAGCATATCTTGATAAAAATAATAGATTTATTGCAAAAATACCGAAAGAGGATATAAGACTAGGATATGATCAATACTTCATAAGAATAAAAGAACCCAACAGTTATTTTGAATATATCATAGTCGTATTACCGAAAAGCGGTGCAAAATCTCCATATCAATATAATATTATTAAACTGAAAGATTTAATCTATAACGGTATAGATTTTGAAGAGTTAAAAGATATAGAATCCGGCACACCTGTTAATGTCAAAATAAAATTAAATTTTCTATTGGATGATACAAAAGTATTCTTAAAATACAGACTGTCCGATGATACAATGGAGTATCATACTCTTCCCATGAATCAGGATGGAAAAATATTTAATATCGGTATGTCCCAGGCGCTTTTACAGCCCGGCAGGAGGATAGATTACTATTTTGAGATTAGAGTAAAATCTGAAAATATAAATATTACATATCCGAAAAAAGAAATCCTTCCTTTATATTTTTATATAAAAAAAGAACCATCAAGTAATCAGGATGAGAATAATGTATTCGGTGATACAAATCAGACTCATGACAATATGCTTATAGGAAGGATTTATAAAATAGAAGAAAATACGGAAAAATTACCCGACAACCTCAATAAAGACTATGAAGCTTTAAACACCAAATTATATACAAGAAAAATCGATATATCAAAAAGAGACTTTACGGAAGGTTTTCCCGGTGTAAAAAATATTATAGAATGGTTTGCAATCCAGTACAAAGGATCGATTGTTATTAAAAAAGAAGGTGAATACAAATTTAAAATAATATCGGATGACGGCGCTAAATTATATATCAACGGCAAACTGGTTGTAGATAATGACGGTATACATAAATCAAAGGCGGCAAACGGTAAAATATACTTAAAGGAAGGTACATATAAAATAAGACTCGATTATTTTCAGGGGCCAAGGTATGAGATTGCATTGCAGTTATTTGTTCATGAACCGAATGAGGGCGAAAAAATTTTTGATTTAAAAAATTTTGAATGATATAAGCAGCTTCAATAATTATTATATTAAAAAAATTAATAAATTATGTTAGATATCTATTAATGAATTATAAAATAGAAGCTATAATAAAAAAGAATAATCTAAAGCTTATATTAATTATTGCAGCTTTAATTATTATATTATTTTTAATTATATTATTCTCCACATGCATGGGAAGTACCGATATCAGCATCAAAACGATCATTAAGATCATATTTGGAAAAATTTTTAATAAAGAAAATATGCTATCTGAAATAAAACCTTCATATCAGGCAATAATATGGAATATCAGACTGCCCAGGATATTATCAGCTGTAATAATAGGAGCAGGGCTTGCCGTATCCGGTGCGGTCCTTCAAAGCCTCTTAATGAATCCATTGGCTGACTCATATACAATAGGTGTATCAAGCGGAGCTGCTTTCAGCGCCGTTTTAATAATATATTTAAATATTTTATTGATTAAATTTACCCTGCCCATTATCCCGTTTGCATTTATCGGAGCTATAGGTACATTATTACTGGTAATCGCTTTATCAAGCATTAAGGGCATATTAAATTCCGTTAATCTGATAATTGCAGGCATAATAGTATCATCAATCTTCTCTGCAGGCATAAGTCTGATAAAAAGCATATCCGGTGAAAGTGTTTCTGCAATCATATTCTGGTTAATGGGAAGCCTGTCTGCAAAAAATTGGCATCATGTAATACTGGGCTATTCAATAATCACCTTATGCATAATAATCTGCTTTTATTATTCTCACGACTTAAACATAATATCATTTGGAGAGAAAGAAGCAGGCAACTTAGGGATTAATGCAAAAAGGGTCAGTTTAATCCTATTGATCTTTACATCTATAATAACAGCCGTATGCGTTTCAATATCAGGCATAATCGGATTCATAGGATTAATAGTACCTCATATATTAAGATTTATAATCGGATCAGACAATAGAAAATTACTACCCTTAACTGCATTGCTGGGGGCAATACTGCTTGTCTCTGCCGATACACTTGCAAGATCACTAATGAATCTGGAGATACCTGTAGGAGTAATAACAACACTCCTTGGCGGGCCGTTTTTTATATATATTTTTATTACAAAAAATAAAAATCTTTATTAAAAAGGAATAATATTGATAGAAATAAAAAATCTAAATTTTTCTTATAATAATAAACAGGTTTTATATAATATAAATTTAGAAATTCCCGCAGGTAAATTTATTTCAATAATAGGACCCAATGGATCTGGAAAAAGCACATTAATAAATATTCTCACAAAAACATTTTCAATAAATCACGGAAGCATAAAACTTAACAATAAATGCCTAAAAGAATATTCATATAAAGATTTAAGTAAAATAATTACATATATACAGCAGAATGCTGTAATAAGATTCCCATTCACATGCATGGAAGTAGTCTTGATGGCAAGAACACCTTATAAAAACAGATTAAATCCTTTTAGTAAAAAAGACATTGAAATAACAGAAAAATGTATGGAAAAAACTGATACAATGCAGTTTATCAATTCTTATATAACTGAAATAAGCGGCGGGGAAAAACAGCGGGTAATATTTGCAAAAGCCCTGGCGCAGGATGTGAAAATATTTTTTCTGGATGAAGCATTCTCATCAATGGATATACAGCATCAGATTAAATGTTTAAATATACTGAAAAATAAGATTAAAAACGAAAGCATTACGGTTGTAGCCGTTATGCATGATTTAAATATGGTCAATCATTACAGTGATATCGTAATTGCTTTAAATAAAGGCTCAATATTTAAATATAAAAGTAAAGCTGAAGTAATGCAGCCTAAAATTTTAAAAGAATTATTTAAAGTTAATTTTAAAACATCTAAAGACGGGGGAATACTGATTAACCCGGGTAAAGAATATAAATGAGAATAATTAGTATAAAAAAAGCTTATGGGGCGATAATAAGGATTTTTTTGCTTTTTCTACACCAATTAAAGTATAATTTTTTGAAAATATCATGGCTATATGTACTTCCATTAGATCTTCGCCATACATATGTACCACATTTTCTGTATTTTTAAAAAATCTCCTGTTTTTATTAAGTATATTTATGATTTTCTTAATGCCATATTTCATTGCATTTATTAACCAATCAAGCCCTTTTGCATCTACTATAATAAAGAAAAGTTCTATCATCTTTCTTATCAACACTGATACACTGAATGTATGCATTGCCCCATGTGCATTTTTGAGCTTCCTGTATATATCCGGCTCAATATAAAACCTTACATCAACTTCTGCACCGAATTTATTATAGCCGAATTCAGTTGATTCATTCTCAAAAATTACATAATAATCTAATAAAGGCATCATTGTATTAACAATAAGTCTCATAGTTTTAGAAAAATTTAATTCTTGCTGATTTGATAATTCACTTATCCTATTAAACATCTCTTCTTTTGCTACAAAGTGGTATAATTTTGATAATGTTACACTCATTTAATTCTCCGGATATATGTTTATTTATATCTAAAGAAAAAAATGTTATAATCCTTTACTCTTTTTATAAATTAATTATGACCGGTTAATTTATAATTAAATAATAAAATATAAAAAATTAATAAAGGATATCACCATTATGAAAATCAGGGGAATAATATTTGACATGGATGATACACTGGTAGCGTTTGATGCTGTAACGGATAAATCATGGGAAGAAGTATGTAAAAAATATGAACAAAAAAATCCATCACTAAAATGGAATAAATTATTTAATACCATAAAACTTTTAAGTAATGAATACTGGAAAGACCCGGAGAGGCACCGTATCGGCAGGAATAACATAGAAGAAGTAAGAAGAAATATATTGAAAAAAGTATTTATAAAACTCGGTATAAAAAATCAAGAAGATGCCGTATATATTGCAGATGAATATTCCAAAGTCAGATTAAACAATATGTACCTGTTTCCTGAAACAATAAGTGTACTGGAAAAATTAAAGAAAAAAAATTACACATTGCTTTTAATGACTAATGGGGACAATAAAGGACAGAGAGATAAAATCAAAAAATTTTGTCTGGAAAAATATTTTAATCATATCCTGATAGAAGGAGAATTAGGATACGACAAACCTGATGACAGGATATTCAAAAAAGCAACAAACCTGATAAATTTAAAACCGGAACATATTATGATTGTCGGGGATAATTTTGATTGGGAAATCCTGCCCGGGAAAAACTACGGATTTAAAGCTGTATGGATAAACAAAAGAAACATCCCGGTAGATAATTATAAAAAAAAGACTGCAGATGCAATAATATATAATCTTAATGAATTATATGATTATCTATAATTAATTTGAAATTATTATAATATTCTATTAAGATTTAATAAGATATATTTTTTTATCAACATGAAAACATTTATTATAATTATTATTTTTTTTATATCTTGTATTCTATATTCTAATGAATTGGAAAATAAAACTTACTATGGAGAGTTTTGTCAGATTACATTTAAAAACAAAACAATGATTTACAGCGGGACGGATCTTGATACAGGTAAAGATTATAATTATGAATATACTTATGAAATTAAAACCGAATCAAAGCTTACATTTATATTTATTAACAACCAAAAAATACTGGTGCTTTATTCTGATGACTTTTTATTTCTTTATTGTGAAAACAACGATAAATGCTTTTTAAAATATTTTAACAGCTTTTTCGGTATAAGTAAAGGCGGACCAGGCATCCGTATTAATGGATATTACTCAACTTATGAGATCAAGTCAAGCTCATCATTAAAAGAAGGAGACATTTATTATTCTCCAGAAAATTTAATATCCTGTGATCCGGATAAATGCTGGGTAGAAGGTGCCGAAGGATATGGCATAGGTGAAACCATAACTTTAAAATATTTCAGGGCAAACTTTTTAGTTTTTTCCAACGGATATGTTTCCGTTAAAAAACCTTATCTTTACGAAGACAACTCCCGTGTAAGAAAAATAATGATAACAGATTTAAAAAACAAAAAAAGTATTACTGTCAATATTATGGACACCCCAAATCTCCAGAGGATAAAATTGCCTGATAATTTTGGGAATGAAATAGAAATAAAAATACTGGATATTTATCCCGGCAGAAAATACAAGGACACATGCATAAATTTTATCATACTGGATGAAAACACTGATTGAATAAGAAGAAAAAGCTTTACCTATAATTAAAACTTGCATAAAGTCATTTTGGGGCATCTCCTAACTATTAAAAGATAAATTTTAAACCACAAAGACGCCAAGACACTAAGAATACTTTCAATTAAATTCTTAATTAGAGCCTTTGTGTCTTGGTGGTTTTTACCGTATTTATCCGAGTTAACGGGCTGGATTATCAAGGCTGTGCCTTGATCCACCAAGTATTTTTGTTATTTAATTACTTAAAGAGACTGGATTGCAAGGGTTGTCGCCTTTGCGCTTCTTAATTAGGGGTTTTAGGAGAAAACTTTCCGCTAAGTAAATTCCTTTCTTATAATAATAGATTGACAATAATAATTTTTAAATTTATATTATACACGGATTTTGGGTGCAAAAACTGCTTAAAAAGGAATCCGGTGTAAATCCGGAACAGCCCCCGCTACTGTTAGGTGGACGAAACCATAAAGGCCACCCCCTCACCATCCCACACCACTTTTTAATAAAAGTGGTGTGGGATGGTGAGGGGGGAAGGTTTGGGATTAGGATGAAATCGAGTCAGGAGACTTACCCAAAAAATAATCCTTCGGAGGGGAGGTAGCATTTTGCTTATCTTAATTAAATTAATAAGCCTAAAACATTCTTACCTCTTTTCTCCTTACAAAATAAATTTATAATTTAAGGAGATTTTACCATGAAAAAATTAATTTTATTAACCTTACTGTTTTTTTTAATAATTCCAATTTATGCAAAAGGAAAAACTATGAATGAAAACAAAAAATGTATACTGATAGTGAGTTTTGGTACAACTCATCTAGATACTATGAAAAAAACCATCGAAGCCTGTGAAAATAAAATAAGGAAACAATTTAAGGATTATGAAACAAGAAGAGCTTTTACATCAAATACTATCAGAAAAAGATTAAAAGAAAAATATGACTTAATTGTAGACTCCGTAGATGAAGCCTTACAAAAAATGAAAGATGACGATTTTAAAGAAGTCTACATACAGCCGTTATTAATAATACCCGGTGAAGAATTTGACAATAAAATAATTGATAGTGTTGATAAACATAAAACCTCTTTTGATAAAATCAAACTGGGTGCACCTCTATTATCAAGTGATATTGATTATGATAAGGCTATTAAATCATTAAAAAAGGGATTTAAAAACCTTAAAAAAAATCAGGCTCTTATCCTGATGGGACACGGCACACATCATAATGCAAACTCATGCTATAGCAATTTACAAAAAAAGCTTAGCAGTACTTATCCAAATGTTTTTGTAGGCACGGTAGAATCCTCCCCTACCCTCGATGATATAATACCTCAATTAAAAAAATTAAATATTACCGAGGTCATAGTAACGCCTTTTATGCTTGTTGCCGGTGATCATGCCAAGAATGATATGGCCGGTGATGAAGAGGACTCGTGGAAGTCAATATTAAAAAATAACGGATTTAAAGTAAAGGTTGTATTAAAAGGTCTTGGAGAATACAAAGATATACAGGATATATATATAAAGCACCTTGAGGATATAATCAAATAAAGCGATGGTTAACATATATAAAGCAACAATATTTGTTATAATAATTTTACTGCTTTTTTGCTGTAAAGACTTCAAAAATAAAACCGGTAATTATGATTCTCAAATAACCATTACAGATGATACAGATAAAACCATAAATTTAAAAAAACCGGCTAAAAGGATAATTTCATTATATTCGGCTCATACAGACAATCTGTATGAGCTCGGTTTAAAAGATTCTATAATAGGGATTTACAAGAATGATGAGTTACCTGATATTAATAAAAACATAGAAAAACTCGACTACAGGGGTGATCCTGAAAAAATAATAGCAATGCAGCCTGATCTGGTATTTATAAGGCCATTCATCAACAGGGGATATCCCGATTTTGTAAAGAGTCTGGAGAATGCAGGCATCACCATTGTATCCCTGTATCCCGAGTCTTTTAATGATTTTGATGATTATATAATGAAACTAGCTAAACTTACAGGCAAAGAAAAAAAGGCAGCAATCTTATTAAAGGAATTTCATAAAACAATAGACGGTATATATGACTCAGTGAAAAACATAAATCCAAAGGCGAATGTTTTTTTTGAGTCTACAAAAAATAATTTAAGAACAGTAACCGGGGATTCTCTTGCAGGATATGCGATAAAATTTGCCGGAGGAGTCAATATTGCGGAAAGTGTTAATCCCATTAAAAAAGACTCGAGTATAGCTTCATACGGACAGGAAAAAATTTTATATAATGCGGACAGGATTGATATTTATATAGCTCAAAAAGGCGTGATGAATCCTGGTATATCATTAAATGAAATTATTAATAGACCGGGATTTTCTGTCATTAAGGCTGTAAAAAATAAAAGGGTTTATATAATAGAAGAATCCATTATATCACGCCCGACTTTTAGATATGCACAAGGAATTAAAAAAATGGCGGGATTTTTTTATCCTGATTTGGATATAAAATAGTAACCGCGGATAAACGCAGATAAACGTTGTTTTTAAATTGATTATTTATACTAAAATATTTTCTGTGAACTTAAGCGGTTTCTTGCGTTTTTTTAGAATAATTATTAAGTAGGAATAAAATATGGCTGGAATTTTATACGGTGTAGGTGTTGGCCCGGGTGATCCTGAGCTTATTACCATAAAGGCAGTAAATATCATAAATAAAGCTGATATAATAATAGCGCCGAAAACTGAAAAAAAGAATGAGAGTATTGCTCTTGGTATTGCTTCCAAATATATAAATAATAATACAAAAATTGTATTTCAGGTATTCCCTATGACCAAGGATGAAACAGAGATAAATAAGACTGTAAATAATAATGCAGAAGAAATAAAAGAATTCTTAAAAAATGACAAAGTTGTAGTATTCCTGACACTGGGAGATCCGATGCTTTACAGTACATATATTTATATTTATAAATTATTAAAAGATGAATATAATATAGTAACAATACCGGGCATAACATCATTCAGCGATATCGCAGCCAGGACGGGATTCCCCCTTGCAGAAAAAGATGAAATATTAAAGATAATCCCTGCTACAACAGATATAAATGTAATAGAAAGTAATCTTGAAGATTATCCATGTAATCTTGTATTAATGAAGGTTTATAAGAATGCAAAAGAGCTTATAAATAAATTGGAGTTAAAAGGCTGTATAAACAAATTTGTTATGGCAACAAACTCAGGTCTTAAAGATGAAAAAATAGTATACAGCCCTGATGAAATAAAAAATACTCCAAAGAAATATCTTTCTACAATACTTGCAAAAAAGGATAACAAAATTTAAATGATTGTTTTGGATAATATATCAAAAAAATATGACAGGTATGTAATCAAAGATTTTTCATTAACAATAAATAAGGGTGATTTTGTCGGTCTTCTCGGGCCAAACGGTGCCGGCAAGACTACATTGATAAGTATGATGACAGGTATTACATCAATAACATCCGGTATGATATCTATAAATAATATCAATTTTAGCCGGAATAATACAAATTATAAATCTCTCTTAGGCATGATGCCCCAGCATATTAACCTTGAGCCGGAGTTAACAACAGCAGAAAATTTAAAACTCCATGGATTGTTGTATAAGATGCCGATGAAAACAATAAAAAAAAGGATCGATGAATTGTTGGATTTTACCGATTTAAATGAAAAAAGAAACACAACAATTAATAAACTCTCAGGGGGTATGAAAAGAAAAATATTACTGGCAAGGGCCGTAATGCATGATCCGGAAATACTGCTTTTAGATGAGCCGACTGTAGGTCTTGATGTTTTTTACAGGAAAAAGGTATGGGATTTAATTGTACAATTAAATAAAAAAGGCAAAACAGTAATTCTCACGACTCACTACCTGGAAGAGGCGGAAAAATTATGCAGAAGGATAGTTTTAATTGATAAGGGTAAATTGATCATGGATGGATCTAAAGACATCTATTATGAAAGGTTCGGCAGGATTGCTGCGGAAATAGAAAAAAACAACAATGTAGAAATAAAATTTTATAAGAATCATGAAGATGCTTTAAATGATACAAAAAAGCTTAATAAAAACATCAGTCTTAGGGATACAACCCTGGAAGATGTTTTTATAAAACTTACAAAGGATAATTAATTTGAAAGCATTATATGCCGTTTTATGGAGAGAATACCAATATTTCATCAAACGTATAACCTCAATAACTTTGAGCAGTCTGATCTCTCCGGCATTATATATTATAGCATTCGGGTACGGACTCGGCAGATTTGTAAATATTGAAAACATCCGATATGTAGATTTTTTAATACCCGGTATCCTTGCAATAAATACCATGAATGTAAGTTTTAATGCAATTGCAACACCGTTAACCATAGCAAGACTCCATGATAAAACTCTGGAAGAATACATCATAGCCCCTATTACTGACTTATCATTCACAACGGGAAAAATTATTGCAGGAGCCTTAAGGGGATTATACACAGCTTTGATTATAATATTATTTGCTGTTATATTTAAGGTAAGGATGAGTTTGCACCCGGTATTTTTCTTATTGTTAACATTAAACTGCCTTGTATTCTCAAGTCTGGGATTTTTTATCTCTATGATTATTAAGTCACATCTTGACATGGCAAGGTTTAAAAACTTCATCATTACACCGATGATTTTTATCTGCGGTACATTTTTCTCATTAGAAAAATTCCCAAAATTATTAAAATTAATGTTAAAATTATTACCGTTGACTCCTGCAAGCTACGGATTGAGGGCAGTATCATTAAATCTGGATTTCCCGGTATGGATGGCAGGAGTACAGGTTTTTTATTTAATCATATTTTTCTTTTTAGGATTATATTTTTATAACAGGGCGTATTCAGGATAAAAGATGAATGAAATAAACAGGTTTTATGTTATAGGTTTTAATTATAAAAATCTCGATGTTGATGCAAGGGAAGCAATAATTAAAAAGAACATTGAAACATTGTTGTATAATTTTCATGATGAAAATAAAATAAACGGATTCATATATCTAGCAACATGCCTGAGGATCGAGTTTTATATTTATATAAATGAAAATTTTAACATTAATAAATTTATAGAAGCACTTGATATAGAATCATATTACAGGATGAACGGCATAGAAGCAGTAGAGTATCTGTTTAATGTAACATGCGGGATGGACTCAATAATAATAGGTGAAAATCAAATATTAACCCAGCTGAAAAAAGCATTCTTTAAGTACATGAATGAAGGGAAAACATGCCCTGAACTCAACACTATTTTTAATAATGCCGTGTCATGCGGCAAGTTATTCAGGCATAAAAGCTGTATTGACAGCCACGGTATATCATTGGAGAGAAACATATATAATTTTTTATGCAATGAATCAAAAGATTTAAAACATAAAACTTTTTTCCTGATAGGTACAGGGGACTTAATAAAATCACTGCTTTATGTGTTAAAAAAAGAAAAAATAAAAAAAATAATATTAACAACCAAAACAGAGCACAAACTAAAAGAAATAAAAAGTGATTTTAATGTAGAGTCTATTGGGTTTAATGAAAAATATGAGGGTGTAAAAAAAGCGGATATAATTATATCTGCAACTTCAGCTCCTCATCTGATTATCAAAAAAGATAAGTGCAATTTTGACTTGAATAATAAAATTTTCCTGGACCTGGCAGTACCCAGGGATATAGATACAGATATCTTAAAAGTCAAGGGTGTAAAGCTTTTTAATATAGAAGATGTATTTAAGTTAAGCAATGAGAATATGGAAAAAAGAAAAGAGGTTTCACAAGAATATAAATATGTTATTGAAGACCAGATTGAAAAATGCATTAAATGGTTTAATGGAAGAAAGAGCAGTCTATGGGTAAACAAAAAATAATTGCAGGTACAAGGGCAAGCATACTGGCATTAGCTCAAACAGAAATTGTAATAAGAGAACTCTTTAAAAATTATGATAACTATGAGTTTAAGATAAAAAAAATAAAAACAAGCGGTGATAAAAACCTAAACAGATCATTACTGGATGAATCCTTGAAAGATCTGTTTGTAAAAGAGATAGAACATGCATTATTACAGAATAAAATTGATATTGCCGTACACAGCATGAAAGACATGCCCGCTGAAATGCCAGCAGGCTTGCAAATCGGCGCAATATTAAAAAGGGAAGATCCAAGGGATGTTTTGATATCAAAAAGCGGTAAAAAATTATTGGATCTGCCCGCCAACTCTGTTATAGGTACAAGCAGTATAAGAAGAAAAGTGCAGGTTGAATTATTAAATAAAAATTTTATAATAAAGGAAATCAGGGGCAACATACACACAAGGATCGGCAAACTGGACAAAGGATATGACGCAATATTACTTGCCTGTGCAGGATTAAAAAGAGCAGGTATGGAAAATAGTATAACAGAATATTTTGATACAAATATTATTGTTCCTGCACCATGCCAGGGTATGATCTGTGTGCAGTGCAGGGATGATGATGAGAATATTAAGCATATATTAAAAAAAATAAATGATGATGATACATTTACAATATTAAAGGCAGAAAGGGAATTCGCAAAAATTTTTGAAGGAGGCTGCAAGGTGCCTATTGGAGCCTATGCTGAAATACATAAAGAAAACATTACGCTGTTGGGTGCATATTTTAAGGATGGTGTAATATATAAGGAAAAAACAACAGGCAGGAAGGATTCTCCGGAAGAATGCGCTCAAAAATTAGCAGAATTAATAAGGAAAAAAATGAGATGAAGCAATCTATGGTACACATAATCGGCTGCGGTCCGGGTGACCCGAAACTATTAACCGTAAAAGCAAAAGAGATAATCGAGAAAGCAGATGCGATATTGTACGACAGGCTTATAAATGAAAAAATATTGACTATGGCAAAACCCGGCTGTAATCTGGTTTATGTCGGCAAGGCAAACACGGAAGGAGGCAAAAGCCAGGAGAATACAAACAGGCTTTTAGTAGATTATGCAAAAAAATATAAGATTGTTGCAAGATTAAAGGGAGGCGATCCGTTTTTATTTGGAAGAGGCGGTGAGGAAGCTGAAACACTTGCAAATAATAAAATAAATTTTGAAATCATACCGGGTATTACATCAGCAATAGCCATACCTGCATATGCCGGTATCCCTGTGACACACAGGGAATACAGCTCAAGTATCCATGTTTTCACAGGGCATGGTAAAGAAGATCTGGATAATCTTGATTTTAATAATATTGCAAAATTAAATGGCACAATCATATTTTTAATGGGTATAAAAAATCTGGACAGGATTGTAAAAGGATTAATAGAAAACGGCAAATCCCATGATACTCCAATTGCTTTAATAGAAAACGGGACAACCAATAATCAAAAAGTAGTGAGATCAGATTTAAAAAATATTGTAAATCTTGCTGAAAAAAATAATATAAATCCGCCGGCTATAATTATAATCGGAGATGTTGTAAAACTCAATGAAAGGTTGAAATGGTTTGACAACAAACCGTTATTCGGTAAAAAAATATTAATTACAAGGGCACTGGATCACAACAACTTTTGCGGTAAATTACAGGAGCTTGGTGCAGTAATAATAGAAATGCCTTTTATAAGGATCTCCGATAATTCTCATGAATTCATTAATGAAAACTTTTTACAATCATTAAATGATTATTCATCAATATTATTTAACAGCGTAAACAGTGTAAAGTTTTTCTTTGAACGGCTTAAAATGATGAACAAAGATCTAAGGATTTTAGGTAACTGCATGATCGGTGTAATCGGGAAAGGGACAGAGCAGGAGATTAAAAATTATGGGGTAATACCCGACTTCATCCCTGACAGGTACACCGTTGATGATTTAATTAAACTGGCAGTAAATAAAAATAATAAAAAGAAAATATTAATTCTCACGTCGGATCTGTCTCCAATTAATCCCGGCAAAATCAAACAGGAATATAGTGTTGAAGTTAAAAAGATAGAGCTTTACAAAACAGAAAAGATACAGGTTGATATAGATAATCTTAAATCAGTGATAGAAGACGGGTTGGATTTAATTACTTTTTTAAGCAGCTCGACAGTCGACTCATTTTTTGAGAATTACAGCAAGCTTGATGAAAAGACAAAACAAAAAATTGATAAAATAAACATAGCATCAATAGGAACAATGACATCCGATACAATAAAAAAATACAACCATGATGTTACAATAGAAGCAAAAGAGTTTTATATAGAGGGGTTGACAAAAAGTATAGTTGAATATTATAACTCACCCCCCGGCTCTAAGATTGCCACAGAGACTTAGAGTACACAAAGTTTATCACAGAGTAAAGAAATCTAAATTAGAACTCTGTGTATTCTCTGTGATCTTTGTGCCTCTGTGGTTATATTAATGTGTATTTAAATATTGTTAATAAAATTTTAATAAAAAATAAATAAAAATAGGACGAATTAGCATGAAAAGACACAGACGTTTAAGAGCCACACAAAACATAAGAAATATGACGGCAGAAACAATTATATCTGTAAATGATCTTGTTTATCCTTTATTTATAATGGAAAGCAATGATATTAAAGATGAGATAAAAAGCATGCCCGGGCAATACAGGTACTCAATAAATAATGTTATAAAAGAAATTGATAATATCCAAAAACTCGGCATCAAGAGTATTCTCCTGTTTGGTATACCAAAAAATAAAGATGAAAAAGGATCCGGTGCTTATAATTCTAACGGTATAATCCAAAAAGCTGTCCGGGAAATTAAGAAAAATTTTAATGACATAACAATAATAACGGATATTTGTATGTGTGAATATACATCACATGGGCATTGCGGTATAATTGAGAAAAACAAAGTAAATAATGATAAGACATTGGAGTATCTCGGTAAGATTGCCGTATCCCATGCAGAAGCAGGAGCTGATATTGTAGCGCCATCCGATATGATGGACGGCAGGGTAAAATTCATAAGGAAGTCCCTGGATAAAAACGGTTTTCCTGATACTGCCATAATGTCATACAGCATAAAATATGCTTCTGCCTATTATGGGCCCTTTAGAGATGCAGCAGGATCTGCACCTGAGTTTGGAGACAGAAAAAGCTACCAGATGGATTACAGGAGGAAAAAGGAAGCTGTAAGTGAGGCATTGACCGATATAAAAGAAGGCGCCGATATAATAATGGTAAAACCTGCCCTGGCCTACCTCGACATTGTTAAAACAATAAGCGATAGTACATATGTACCGGTAGCTGTTTATAATGTCAGTGGAGAATACTCGATGGTGAAGGCAGCAAGCCGTAACGGCTGGATAGATGAAAAAAAAGTTGTCATCGAAAACATTACCGCCATGAAAAGAGCCGGTGCAGATATAATAATAACGTATCATGCAAAGGATATAGCAGATTGGATAAAGGAGTAGTTAAGGCACAGCCTTAACAATCCAGTTGTCTTATGAGAATTTCGTTAAATTGCTCATTCAATTTGTGCAAACTTATGTATTTATATATGCACAGCACAACTTGAATTATTCACAATTTAACTGCATTCTCATAAAACAAAAAATTAAAAAAGGTGAATATAATATGAATTACAATAATTCTAAAAAGATATACAAAAATGCGATTAATCATATACCCGGTGGCGTCAACAGCCCAGTTAGGGCATTTAAATCTGTAGGTACCAGCCCTGTTTTTATTACAGGGTCTGAGGGCTCCAAATTATATGATGAGGACAACAATGAATATATAGACTACATCGGATCATGGGGACCTATGATCCTGGGGCATAATCATAAAGAAGTAATAAAAGAAGTTAGTAAAGCAATAAAAAAAGGAAGTTCATTCGGGCTCCCCACAGCAGATGAAGTAAAGCTTGCTGAAATTATAAAAGAATGCATCCCGTCAATTGATAAAATTAGATTAACTACATCAGGGACGGAGGCTGCTATGGCTGCAGTTCGACTGGCAAGAGCTTATACTAAAAAGAACAAGATTATAAAATTTAACGGATGCTATCATGGACATTCGGATAGCATGCTGGTTAAGGCAGGATCAGGAGCACTTACATATAAGACTCTTGACTCAAACGGTATAACAGAAGGTGTTGTAAATGATACCCTAACGGTAGAGTATAATGACATCAAGGAAGTCGAAAAATTATTCTCAAAAAATAAAAATAAAATTGCTGCGGTTATAATCGAGCCGGTAGCAGCGAACATGGGCATTGTTTTGCCTGAAAATAATTTTTTAAAAGACCTGCGTATGATTACAAAAAAACACAAAGCCTTATTAATATTTGATGAAGTAATCACAGGATTCAGGATCGGACTTGACGGAGCACAGGGGCTTTATAATATAACGCCTGATCTTACGATACTCGGTAAAATCATAGGCGGCGGATATCCTATAGGTGCATTCGGCGGCAGGAAAGATATAATGGATATGATTGCACCGCAAGGAGCCGTATATCATGCAGGAACTTTATCCGGCAACATAGTGTCTGTAACAGCAGGATTAACTACACTGTCTATAATAAAAAGCGACAAATCATTCTACAAAAAACTTGAGGAAAAGACGGTTTACCTTACAGATGAAATAAAAAAAATAATCCATGAGAATATTATTAAGGCATCGGTTAATAACATTGCATCTTTATTTACAATATTTTTTGCCGACAAAAAAATAAATAACCTTAATGATGCGATGTCAATTGATACAAAAACTTACACTAAATATTTTATAGCCATGCTGGATAACGGGATAATGCTTCCTCCATCACAGTTTGAGGCTAATTTTGTTTCTCATGCGCATAGTAAAAATGATCTTGATAAAACAATTAATTCCATAAAAAAGGCATTCGGTAAATTATGAGTATTAATCTTAGTATAAATATTAAAAATAAAAAATGCATCATCGCAGGAGCAGGCAGTGTCGCCGAAAGAAAAGCAGAGACACTGTTAAAATACGGAGCAAAAATTACAATAATTGCCCCTGAGATAAGAAGCACAAATTTACAGGCACTTATCAGCAATGAAAAGCTAAATTATATAAAAGACAGATTTGATTTAAAATATACTGACAATGCGTTTTTAGTAATCATGGCTACAGACAGCAAAGATATAAATGAAAAATTTGCAGAAGAGCTTGATAAAAAAAACATCCTTGTAAACAATGCAACCGGCGACGGCAATACAGCATTCACAGCCATCCTTGACAGGGGAGAATTACAGATCGCTGTAAGTACATCGGGAAACGGTCCTCTTTTTGCAGCAGCGGTAAGAGATAAAATATCAAAGCTCATAACAGGCGATTTTAAAAAACTGCTTGGTGTTTATAATGAATACAGAGAGAAAGCCATTAATGAGATTAATGATATAAAAAAAAGAAATGATTTTTTAAATAAGGCAATAAGCATTCTCATGGATGAAGAAAATCATGATATAAAAAGCATGAAAGATAAAATTAATAAAGTTTATAAAGAGGCAAGATAAATTGAAGGGATTTATAATAGCAGGGACAAAAAGCGGCGTGGGTAAAACGACATTCACGGCAGCCATAATGAAATGGTTTACACTAAACGGGTACAGCATTGCACCCTTTAAAACCGGCCCGGATTATATAGATCCGAAATTTCATAAATTTGTAACGGGAAACAGATCAAGCAACCTGGACAGCTTCGTGCTGGATAAGAAGACCATAAAGCATATATTTTATAAAAACATTAAAGGACATGATCTTGCAGTAATCGAAGGCGTCATGGGTTTATATGACGGTGCAGGTACAGGTAATATGGGAAGTACTGCCCATATCGCGGGAATACTTGGATTACCGGTAATTCTCATAATTGACGGCAAATCAATTTCAAGGAGCATTGCAGCGATTATTAAAGGATATAAGTCATTTGATAAAAAAATTAAGATAAGCGGTGTTTTATTAAACAGGTTAAGCGGGGAGCCTCATTATAAACTACTAAAAAAAATTATTAAAAAAGAAACAAACCTGGAATGCCTGGGTTACCTGCCTGATGATAAAAGCTTTAATTTAACAAGCAGGCATCTTGGTTTGATACCTGTCGAAGAGCTCGATGATCTGGATAATAAAATCAAAAATATAACGCTAACGGCAGAAAAAACAATCAATTTTAGAAAGCTTACAAAATTCGCAGGTGAAGCTCTACGGGGTTACTCCGAGAGCGGAATCCCGCCTCAAACGTTTATTTGGCGGCACCAGCATCAACTCTCTAATAAACGTAGTGTTTTGGGGCGGGGTAAAATAAAAAACAAAGATAAAATAAAAGACGGCTTACTTGATTCCTATAAAGGACTAAGAATCGGTGTTGCAATGGATAAGGCATTTAATTTTTACTATAAAGACAATCTTGATCTAATGAAAGAGTGTGGAATGCAATTAGTCGAGTTTAGCCCATTGAATGATAAAAAAATACCGGCGAACCTGGACGGTATTTATGTAGGCGGAGGATTCCCCGAAGAATTTGCAAAAGAGCTCTCACAAAATAAATCCATGCTTGAGGATATAAATAATAAAATCAATAAAGGCATGCCTGTATTCGCAGAATGCGGGGGTTTGATGTATCTTACACAAGGCATCATATTAACAAATAAAGAGTTTTATCCATTATGCGGCTTTTTTAAATGTAAAACAACGATGACAAAAAAACTGCAGAGGTTTGGATATGTAAAAATTAAATACAACGGCATTAAGACAAAGGCACATGAGTTTCATCATTCTACACTGACGGATATTGAAGATAATGACTTCCTGTACAAATATAAAGTAACAAAATATTCCAACGGTAAAAAATGGCAGTGCGGGCTGTCAAAAAAAAACGTGCTTGCAGGCTATCCTCATGTGCATTTTTACTCCAACCTTGATTTTTTTAAAGAAATAATGAATTTATTTAAAAAAGGAAAACAAATATGATTAACGATCCAATAAAAATTGAAAATGAAAGTTTCAGGATAATAACGGAAGAATTAACCATGATGAACATAAAAATAAATACTGAAAATGAAGATATCATAAAAAGGATAATACATACAACTGCCGATTTTGAATATGCAAATATCACTGTTATTCATAAGGATGCTGTTAAAAAAGGAATGGCCGCGATTAAAAAAGGCTGCCGGATTTATGCAGATACAAATATGATATGCGCAGGCGTTAATAAAAAATTACTGGATAAGTATAATTGTGAAATATACTCACTTGTCGGAGATAATGAAGTAAGAGAGGATTCTCAAAAAACCGGACTAACAAGATCATCAATTGCAATAGAAAAAGCATGCAAAGATGATAAAACAAAAATCTTTGTAATCGGCAATGCCCCTACGGCTCTGTTTAAATTAAAAGAGCTTGTAGATGCAGGATCAGTAAAACCGGAGTTAATAATCGGCGTACCTGTAGGATTCGTCGGTGCTGTGGAGTCAAAAGAATCAATAAAGGGTACATATGTACCATACATAGTCACAAACGGCAGAAAAGGGGGCAGTACGGTTGCAGTGTCGATCTTAAATGCTCTTCTTTATAAAATGAACAAATATAAATAATAAGAAGGTATAAGTAATTTATACTGGATTGTTTTATGAATATAAATTTTACCACGAAGGCTCTAAGACACGAAGTAAGATAAAAAGATTATGAGAAAAATCTATATATAAATATTATTTATTTCTTTGTGACTTGGTGTCTTGGTGGTAAAATTATTATACAGCTGAATCTGTATTTAATATTATAATAAAAACAAAATTAAAAAAAAATAATATAGAGTATAAAATGTTAAATAAACATATTATTAAAGACGGTAAAAAATTAAGATACGGTTACACAACAGGCTCATGTGCTGCTGCTGCATCAAAAGCAGCGGTAATCATGCTGACCTGTAAAAAAGAAATTAAAAATGTTACTATAGATACACCGAAAGGATGGATACTGGATCTTGATATAAATGATATAGATATCGGCAGTGATTATGCTGTCTGCAGTATAATAAAGGATGCAGGTGATGATCCCGACATTACAGACGGCATAAAGATATTTGCAAAAGCTGTGTTTATTGATAAAAATGATATAATAATACAGGCAGGTAAAGGCATCGGTATTGTTACTAAGAATGGATTATTTACAGAAAAAGGCAAGCCTGCAATAAATCCTGTGCCCATGAAGATGATAATAGATGAAGTAAAAAGTGTAAAACCGGAAAATAAAGGAGTCAAGATAGAGATCTTTGTACCGGAAGGTGAAGAGACAGCAAAAAAAACATTCAATCCTAAACTTGGTATTAAAGGAGGCATCTCAATACTCGGCACAACCGGGATAGTGGAGCCTAAATCATGTGATTCTCAAAAGGAAACAATCAGACTGGAAATATCCGTATTTAAAGAAAGCGGATATGATATAATATTTTTTGTACCGGGCAACTATGGAGAAAAATTTCTTTTGGATTATATTAATAATAATATAGAAAACATTGTACACATTGGTAACTTTATAGGCGACTCGCTGGAGTCTGTAATTAATTTGGGAATTAAGAATATCCTGTTAGTGGGACATATTGCAAAATTGATAAAAATAGCAGGCGGTATTTTTAATACACACAGCAGGACGGCAGATGCAAGAAAAGAAATACTGGCAAGCAACTATGCATATTACTATAATGATATAGATATTACTAAAAAAATTATGGATGCAAATACAATTGAGGAAGCCGTAACATTTATAAAGGAAAAAGATTTTTTTAAATACATTGCGGAAAAGATTAAAATAAAATGTGATGAGTATACAAAGGGGGATATAAATATAGAAGTAATGATATTTTCTATAAATGAAGGATTCCTTGCAAAAACAGATGGATTTGATGAACTCACCCCTTATAGGAATCCTTAAATGGATAATAATATAAAAAACATAAAAATGGAACCACAGATAAACGCTGATACACGCTGTAATTACTATTTTTTCTATAATTACTTAATTATTAAAATATATAACTGCGTTTATCCGCGTCCATCTGCGGTTAATAATTTTTTTAAGACAATTCCCAATAGATAGGATAGCTTTATTAAATATAAATAAAAATAGGAAAAATTAGTGAACAAGATCAGCATCGTAAGTATGGGCCCCGGTAACATTGATTATATGCTGCCCATAGCAATAAAAAGATTAAAAGAGAGTGATATTATAATAGGCGGTAAAAGAAATCTGGAGTCTGTTTCATTCTTAAAAAAAGAAACAAAAATATTAAACAGTAATCTGACGGACACCATGGATTTTATAAAAGATAATTATGAACAAAAAAAAATATCCGTTATTGTAAGCGGTGATGCCGGATTTTACAGCATACTAAAATTTATGCACAATTTTTTTACTAAAGACCGGATTGATATAATACCCGGTATAAGCTCTATACAATATATGGCAGGTAAGATTGGAGAATACTGGCATGACGCCGTTTTGTTAAGCCTTCACGGGAGGGATACCGATTTAATAAATTTTGTAAAAAATAATGGTAAGGTTTTTTGCCTTACGGACTCTAAAAACACACCGCAAAATATTGCCGGGATATTGACTCAAAACGAATTTGGTAATAAATTAATGTACATCGGCAACAATTTGTCCTATGATGATGAGAAAATTATTAAGGACTATGCAAAAAATATTATAAATGATAAAAACAACTATGATTTATCAGTGGTGGTGATAACAGATGAATGATTATATAACATATGGACTGCCTGACGACTCTTTCATACGAGCAGATGTACCTATGACAAAGGAAGAAGTACGTACGATTATTATATCAAAATTGAGATTAAAAATTGACCATGTTGTTATCGATATAGGAGCAGGCACAGGATCCATATCAATTGAGGTTGCAAGGTTAATAAAAAAAGGCAGGGTATATGCTGTTGACAGCAATAAAAAGGCAGTAGAACTAATAAAAAAGAACTGTATAAAATTTAACATTAATAACATAGAAATAATTAATGCAGAAGCACCGGATTTAAATTTAAAAATCCATGCAGACAGGATTATAATAGGCGGATCGGGAGAGAGGCTTGCTAATATACTTGATTGGCAGGATAGCATTCTCAAACATGGAGGAAGGCTCGTGGCTGCTGCCGTTACAATCGAAACCCTAAATACCATCAATGCTTTTTTAAATGAAAAAAAATATAGTGATATAGACATTGTACAGGTGTCCATAAATAAAACTAAAAAAATCGGATCAAAGAATATGTTTTTTGCGAATAATCCTGTTTTTATAATATCGGGAGAAAAAAATTGAGCAAGGTTTATTTCATTGGAGCGGGCCCCGGTGATCCGGAGCTCTTAACCATTAAAGGCAAAAAAATAATAGAAAAAGCAGATATAATCATATATGCCGGTTCGCTTGTGAATAAAGATATACTGAATTATGCTAAAAAAAATGTTGAGATTTTTAACAGCGCATCGATGACTCTGGAAGAAATCATAGAGTTAATTGTTAATAGGAGTAAAAAAGACTTATTAATTGCAAGGATTCATACCGGTGATCCAACCATCTATGGAGCAATCGCAGAACAAATTGCAGAGCTTGACAAACATAAGATCGGGTATGAGGTGATACCCGGGGTCAGCTCTTTCACTGCAAGCTGTGCTGCGTTAAACAAAGAGTTTACCCTACCGGGAGTTACACAAACAATAATCTGTACAAGACTGGAAGGTAGGACTCCTGTCCCGGAAGATGAAAGCCTGGATAAACTGGCATCTCATAAATCATCTATGGCAATATTTTTGTCTGTACAGATGATTGATGAAGTTGTAAAAAAGCTCCTTGTACATTATGACAAATCGACTCCTGTTGCCGTTGTACAAAAAGCAACATGGAAGGACCAAAAAATTATTTCAGGAGAATTATCAGACATCTCTCAAAAAATAAAAAAAGCAAAGATTAAAAAAACCGCCATGATACTTGTTGGTAATTTCCTAAAAGATGATTTTAATAAATCAAAACTTTATGATAAAACATTTACTCATGAATACAGGAAAGCCAAGTGAAGTATGGTATCATTGCTATTACAAAAAACGGTATAACCCTTGCACTTAAATTAAAAGAAAAACTCAATTGTGCTGAAATATATACACTTAAAAAATTTAAAACAGATGAAGTCAACGTAATAAAAGGAAAGCTGGATAAATTCACAGGCAAAATATTTAAGAAACATAAAATATTGATTTTCATAATGGCAACAGGAATTGTTGTCAGAACCATATCAAAACATATAAAACATAAAACAATCGATCCCGGCATCCTGGTTATCGATGAAAAAGGAAAAAATGTTATTAGCCTTTTATCCGGACATCTGGGTGGAGCCAATAAAGAGACACAAATAGTAGCCGGCCTGATAAACGCCAATCCGGTAATAACCACGGCATCGGATTTGTCAAACAAATTATCCGTTGACATGATTGCTGAGAAATACAACTGTACGATAGATGCCATGGACAAAGCAAAAAATATAACCGCATTAATAGTGAACAATAAACCAGTTCATCTTATGTCGGATTATGATATAGATATACCGGATTATTTAAAAGTCTATAAAGAAAAGCCTCTGGGCTTTATTATTATTTCAAATAAAACGGACAAAACATTGAAAAACAGTGTAAAGCTAATGCCTAGAAATATAATAATCGGTATAGGCTGTAAAAAGGGCATTAAGAAAAAAAGAATATATAAACAGATTAAATCATACTTAAAAGATTTAAAAATTGAGCCTCGAAGTATTAAAACGACAGCAACAATCGATATTAAAAAAGATGAAAAAGGCATCATTAAAACAGCAAAAGCACTTGGATGTGGCTTAAAACTATTCAGTCCGGATCAAATTAAAGCAGTAGAAGATAATTTTACAAAATCAAAACTCGTAAAAGAAAAAATCGGTGTATCAAATGTATGTGAAGCTTGCGCATATCTTGCAGGCAATAGATCCGGGAGAATGATTTTAAACAAGACAAATAAAAATGGAGTCTCAATTGCAATATGGGAGGAAGATATAATAAACCCGAAAACTCAAAATAAAATGGGATTCTTAAATATAACAGGCATAGGCCCCGGTGATATGGTACATATGTCACATGAAGCAAGGATGTCGATCTTAGAGTCTGATGTAATAATTGGATATAAAACATACATAAATTTGATAGAAGATTTAACAATAGACAAAAAGGTAATCTCGTCAGGAATGAAAAAAGAGATCGACAGATGCCAAACAGCCATAGATGAAGCTAGAAAAGGCAATATAGTATGTCTTATATCAAGCGGTGACCCGGGCATCTATGGGATGGCTGGATTAATACTGGAGTTAATCAAAAAAGAAAAAATTGAAATTCCTTATAAAATCATACCCGGTATAACATCATCATCAGCCGCGGCTTCAATACTAGGTGCACCTATTATGCACGATTTTGCAGTTATAAGCCTTAGTGATTTATTAACAGACTGGCAGAAGATAAAATCAAGATTGGAGAATGCTGCAAAAGCCGATTTTGTAATATGCATCTATAATCCTAAAAGTAAAGATCGTACAAACCAGATAATAGAGGCTCAAAATATTTTACTAAAATATAAAGATAAAAACACACCTGTCGGCATAGTAAAAAAAGCAAAACGTGAGGGTGAGAATACAGTAATTACTACACTGGACAAAATGATTGATAATGAGATAGATATGACAACAACAATTATAATAGGTAATTCTGCAACATATGTATCGGATAATAAGATGATTACTCCCAGGGGCTACAAATTATGATATGGGTAATAGGCGGAACAGCTAATGCCAAAATAATAACAGAAGACCTTCTTAATCTGGATTATAATATAATCATGACAGCAACGACAAAAGAGGGGGCAGGATTAATCAAGGATCATGAAAATCTTATGAAGTACAATAACCCTTTAAATAAAAATATGATGAAAAAATTAATTAAAAAATATAAAATAAAAGCTGTGATTGATTCTTCTCATCCCTATGCAGTGGAGGTATCCAACAATGCAATCGAGATTTCTCAAAAATTAAAAATACCATATTTCAGATATGAGAGAGAATCAATGGATATCAAAGAATTAATAAAAGTAAAAGATTATGATGAGGCATATAAATATTTGATTAATACAAAAGGCAACATCTTAATTACAACGGGAAGCAAATATTTATATAAACTCAAAAATATAGATAAAAAAAGACTTTATGTGAGGATACTGCCTGAGATAAAATCCATAAAAAAATGCAAAAAAATCGGATTAAAAACCAGTCAAATAATTGCTATGCAGGGACCATTCTCAAAAGAATTAAACAAAGCTATATTAAAAAATTTTAACATAAAATATCTGTTAACAAAAGAAAGCGGTAAGGAAGGCGGTGTAACCGAAAAAATAGAAGCAGCAGAAGAGCTGGGTATTAAAACAATAATAATCGAAAGACCTTTGATAAAATACCCTGCCCTTTTTTATAATAGAAAAGAATTAATTAATAAAATTAAAGAATTAAATTAAAGGTTAACATATGGAGTTATTACTGATAAGGCATGGCGAGACTGATTTTAACATAGAAAAAAGATATATAGGTATAATGGATATCGGATTAAACAGCACAGGCAAAAAACAGGCATTAAGATTAAAAGAAATTATAGATAAAGAACAGGTTGATGAAGTATATACAAGTGACTTGTCAAGATGCATAGAGACAGGCAGCTTAATCGGTTTTGTGAATAAACAAAAGCCTGTAAAGAATTTACGGGAAATGAATTTCGGTATTGTAGAGGGGCTGACCAGAACTGAGATTGTAAATAAATATCCTGATGTGATGGAAAAATGGGATAAGGACTGGCTTAATTATAAATTGCCGAAAGGAGAAAGCTTTTTAATAACGGCAAACAGGGTAATCGGAGAGATAGAAAAAATAAAACATGAAGACCATACAAATAAAATTGCTATTATAACTCACTGCGGTTGTATCAAATTGATATTGGCTCATTATATAATGGAGGATTTAAAGGCTTTCTGGAAATTTTATCTTGATAACGGCTCAATAACAAGATTATGTTTTGATAATAATTATGCTTATTTAAAAAGCTTGAATGAAAAATGATCTTTTTAAAAAAATAATTATTATATAATATTTCTTATGAGGCTAAGACACAAAGAAATCATTATATTTAGTCCTTATTTAATAAATTATAGTTATTAAAATTTAGTGACTTGACACCTTAGCGTTAAAATTTTTATTTAGTATTTATAATAAATAATATAATATATATATTTATTAAAAGGAAATGATTATGATTACAGCAAAGACTATCCCGATATATTTACTGGGTAATCCGGTTAAACACTCATGGTCCCCTATCTTCCAAAATGCAGGATTAAAACACTTAGATATTGACAGTGTGTATCTTGCTCTGCATATTGAAAAAGAAGATTTTGATACTGTTGTTGCCGGATTAAAAAAGATTAATCTATTAGGGCTCAACATAACACTGCCCTATAAAAAAAATATAATGAAATTCACCGACGAATTAAGTGATGATGCAAAAAAAATAGATGCGGTTAATACTGTAGAATGCTTAAACGGCAAATGGATAGGCCATAACACGGACTGGTATGGTGTATATAAAACCCTTGAAGAAAAAAAAATAGATAAAGATCAAAATATTCTTTTAATCGGAGCCGGGGGTGCAACTCCCGGTGTGATATATGGCTTACAAAAATACGGGATAAATAATCTCACTATTACCAACAGGACTATGTCAAAAGCTGAAAAATTGGCCAAACAGTTTGAGATTAATTTAATAAATATAGAAAAATATAAAGACAAGCTTAACGATTACAGTATGATAGTAAACTGCACATCAATCGATTTTAGCAATGTCTTAGACAATTTTAATGATGAAAAAATTTATTTTGATTTAAAGTATTATAAAGGAAGAATAAAAACCAAAAATTATATTGACGGAAAGAATATGCTTATATATCAGGGTTCAATGGCATTCTCAATATGGACAAAAAAAGATGCACCTGTCAGTATTATGAAAAAGGTATTAAATAAATATAAAAAATAAAATATTAAATTAATTTGGAAAAACTAATGGCTAAATTATTAATGATACAGGGCACATGCAGTAATGCAGGTAAATCAATAATCGTTGCAGGGCTCTGCCGGATTTTTTTAGAAAAGGGCTATAAAGTTGCACCATTTAAAGCACAAAACATGGCTTTAAACTCATTTGTAACACATGATAATCTCGAGATGGGAAGAGCGCAGGTCACACAGGCTTATGCCTGCAACAAACTGCCTGATGTACGTATGAATCCAATCCTATTAAAACCAAACTCAGATCTGGGATCTCAGGTTATTGTTATGGGCAAGCCGATAGGTTCAATGAATTTTAAAAGTTACAATAAACAAAAAAGCAAGTTGCAGTCAATAGTAAAAGATGCATTCGACAGCCTGTCCGGTGAAAATGATATAATAATACTTGAAGGTGCTGGCTCACCGGCTGAGATAAATTTAAAAGAAAATGATATAGTAAACATGAACATGGCCAAGCTTGTAAATGCACCAGTAGTCATTGCAGGTGATATCGACAGGGGCGGCGTATTCGCAAGCTTTATCGGGACATTGGAGTTATTTGATGAAAAAGAAAAAGCGCTTACAAAAGGTTTTATCATAAACAAATTTAGAGGTGATTTAAGTCTATTAAATCCAGGGATTGATATTCTAAAAAAACGTACAGGTAAAGAAGTATTCGGTACAATACCATTCATACATGATTTGAAACTACCTGAAGAGGACAGTGTAGAATACAAAAAAAACATAAAAAAAAATACATATAATAACTGTAAAGATATCAATATTGCTTTAATCGATCTGCCTCATATTTCTAATTTTACTGATTTTGATCCGTTTTACCATGATGAAGATGTTAATCTATATACAGCAGTCGAGCCTAATGAGATTAAGGATGCTGATATTATAATTATTCCGGGTACCAAGAATGTAATCGGCGACTTAAAATACTTAAAACAAAAAGGTTTTGAAAAAATACTGAAAGAGTGTGCAAAAAAAAGCAAGTATATTATCGGTATCTGCGGCGGATACCAGATGCTGGGCAGATATATATATGATCCGTATTTGATAGAAGGTGAAGTTAAAAAGCAGGAAGGATTTAATTTATTAAAAATTACAACAGTTTTAGAAAAAGAAAAATACTTACATCAGGTTAATGCTGTTTGTCTTGGGAATAACATCAAGCTTATAGGATATGAGATACATCACGGTAAAACCGAAGGCAATGAAAAAAACTACATTATTAATGAAAAAAATGAAAACATCGGTTGCATAAACGGCAACATCTGGGGTACATATATGCACGGGATCTTTGACAATAATTATTTCAGGATTAATTTAATAAATGAAGTTAGAAAATCAAAAAAATTAAATCCCATTTCATTCAAAGAAAGCTATAGTATAGATAACGAATTTAATAAACTTGCTAATATAATGAAAAAAAATTTAAATATGGAAAAAATTTATAAGATAATGGATTTGTAAGAAATCACCGCTAACATACTAAGAACATGGGGATATCTAAAAATGACTAAAAATTAATAAAAGGAACCGCAGATGGAGGCTGATAAACGCTGCTATTAACTATTTTTATTTTTGTTTCATTATTTATAAAAAAAATAACTGGATTAATTTGCGTTAATCTACGGTTAAATACTATTACAAAAGGAAATTTTAAATGCAGGAAAATATTCACGGCGGCAATTTGCAGAGAATAGGTGACAAATATAAAATTGATAAAAACAAAATTATAGATTTCAGTTCAAATATTAATCCTCTTGGTATGAACAGTACAATAAAGAAAACAGTCAAAGAGAGTCTAAAAATAATTAAATCATATCCTGATCCAAACAATACAGTATTGACAAAAGCACTATCCGATTATTATGGCATCGATAAAAAAAATATTCTTCCTGGGAATGGATCGAGCCAGTTGATTTATCTACTGCCAAAAATACTAAAAATAAAAAAAGCGCTTATTATACGGCCTAATTTTGCGGAATATGAATTATCACTCAACACGCTAAACATAAAAATAAAAGATATTAACAATGACAACAACGGTACATTTAAAACCCCGGTAGAATCAATCAGAAAACACATTAAGGATGCAGATATCCTCTACTTATCAAATCCAAATAATCCAGCAGGTTATATCTATAATAAAGATGAATTATTATTCCTTGCAAAAGAATGTGAAAATGAAAATACATACCTCTTTATAGATGAAGCATTTATTGACTTTGTGATTAACCGTGAAGAATTGAAAATGATCAACCAATTAAACAAATTTAAAAACCTCATAATATTAAATTCATTCACAAAAACACTTGCAATACCCGGATTAAGACTGGGAATGCTATCTGCCGATGAAGAAATAATAGAAAACCTCAAAAAGATAATGCCCCCATGGAGTATAAACTCGATAGCCCAAAACATCGGTGCTAAAATAGAATCATATAAAGACTTTATAAATAAAAGTGCAATATACATTAATAAAGAAAAAGATTATCTATATAATAATCTAAACCTCATTAAAAACATATCATTTTATGAATCGTATGCAAATTATATTTTGTGCAGATTAAACAAAAGATCATTGCAGGAATTAGAAAATCATCTGGGCAAAAATAGAATAGCAATAAGAAACTGTAGTAATTACAAAGGTCTGGACAACAAGCATTTCAGGATAGCCGTTAAAAGAAGAAGAGAAAACAGCAAATTGATAAAATATTTAAAGGACTTCTTTAAATGATGATTGATATATTATGTATTGATATAATAATTGCCTTTATCATAGATATTTTAATCGGTGACCCGGAATATACCCTTCATCCCATTAGAATCATAGGTTATATGATAACTAAATTTGAAAAGTTTTTTAGAAAAATATCGGCAAATCAATTTTTAAACGGATTGACATTTGCATTGTTTATAATTATATTGGCAACATTTTTTATAGTAATGCTTATGGTATTCTCCACAGTAATAGACAATTTGATTAAAATTAAAATACTGATACATTTAATAAATATTTTCTTTATCTATTCTGCAATCTCATTGAACGATTTAAGAAAAAAAACGATTGAAATTTATAAATTGCTTAATAATAAGGATATTGAGAATGCAAGGATAAAGCTTTCATTCATCGTCGGCAGGGATACAAAAAACATGGATAAAAAAGAAATCATAAGAGCCACTGTAGAAACCGTAAGTGAAAATATATCCGATGGTATTATTGCTCCTCTTTTTTATACAATCATAGGTGGTGCCCCATTGGCAATATTTTATAAATCAATAAATACACTCGACTCAATGGTCGGATACAAGAATGATAAATACAAAGACTTCGGTAAAGCAAGTGCAATAATCGATGATATTTTTAATTATATCCCTGCACGAATCACGGGATTTTTAATATCATTGGCTGGTTTTATTTTACTAAAAAACGGATTTAATTCTCTTAAAATAATGATTAGAGACGGCAGGAAAAATCCAAGTCCAAACAGCGGTATACCGGAAGCCGCCGTAGCAGGTGCATTAAAGGTACAACTTGGAGGGATTAATTACTACTATAATAAAAAAACGGTAAAGCCTTTAATCGGTGATAATATTAATGAACTTGAAATAAAACATATAAAAGAATCAATCGGATTATGTTATATTACAAGTATTGTTTTTCTGGTTATAGGAATTACAGCTAGATATATATTAATTAACTTGAATATATTTAATAAATTAATGTCTTTATTACAAACTTATATTTAGAAATACAGGATAGTTAGATATAATTACCTAATGATGGAATAATATACGCTTTTTTAGCTAAATTAACTCCAATCCCTCACCACTTTTACTCATATAAAGTCATTTTTTTTGTATTAAATAGCTTCATTATTGTAAAAGTTGTGAGGGATAATTTTTTGAAAATATAAAGCAAATATGTTCTTCTATCTGCTCTTCACCATACATATGTATCATATTTTTTATGGATTTGAAAAACCCTCCAGTTTTAAAAAGGATTTTTAATATCTTTTTAATGCCAGATCACATAGCATTTATTACCCATTCAAGCCCTTTTGCTTCTATTAAAACAAAAAAAAGTTTAATCATTTTTCTTACCAGTGTCGCAATACTAAATGTATACATTGCCCCACGGACATTCCTAAGCTTTCTATAAATATTAGGATTTATATAAAACCTAACATCAGCATCAAATTGATTATATCCAAATTCACCAGATTCCTGTTCAAAAATAATAAAATAATCTAATAGGGGCATCCCCTCACCACTCGATAAATAAAGGTAATATATTTTATCACAATGATCTTATCTTAATCGAGTGGTAAGGGGCAACAAAATAATATACTTTTGATAATTCCATTCGAATTCTCCAAACATATGTTTTAATATATCTAAAGGAAAAAATATAAAAATCATTTACTATAAAACAGCAAATTTAACTTAATTCTGCTTTATGTCTCAACATCTTTGTGGTAAAACAATATAGAAAGAAAAAAATCATAATAACCGGATAGTATAATGAACAAAATTATATTGATAACAGGCGGTGCAAGATCAGGAAAAAGCACATTTGCTGAAAATCTAGCGAAAAAAATAAATAAAATATCAAGTGAATGTAAAGAGATAGCATACATTGCAACCGGAGAAGCAATAGATGATAATTTTAAGAATAGGATAAATATCCATAAATCTAGACGTGATAAAATCTTTAATACAGTTGAAGAGCCGTTATACATTAATAATATGATAAATAATATAAATAAACAGCACAATATTTTTTTAGTGGAATGCCTTGCTACATGGCTGGGTAATATATTTCACAAGATTGATAAAGATGAACATGAAAAATTTGCTGTATCCGCAATCATTGATTTGATTAATTCATTTTCCGGAAAAGACAAAGCAAGTTACAGCTTAGATAATTATGAATTTTTAATTAATAATGGCGACCAAAAATATATAAATGAAATTTTTAATGATTTAAAAACTGATGATAAGGTACTTATTTTTGTAACTAATGAAGTAGGATTTGGGATAATACCTGCAGATAGTATGACCCGTGAATATAGAGATCTATTAGGGAAAATTAATCAGTTAATAGCAAGATATGCTGATTATGTCTTTCTTACAATATCCGGTATACCTATGAGAATAAAATAAATAATGAAAAATAAAATAACTGATTTTTTGCTATCATTTATTATAGCATTCACACTATTAACAAGGATTCCATTCCCCTTCATAAAAAAACTAAATTTTACAGAAAAAAGGCTGGCATTTTCATTATCATTCTTTCCTATAGTCGGACTTTTTTTCGGAATACTCTTATACTTTTCAGCAAAATTATTAATATTTATAAATTTACAGACAGAGTTTACAGCAATAATAATACTAGCACTACCCTACATCATAAACAAATTTTTCCATTTTGACGGACTAATGGATGTGTTTGATGCATTTTTAACGGATAAAAGTAAAGAAGAAAGGCTTAAAATTTTAAAAGATTCTAACACAGGCAGTTTTGCATTGGGAGGAGCAGTAATATTTATTTTGCTGAAATATATTATATTAAAAAGTTTTCTTAAAGAAGAATCATTAATTAATTTTTTAATATTAATCCCTGTGTTTTCAAGATTCAGCATGGTTTTAATGGCATTTAAATCTGCCTACCCCAGAGAAAGCGGGACAGGATTTAATATAATAGGAAAAATTAGTATACTGGTTTTTATTACTTCATTATCATTCCTAATACTGATAATAATCTGTTTTGTATTAATTTTTGGATATTCTATTATCTTTATCTTATATTTAACAGCTATATTTATAATTATGATAATATTTGTTTTATTATTAAAATTATATTCATACAGAAAAATCGGGGGAATAACAGGAGATGTACTTGGTACTGTAAATGAACTTATTGAAGCATTATTAATAATAATTGCTTTAATAAGTTTTTATATGAAGCAAAATTTTTATTAAAAGAATACTATTATCGTTAGAATTATAAAATAAAAGGTCAATGTTTATAAAATAACTGCTTTTTAGCTTTTATTACACCAAGGAGTGTATAATTGTTTGAAAATATAAGGCTTATATGTTCTTCTACTTGTTCTTCTCCAAACATATGTACTATATTTTCTGTATTTTTAAGCAGTCTTCCGGTTTTATAAAAAATTCTTAATATTTTTTTCATACTGCTATTCATTGTATTAATCAGCCATGTAAAACTTTTGGCTTCAATAAAAAAGAAAAACAATTCTATCATTTTTCTTATTAATACAGCAATACTGAAAGAATGCATTGTTCCATGAACATTCCTTAGCTTTCGATATATATTAGGATCTATATAAAATCTTATGTCTACTTCTGCGCCAAATTCGTTATAACCAAATTCGCCTGACTCCTGCTCAAAAATTATATAATTATCTACCAATGGCATCATAGTATCAATAATTAGCCTAATTGATTTTGAACGATCTAAATTTAAATTAATAGAAAATTCATTAATTTTATTTAACATTTCTTCTTTAGATACAAAATGATATACTTTTGTTGCTTGTAATTCTTTATCCATATTTTACCCCTTTATATATCTAAAGGGGTGAAATTTAATAATTCTTTATTTCTTTCATAAAAATAATTTAAAATTGTTTATTTTATATCTGATTATAATTATTCTCCTAATTTTCAAATAATATTAATATTATATATCTTACTTTTATTGTTGATTTAAAAGAATAATAAAAAAATTGACAACAAATCAAAAATAAAATATCAATAATTAAATATTAAAATACATAAAGGCTAAAAATGGAAGGAATTAAATTTTGTATTTTAACCAATGAAAAAGATATTGATGATTTTGAAAGAGGAATTTACAGAACTTATCTTAAAAACAATAAGGACGGCTGGGTATCATGCAATTACCAGGTTATAAATGGCTGTAAATTAAGATCAAAGATCTCTTATGACAATCAAATAATATATTCATTCAAAAAAAAAAATAATATTGTTATTGCAGGGGCAGTTGCAATCAATAAAAACACAAATTTCCAATTTAAAGAAATGGGGTTTAAAATACCGGAAGACAAAAAAAATTATAGCTTTGCGGAAGGTATAACATTTTATGCTAATGATAAAATGTTGGGTGAAGATTTTTTAACTTTAATCGGTAATTTTTTTAAAAATGCAGAAATCGACTTAAAAAAAAGAAATATAAAATATTTATTTACTACATGTGAAAGACATATGAAAGCAATGTATACATTAATGGGATTTGATATTCTAGATAAAAAAACAATTGATGGTGTAAAACAATTTTTCTTAGTATATGAAATAAATTAAATTCCTAATTTTATAAACAAAACTTTTTCTTATAATTAAAAAAACAATTATTTTAAAAATTGCAACATATCTATTAAGTAAACATCATAATAATTATATAATATTTATAAAACAATGCTATATGGAGACTAAAAATGAAAAAAGTAGTAATATTATTATTAATATTTAATTACTCAATAATCTTTGCAAACAACAATTGGCAAATATATACAAATAAGCAAGCAGGATTTTCAATTAAATATCTAGATAATGTTTCTATAACAGTTAGATTGCAGGGAAACTCCGGATCAGAAAGTATTACCCTGTTTGAATCAATTAATAAAAAAAGTTTAATTGATTTAAAAATTTGTATTGATGATATTGAAACAATAGAGGAAGCCCCATGCAGGTATGATAAAGAATCTGCTTTAGAAGAAAAAAATTTATTAGATAAAGGCAAATCCGGTGGAGGTATTGATTGGGCAATAGATGTTGCATTAATAAAAATTGATAATATATATGGTGAAAGTTTTATAATTTTATCAAGATTTGCTATAGATGATATCTCATTGGAAAGAGTTTTATTATTTTTTCATAATAATTATAGAATCATAATTTATTTTGATGCCCAAAAATTAAAAGAAATCGCCATAAAAACAATGCCTGATTTTTTTTATAAAATGGAAAATTGTTACGGTAATGAATCTGATTGCTGCTCATGGAATACCGAAGGTAAATCATATAATGAATTTAACAAAATATTAAAAAACGGTAAAGGTTCTAAAGAAATACAAATGCGGTATGATATGTTTGATGAAATAATAGATACAATCAAAATTATTGATAATAAGTATTATATAACAAAAGTAAAAAATTTAAGATTAAGAGAAAATTTTTCATTGGATAGTAAAGTAATTAGAAATTTAAATTTGAATGAAAAACTCCAATTTATTGATCAAACACATGAAAAACAAAATATTAATGGAATCGAAGGATATTGGATTAAAGTAAAAACTGAAAAAAATGAAATTGGGTGGTGTTTTAGCGGATATTTAGACGAATTAAAATAAGATAATTAATTTAAAGGAGTGTATATGAATCCAAAAAAAATTGTCATTCTCAGTAATATTATAGGAATAATCTCTATAATATTATTAATCTATTGGGTTTTTATTTTTATTTCTATTGAAGTATTTGGCTTAAAAATATTCAGAGAAAATATGACGCAAACATTTTATTTAAGTATTATTGGTATACTGGCATTAATGTTCGGAGCATTGATGATTAATATTATGTTTAATTTGAGCCGAATCGCACAAAAGCATAATGATGATATAGAAGTTATAAAAAACAAAAAAAATAAAATATTATTAATTTCTTTTATTGCCAGTTTTCCAATAATTTTCTCTGTTTTATTTTTAGGGGATTTTTTAACCTCAGCTAAAAAAGAAAGAATGCTTATAAATGCAGGAGTTTCAATTGTACAGAATAATACTAATGATATAAAAAATTTATGTGATTATAAATTTGACAAAGAATGGATAAAAAAAACAGCAGATATTTTAAGTTTAATGTCTAAAATTGATAAAAACTATAAATCGGTTTCTATAATTGTATATGATAAGATAGATAAAACACCTGTATTTTTAGAATTCAGGAGATACGATTATTTAAGTAATGACAGAGAACCTGATAAAATTAATTATGTATTGCAAACATCGATTGAAGAAAGAAAATATTTAACAAAAGTTTTTACAGAAAACTATAATAAAGAACTTTTCAGCGCTCATGATGGTAACTATAAGCTGTTTTATCCTGTTAAATCAGATAATAATATAGTTGTATTTTATTTTTCCGATAGGCAGGAATATGGTAAAATAGGCAGTTAAAGAATTAATTATTATAATATCTATATAAAAAAATTACAAATAATACTAAATATTGTTATATTAAAAAAAGTATTTTATAAAGGTGTAATATGAAAAAATCAATAAAAATAAAAGATAATATTTACTGGGTAGGAGTTAATGATTTTGAAACAAAACTTTTTGAAGCATTATGGCCATTACCTTATGGCGTCTCATATAATTCTTATTTAATCTTGGGTGAAAACAATATTTTAATCGACACAGTAAAATATTCAAAAATTGATAATTTACTGGAAAATATACAGTCAAATCTTGGAAATAAAAAACTTGACTATTTAATAATCAATCATATGGAACCCGATCATTCCGGTTCTATAAAAATTTTAACAAAAATATTTCCTGATCTTAAAATAATCGGTAACAAAAAAACAATATCCCTTTTAAATGATTTCTATTCTATTAATAAAAATGTTATAGAAGTTAATGATAAAGAAACAATCAATATTAATGGCTACAGTTTTCAATTTTTTCTTACACCAATGGTTCACTGGCCTGAAACTATGCTTACTTATGAACTGAATAATAAAATATTATTCTCAGGGGATGTTTTTGGCGGGTTTGGTACTCTAAACGGCGGAATTTTTGATGATGAAGTTGACCTTCAATTTTATGAAAATGAAATAAGAAGATATTTTTCCAACATAATTGGTAAATACTGTAATATGGTACAAAAAGCATTGGAGAAGATAAAAAATATCGAAATAAAAATGATTGCATCAACCCATGGTCCAATATTCAGGACTAATCCCTGTTATATAATTGACAAATATGATAAATGGAGTAAACATGAATCAGAATGCGGAGTTGTTGTAGCATATGCATCTATGTACGGCAATACACAAATTATGGCAGAAACTGTTGCAAGAAGTCTTTCGGAAAACGGTATAAAAAAGATACGATTATACAATGTGTCAAATACACATTCCTCATTTATAATTAATGACATCTGGCAGTTTAAGGGACTTATCTTAGGTTCATGTACTTACAATACAAAAATCTTTCCTCACATGAACAGTTTATTATGTTTACTGGATAATGATAAACTATTAAATAAATATTTAGGCATATTTGGATCTTATTCATGGAGCGGAGGAGCCTTAAAACGCTTAAAAGATTTTTCTGAAAATGGAGAGTTTGAAATAATTAGTCCTGATATAGAATCTAAAAGCCACCCGACAGATACAGATCTCGAAAAATGTTATGAACTGGGTAAAAATATGGCTCAAAAACTTATTAATTGCAACTTATAAAATACATAAAATTAAATATACTTAATCATTTCTTAAAATTTATACGGTTACGTATGATATTTTACCACTTTAATATGAATAATAAAAATCTTTTACAATATCTTTTAGACTAAAATCTTTTCCTTTGAGTTCTATCTCTGATAAGTGAAAATCATCATCTTTTTTAATACAAATTATTGTAGGTATAATATCCTTTATCCCATTTTCTTCTAAATTTTTATACCACTTAACCAAATCTTTTTCATACTGTTTAAAATTACTTCTCGCTAATTTTTGCATATTATGTGCAACGGAATAGCAAACTGTACATGTGCATTTATTAATTATTGAAATCTGAAGTACCTTAAATTTATTATTGCCTATAAGGTTTTGTATAACCTCAATATTTGCTATCCCTTCTTTCTTTTTAATTTCAGTATATATCAAACAAATACCATCATCCTCCAAATGTTTAGGAATCCCGTTAACAATCATTTTGAAAAAATATTCTCCATCTTTACCGGAGTCCCTATAAAGCAACTCATTATCATCATAAGGCACTGATACAAAGGGCGGATTGGATACAATGATATTAAATTTTTTATTATTAATAGGCTCATAAAGACTGCCTAATTTAAAATCAATATTGTTGGCATCATTAAATAAAATATTAAATTTCCCAAAGTTAATTGCACGGGTATTTATGTCCACACCTATAGTGCTTTTAGAATTTTTTGAAGCAACAATTGACTGAATGCCTGACCCGCTGCATAAATCCAGGACAGAATCAACTTTTATCTTAGGAATAGCCTTGGCAAGAAGATATGAATCTAAACCGATCATATAAATATCATTACGTGTTATACGTGATCTTATATCTGTAAAATTTGTAAAAAAAAACAAACCTTCTAAAGGATATACCGCCATTCTTGATTCAACAGACTCATTTTTTAAATCAAGTTTTAAAATATTCATTTGTGATAGTTTTTCCAGTTCGTCTTTAGTAAACAATTTTAAAATACGGTCAAATCCCATTTTAACCTTTAAAAAAAATAAAGAAACAAGGATATCAAATGAGTCATCCGTATTAACCAGATATTTTAATAATGGAAAATGTAATGGTGAAATTTTTAGATATGGATTAAATAAATTAAGTTTTTTATTAATTGCCGTTTCATTATAGCCGGATTTAATAAATTTACTTCTTAATTCTCTTATTGTATCAATATCAATTTTTTTTAAATTAAATGATTCCATCTTTTTATTTACAATTATTTTTTTTAAAAAATAATATTCAAAAAAATCTTATAAGTCAACCTAAAAAAACATACTTTTAAATATTTAACTTATCCGGTATTTCAATGAAAATAGCAATTTAATTTAACTAAAAGCAATTCAGCTTAATAAAAATACCGCAAGATAATGCTCTCATAAAATATATTAATAGTAGATAAATATTAAGGAATAAAAAATGAGAATAATTAGAACAATCATTTTATTAATTATTATCTATATTGTACCAGTAAGTCTATACTCAAATGAAAAATACAAAAAAAATAATGAAAGCAGCTCCACCAGCATTAAATCAAATGATACCGAAAATACTCCAAATTTATATGGAAGCAAGAATGATAAAAAAGATGATATAACAATCAAATACAGGAGAAGAGCAAGGGGACTTTTAGCCATGGGAATAATCGGAACTGTTTTAAGCCCTGCTTTTTTCAGTATACCATTTATAACATATTACAGCATGGTTGATTTTGATTTAACTACATTTGATCCAAAAAGATTGATAGGTATAGTAATTGCAGAATGTTTTATTAGTATTTTCAGTATAGCTATACCAATAAATATGATTGTATGGGGTTTTTTAGGTCACAATTACTATAAGAAAAAAATGGCAACAGATCCTTTCATTAAATTTAATGTCTTTAATAAAAATCTTACTTTCGGAGTAAATATTAATTTTTAGGAGATTGGTATGAGAATAAAAAAAACATTTATTTTATTAATTATCATCTATACAGTGCCGTTAAACTTATACTCAAATGAAAAACAAATAAATAGTAATAAAAACATCTCCACTAGTATTAAATCAAATAATAACGGAAATACTCCAAATTTATATGGAATCAAGAATGATAAAGAAGATGACCTGGCAATCAAATATAAAAAAAGAGCAAGGGGACTTTTAGCTCTAGGGATAATCGGAATAATATTAAGCCCTATATTATTAGGAGGTGATTCATTTTTAGTGTACTGCTGTTTTATAGAATTTAACTTTAAAAAATATGATTTATTTATGGCGCAATTTTTAGGATTTTTATATGCCGAAACTCTTGCTGTATTATTAAGTGTAGTAGTATCACTCCATATGATTATATGGGGTTTTGCAGGTTACAGTCATTATAAGAAAAAAATATTAACAGACCCTTTCATTAAATTTAATGCTTTTAATAAAAATCTTACTCTTGGAGTAAATATTAATTTTTAGGAGTTAACCATGAAAAAATTTTTAATAAAAATGCAAATAATGATAATCACTGTCTTAACTGCATTCTCATGCAGAACGGTCATGGATTATCCAGAAATGAGCAAAATAAAATTACCTGAGCTGTTAAAACCCAACAATGAAGAAAAAATGGGGATAAAATTAAAAATAAATTTCCCGGATTATTTTTATACCGAAAAAACCGGTATAAAATATAAAAAACTCAGTTACGATGAAAGGCTAAATAAATTAATCTCTAAAAATACAGATAAATTTGAGGAAAGAAAATACAGCTGGGTAGTTAATAAAATAAATAATCTCAATGAAAAATTATTTACATATGAATATGCTAAAGATCCTTATGGAGTTATTTTAAACAAAAACCTGAAACCGATAAAAATATTAAGAACCCCTGAGTATAATTTAACTTCCAGTGAAGACGATATCACTTTAGAAAACTGCTTTTATTATATACCGGATAAAAAACTCCACTCCCAGGATGAATGGAGTTATGTATTTACAGATAAAAATACTATCACTCCGGATAAGAGTGAAAGCCCCAGATATAATGAGATTAATTTAAAAGTTGATTCCAGATTAACCGGTTATACATTATTTAAAAATATAAGATGTGCGGTTATCTCATCAAGTGCAAAATGCAGTAAATGGGATTTTAATCTAGCCGGTAAGAGTAAATTTAATAAAAAAGGCAGGATGATGATCTATGACATTGAGATAAATTGTACTTTATACCTGGATTATAAAAATAATAAAATTATGTATGTGCATAAATTTATAAAACAGGTCTGCAAGGGCACATATGATAAATCATGGGGGGATTCTCCCGAAGAAGCAATATCAAATATCAATAAATACTTTAAAGATAAAATTAATCAAAGTAAAACATACTGTGCATTATTTACCTACTGTTATTACTATGAAAAGGAGGTAAAAAAATAATGAAAAATATTTATATAATAATATTTTTATTACTAGGGCTATTAGTTCATGCAGAAATAATAAAATTAGAAAACGATGATATAATTAAAGGTAAAATATTAGAAGATAAAGAAGACTATGTAATTATTAAAACAGAAAGTACAACAGCAAAAGTATATAGGAAAAAAATAAAACAGATTTATTATAATGATGATGATTACTATAATGAACTCACATCCTCAAATAAAGAAAGCATAATCGCTAAAAAGGAATTTAAAAAAACAAATCCGGATTATAAAAAATTTAAAAGAAATCTTACTGCAGGCATTAGTATAATAGCATCAGGTACAGGCAACATGACTTTAGGTTTAATATTTTTCTGTTGGAGTATAAAAACTACAGGTTATGTAAATGAAGAACAAATTCATTTTTTCCACGGGATACAGGAAATTATTTATTTTGCAGCAGGGTGTTCAATATTTGGCATAGGATTAATCATGGATATAATTGCAATTGTTAATTTTGCAAGAGCCGGATATTTTTATAAAAAATATAAAAAAGCCTTTAATGATAAATTTACTTTTGATATTAATATGAATGTATTTAGTAAAACGGCAAATATTTTATTTGGTCTAAAATTTTAATAAATTTAATACTTTTGTAATTTTTTTTCTAAATATATTGAAAACTTAAAATAATTTATTTAAAGTTATTGTTGAATGACAACCTTATAAGGAGAATAATAAATGAAAAAAAATCATAAATTATTAATAATAAAATTAATATTAATATCATCACTTTTTTTTAATGCAAGTATTTGTCCCCAGTCAGATAAATCAAATAATCAGACAATAAAAACCATTACCAGTGAAGAAGCTTACAAAATGATACAGGAGAATGCAGATAATCCGGATCTTATAATTATTGATGTAAGGACAAAAGAAGAATTTAATAACGGTCATATTAAGAATGCAATAAATATTGATTTAAAAAAAAATAATTTTAAAATTAAAATAAATAAACTTGATAAAAATAAAACTTACCTAATTTACTGCAGAAGCGGCAGCAGAAGCGAATCTGCATTAAAAATCATGGAAGAGGAAGGATTTAAAGAAGTATATAATTTTGGCGGTGTAATACAATGGCAGGAAGCCGGATATGAACTTGTAAAATAAATACTTTTATCAATAATATTAAAATCAGTGAAAAACATCTATCTTATATTTTTCCATCTTAGATCTTAATGTGTTTCTGTTAATACCAAGAAACCTTGATGTTTTTACCTTGTTTCTTTTATTATGCATAAATGATTTAATAATAAATTCCTTCTCAACTATTTTCATAAAAACATCATGTGCATTCCCGACATTAATCTTATCCTTAACAAATTTTTCTATCCACCTTTCAATATACAATTCATCCAGATGATATTCATCAGTATTTATTATAAAACTAGGAAGGTCATGTATCTCAATCATATTTCCTTTTGATAATAGGATTGCTCTTTCTATAATATTTTCAAGCTCTCTTATGTTGCCCGGCCAATGGTAAGCCTGTAATATTCTCAACGCATCAGGGGAGACTCTTTTTATTTTCTTTTTATTTGCATTGCTGTATTTTTCTATAAAATACTGTGTTAGTAAAGGAATGTCATCCCTTCTATCTTTTAATGGGGGGAGTTTTATTTCAACAACATTTAATCTATAGTATAAATCTTCTCTTAACTTACCTGTTTTTACCAAACTTACAGGATCCTTATTTGTAGCAGATACTATCCTTATATTTATTTTTACTTTTAATTCACTTCCGATAGGTTCGATCTCTTTTTCCTGAAGAGCACGAAGTAGTTTGGCCTGTAAATAAAGAGGCATATCTCCTATCTCATCTAAAAATAATGTACCGCCGTCTGCCAGGAAAAACTTGCCTTTTTTATCTGATTCTGCACCGGTAAAAGCACCTTTTTTGTACCCAAATAACTCAGACTCTAAAAGATTATCCGGTATAGCAGCACAATTAATGCTTATAAACGGCCCAAACTTCCTCCCGCTGTTAAAATGAAGAGCTTTTGCAACAAGTTCCTTACCTGTACCGCTCTCCCCTGTAATTAGTATTGATGAATTACTATCAGCAACCATTTTTATTAACTCAAATATATGCTGCATTTTTTTATTTTTTCCGACTATATTATCAAATCCGTATTTTTCATAAAGCTCTTTTTTTAAATTTATATTTTCTTCAAGTAATATACTTTTTTCTTCAGACATTTTCTTATATATCTTTACTTTGTTGGCAATAATACCGCTTATTAAAAAAAGCATATCTTCTTCATCTTTTAATAATTTTAATGATATAAAATACTTTTCAAAAGCAAGTACACCGAATACAATTCCCGATATTTTAATTGGTACTGCAGTAAAGGAAATAGGTTTTGTTTTATCCCTTTTAATCTTCATTCTATTTAAAAACAAATTATCATTATTAATATTAGGCACCGATATTGCTCTACCATTTTCAACAACTTTTCCAACAACCCCCTCACCTACCTTGTATATTCCTCTTGATGCTTCTTCCTCTGTCAGGTTATATGCACTAAAAACAGATAGTCGATTAATATTATCTTTTTCAAATAAAACAAGCATTCCTCTTAAAATACCGAATTTATCAGTTAATTTTTTCATTACTACATCAAATACGTCTTTTAATACAAAAACCTTTTCAATGCTGTTTGATATATCTATAAGTATATCCTTTTCTCTGATTTTTTGTTCCAGTTCATTATATATGTTTATCTTTGATAATTTTTGAGAAGCAAGCATAGATATTGTATGTATCAACTCAAAATCAAAATCTGTAAAGGGATCCTTATTAACATCATTAAGATTAATAACTCCAATCACCCTGTCTTCTATTTTAATAGGTAATAATAAAACTATTGCATTATAATTATTTGTATCTGATAAATATAAATCATTACTCTTAAGATTAAGCTTTTTTGATTCCCCATCTAAAAAAAGAGTTTCAATATATTTACCGATGCTATCAATAATTAAACATAATTCATCTTCTTTTACATTTTTAAAATATTTTATTTTTAACAGATCAACCTTTTCATCTTTTACCAATATAATACCGTTTTTAGCCTTTGATATGGCAATTAGATTTTCCAGCACTAATTGTAATAATGTATCGGAATCAAATGTTTTACTGAATATTGATGTAATATGCTGTATTATTTTTAGTTTTTCTTTCTGATCTTCAAAAATTTCTTCTTTTTTATCTATCATTTAATCCTCTTATATAGTGTTTAATAATTAATCACTATTTTAACATATGATTAGATTTTAATCAACACAAAAAAAACAAAAACATTAAAAAGACTTATAAATTATTTATATATCTATAATTAAAACTATTTAATAAATTCCATACAATGGCATATTAATTGCATAAAATAAAGGCAATTATATATTATTTAATAACTCTTGGAGGTCATTTTGATGAATTTATATTCAAAAACTAATGATGCATTAGGAACTGCAAATAGAGGTGATGCCTGTGAATCAGGATTATGCACCTTATGTCGCGCTGATTGTAAAGGTAAATGTGAAACATGGCTGTCTTGTCTAATCGGCAGGAAAATACTATATCCGCGTGACTTTGGTAAAATCACGGCAGGAAGCGCAAATATTAATGCACTGGGCATTTCTTATAATTCTTTGAGAATACAGGGATATGTTTACGGATCAAAAGGATTAAAATCCGGATTAACAAAAGATCCTGATGATTGTGTTTTCCCAAACGTAAGTATAGAAACATCTTTCGGTAAAGAAATAAAAACAAAATCACGTATTCCTATTATGACAGGAGCACTAGGGTCAACATTTATTGCAGCTAAATACTGGGATTCTTTTGCTGTTGGCGCAGCAATTTGCGGGTTTCCTATAGTTGTCGGTGAAAATGTTGTAGGTGTTGATAAAGAATCAATTTTAAAAAACGGCAAGATCGAAAAAGCTCCTGAGCTTGATAGAAGAATTAATAAATTTTTACAGTATTATAATGGATATGGTGCAATTATAGTACAGATGAATGTTGAAGATACTAGAAATGGTGTTGCTGAATACATAATTGATAAATATAGAGACAAGGTAATAATAGAACTAAAATGGGGCCAGGGTGCCAAAGTAATTGGAGGTGAAATACAGGTAAAATCAATTGAATATGCAAAATTTTTAAAAGACAGAGGATATGTAGTTGATCCTAATCCGTATGATCCGACAGTTGAAGCTGCATTTAACTCTAGAGCTATTACATCCTTTGCAAGACACAGCAGGCTGGGATATACTGATCTTGATACAGTTGAGCAGGTAAAAAAAACATTTATGGATGCCGTTGCATATTTAAGAAAAATCGGATTTAAAAGAATATCATTAAAAACAGGTTCTTATGGCATGGAAGAGCTGGCAATGTCAATAAGATTTTCTGCCGATGCAAAATTAGATTTATTAAATATAGACGGTTCAGGCGGCGGTACAGGAATGAGTCCATGGAATATGATGGAGCATTGGGGTGTACCTTCATTACTATTACATTCTAAAACATATGAATATTGTAAGATTTTAGATGAAAAAGGAATAACTCCTCCGGATATATCACTCGCAGGAGGATTTGCACGAGAAGATCATATTTTTAAAGCTCTTGCATTATGTGCTCCATATGCAAAACTTGTATGCATGGGTAGAGCACCGATGATTCCAGGATATCTGGGCAGCAATATAGAGGGAGTATTTAAGCCGGACAGAAGAGCAGAGTTAAACGGCAATTGGCAGGAACTCCCGACTTCTGTTACTTCCATAGGTAAGTATCCTGAAGAAATATTAACAGGCTGGGAAGCTGTAAAAAATATAGTAGGCGCAGATGAAATGAAAAGTATACCATTTGGTGCTGTTGCAATGTATGGTTATGCAGATAAACTCTCATGCGGATTACAGCAATTCCTTGCAGGCGCAAGAAAATTTAATGTTAGTCAAATAACAAGAAATGATATTTACTCTGCAAATAGAGATACAGAAAAAGAAACAGGAATCCCATTCCTGACAGCTATAAAAGATGATACAGCAAAAAAAATATTAACATCATAATATTATTTTTATATTATAAATGGGGTGCTGCAAAACCGATATATATTTATTGCAACACTCCTATATTAAATATTTTTATTAATAAAATTAACTTTACCTTTAAAAAATCATTAATACAAAAAATATGAATTCTGATTAAATAAATTTTTAATCCTTTATATATAAAGTATTTAAATAATTTATATTTTTTAAAAATATTAAATTTTTAAAAAAATCAATATTGCCTAAATTTTAATCATTTTTACATGTTATAATTATATTTTTTATATTTACTCTTAAAATTGCTTGATATTTACGCATAATTAATATTTAATAAATTATTTTTACAGATTCCATGTGAAATTTTTACATTTATTATTTAACTAAGGAGTAACTTGTGGATTCTTTACTTAAAAATAGAAAATGTGATCCTTCCGAATTAATAGAAGTGTTACAGGATATCCAAAATGAAAAAGGATATCTGCCTGAAGAATTACTTATAGAAGTATCAAAAAAACTTAAAGTTCCTCTTATCGAAGTTTTTTGTGTTGCTAATTTTTATAAAGCATTCAGCTTACACCCTCGCGGCAAATACCTCATAACTGTATGTATGGGTACGGCATGTCATGTCCGGGGAGCTCCTAAAATAATTGATGAAGTACTGGGACAGTTAAATATAAAACCTGGCGAAACGACAGACGACGGACAGTTTACAGTTGAAGCCGTAAACTGTGTAGGTGCATGCGCACTCGGACCTGTTGTAATAATTAATGGCAAATACTATGATCATATGACATCAGGTAAATTAAGAAAATTAATCGAGTCCCTTAAAAAAGGAGATAAATCATGAGCAGTACTGCAATAGAAAAAAAATTGAAAACTATAGATGATTTAATAAAATTAAGAAAAGAAATAAAAGAAAAAAATAAAAATTATGAATACCTGATAACAGCATGTTCCGGAACCGGCTGCCAGGCTGCCGAATGCGGTTTAGTATGGCAGGCATTAGAAAAAGAAATAGAGAAAAATAATTTAAAACAAAAAATCAAATTAAGAAAAACAGGTTGTCATGGTTTTTGCGAACAGGGACCTTTAATGATAATTGACCCGGGAAACATTTTTTATTGTAAATTAAAACCCGAGGATACTGCAAGAATCATCCAGGATACAATAATTAATGGTAAAATCGTTGAAGATCTTTTATATATAGATCCGGTAAGTAATAAAAAGATTGAAAAAGAATGCGATATACCATTTTATAAAACTCAAAACAGGAACATATTGGGACAGAACAAGCTTCTGGATCCAATGAATATTGATGATTATATCTCTATTAATGGATATACGGCACTTGAAAAAGTATTAAAATCAATGAAACCTGATGAAATTATCGATGAAGTAAAAAAATCTGGATTAAGAGGTCGTGGAGGCGGAGGATTTCCGACAGGTAAAAAATGGGAGCTTTGCCGTAAATCAAATGGTGATCCTAAATATGTCATATGTAATGCAGATGAAGGAGATCCCGGCGCATACATGGACAGAAGTGTTTTAGAAGGCAACCCTCATGCTGTAATCGAAGGCATGATTATAGGCTCATTTGCAATAGGAGCTCAGCACGGGTATGTTTATGTAAGAAATGAATACCCCCTTGCAGTCAAGCATTTACAAAAAGCTATAACCCAGGCAGAAGAATACGGCTTATTGGGAGAAAATATATTAAACTCAGGATTCTCATTTAATATAAAAATTTCAAGAGGAGGCGGTGCATTTGTCTGCGGTGAAGAAACTGGTCTTATTGCATCTATAGAGGGTAAAACAGGTAATCCAAGAGTGAAACCTCCATTTCCAGCAGAATTAGGATTATGGAATAAACCAACTGATATTAATAATGTAGAAACATGGGCTAATGTACCTGCAATAATTAATCAGGGAAGCGACTGGTTTTCCAAAATAGGAACAAAGGAAAGTAAAGGAACTAAAATATTTGCATTAACAGGCCAAATAAAAAACACGGGACTTATTGAAGTACCGATGGGTACAACTCTAAGAAAAATCATATATGATATCGGCGGTGGACCGTTGGATAATAAAAAAATAAAAGCTGTCCAGACAGGCGGACCTTCAGGCGGATGTATACCCGAATCAATGTTTGATCTGCCTGTAGATTTTGAAGAATTAACAAAAGCAGGATCTATGGTCGGATCAGGCGGTATAGTAGTTATGGATGAAGATTCCTGTATGGTCGATGTGGCAAAATATTTCTTGAATTTTATCCTTGATGAATCATGCGGTAAATGCTCAGTTTGCAGAATCGGTACATCACGTATGCTGGAGATTTTAGAAGATATTACAAACGGCTGCGGAACGATGGAACAGCTTGATCTGTTAATGGAAACAGCGGAAACCATACAAATTGCATCATTATGTGCATTGGGCAAAACTGCTCCCAATCCGGTTTTATCAACAATAAAATACTTTAAAGATGAATATATATCTCATATAAAGAAAAAAATATGCCCGGCTAAAGTCTGCCGTAATTTAATTAAATATGAAATAGTAGATAATAAATGTACCGGCTGTGGAGTTTGCTTAAAAGCATGTCCTCATAAGGCAATAAGCGGAGAAAAAAAGATGACTCATATAATTGATATAAACAAGTGCACAAAATGCGGCATATGTAAAGAACAATGTAAATTTGACGCAATCGTAGTTGTTTAATTAAGGAGAAAAACATGGGTGAAAAATATATAAATATTACAATAAACGGAGCTAAGATCAAGGCAAGGGAAGGAGCTAATGTTCTGGATACTGCCCTTGATTACGGTATCTGTATACCGGCTTTATGCCACATAGAAGGCATCGAACCGATAGGTGCCTGCAGGCTCTGTATAGTTGAGGTAATTGAAGGTAATAAATCGAAAGTCATGGCATCCTGTACGCTGAAAGTTAAAGAAGGCATGGTTATCGAAGCTCATTCCGAAAAAATATTGAAAGCAAGAAAAAATATTGCAGAAATGCTTGTAGCAGAATGTCCAAACTCAAGAGCAATACAGGATATCGCTGCCAGATGTGGAGTTACAAAAGTAAGATATCCTTTTAGGAATGAAAACTGCATTCAATGCGGAAGATGTGTAAGAGTTTGCAGTGAAGTATGGCAGTCTAAATCACTCGGTTTTGTGGGCAGGGGAAAAAACAGAAGAGTCGAGCTGCCTTTTAATAAAAGACCAGAAACCTGTAAAATGTGTCTTACATGCGTTGATATTTGTCCAATGACAATAACTCCATGCCCAGGTCCGATGGAAAAAGGAAAAGAATATTTATGCAATCTATGTATATCACAGCTATCCATGGCAGAAGACACCCCTGACACTTGTATTGACTGCCGATTAGGCGAAGGTTTTGGTTGTATAAGAGCCAAAAAATACAATAAAGCAAAAATTTAAAAATAAAATTTTTAAATATAAATAAAAATATATTAGGAGAATATAATGAATCTTAGAAGACCGAATGCTAATGAAGCGATACAAACAGCAAACAGATCAAGAGATGTAGCCCCTTCATCCGGATTATGTACCAGATGTATAGATGGATGTAGAGGCAATTGTGATGTTTTTAAATCAACTTTTAGAGGGCGGGAAGTTTTATATCCAGGTCCATTTGGAGATATATCATCCGGAGGAGACAAAGACTACCCTATTGATTATTCTCATCTAAATATCCATGGATATGCTCTTGGCGCTAAAGGGTTGCCGAAAGGCGTTGAGGGTAATCCCGATACAGCCAGATTTCCAAATGTAAATACTGAAACGGAATACGGCTGGGATATTAAAGTTAAAATGAACATGCCGATATTTACCGGTGCATTGGGATCAACAGAAATTGCAAGAAAAAACTGGGAACACTTTGCAATCGGTGCAGCAATATCAGGTGTAACAATAGTGTGCGGTGAGAATGTCTGCGGTATTGATCCAAAATTAAAACTTGATAAAAATAATAAAGTTGTTGAAGCTCCCGATATGGACAGGAGAATTGAAGAATACAGAAGATATCATAAAGGCAAAGGTGAAATCTTAATACAGATGAATGTAGAAGACACACGCCTGGGCGTTGCAGAATATATTATCAATAAACATAAAATAGAAACAATAGAGTTAAAATGGGGACAGGGTGCAAAATGTATTGGGGGTGAAATAAAGGTTAAATCACTTGAAAGAGCATTAGAGCTGCAAAAAAGAGGTTATATTGTAACACCTGATCCTTCCAATCCCATTAATCAGGCAGCATTTAAAGACGGTGCTATAAAAGAATTTGAAAGACACAGTAGAGTCGGTTTTATCAATGAAGAGGGTTTTTATAAAGAAGTAGAAAGATTAAGAAACCTTGGTTTTAAAAGGGTAACCTTAAAAACAGGAGCTTACGGATTAAGAGAAGTAGCTATGGCTTTAAAATGGTCATCAAAAGCTAAAATAGATTTATTAACATTTGACGGTGCACCGGGCGGAACAGGAATGAGTCCATGGAGAATGATGGAAGAATGGGGAATGCCTAATCTATATCTGCATTCAGCAGCTTATGAATTTGCAAAGATCCTTGATGAAAAGGGTGAAAAAGTACCAAGCCTTGCTTTTGCCGGGGGATTCAGCTCAGAAGACGGTATTTATAAAGCATTGGCTCTTGGCGCTCCTTATGTAAAAGCAGTTTGTATGGGTAGAGCTCTTATGATCCCTGGTATGGTAGGTAAAAACATAGATAAATGGATAAAGGAAAATGACCTTCCAAGAACAGTTAGCGTATTTGGATCTACTCCGGAAGAAATTTTTGTATGCTATGAAGATGTAATAAACCTTGTAGGTAAAAATGAAATAAAAAATATACCGCTTGGAGCTATAGGTATTTACAGCTACTCTAATAAATTACAGGTTGGATTACAGCAATTAATGGCAGGCACAAGATGTTTTAGCGTTCCATCTATTACAAGGAAAGAAATAATGTCATTAACAGAAGAATGTGCAAAGGTTACAGGTATACCATATATAATGGATTCTTACCGAGAGGAAGCAATGGCAATTTTAAATAAATAAAAATAAATATATAAAAAATATAGCCAAAAGATTTTTATAAAATTAATCTTTTGGCTTTTTTTATTATATATACCCTTCTAAAGAATATAAAAATAATTATTTAAAATCAATCATATATTCTTTTTTAAAATCATCCTCTTGTGAAGTAATATAAATTTCTTTTTTATTTAAATCATAAACAAGACGAATAACGGTATTAATACCAGCACTCATTCCCTGATTCATCTCTCTCGTATCATCAGACATTCTAACCTTATATAAAGTATTCTCAATAAATTTTCTGCTTATAATTATATTATAATTATTTTCAAATTCTTCTCTCAAAACATCAAATCTTTTTCCTTTGCCTTGTTTGTATCCCATATTACCTTTATAGCCATTTGTATGTATCGGGAAATTAGTCATTAGTTGATATTCAATATTATTATCTCTTTTAATAAAGATTGATCTGCCTTTATTCTCTACATCAAACTCAACAATAACAGATTTCCCAGAAGCATCACCGATTAATAAATGCACAGGTGGACCATTAAAATTAACAGGCATTGTAGATAATAGCTTTATTGCTTCATCTGTATTTTTACATTTTTCAAGTATTATTCTTACCGCCATAATAGCTTCAATACCGGTATATGAGGGTGTAGGATAAGGGTATCTAACTGCATTTCTTGTCGAATCAACCACCATATTTACAATAACAACAAGACCGTGTTCATTCATACCGTCAAGCAAATATGGATAACAAAACATAAAAGAGTGCCCGATAATATCATATGCATCTTTTATCTTATAAATCTGAATATTCCCCTGATACCCCGGGAAATCAAAATTCCTTGCCGCATAATTTGATTTATCATTTGTGATTTTGTTACTTACATACACTGCCGAACAAGCAAAATCCAAATTCATAAGATTTGTAAGAAAACTGATTTCTCCTGTTTCATTATATTCAATCCCTAACCCTGATGCCACACCTTTCATGTAATCAACAAATCCCGGATTATATTTTTTAATGACCTTTAACTGGTTTAAATAGTTTGCCTTTTTTTTATCTGATAGTTTTTTTAATTCTACATCCAACTCATTTAAAATTTTACCCATTTTTTCACCCAGTTCATAATGAGTGCCTTTAAAAGTAAACAAATGAATATTATTAGTAATAGGTTTTGATTTAAAAACATCCTGTTTAAAGTAATCGGTTTTAACTCTTTTTGGGATTATAGATAAATTACAACCGCAAGAAAAACTTATTGCAAAAATTAATAATAAAATAATTAGATTCTTAATAAATTTATTTTTTTTCATTTTAATACCTCCTTAAAAAAATAAATAATAAATTTTCTAATCATTTAATAAAATAATCTATAAATATAAAAAAATCGTCTTATATATTTTTTGGGACTTGATTTTATCAAGATTTTTTAAAAAATAATTTTTATGATTAAATCAAATTGGATTTTTTAAGATATTTTTATTTTATACTCTGAGGGAGTCAAACCTGTATGATCTTTAAATACCCTGTTAAACGTAGATTTAGAATTAAATCCGGCATCATAAGCTAATTCTAAAATAGATTTTTTATTATTTTTATTATCATTCAATAAATTAATAAACTCATTAATCCGGTATTTATTTAAAAACTCACAATAATTTATACCCTCATGCTTTTTAATAATTTGAGATAATCTATGCGGGGGAATAATCTTTGCATGGAATGATAATTCATCAAGACAAAGTTCAGGATCCAAAAATATTTTTTTTTCATTCATAAATAGTATAAGTTTATTATATTCTTCTTCTGTATCTTCATTTAACAAAATATTTTTTTCATTATTAATATCCTCTAATACTATTTCATCAATGAAAATAACAGGATGAACCAATGCAAAATATCCCAACAGATAAATTTCTATTGAGAGCATTAAAGCTATTACTCCATGTAATATATCTCTAGAAAGATTATATATATTACCAGAAAATGATATTGATATTATGAATAATGATATAAACCAGCTGATTAAAGAAATTAAAATAATTGATACTATCCAGATTTTTCGTTCCCTGGTCATCATCCAGCTATAAAAATCCTTCCTCTTTTTATATAAAAGCCTTATGCTTAACAATAAATAAATCGTACATATAAAAAAAGCATGAAAACTGTATTGATAATATCTTTTAAGAAAAACCGGCTGTCGTATAATAAATATAATTAATAAAATGGATGAAATCACAGCTGGTATAAAATGTAACATATAATACTTTTTAAATTTTAAATTTATATCCGTTAAAAACTTTGCATATAGATAAAATAAAGTAACTCCGAGGAATAATTCAAACTCAATAAACATGTAATAATTAAGATGAGTTTTAATTATTTTGTTTAAGTATAGAAAAGTAATTACTAATAAATAGCTTGTAGAAAAAATCCATAATGATAAAAAAAGATTGGATAAATTTTTCTTATATTTTTTTAAAACAGCAAATCCCAGAAAAATACCGTGTAAAGCACCTAAAAGAATAATTATTTTTAAAATAAACATTTATATAACTTATCAATTTTTTTATGTATTCTCAAATAAAAATATTTAATATTTTATTAAAAAAAATACTAATAACTTCTACACTGATTTTTTTTGAAATTTTGATAAAATCATTTGTACAAATTATTTTATCAATGTTATAAATAAAAAATGCAAAAAATTTATACTATTGGTGAAACAGTACTGGACATAATTTTCAAAAACAACAAGCCTATTGATGCTAAGGCAGGAGGATCATGCCTTAATACATCAGTAAGCCTGGGCAGGCTAAAACTGCCTGTTAATTTTATCAGTGAGTATGGGAATGATAAAATCGGCAATTATATCAATGATTTTTTAATTGATAATAATGTAAATACAGACTATATTTATAAATTTAATAACGGCAAGACTCCTCTTGCTATAGCATTCCTAAATAAAAAAAACGAGGCTAGTTATGATTTTTATAAAATATATCCCGGTAAAAGATTTAATATAACAATACCGGATTTAAAAAAAAATAACATATTATTATTCGGATCCTATTTTGCAGTTACAAAATCAATCAGGTCAAAACTGAAAAATATTTTAAATCATGCAAAAAAAAATAATGTAATTATAATTTATGACCCAAATTTCAGAAAAGCCCATCTTGATGAACTTAAAAACCTGAAACCTGTGATAATTGAAAACATAAAATATGCGGATATCATAAGAGGCTCTAATGAAGACTTTAAAAATATTTTTAATAGTAATAATATTGAAGAAACATATAAATCAATTAATGATAATAATAAAATATTAATCTATACAGCAAATAAAAAAGGGGTATTCCTGCAGACTCCAAATTTAAAAGAATATTATAAAATAAAAACTATAAATCCCGTGAGTACTATCGGAGCCGGAGACAATTTCAATGCGGGATTAATATATTCATTAGTAAAACATAATATCACAAAGTATATTTTAAAAAATATTAATAAAGATGTATGGCAGGATATAATTAAAACCTCAATTGATTTTGCAACAGAAGTATGTTTAAGTTATGATAATTATATCTCTCAAAAAACGGCTGAGAGATATAAAAACAAGATATCTAAAAATCAATAAATCTTTATATTAATTATTCTATATACAAATTTACTGTCTTGTTTTATTATTATTAAAACAAATAATAAAAAATATGTTGAGTAAAAAACATTATATTATTTTTTACTCAACACGAATTTAGCAAATAACATTATTAATATTTATTTACTATTTGCTCCAATATTAAAATTTGCCGTCTTTATTACTTTATATTTATTTTTTTCTCTGTTGCTATATTTAACTATCTTTAATATCATATAATATTTTTCAATTGTATGACATGGTCCCAGATTTTCAATTTCTTCAACTTTTTTCCAGCATAAATTATTAATCTCTGATATATAAAAAAAATCTTCCGGCAGTTTAGATTTTTCATTAATACATGGTATTATAACTTCATTTAAATTATTTTTTAAATTAAAACCTATAACATAAAATTTAACAGTATCACCGCGTTGAATTTTATACCAGTATTCTATAATAACGGCATCTTCACCATCAGGAATATTTTTTAACAGCAATTCAGGAGTTTTACATTCTCCTGAGGCTTTACATTTTTGATCTAATGGTAATTTCTTACCATCCCATAATGATGTATCAGAAAAAACAACTTGAAATTTATCATTCTTTGCAGAATTATTTTTTTTATTCTCATCAGTAAATAAAATTGAATATGTAATACCAATAAATAAAAAAATAAAAATAGATTTTTTAAACATGATTATTTTTCTCCTTAATTTAAAAAAATAATAAAGAGCTCTTTTATCTTTTTTATAAACAAAATATTGTCTTTTTTCTTTACATTATTTAAAAAAAACTTTACATTATTCAAAAAAACTTCTATTTTATGAAAAATAAAATATTTACAATATTATTTATTATCCCTTTGCTTTCTTTTATATATCTAATTCCCTCTTTAATAAAATCAGAATATATATTTTTCCCAAAAAACAATAATATTAAAATATGCCCATTTACCGATCTTTATGAAAATGAAAATTCTGAAATAATCAATTTTGATTGCAATGATAATATACAGTTAAATTATGTACTGAAAAAAGGCAATTATGTACCATATGTAGGTGTATATCTTTATTACAAAAATATAAAAGGTATTAATGCAAGAAAATATGATTATTTAATATTAAAAATTAAATCAACTGAACCAACAGTATTGTATATAAGATATAAAACTTTTATTAATGGATATACAAAATTCGGCAATGGATTAACTTATACACATTCTCAAAAATCTTTAAACATAAATAATACAATTAAAACATATAAATTGAAAATAAAAGATTTTAAAATACCTGACTGGTGGTTTAGTTTAAATAAAGATATGGATCCTAATAATGTTAAAGCCAATCTAAAAAATCTAAATGCTATTTTAATTCAATCGGAAGATAAAACATTATATAATACTCAAAATACTATAAATATAGAATATATAGGATTAAAAAATGATTTAATAAGTGATATCTTATTATATATAGTAATAATTTTATCAATCTATATTTTTATATTATTAGCCTTTTTGATAATAAAATTAATCAAAAAATACAAAAAAATTATTGAAGAAAAAAATGAAATAATAAAACTGCATAAACCTTTAAATATTGAAAATTATTCTGATAATGAAGCAAAAAAGGTATTTAATTTCCTAAAGAATAATTATAATTCTCAAAATTTATCATTGAAAATGATAAATAAAGAAACCGGTATATCAGAATTTAAAATACCAATAATTATAAAAAAATATTGTAAATTATCCTTCAAACAATATCTGAACCTTATCAGACTTGAAGAATCAAAACGGTTATTAAAAGAAACCGATAGACAAATTATTGAAATTGCTTTTTATGTTGGTTATAACAATGTTACACATTTTAACAGAGTATTTAAAGAATATTTTAAAATAAGCCCTATTGAATTTAGGAAAAATATAAAATTTCAAAAATCAAAGATTATTTAATTTATATGCATTACTTTATTTCTTTTTTAATTTATTCACAAAATATATTAAATTTTCAAGCTCCATCTCAATGCTGTGATTGTATATTATTACATTACCATTACCGATCAATTGTATTGGTGCAAAATTTAATATACCTTTAATACCCGATTCAACCATTTCTTCAAGGACCTGTTGTGAAGCTTTTTTGGGCACGGTAATTATACCGAATTCGATTTTATTTTCCTTAACAAATTCTTTCAACCTGTTCATAGGATAAATTGGGACATCCGTTTCTTCAAATTTTTGGGGATCAATATCAAAGCCCGCAACAATTTTAAAACCTTCCTTCTCAAAACCTTTATATTCCAACAAGGCTCTGCCGATCTTACCGACACCACAGATTATTATTTCATACAATCTGTCTTTACCTAAAATTTTATTAATTTCCGTCAATAATTCATCAATTACATAACCACCTTTTCTCTTGCCTTTAATATCAAATTCAGAAAAATCCTTTCTGACTAATGCAGAGCTTATCCCCAGAGCATCAGCTATATTGTCTGAATAAACCCGGGAAAAGCCCATACTCATCATTCTTTGCAGCGAGTTTTTATAAAGTGATAATCTAGTTATATTATTTTTATTAATATCCATAATATTTATTTTAAATTTATCTAATTAACAATATTATAAAATATTTTTATAAAATATATAAGAAAAAAGTTTAATAATGTGAAAAAAATAACATATTAATTTGAAAAATAAATATTATTATGATATTTTATATAAGAATATAATATAAATTTATTTTATTTTAATATTTTATTAACTTTTAATGTTTATTTTTGATATTTTATAGGAGGAATAGATGGTTTCGGTAGAAAACATTGTACAAAAACATGGCAACAAAAAAGAAAGACTGCTGATGATACTACAGGATATTGTTAAAGAAAACAAATATCTTTCAGAAGAATCAATGCTTTCCGTTGCAAAAGGATTAAACATTTCTTCTGCAGAAGTATATGGAGTAGCTTCGTTTTATTCTTTTTTAGAAACCCAAAAAATGGGTAAAAACATAATAAGAATATGCAGAACAATTTCCTGTGATATGGCAGGTAAACAGGAGATTATTAATGCAATCGAAGAAAAATTAAGTATAAAGCTGGGTGAAACTACACCTGACAACAGATTTACTTTTTTAGAAACTAATTGCATCGGCTGGTGCCATAAAGGCCCTGCAATGCTTATAAATGATGAAGCATATACAGAACTTACACCTGAAAAGGCAATAGAGGTTCTGGACAAATATTTACAGGATTAATATAAAAAACGGAGGTATTAAATGAACAATAAATCAATACTTGTTGCTGATGATGATCAGGATATAATAAATTACTATAAAGAAGTTTTGGAAAATAAAGGATATAATGTTGTTACTGCAAATACAGGAAAAGAAGCGCTTGAAGAATATAAAAAAAAGAAATTTGATGTAATATTTTTAGATATGATGATGGAAAAGGTAAATACGGGTATAGAAACCTGTAAAGAAATAAGAAAAACAAATAAAGATGTTAAAATATATCTTTTCAGTGATGTTGGTGATGAATCAACAAAAACAATAAATATACATGAGGTTGGTTTTAACGGTGCATTGCAAAAACCTGTAAAACCTGAAGAACTAATCTCATTAGCAGAATAAGAAAGAGGGTATAAATATGAATATAAAAATAAAAGAAAAACAACTGCAGGATCTTCAGGAAAAAGTAAATCTAATATTTTCCGATGCTGACTGCAAATCTGTGCTTGATAAAGGAAGCAAACTATCCGGTGATGATATTATTAATCAACTGATTGACTCAGGCTTAAGAGGACGAGGCGGAGCCGGATTCCCGACAGGAATTAAATGGAAAGGAGCTGCAGATATAAAATCAGATATTAAATATATAATATGTAACGCAGATGAAGGCGAGCCGGGGACATTTAAAGACAGGAAAATCCTTGATGAAAGACCGGAAAAAGTTTTAACAGGAATGGCTCTCTGCTCTAAGGCTGTAAAAGCAAAAGAGGGTTTTATCTATCTCAGAGGGGAATACAATTTTTTACTCCCGAATTTAAATAAAAAAATTGATGAATTTAATAAGCTCTTTAAAGAAAAAGGGTATGATTTTAAAATAACCGTTGTCAGCGGAAGCGGTGCTTATGTATGCGGAGAAGAAACTTCTTTAATAGAATCAATGGAAGGTAAAAGAGGCGAGCCGAGAAACAAGCCTCCATTCCCTGTATTTGAAGGTCTTTTTAATAAACCTACTGTTGTAAATAATGTAGAAACATTCGCATACACTGCAATGATAATAAATGAAGGACCTGAAAAATTTAAAACTATCGGTACCAAGGATTCAAAAGGCGGGAAAGTATTCTCAGTATCCGGAGATGCTGCCGTAAAGGGCATATATGAGCTTCCCTTGGGAATGACAATACAGGAATTTGTAGATATATTCGGCGACGGTGATACAAAAGCAGTACAGGTCGGAGGATACTCAGGTAAATGTATACCAAGAAAAAATTTCTCAAACACCATAATCGGTTTTGAAGGAGTACCGACAGGAGGATCAATGATGCTGTTTAACAGCTCGAGATCAATGTATCATATTCTTAAAAATATGCTGGAGTTTTTCCAGGAAGAATCCTGCGGCCAATGCACACCATGCCGTGTAGGATGCCAGCAGTTATTAAAAGGCATTGAAGCAATAAGAAGCAAGGAAAGACCAATCGGCTATCTTGAAGAATTGAAAAAATTGTCTAATACAATGGCTATTGCTTCTAAATGCGGCCTTGGGCAGTCTGTAGGTAATCCGTTTAATTCTATTACGGATAATTTTAAAGATGAAATTTGCTATTAAAAAGGAGTTTTATAAATGGCTGATATGATTAAATTAAAAATAAATGATATAAGTGTTGAGGTGCCAAAAGGAGCAACAATACTTGATGCAAGCAGAAAATTAAATATAAAAATACCGACATTATGCCACCATGATGACCTATGTGTTGCAGGAAACTGTCGTGTATGTCTTGTAGAGCAAAAAGGTGCAAGAACCCTGCAGGCTTCTTGTGCTGTGCCCGCTGCAGAAGGCATGGAGATATATACAAACTCAAAAAAAGTGCGAGAAGCAAGAAAAGCAATAATAGACCTTTTGTTGTCTGAGCATGCAGGAGAATGCACATCATGCTATAAAAGCGGTAATTGTGAGCTGCAAACCCTGGCTCAAGAATATCTTGCAGAGGGTGGAAGATATATTAGTATTGCAGATAAAACACCAATCGATAATTCTTCACCTGCAATACTTAAAGATGACAGTAAATGCATTAAATGCCAGAGATGTGTAAGAACATGTGCAGAATTACAGGGAGTATCTGCATTATGGGCAACTCACAAGGGTAATGAAATGAAAATAGAAACATTTTTCAATAAACCGATGCACTATGTTGTATGTACAAACTGCGGACAGTGTGTAAACAGATGTCCGACAGGAGCTCTTGTAGAAAAAAATTATATAGAAAAAGTATGGAATGCGATTGATAATCCCAATAAGCATGTTGTAGTACAAACAGCACCGGCAGTTAGAGTCGGCTTAGGAGAATCCCTTGGCATGGATCCTGGTAAGGTTGTTACAGGTAAGATGGTATCGGCATTAAAACAGCTTGGATTTGATTCTGTCCTTGATACTGATTTTACAGCAGATTTAACCATTATAGAAGAAGGAACAGAGTTATTAACCAGATTAAAAAAAGCGCTGGTTGACAAAGAAAAAGTTGCTTTACCAATGACTACTTCCTGTTCTCCGGGATGGATAAAATTCATTGAACATGAATTCCCAAATTTATTACCAAATATATCCACATGTAAATCACCACAACAGATGTTTGGAGCTCTTGCAAAAACATATTATGCTGATAAAAAGAAAATAAATCCCAAAGATATGGTTTCCGTATCAATAATGCCCTGTACAGCAAAAAAATTTGAAGCGGGGAGACCTGAAATGAATGCAAGCGGCTACCAGGATGTAGACTATGTATTAACTACAAGAGAGCTTGGTCATATGATAAAACAAGCAGGTCTGGATTTTATAAATCTGCCGGAAGAAAATTACGACAGCATTATGGGGCAGTCCACAGGAGCAGCTGTAATATTTGGTGCAACAGGGGGTGTTATGGAGGCTGCATTAAGGACTGCATATGAGATTGTTACAGGCAAGGAAGTCCCCTTTAAAAATTTAAACATTATACCTGTAAGAGGCATGGAAGGTGTAAAAGAAGCAAGTATTAAAATAGAAAATGTCCTTGATGATTGGAAATTTTTAGAAGGTGCTGAGTTAAAGGTAGCAATAGCACATGGATTATCAAATGCAAGAAAATTAATGGAGCTTGTTGACTCCGGTAAATCACCTTATCATTTCATAGAAATAATGGCATGCCCGGGCGGCTGTTTGGGAGGCGGCGGGCAACCGATACCAACAAATATGGATATAAGGAAAAAAAGAACAGAAGCTATTTATTTTGCTGATGAATCTTTACCAATAAGAAAATCTCATGAAAATCCCGAAATTAAAATGATTTATGAAGATTTCTTAAAAGAAGCAAACAGTCATAAGGCCCATGAACTTTTACATACACATTATACAACAAGAAAAAAATATTGATATAAATAAAATAAATTAATATCCAACACTGCTATTTAATAATATTAATTAGCAGTGTTTTTTATTTATAGAAATAAATGATTTATTATATAGATATAGTAGTATCAATTGTATTATCTTTTTTAATTTAACATCAATTTTTAAATAAATTACATAATTACTTTTTCAAAAATAAAATCCGGCCAAAAATGTATTGCAAAAAATATAGCAATTAATACAAAAACAATTATCAAAGGAAGGTAAAAACCAATAATATCTTTTTTACTTTTATTTAATAAACAACAACAAGAGTTATTTGCAATCTTATCGGCAATACCGGCTGGATGTTTTTTCCAATAATTTTTATATTTCAATCTAATATTCATTAATATTTTAAATTTAAAATGAGCACGTGCTATTGCTAATGAAAAAAGAGATGATATAATAATACTTATAAAAATAACAATAAATAATATACATCTATTATGGATAGTTGATAATGAAATGAGCGCAGCGGATAAAATAACCAGTAAGAAATTAAATCTGCTGTTTATTAAATTTTCCATGTGATATCGTTCTTCATCAAGATCTTTGAAATTTAATTTATTAATTACTTTATCACTTAATTCTTCATTTTTATTATAGTAATAAATATAAAAGACGGTTAATAAAAATAAAACAAATATAATAGACTCAATAATAAATAAGAAGTAATTTTTGAACAATATATTATTTATAAACTTGCAACTTTTTAAGAAATCATATTTGTTATATAAGAATTTAATAGCTAAAGAATAAATAAATATGAAAAAATATATAATTAAAATTTTTTTTATAATAATACAATCTTTATTTTCCTTTGATTTCTTTTCTTTCTTATTATTTTGTTTTTTATTCATAATTCTTATTTTAATATATGATCCAATTAAACAAAAGATTATTTTTTAATAAAAGTTTTTTTTAAGTTATATATTTAAATTCCAGGCGGTTTTTTGATAATACTACACCAAGTAATGTATAATTTCTAGAAAATATCATTGATATAGTCTCATCCATTAATTCTTCTCCATACATATGTACTATATTTTCTGTATCTTTCATAAACCTTCTAGTTCTGGCAAATAATCTGATTATCTTATTCTTACAGCAACTCATTAAATTTTGCAGCCATTCTAAACTTTTCACTTCAATAAAATAAAAAAATAATTCTATCATTTTCCTAATCACTACTGCTATACTAAAACTATGCATTACGCCATGTACATTCTTTAACTTTCTATAGACACTCGGATTAATATAAAATTTTATATCTACTTCTGCCCCTCACCACTCAGTTAAAGAAGGCTTTTTATTGTATTTTAATAATTTAAATAAAGTACTAATTAAAATATATTTAATATTATCCTTATATCTTAATGACCCTGTGGTTTTCTTTTTAGACAGTAGCTATTCTTCCTGCCAATTAATATCATCGACAAAGGTAATAGCCCATTATGTAATGAACTGAATCCAAATAAATCATGATTGTATTCCTTTAATTTAACAATTTGAATATTATTATTTATCATTGCATTTATAATCTCTGATAATGTATGGGAAAAACTGGTAAATGTTTTTGATTTATATGTTGTATTGCCTATATAATCCATTCCATTATTATCAATCCAGGGATCATTCTTAAAATATGAATAAATAATTTTTTCGGGATAGTTCTCATCATATCCCTCTTCACCTTCCATTGAAATCATATTAGTAAAAGGATGTGTTTCACTAATCAAAAAAATACCATTGGATTTTAATACTAAATTTATTTTACTAAAAAAATCATCAAGATTTTTAAACCAGCATAATGAACCTATTGTAGAAAAAACCAGATCAAATTTATTTTTATATTCTTTACCAATATCAAGAATATTGGTACAAACAAAATTACAATTAATTTTTTTTAATTCTGCAATACGGTTTGCTTCATTTATAAAATTTTCAGCAATATCAAATCCTGTACCTGACTTTGCTCCGGACTTGACTATTGACAACAACTCTCTTCCATTATTACAGCAGAACTGTGCGATATTTTTATTCTTAAATCCAATCTTTTTTAACTCATCTATCATATCATTATTTAAAAAAGCAAAATCTGAATCTAATTGTTTTATAATCGGATTTTTTTTATATCCATCCCGGTGTTTCTCAAATACTTCTTCCCATGCATCTTTGTTTGATTTTATATAATCCAAACTTATACTCCTTTTTAAAATTTCTTTAACAACAAAAAGATTATTTTTTAATAAAAGATTTTTTAATTTTTTATTGCATAATTTTAAATTTAGGACATCTTTTAAAATATGTCACTAATTAGATAAATGAAATTCCTCTAATTTATATACCAATAATTTATTATAAGAAATAAATGGTTTTTACTTAACCCGCGAAATCACTTGGATGTATAAAATCAAGGTCTGAAAAGCCCTCTTTAAGCAAATAATCTCTCACTCTTCGATGCACAACAATATTCGAGATAACTTCACGAGGGCGAAATAATAATAAATTAGATGATAAAGATTCATCTAATACAAGGGAGTGGTAAAATCCAGCACTACCGATCCCTAAATCCACACTATTAGATTTAGATTCCTTAATTATAGATATAACTCCTATAACATTCACAGCCTTATAGTTGCTGTAAACATTCCCTGTACTATTCTCTCTTATTTCCGCTTTGTATTGAGCAATATTATCAACACCACAATCACCCAAAGCCTTTAACAAATCATCCCACCATAAGTGGAAACTGATTAAAATATGATAACATTACTCCTTGATCTTCATTATCAATTTCAAAAATTAATGGCTCGGGGATAGGAACATTCCACATAATCCCATGATACCAATTATCCAACGGAGGATGTAAACTAGGCGACCTAGTTATCCTGGCTGAATCCTCATCTGGGAAGCAATCCATAAAATAATAAGTGCTTATATCTTCATCATTCATATTCATTCCTTATAATTTTTGCTATAATATATTATAAAGATTTTATCATGTCAAATTCTTCATAAATCATTTGACATAATAAAACACCTCACTAAAAAATTTATACTAATACTTTTTAATATCATAACCAAACGATTATTTTTTATAATCTATCATTATTTTATTATAAATTTATAAAAAATCAATTTTTTGCAGTTTATTAAAAAAAATTTTAAAAAAAAAGTCTACGTGTGTAGGCATAGACGACAAATACAAAAAAAATAATATATTTAATTCTATCTGAAATTTAATGTTTATAAAAATTTAGGAAAAAAAATGTCAAAAATGATAGCCGTTTTAGCCCCCTCTATGAATGAATCCATTGATGATAGAGGATATGAATTTATTTTCAGATTAAAACACGAAATAGATGGCGGCGAGTTGTCATTCAAAAAACTTCATGAATTTGCAACTCATTCATTCCAGGTAAATAAAATAGAGAATAATAATCAATCAAATTACTTTACTGATACAATACCTGCAGCAGGATATTATTTAGCAGGATTATTAAGATCTGCCAATTATAATACAATATTGTCAAATAAATGCGATTTAAATTCATTATCAATGATTGCAAATCATAATCCTGATGTTATATGTATTTCAAGTACAATGGTATTCAATAAAAATGCATTAAAAAGAATTATTGACAACATCAGAAAAATAATGCCTGATATTTTCATTATTATAGGCGGACCATTTATCTGGAAAAGCTATCAATGGCTTGATCTAATAACAAAAAAACCGGAAATTAATAATAATGAATTCTTTAATGGTAATGACCATACTATATTTCTTTTCCCTTATTTAAAGAATGAGATTAAAGCTGATATATTTATAGTATCACCGCATGGCGGATCCATTTTATTAAAAGTACTGGAAAAACTTTTTAACGGTAGAAATAATTTTGAAGATATAAAAAATTTAGCATTGCATAATAACGAAGGTCAAATATATTTTACTCACAGAATGAAGGAAGATATTGATTATGACAATTTATATACTCGTTGGGATTTACTGGATAAACTCCCGGATATACTATCAATAACAACATCTTATGGTTGCCCCTACCGCTGCGGGTTTTGTGATTTTTGCAAATTGCAGCCGCAAATTAATTTTAGAAGTAAAGAAAGTTTATTATCTGAATTTAAATTAATAAAAAAACTACTGCCTAATAATCTTAACTCCAGATTTATTAATATTACAGATGATAATGTTTTTATTACACAAAAAAGGGTCCAGGAAGTTTGTAATGCTCTAATTGAATCAAAAGTAGGTTTATTGTGGTCAGGATTTACAAGAGCTGCTTCAATTAATAATGACAATATTAAATTAATAAAAAGATCAGGCCTTGTAATACCAAATATAGGAGTTGAATCAGGTGATATAGAACAATTAAACAGAATGAATAAAAAAACAAATCTAGAAGAATTAAAAAACGGTATTGAGTTATTAGATCAAATCGGAGCAGCAGTTATCATGTATTTTGTAATCGGATATCCGGGTGAAAATAATGACACAATACAAAATACAGTAAATTTTTTAAATAATTTATCAGTTCAAAATGCGCAATTTGAAGTTTTTCCATTACAAATTTCACCATTAAGTGAAGTATCTATGCCTGAAAACAGAAAAAGATTTAATTTATACGGCATTCTTAATAATTGGTCACATTATACTATGAATTCTGAAAATGTGAATGAATACTGCTTGAAACTTTGCAAAATGGTTACAAAAATCCAATATGTTTATCAAGAAGAAAATTTATTCTTTAATATGAGATTTAAAGGCAATAAGCTTAATAAATTAATTAAACTTAGACAGGATTTAACAATCAAAATAATTGAAAAAGCGCATTGGAAATCAATCGCTGAAAATCTTGCTATAATTTCTGAAATATTTGGCTTAAAGAAAGTATATCCAAATGAAAATTTCATTAATGGGATAATTTGTTCCAAATAATCATTGAGGCACTGATGAATAAAAATATTTTAAGAAGCAATTACATAATATTAATTTTTGGCAGATTAATTTCTGGACTGGGGTCATCTGTTTTTAGTTTTGCTTTTGGGCTATATATACTTGATATAACAAATTCTGCTATAAAATTTTCTTTTATAATCAGTATTTATATTATTACCGGAATAATAGTAAATCTATTTACAGGAGTATTTGTAGATAGATACAATAAAAAATGGATTATGGTTTTAACAGATATATTAAGTGGGGTAATAGCTCTTTTTTTCTTATTACTGTTTTTATATATGCCAAAAAAATTTTATATTTTTGTGTTATTTTTAATAGCAATAAGTTTTTTTCAATCAATTTTTGTCTTAGCAATTAATTCATCAATACCTAATTTAGTTGATAATAATAATATTGCAAGAGCCAATTCGATTCTTCAAATAATCAATTCTATTATCAATATTATAGGTCCTGTTATAGGTGCTTTATTATATAAGGCTTTAGGACTAAATCTTATTTTGATAATTAATGGCATATCTTTAATAGCAGCAGGTATAATAGAAATATTCTTAGTTTATAATACAATAGATGAAAAAACAGATAATATAAATTATTTTAATGATATAAAGTCTACTTATAAATATCTTTTAAGCAATGAAATACTAATATTTTTCTTTATTACTACTGTAATTATAAATTTTATGCACTTGCCCCTTCTATTTGTAGTAATACCATATATTAATTATAATATTATTAAAATATCCGGTTTACAGTTGGCATTTGTACAGGCGTCTTGTGCTGTCGGCATCATATTAGGGGCACTATTTATTACATTCTCTAAGGTTTCTCACAAAATCTTAATTAAAAAAATTTTCACTTTATCGTTTATTCAGGCAGTATTAATTATACTATGGATATTCCCTGTATTCCCTATATTTCAATCAAATAATAAATGGTATATTACTTTTGGATTCAGTATTATTTTAATTTTATTCGGTATTGCTAATTCCATACAAATTATTCCTATCATTTCATATTTTCAAAAAAATATTCCGGAAAATCTGAGAGCACGCTTATTCGGAGTATTCACTGCTGCCTTATATATTTCTACACCGGCAGGTTTATGGCTTTATGGATTCTTACTGGAAGACGTGAAGTGGATTTATATAATTATAACATCGGGATTATTATATATAGCAGTCAGTTTATTTGCATGTAAGAATAAAATTTTTTTAAGTTTTTTAAATGAACAAATTGAATAATATAAGCTTCATTAAACTTTTTAATATATAAGTTAAAAATTTATAAAAAAGGAGTATAAATGAAAAATCATAAATGTCTACAAGAATTAATTTTATCAGTTAAGGATATTGATAATAAAGGCATAATCTTTGTCAAAAACAGCAATGATGATGAATTTTTTTCATATAAAGAATTATTTAAAAAAGCTCAAGGATTCAGTCATTATTTAAAAACAAATGAAATCGAAAAAGGTAATGAATTAATAATCCAATTTGAAAATCCAAAAGATTTTATTATATGCTTTTGGGGCTGTTTATTAAGCGGAGTAATACCTGTTCCTGTATCCGTTGCATATAATGAAGAAAATAAAACCAAAGTAGCAAATATATGGAAAACTTTAAATAATCCATATTTAATTACTACAAAAAAAATCTTTGAATCATTAAAAAATGTTTTAAAAAATCAAGAAATAAATTTTGACAACAAATACAGCAATACAATAATTTATATAGAAGAATGTTCATATGATGATTTTTCAGATGATATTTATATAGCAGAATCAAATGAAACGGCATTCATTCAGTTTTCATCAGGATCTACCGGCAGTCCTAAGGGTGTTATTTTAAGTCATGAAAATTTAATTGCCAATATTGAAGCGATAATAAAAGGAATAAAAACAACAGAAAATGATTCCAGTTTAAGCTGGCTGCCTTTAACCCATGATATGGGGTTAATTGGTTTTCATTTATCACCATTATATAATAAAGCCAATCATATTATAATACCTACTTCTCTATTCATAAAAAATCCATTAATATGGATGAATATTGCAAACACTTATAAATCAACTGTACTTTCCTCTCCAAATTTTGGTTATACATTTTTCCTAAAAGCATTAAAAGATGATATTAATTATAATTGGGATTTATCCAACATTAGAATAATCTTTAACGGTGCAGAGCCAATTTCATATCATATTTGCAAAAAATTTACTGATAAACTATCAAAATACAATCTTAAACAGAATGTGATATTCCCTGTTTACGGATTAGCAGAAGCAAGTCTGGCTGTATCATTTCCAAATATAAATGAAGATATAATACCGGTTTGTATTGATAGAGAGTATCAAAAATACGGTGATATTGTCCAAATAATAGACTATGATGAAAATTCATTATCTTTCATTAATGTCGGATTCCCAATAGAAAACTGTTCAATAAGGGTTTGTGATGTAAATGATAATGTATTACCGGAATTATCTATCGGTAATATCCAGATAAAAGGAAAAAATGTAACTAAAGGTTATTATAATAATGTTAATGCCACAAAAGAATTATTTACAGATGATAACTGGTTAAAGACAGGCGATTTAGGATTTATTAAAGATAAACAATTAATTGTAACCGGCAGAGTTAAAGATTTACTATTTTTTAACGGACAAAATTATTATGTATATGATATTGAGAATGCTATTCAAAAATTAAATGATGTAATGCCAAATAGTGTTGCAATTATATCAGATAATGATAATGAAATTAAAAAAGACGAATTAATAATATTTGTTATAAATAAAAAAGAAATTGATGATTTTATTAATTTAATTCCCAAGATAAAGAATATAGTTAATTCAATATTTGGATTAGATATAAAATACATAATTCCTGTTAAAAAACTTCCTTTTACAACAAGCGGTAAACTGCAAAGGTATAAACTCAAAAAAAAATATAAAGAAGGACAATTTGATTCAATTATTAATGAGACTATACCTTTGCTGGATAAAAATGAGAGGAGCACTGAATACAAAGAACCACGCGATGAAATTGAAAATCGATTAGTAGAAATTTGGCAGGAAGTTTTAGAAATTGAAAAAATTGGGATTGATGATAATTTTTTTGAGCTTGGCGGAGACTCATTAAAAGCCATGAATATAATTAATAAGGTAAAACTAGAGTTTGATTATGATTTAGAAATGACAATAATATTCAATAATCCAATAATCAGAGTAATTGGAGATGAAATCAGGAAAGCTATTGTTAAAGAAAAGGAAATTATATCTATACTCGAAAAGATAGAGGCTAAAGTAGAGTAATTAATTGAGGGAGTTATTATTACATGAAAAATTTATTAGATAGAATTTATAATTTAGATCCAGAAAAAAGAAAACAATTTGAAAATGAATTAGCTAATAAGGGAATAGATATATCTAATATAATTTATAAAAAAAATAATGATACTAAAATAAAAAAAATCAGCATAAAAGAATATTATAAAGTTTCATCAGCTCAAAAAAGGATGTATATAATAAATCAAATTGAGCATAATTCAATAAAATATAATATATCCGGAGGTTTTAAAATTGAAGGACTATTGAATAAAGAAAAAGTCCAATTTATATTTCAAAAAATTATTGAGCGTCATGAATCATTACGTACTTCATTTAAATTAATAAATGGTGAGATAGCACAAAAAATCTATCAAAATCTTATCATACATATTGACTACGAAGAATGTAAAGAAAATAAATTACTAAATAAAATAAATAATTATTCTCAACCATTTGATTTAAATACAGCACCTTTAATCCGGATTAAACTATTTAAATTAAATGAATATAAGCATATTTTATTAATTGATATGCATCACATAATATCCGATGGAATTTCAATAAAAATATTAATAAAAGAATTTATAGAATTATACAATGAAAGAGAACTCCCGCCACTACGCATTCAATATAAAGACTACGCATTCTGGCAGAATGAAATGATATCAAACGGTAAGATGAAGCCCCAGGAAGAATACTGGCTTAATGAATTATCAGGTGAAATACCTGTACTCCAATTACCAACAGATTATCCAAGACCATTGTTACAGAGTTATGAAGGTGAAAGCATATATTTTAAATTAGATAAAGACTTAAAGGATAAGATATCAGGATTATGCAGGGATACGGGAAGCACCCTGTATATGATGCTGCTTGCAGTTATAAATATAATAATGAATAAATACAGCGGGCAGGAAGATATAATAATAGGGACACCTATTGCAGGAAGGCCTCATGTTGATCTGCAAAATATAATAGGGATGTTTGTAAACACATTAGCAATCAAAAATACAGTATCAGCAGATAAAACCTTTAATGACTTTTTACTTGAAGTAAAAGAAAAAGCATTAAGAAGTTATGAGAATCAGGATTACCAGTTTGAAGAATTGGTTGAAAAATTAAATATCAAAAAAGATCTGAGCCGTAATCCGCTGTTTGATGTGATGCTAATAGTACAGAACATGGAAATAGCTGATATAGAAATAGAAGGGTTAAAATTCAGTCCATACAGATTAAAAAATAAGGTTTCTAAGTTTGATATAAGCTTTAATGTATTTGAGAATAAAGATGTGATTGATGTTGAGATAGAGTATTGCAGTGATATATTTAAAAGAACCACAATAGAAAGACTGATGCTTCATTTTAAGAATCTCATAGATATTGTTGTTAATGATCCCGTGATAAGGATAGAAGATATAGATATTCTTACGGATGAAGAGAGGGATAAAATATTAACTGATTTTAATGATACAGGAGAGGATTATCCGGCCGAAAAAACCATACATGAAATGTTTGAAGAACAGGTAAAAAGAACACCGGATAACATTGCCGTAATATATGAAGACAGGCAAATGACATATAGAGAACTGAATGAAAAGAGTAATCAGATTGCAGGAGTATTAAGGGCAAAGGGAGTAAAACCGGACGGTATAGTAGGTATTATGACGGACAGATCTTTTGAGATGATGAGTAGTATTATGGGCATACTTAAATCAGGAGGAGCCTATCTTCCTATTGACCCCTGTTTTCCTGGTGAGAGGATAAGATTCATGCTTGAAGACAGTGAGGCAAAAATACTGCTGACACAGAAGAAGCATGCTGATAAGACAGCAGGAAAAGAAGATATACAGGTAATATACCTTGAAGATGATGAAATATATAAGGAAGAAAAAACCGATCCGTCAAATATAAATAAATCAGATGATTTAGCATATGTAATATACACATCAGGATCCACAGGCAAGCCCAAAGGGGTAATGATTGAGCATAAAAGTGTAATAAACAGATTGAAGTGGATGCAAAAAAAATATCCAATTAATAATAATGATACAATATTGCAGAAAACTACATATACATTTGATGTATCTGTATGGGAAATATTCTGGTGGTCATTTGAAGGAGGAAAACAGTGTCTGCTTGAAGTCGGCGGTGAGAAAGATCCTGAAATAATAATAGATGAAATTGAAAAAAACAACATAACTGTAATTCACTTTGTCCCGTCAATGTTAAATATATTCTTAGAATATTTAGGGAAAAATAATAATAACAAAAGAATAAAAAGTTTAAGGAAAGTATTTGCAAGCGGAGAGGCATTAAGCTGTGAACAGGTCGAAAGATTTTATGAGATAACAGATAAAGGTCATGAAGTTGAGATAATAAACTTATATGGGCCTACGGAAGCTACGGTAGATGTAACATATTTTGACTGTGAAAGAGATAAAAAATACAGGACAATACCCATTGGTAGACCGATAGACAACACATTAATCTATATAATAGATAAAAATAATAAACCTGTACCAATAGGGATAGCAGGGGAATTATGCATAGCAGGAGAGGGTTTAGCAAGAGGCTATATAAACCGTCCTGATCTGACGGATGAAAAGTTTACGGATA